>Ga0307511_10000368_pt1 | contig 47905 bp, 37 predicted proteins | sample 13_EM_MG_FD_200266 | JGI IMG/M metagenome (GOLD analysis project Ga0307511, IMG submission 200266) | Populus trichocarpa ectomycorrhiza microbial communities from riparian zone in the Pacific Northwest, United States - 13_EM | ecosystem: Host-associated > Plants > Roots > Unclassified | place... | reverse complement strand
CGGCCGGCCGGCCGGGTCGACGATGCCCGGGAAGCTGCGGCTGTTGGCGTCGTACGGCCGGAAGTGGAGCTTGCCGACCAGCAGGTAGCCGACGTTGAGCTCGCGCAGCTGCGCGCATGCCTTCGGGTCCGTGGTCATGTTCACCAGGTGCTTGGCCAGGTAGAGCTGCGCCTCGCTCCACTGCATGTTCAACTGCCGGTAGAGCGGCATCCGGTCGTCCAGCGCCCACAGCAGCGAGCTGCCGTCCCACGGGTTGTTCGCCACCACGACGTCGGCCGGCACCTCGTCCTTCACCTTCGCGAAGAACGCCCGCTCCTTGTCGTTGAGGATGGTCTCGACCGGATTGCGGGTGGAATAGCTGACCGCGAGGCTGGTCCAGTGCTGGCCGGCGTACATGCCCTTGGCCAGCACGAACACCACCAGGGCCAGCACCACGGTGAGCGCGGTCGCGGACCGGCCGAGCGCGCCCAGCCGGGGACGGTCGCCCGTGGTGAACCGGTCGCGCAGACACTCGGCCAGCGCGACCAGGCCCAGCACCGCGAGCGGCACCGCGACCAACGGGATGATCGCGGCCAGTCGGAACGCGTCGTTGTACCAGTAGCCGGTGATGTGCGCGGTCAACCACGAGTTGACGGACGCGGCGAGCACGAACATGCCCGCCGTGCCGGCGAACGCGCCGATCAGCCAGTTCTGCTCGAACCGGCGCCACAGCAGCACCACGCCCACGAGCACGGCGGCGGACAGCGCCCACAGCGCCGGCCGGTGGTTGGTGGCGCCGAGCAGCGCCTCGCCGATGGCCTGCGGCGCCGTTTCGAACGGCGGCCAGAAGAAGCCGCGCACGCCGGCGAACGCGGGCGCCACGGCGACATACGCCCAGGCCAGCAGGAACGCCGCCGCAGCGGCGCCGAAGCCGAGCAGGCCGCGGCCGGTTCGGCCGGCGGCGCGCTGCCGCACCGCCCACCGCCCGATCGACGCGAACAGCGGGAACACCGCCACCGCGACCAGGCTGAACAGCGAGTTCGGGTGCGAGAGGCCGCCGGCCACCAGGATGACCGGCAGCAGCAGCCAGGCCCGGCCCCGGCCGATCGCGTCGTCCTTGGCGAAGCCGGCCAGCGACAGCACCGCGCCGAGCGCGGCCGGCAGCAGCGTCAGCCCCAGTGTGTTGGGCCAGAGCACGCCGAACGCCATCAGGCCCCACGGGAACGCGGAGAAACCGACGCTGATCAGGCCGGTGACCAGGATGGCCGGCACCGAACGGCCGGCCAGCTGCCGGATCAGGCCCATGCAGTTCAGCGGCCACACCACGACGGCGAGCACGGCGGTCAGCACGTTGGCCGCGACCGGCGCGGACGCGCCCGTCGTCAGCACGAGCAGCGAGGCGAAGTCGTGCCAGGCGCCCGGGTAGAACGAGCCCGGCGTGCCCGGTGTGCCCAGCGAGTTCAGCGTCAGCGACGAGGCGTTGCCGCTGTCGACGATGTAGGCGATCGCGTTGTAGTGGAAGACGGCGTCGTAGGTCTGTGACAGCGTCTCCGGGCTGCCGATGCCCCGCACCACCACGATCGCGCCGATGACCACCGCGGGCGCCATGCCGATCAGCGCCGCCCAGGCCAGCGACGGCGGGTCGGTCTTGCGCACCACGTCGAACCGCCGGCGCAGCAGCAGCGCGGCCAGGCCGAGCACCACCGCCACGACCACGGAGACGACCAGCACCAACGGCGCCGACCAGGGGATGCCGACCATGCCGGCGACCACGGCGGTGGCCGCGACCACCCCCACGCTCACCGTCGGGGCTATCGCCCACGCGGTGATCCCGCGTAGACCGATCGCGTAGCTGGCCAACAGGCCGGGAACGAACAACCACCCCGCGGCCGCCAGAGCGACAGGGATTGCGTCGAGCCAGTTCATCGGTCCTCGTGCGCGTTCGCGGGCTGGGTCGCACGCAGTGTATGAGTCACCCGCGTCGGCCCTGACCACGGACCCCGTTCCGGGGTAAAATTCGGCCGGTGCGGTGACTCGATGTGAGTTGGGTACCCTGGCGCCCGTGAGCTTCTCGGGCTATGACCTGATTGTCGTCGGATCCGGATTCTTCGGCCTTACCGTGGCCGAGCGCGCCGCCACGCAGCTGAACAAGCGCGTGCTGGTGCTCGACCGGCGTGACCACATCGGTGGCAACGCCTACTCGGAGGCGGAGCCGGAGACAGGGATCGAGGTGCACCGCTACGGCGCGCACCTGTTCCACACCTCCAACAAGCGGGTGTGGGACTACGTCAACCAGTTCACCGAGTTCACCAACTACCAGCACCGGGTGTTCGCGCGGGCCAAGGGTCAGGTCTACTCGTTCCCGATGAACCTGGCGCTGATCAACCAGTTCTTCGGCAAGTCCCACACGCCGGACGAGGCCAAGGAGCTGATCGCCAAGCAGGCCGCCGAGTTCGACACCGCCGAGGCCGGCAACCTCGAGGAGAAGGCGATCTCGCTGATCGGCCGCCCGCTCTACGAGACGTTCATCAAGGGCTACACCTTCAAGCAGTGGCAGACCGAGCCCACCGAGCTCTCGCCGGCGATCATCACCCGGCTGCCGGTCCGCTACACGTTCAACAACCGGTACTTCAACGACCTCTACGAGGGCCTGCCGGTCGACGGCTACACCGCGTGGCTGAACAAGATGGCCGACCACCCGAACATCGAGGTCCGGCTGAACACCGACTACTTCGACGTGCGCGAGCAGATCCCGGCCAAGACGCTCACCGTCTTCACCGGCCCGCTGGACAAGTACTTCGACTACGCCGCGGGCGAGCTGGGCTGGCGCACGCTGGACTTCGAGACCGAGGTCCTGCCGGTGGGCGACTTCCAGGGCACCTCGGTGATGAACTACAACGACCAGGACGTGCCCTACACCCGCATCCACGAGTTCCGGCACTTCCACCCGGAGCGGGACTACCCGACCGACAAGACGGTCATCGTCCGCGAGTACTCGCGGTCCGCGGAGGCCGGCGACGAGCCGTACTACCCGATCGACAGCGAGGACAACCGGGCCAAGCTGCTGCAGTACCGGGAGCTGGCCAAGGCCGAGGCGGCCGAGAAGAACATCCTGTTCGGCGGGCGCCTGGGCACCTACAAGTACCTTGACATGCACATGGCGATCGGCTCGGCGCTGAGCATGTTCGACAACAAGATCACCCCGTACTTCGTCGAGGGCCGTACCCCGAGCGGCTCGTTGGAGGACTGACGCCCTGATGGCGAGCAAGACTGCGGACCGAAGCACCCAGGCCGCGCCCGCGGGCGCCCGCGACGCGGCCGGTGCGCCGAACAACGCGCTGCTGCAGCGGGTCATCGCGCCGCGCGCCGGCGACCCGCTCGACGTCCGGGCGCTGTACCTGGACGAGGACTCGTCCAACGAGCAGCGGACCCGTCCGCTGTCGCGGACCTCGTTGAGCGTTCCGGAGCGGGCGGGTGTCTCGTTCGCCTCCTACTTCAACGCCTTCCCGGCCAGCTACTGGCGGCGCTGGACCACGGTCAACGAGGTCGAGCTGCGGCTGACCGTGGACGGCCCCTGCCGCGTGGACATCTACCGGTCCAAGGCGGACGGCCTCCAGGTCCACGTCAGCGGCAAGGTGCTGGACCAGGGCGGCCCGGTGGTGTTCGAGCTGGACCTGACCCCGTTCGAGGACGGCGGCTGGTACTGGTTCGACATCACCACCGAGGACCAGCCGGTCACGGTGTCCGAGGGCGGCTGGTACGCCACCACCCCGGCCCCGCGCGAGGTGCGCTCCGTCGCCATCGCCATCACCACCTTCAACCGCCCCGACGACTGCGTCGCGGCGCTGCAGGCGATCGGCGAGGACCCGACGGTGCTGGCCTCGGTCGGCACGGTGATCGTGGCCGACCAGGGCAACAAGAAGGTCCGCGACGCCAAGGGCTTCGACATCGGGCAGGCCCGCCTCGGCGACCGGCTGCGCATCGTCGACCAGGCCAACATGGGCGGCTCCGGCGGCTTCGCGCGCGGCATGTACGAAGCGGTCACCACCACCGACTGCGACCACGTGCTGCTGATGGACGACGACATCGTCATCGAGCCGGACTCCATCCTGCGGGCGCTGGCCTTCTCCCGGTACGCGGAGCGGCCGATGCTGGTCGGCGGCCAGATGCTCAACCTGCAGGCACGCTCGCACCTGCACTCCATGGGCGAGGTCATCGACCGCTACCAGTTCGCCTGGCGGGGCGCGCCCAACTCGGAGTACGACCACGACTTCGACGAGGAGCCGCTGCGCCACGAGGACTCGGCCAAGCTGCACCGCCGCATCGACGTCGACTACAACGGCTGGTGGATGTGCCTGATCCCCCGGTCGATCATCGACGAGATCGGGCTGCCGCTGCCGCTGTTCATCAAGTGGGACGACAGCGAGTACGGCCTGCGGGCCGGCGCGGCGGGCTACCCGACGGCCAGCCTGCCGGGCGTGGCCATCTGGCACATGCCGTGGTCGGACAAGGACGACGTCACCGACTGGCAGGCCTACTTCCACCTGCGCAACCGGCTGGTGGTCGCGGCGATGTACGGGCCGTCGCGGCCCGAGGGCCTGTTCAAGCAGACCATGAAGATGTCGCTCAAGCACCTGCTGTCGCTGGAGTACTCCACCGTCGCGCTGCACGACCGCGCGATCCAGGACTTCCTGGCCGGCCCGCAGAAGCTGTTCGGCCTGCTGCCCAACGCGCTGCCGGAGATCCGGGAGCTGCGGGCCCAGTTCCCGGACGGCCAGGTGCTGCCCTCGGCCAAGCAGTTCCCGCTGCCCACGATGGACCCGCTGGTGGCCGAGCACTTCCTCAAGCCGCCGGCCAACCCGGTGACCATCGGCAAGACGCTGGCCAGCGGCCTGGTGCACAACCTGCTGCCGGTCAAGCACGAGCACCACGAGCGGCCGCAGCTGAACATCCCGGCCCAGGACGCTCGCTGGTTCCTGCTGGCCCGGCTGGACGGCGCGACCGTGTCCACCGCGGACGGTCGTGGTGTGACCTACCGCAAGCGCGACCCGAAGCTGTTCTGGACGATGCTGCGCAAGGCCGCGCAGAACCACGCGATCCTGGCCCGGGAGTTCCCGCGGCTGGCCGTGGAGTATCGGCGGGCCAAGGCGGAGCTGACCTCCATCGACTCCTGGCGCAAGGTCTTCGAGGGCTGATCGATCCGGCGCGTCGGCGCCGCGACCGCTGAGCCGAACTCCGGCTTCACTCCCGGTGGGATCACCATCCCACCGGGAGTTTGTCGTTTCCCGTCATTCGATCAGTCGATTGTTGCCGGTCAGCCCGCGTGTCATGCTTCAGAGCCCCACGCTTGAATCGTTTCATGAGCGTTCAATGTTGGGCTTCTGACCACGGAGGTGCCACCGGTGTCACTTTCCCGTATCCGAAGCGGCGGTGTTGTCGTGCTCGGGCTGGCGGTGCTGCTGATCGCCCAGCTCGCGGTCGCACCGGCGCGATCGAACGCCGCACCCCAGCAGGGCGACTGGACACAGTACTTGCTCGCCCCGACCAGCCACCAACTCCGACCGGTGAACGTGCTGTCCACCGACGCGCGCAGCGGAATGCTGCAAGGTCCGCCGACCGCGGTGCTCGGCGACGGCACGGGCGCCTCGGTCCGTCTGGTGAGCAATGGCGACCGCACGCAGTCGCCGCTGCTCATCGTGGACTTCGGCACCGAGGTCGGCGGCAACGTGAGCCTGCACGTCATGGGCGCCTCCTCCCCGCGTCCGCAGCTGCACCTGTGCTTCAGCGAGTCGCTGGCGGAGATGGCGGTCCGCAGCGGCGACAACAACGGCGAGGGCGCGCTGGCGCCGGGCTGCGACACCGCCAACATCTGGGCCGGCTACCCGACGCTGCCCTACAACTACGACGCCGACAGCCACCTGCTGCCGCTGGGTGCCGCGCAGCTGCCCGGCACCGTCACGGATCCGGTGCTGCGTGGCGGATTCCGGTATCTGACGATCTTCCTCGACGGCCCCGGCTGGGTCGACATCAACGGCAGCTCGCTGTCCTACACCGCGGCGCCCAAGCAGGCCAACCCGTCCGCCTACCAGGGCTGGTTCCTGTCCAGCGACGACCAGCTCAACCGGATCTGGTACGCGGGCGCCTACACCGTGCAGATGAACACCGCGATGCCGAACACCGGCAAGAACTGGCCGTACTCGTTCGGCCAGCCGGATCAGGCCAATTCCGTTGTGCCGTATGCCGATCCGAACACTGAGGTGATCTTCGACGGGGCCAAGCGGGACCGCAACGTCTGGCAGGGCGATCTGGCGGTGCAGTCCGCCGTCACCTACCTGTCCACCGGTGACGTCGCCGCGGTGAACAACTCGCTGTCCTCGCTGGCCGCGCAGCAGCAGCCGGACGGCTTCGTGCCCGCGGAGAGCCTGATCGGCCAGCACAACCTGGACGAGATGCGGTTCTACGGCGAGTACGTGACCTGGTTCGTCGACAACATGTACCAGCACTGGCTCTACACCGGGGACAACGGCTATCTGAGCCAGTGGTGGCCGGCGCTGACCAAGGCGGTCGGCTGGCTGGAGTCGGTCCGCCAGCAGGATCCGAGCGGCCTGCTCGGCTTCGGACAGGTCGGCTCCTGCGGCCACTACGCCTATGCCGACTGCGGCCACGAGACGTACGTGAACGCGCTCTACTACCGCAACCTCAACGAGATGGCGGACCTGGCCACCGCGGTCGGCCAGGACGGATCCGGCTACGAGGTCATCGCCGACGTGGTCGAGGGCGCGATCAACAGCACGTTGTGGGACAGCGGTGTCGGCGCCTATCGGTTGTCGAGGGAGATCCCGAACGTCTACCCGCAGGACGCGAACGCCGCGGCCGTGCAGACCGGGGTCGCGCCCAAGATCAAGGCGTCCCAGGCGCTTTCCTATCTGCGCAGCCACAACTGGAGCACCTACGGCTCGCTGTCGGTGGCGCCGGGCTCGCCGTCCTCGCCGATCCCGACGGAGTACGAGCCGCTGCCCAGCGGCATGGAGGCGACCGCGCGGCTGTCCCGGACGGACACCGCGTCGCAGCAACTCGGCCTGCAACTGATCCGCACCTACTGGGGCTACCAGCTCAGTCACGATCCGGGCAGCACCTTCTGGGAGAAGATGACCACGCAGGGCCAGCCGGGAGTCGGCCAGTTCACCAGCCTCGCGCACGGCTGGGCGTCCGGGCCGACGGTCGCGCTGACCAACCAGGTGCTCGGCGTGATGCCGCAGGGGCCGGGCTTCGCCAGCTACGCCGTGACGCCGCACCCGGCCGACCTCAGCTGGGCCCAGGGTGTGGTGCCGACCCCGCGCGGCCCGATCACGGTGTCCTGGCAGCACCGCGGCTCCGACTTCCAGCTCACCGTGGACGGGCCGGCCAACTCGATGGCCCAGCTGGCGGTGCCGGCGAGCGGCCCGAAGCCGCTGGTCAAGCTGGACGGCAAGCAGATCCTCACCGCCAACGTGGCCGGCGACGGCTACGTGCACGTCTCCGGGGTCGGTTCAGGACATCACGTGTTGACGGTCCACGGCTGAGGTCGAGGTGGCCTTGGTGATGGCCACCGCCATCACCGCCACCAGCGCTATCGGCCCCGCGGCCGTGGACAGCACCACGGCGAGCGTCGGCTCCACCGGCACGACGAACGCCAGTGCCATGGCCGCGGTGCCGATCAGGTAGGCGACCAGCACTGTGCGGTGCCGGCCGAGCGCGATCAGCGCCGGCTGGGTGACGTTCGCCGTCATCAGGAACAGCGTGCCGATGCCGAGACCGGCCAGCGTGGCGCCGGACAGGCCGCCGATGCCGCTCAGATAGATCGGCAGCACGATCGGCCCGAGGAAGCCGAGAAAGGCGATGCCCAGCAGGCCGAGCACAACGCAGGCGGCCGCGGTGCGCAGCGTCTGCCGGCGCACGCCGGCGATGTCGTTTCGTCCTACGGCCGCGGTCAGCTGCGGGAGCAGCATGGTCTGCAGCGGCACGAACGCGAACATCGGCAGCCGGGTGAGCCCGATGGCACCCGCGATGGCGGTGGCGATCAGCGGCTCTGTGGCCAGCTTGGCGGTCGCGATGACCGGCGGCAGGTTGACCACGGCCTGGTTGGTGAGGCTGGCCAGCACGAGCAGCGCCAGCCCGGTGGAGATGCCGAACCAGACCTTGCCGGCCCCCGGCAGGTCCCGCGCGGGCGCGGTGGTGGCCAACTGCCGCCAGCTCTGACTGGTGCCGGTGCGCAGCACGAGCACGCCGACCAGTGCCGCGAACAGCTGAGCCAGCACGAACACCAGGCCATAGGCCCAGGTCTGGTGCACGCCGAACAGCAGAAGCAGGAGCAGCGGGACGATCCGGGTCAGGCCCTCGGTGGCCTGCGTGGCCGCATAGCCGCCGAAGCGCTGGCTCCCCGCGAGCGTCCCTCGAACCGTGGACGCGCAGGCGGTGGCGAACAGGGCGATGACCAGCTCCGCGAGCAGCTCCCAGTGACCGCCCAGCACCGGCCCGACCAGCAGCGGCGAGACGAGCAGGAGTATCGCCGTGGACAGCGCGAACAGGCGCAGCGCCTGTCGGGCCATGGCCTGCACGACCGGCGTCACCGGTCGGCCGGCGGCACGCTCCTGGCTGACCGCGCGCGACCCCTCCTGCTCGACACCGGAGAACACACCCAGCGCGACCGTGTTGACCAGGTAGTACAGACCGGCGGTCAGCGCGGCGAGACCGGGCCGGTCGAACGGTTGCAGCGCCCTGGCCGTGACCGACGTGAACACCAAGCCGCCCAGCACGACCAGGGCGAGTCCGCCGCCGATCAGCGGCATCGGACCGCGAAGCAAACGCAACAGGTTCATGTGTCCGGCTCGTCAGGGGATCGTTGCAGGCCGAGCCAGCGTAGCGGACGGCTGACGGCGGCCCGGCCGGCTACGGCTATCCTGCCGGGGTGTGCCACAGCGAGCCGCCGGCGGCCCACCGGTGAAAGCGACAGCCGTCGTCACGGCCTACCACCCCGATGAACGACTGGCAGCGGTAGTCGAATCCGCCCTCAAGAGCTGCCAGGCGGTCATCGTCTCGGACAACACGCCGCCCGGGTCCACCTCGGCCGCGGCCGAGCTGACCGACCCGCGGGTGACGGTGCTGGCCAACGGCAGCAACCGCGGCCTGGGCGGCGCGCTCAACGCCGCCATGGCGGTGCTGCCCGAGGACACCGACACGGTGCTGTTCCTGGACCAGGACTCGGTGCTGCCGCCGGAGCTGGTGCCGTCCCTGGCCGCGCGCCTGGACGCGGACGGTCGGATCGGGATCGTCGCGCCGACGCCGTGGGACGCCGAGCACGGCGGTTCGTACGAGAAGGCGGCCGCGACCGGGCCGGCACTGGCCGACCGGGACGGCGTGATGACCTCCGGCATGCTGGTCCGCCGCGCCTGCCTGGACAAGGTGGGCCGGTTCCGCGAGGACTTCTTCGTCGACTGGGTCGACTTCGACTTCTGCATGCGGGTCCGGGCCGCCGGCTACCGCGTGACACAGGACACGACCGTCCTGTTGCCGCACTCGCTCGGCGACCGGCGGGAGCACCGGCTCGGGCCGTGGCGGGTGCACGTGCTGCACTACCCGGTGTGGCGGCACTACTGGGTCGCCCGCAACGCCACGGTGCTCGCCCGTGAGCAGCGCAACGCCTGGTCGCTGTCGGCCGCCCTGTACCTGGCGCGCTGGACGTTCAACACCGCCGTCTTCGAACCGCGACGGCGCACCCATGTGCCCGCGCTGCTGCGTGGCTTTGCCGACGGCCTGACCGGCCGGTTCAGCGCGAAGTACCTGCCGGCCGGGGCGCAGTACTCCGCGCGCTGAGCCGCGCCCGAACCCGAGGAGCCCGACCGCGATGGCCGAACCCGTCATCACCGCCGTCGTCACCGCGTACCACCCGGACGACCGGCTCGCCGCGGTGCTCGAGGCCGCGCTGGTGACCTGCGCGGACGTGCTCGTGGTCGACAACACACCGACCGGACAGGACTCGCTCACCGACACCTTCACCGACGAGCGCGTCCGGGTGCTGCGCTCCGGCCGCAACGGCGGCCTGGCCGGCGCGCTCAACGACGCGGTGCGGGCGCTGCCCGCCGCCAGCGACGCCGTGCTGCTGCTCGACCAGGACTCGACACTGCCGGAGGGCCTGATCGCCGCGCTCGCCGCGCACCTGGCCGACCCGACCATCGGGGCGATCGGGCCGACGCCGGTGGACGCCGCCGACGGCCGCGGCTACGAGCGGTTCGCGCCGAGCGGCGACGGCCTCGCCGACCGCGACGCCGTCATCACCTCCGGCATGCTGGTGCGCCGCAGCGCGCTGACCGCCGTCGGCGGCTTCCGGGACGAGTTCTTCGTCGACTGGGTGGACAACGACTTCTGCCTTCGGCTGCGCCGCAAGGGCATTCGCATCGTGCAGGACCTGAGGACCACGCTGCCGCACTCGATCGGCGACCGCCGCGAGCACAAGGTCGGGCCGTTCACCGTCCGGGTGCTGCGCTACGCCCCGTGGCGGCACTACTGGATCACCCGCAACGGCCTCGTGATGATCAGGGAGCAGATCACGGCCAACCCCCGTTGGGCGTTGATGGCGTTGCTCTACATCGGACGCCAGGCCGTCACCACCGCGCTGTTCGAGCCGTCCCGGTCCGCCACTGTGCCGGCGATCCTGCGCGGCGTGCGCGACGCCTTCACCAATCGCACAACGCTGGCGTACCTGCCCAACGGCGCCGACTACCGTGCGCCGCAACCGGCCCGCACGCGTTGAGCCGCTGACAGCAAGATGCCCCCGTCCACAGTGGACGGGGGCGTCTTTTTTGTTGTGCTGTAACACTTACTGGGGGTCCGCCAGCACGTAGGCCGCCGTACCCGCGCCGATCGCCGCCGCGCCGGTGATGCCGGCCAGCTGGGTCGGCGTGTTGGTGGCGTTCGCGCCCCACGTCGACACCGTGCCGTCCGACTTGAGCGCCAGCGCGCCGCCGTTGCCGCCGGCCACCGACGTCACGCCGGCAAGACCGGGCACCTGCACGGCGTTCGCCGACACGCCGCCGGTGGAGCCGTTGCCGAACTGGCCGGCCTGGTTGTCGCCCCACGCCCACACGGAGCCGTCGTTGGCGATCGCGTAGCCGGTGAGGGTGTAGCCACCGGACGCGATCGCCCGGATCCCGTGCAGGCCGGCGGCCTGGACCGGAACGCCGGAGTAGCTGCCGGAGGTGACCGGCACGGTGGTGGTGCCGAGGCCGCCGAAGCCGTTGTAGCCCCAGGACCAGACCGAGCCGTCGGAGGTCACCGCGAACCCGCCGGTGGCGATCCCGCCGATCGCGGTGACGTGCTGCAGACCGGACACCTGGACGGCGGAGCCGGCCGGCGTGTTGATGTCGGAGCCGTTGCCCAACTCGCCGTCACCGTTGAAGCCCCAGGCCCACACCGTGCCGTCGGACTTGAGCGCGTAGCCGGTGTCCTGCGCCGCCGCGATCTGGACCACGCCGGTCAGGTCGCCGCCCAACGAGCTCTGCACCTTGGTCGGGACGGTGACCGGGTTGGTGCTGTTGTTGCCGATCTGCTTCTGGCCGTTGTAGCCCCAGGCCCAGACCGTGCCGTCGGACTTGAGCGCGTAGCCGGTCGGACCGTTGCCGGCGATCGCGGTGACGCCGCCGTCCAGCGCCGACACCGGGACCGGCACCGTCGAGTAGCCCAGCGACCGGCCGTTGCCCAGTTCCTGCGAGTAGTTGTCGCCCCAGCCCCACACCGAGCCGTCGGCCCGCAGCGCGAAGCCGTCGGCCACCGTGCCGGCGAGCGCGGACACCCTGGTCAGGTTGGGGATCTGCGCCGGGGTGACCGTGCCGGCCCCGATGTTGCCGTTGCCCAGCTGCCCGTAGGAGTTGGCGCCCATCGCGTACACGCACTTGCCGGTGGCGCACTTGGCCGGCGCGGGCGCGAAGTAGCCGGCGAGGTCGATGAGGACGTCGATGCTGCCGACGTCGTTGCGGACGTCGATCGCGCCGTTGCCGCCGATCGCGACCACAACGAGGTTGGGCACCGTCTGGTGCGGCTGGATGTTCAGGTTGGACGCGTTCGGCACCGCGGTGCCGTCCGGGTAGGCGGTGAGTACGGTGCTGTTGGTCGGGTCGATGCCGGTCAGGTTGAACACCGTCGCGGTCGCGGTCGCCGGCAGCCAGCTCGACAGGTCCAGCGTGCCGACGGCCCCCTGGCCCAGCCGAGAGCCGTTGCGGGTGTCGATCAGCCGGGTCGGCGGCAGCGAGTAGAAGGGGTTGCCCTGGTCGGTGGCGTAGAAGCCGGCCATGTCGGCGATCAGGTCCAGGTTGCCGACCGCGTTGTTGATGTCGATCCTGCGGTTGGCGCCGAGCTGCACCGTCGCCAGGTTCGGCGTGTTGGTGCCGCCCATGATGTTCAGGTTGGACGCGTTCGGCTTGGGCGCCCCGTCCGGCCACGCGGTGATCACCGTGTACTGGCTGGGGTTGACACCGGTCAGGTTGAGCACCACGGCGGTGGCCGTCGCCGGCAGCACCGAGGACAGGTCGAGCACGATGGTCTGGTTGGCCGCGAGCCGGCCGACCGCGCCGCCGCGGCCGGTGCCGTCGCGGGTGTCCAGCACTCGGGACGGCGACTGCGCGGTGAACAGCGAGCCGCTGCCGGTCGCGTAGTAGCCGGCGAGGTCACCGATCAGGTCCAGGCTGCCCTGGCTGTTCCACAGGTCCACGGACCGGTTCGCGCCGACCGCGACGGTGACCAGGTTGGCCCGCGCGTCACCGGGCGCCAGGTTGAGGTTGGACGCGTCCGGGCGCGGCTGCCCGTCGGCCCAGGCGGTGATCACGGTGTTGCTGGTCACGCTGATCGCGGTCAGGTTGATCACCACCGAGGTGGCGTTGGCCGGGATCCGCGCGGACAGGTCCAGCGCCAGAGTCTCGTTCGGACCGACCATGCGCACCGCGCCGCCGCGGCCGGTGCCGTCGCGGGTGTCCAGCACCCGGGTCGGGCTGATCGGCGTGAACGCCGAGCCCGCGGACAGCTGGCCGGCGTCGTTCGGCCCGACGCCGTTGTGCGGCTTGTCGATCGCGGAGAACCGTTGCCCCGACGCGGCATTCGGCGTGTTCGTCGCCTGGGGCGTGAACGGTGCGGCCGCCGCGGGTAACGCCGCGACCAACAGCCCGGTCACGACGCCAGCCGTGACTAATCCGATCTTGCTTGTTGCCATGTCCCACCCTTGTGAAGGCGCGATGGCCATACGCCACCGCGTGTTTTCCCCCGACTACCTAATGGCGGCGCCCACCCTAGCGCGGGATGCCGTCGGCGAACCGTGGCCTCGGCTCGCCGGCTTCGTGGCTGCCGTGCCGCGCGAAGAGCGCGCTCGCGGTCGCCCATGTCGCGTCCGCCTGGTCGTGGCGACCCAAGGCGGCCAGGACCGTCGACAGGTCGCGCATCGTGCGTGCCTGCCACAGCGGCAGCGCCAGCGCCGTCCACCACTGCAGCGACCGCTGGAGATGCAGCTCGGCCTCGTCGTACCGGCCCGCGGCCAGGTCGAGCTCGCCGAGGGTTCGCAGGACCAGCGCCTGTCCGAAGCCGTCCTGGAGTTGGCTGCACGTCTCGAGACCGTCCAGCAGCGCGGCCCGCTCGGTGTCGCCGCGGCCCTGCCGGATGCGCACCTTGGCCAGCGCCTGCACGGTGTAGACGATCATGAGCGGGTCGCCCAGCTCCACCATCATCCGCAGGGCCGAACCGCAGTGGGTCTCCGCGTTCACGAGATCGCCCGCGGCGCGGTAGGTGATGCCGATCGACCGTCGCACCAGCGCCTGGCCGAACCGGTCGTCCAGTTCCACGTACCAGGCCAAGGCTCGCCGGTGCTCGGTCAGCGCGTTGTCGTAGGCGCCCTGCTCGGTGTAGATCATGCCCAGGCTGTGCCAGACCCGGGCCCGGACCTGTAGCGGGTGCGCGTCGGTGAGCGCGGCCATCACCTCGGCCACCGTTCGCCGGGCCTGCGCCAGCTCGCCCCGCTCGCGCTGCACGCTGACCAGCTCCACCTTGGTCAGCGTCACCGCGTCGGCGTCGCCGAGCCGCACGTTCACGTCCAGGGCGCGGGCGAAGTAGTCCGCCGCCTCGTCCAGCCGGTCCTGTTCCTGGCGCAACCGGCCGAGACCGATGTACAGCGACGCCTTGCTGGCCTCGTCACCGGCCAGGACAGCGGCCTGCAACGCGGCCGAATGCGTCTGCCACCACTGGTCGAACTGGTTGCGCGCGGTGAACGCGGACACTGACAGCGCCGCCGCCAGGCTGGTGGAGGACGTCACCAGGCCCAGATCGCTGGCCCGCTCGACCAGTGACACGAACACCGCGCGTTCCGCGTCGAACCAGCCGACCGGGTCGGCCACCAACCGGGCCAGCGTGGCCGGGTCCGGCGCCTGGCCGGCCGGCCGGGTGGTCAGGTGGGTGGAGCTGCCCCGGGGCATCCGCGCGGTCGCTTCGTCGATCATGGTCACGGCGCAGTGGATGACCCGCTCGATCGCGGCGGTCGCCGCCGGCAGCGGCTCCTCGGCCTCGGCTCGCTCCGTGGCGAACGCCCTGGTCAGGTCGTGCAGCTGGTAGCGGGGCGAGCCGGCCGCGTCCACCAGCAGCGTGTCCAGCAGGTAGGTGTCGGCCAGCCGCTCCAGGATCCGCTCGGCCGCCGACGTCGTGACGTCGAGCAGCGGAGCGACGAACCAGGACGCGAACTCCATGGTGCCCAGCCAGCCGAGCAACCGCAGCGCCCGGCGGTCCGTGTCGGACAGGCCCTCGTAGCTGAGCAGCAGGCTGCCGCGGACCTCGAGGTCACCGACGGACAGCTCGTCGAGCAGTTGGTGTCGTTCTCGCAGGCGGGTCGCGATCAGGCTCAGCGGCCACTTCGGCCGCGCCGCCAGTCGGGCGCCGCTGATGCGCACCGCCAGCGGGAGACGGCCGCACAGTCGCACGATGTCGGCCGCCGCATCCGGTTCCTGGGTCACCCGGTCCGGGCCCACCAGCGTCTTGAGCAGCTCCGTCGCCTCGTCCTCGGCGAACACCGCCAGATCCAGATGCAGCGCGCCGGCCAGTGCCGGCAGCCGCCGGCGGCTGGTGATCAGCACCGCGCACCCGGCGCCGCCGGGCAGCAGGTCGCGGACATGCCGCTCGTCGGCGGCGTCGTCGAGCACGATCAACACGCTGCGGTCGGCCAGCAGCGAGCGGAACTGGTCGGCCCGCTCTTCGGGGTCTTCCGGGATGGCCGTGGGCGGCACGCCGAGGGCACGCAGGAACCGGGCCAGGGCCTCGGTCGGTTCGACCGACGATGCCTGCACGCCGCGCAGGTTCACGTACAGCTGACCGTCCGGGTAGTGCTTGCGGACCTGGTGCGCCACGTGGATCGCGAGCGAGCTCTTGCCGGCCCCCGGCGTCGCGGCGATGACACAGACCGTCGTCGTGTCGGTCGGCGTGGTCAGGCGGGTGTGCAGCAGGTCGATCTCGTCCTCGCGGCCGGTGAAGTCCGGGACATCCGGCGGCAGCTGGTGAGGGGTGGCCCTGGTCGCCGTCGTGGCGACGGCCGGCGCCGACTCGGGACCCGTCGGGACCGGGCCCTCGACCGCTGGTGGTGGCACCTCGCCCCGCAGGATCTGGGCGTGCACCGCCTGGAACTCGGGACTCGGCTCGACACCGAGCTCGTCGACCAGCAGCCGGCGTGCCGTCTCGTAGCTGTCCAGGGCCTCGGCCTGCCGGCCGGCCTGGTAGAGCGCGAGCATCAGCTGCCAGCGCGGGCGCTCCCGGAACGGGTGGTCGGCGACCACCGCGGACAGTTCGGCGATCAGCCGGGGGCCGCGGCCCAGACGCAACTGCGCCTCGACGTGGTCCTCGACGGCGGCCAGCTTCAGCTGCTCGAGACGGCTGCGTTCCCGGTCGGCCCACTCGCCGCCGACGCCGCCGAGCGCCGTCCCGCGCCACAGCGCCAGCGCCGAGTCCAGGCCGCTGGCGGCGGCGGCGAAACGCTCGGCGGCCAGCGCCTGGCGCGCCTGGGTCAGCCGACCGATGAACTCGAACAGGTCAACCTGCTCCGGCGACACCGCGAGCTCGTAGCCGGACGCACGGCGCACGATGACGCCGTCGCCCACCACCCGGCGCAGTGTGGAGACGTAGGAGTGCACACCCGCGCGGGCGCTGTCCGGCGGATCCTCACCCCACAGCGCGGCCAGCAGCGTCTCGACCGGCACGACCCGCCCGGCCTGCAGTGCGAGCGCCGCGAGCAGTGCGCGAGCCTTGCGCCCACTCACCTCGATCGCGACGTCACCTGACGTGGCACCGACCGGCCCGAGCAGCTGGAACCGCAAGCCCACCCCCTGTAGCCCTGCCATGCACCACTTGCCGGCGAGCTTAGGGCTGTGGGTGGCCAGCCGCCCACGAAATTCCCGCCTATCGGTTCATCGTACCGAGGCGGCACCTCTGTTACCGGGCTGCTTCAGCCGCATTCTCCGAGACCCAGCGCTTGAACGAGGCCAGGCTGGCGCGCACGCCCTTCTCGGCGTACAGCCGGCGCCAGATGCGTTCCTGCGGCATGCCCGCGGCCCGCAGGCCGCTGATGAAGTCGCGGTGGTCGTCGAACTCCAGCCAGCTGACCCGGCGCAGCCGCGGCTGGGCGATCATCGGGTGGCTGCGCGCGATCAGGTCCGACCAGTCCCGGCTGCTCATCGCCGGGCCGCCGGGTCGCACGCCGGCGGCGCGCGCGCAGTCGGCGTACTTCTTGACCGTCTTGCGGTCCACGCCGATGGCGGCGGCGACGGTGGAGGTCGAGTCGCCCCGATGCCAGCGGGCCAGCATCTCGGTGATCTGCTCCGTGGAGAACGTGCGTCTGGGCATGGTGGCTCCTTCCACTGCTCGGAGAGCCCGGTCGGGCCGTTGGCGGCCGACACGACCGGGCCGGCGATGCTGTGATCAGCCGGCGAACGTGGGGGCTCCACGTCCTTCACCGAGCACGACGCTAGGAAACCCGCCCTGGGGAAACCTTGAGCTTTTCTCCCCGTCGCACCTCAACGCCTCACGAACTCAGGAAGCACGCCTTGACGATGCCGGGCACCGGGTCGCTGCCGAACGTGCTGTTCTCGCAGAGCGCCGCGGTGCCCGCCTGGCGGGACACGAAGGTCCCGTCGGCGCCGTAGACCAGGACATGGTTGGCCGGGTTGGAGCACACCTGCCCCTCCATGGCGCAGTAGGTGTACCAGCTCGGCGGATTGAACCAACAGGACTTCGCCACGCCGAACGCCGGATCGCCGAGGGCGTCCGCGGAGCACACGGAGCCACCGGTCGCGGTCCGGTAGGTGAACCGGTTGCCCGCGCCGAACGCCACCGAGCGGGGACCGGTGAACGAGCACAACCCGTTCTCGCCGGCGCAGCCGACGTAGCCGAAGCGCAGGCCGAGGCCGTTGACCGTGGAGGTGGCGTTCACGGTGTGCGAGCCGGGCCCGACGGCCGACAGGTGGATGTATCCGTCGACGGTGGGGCCCGACGTCGACCGGCCGTCCAGCACCACGCTGGTCTGGCCGCCGAAGGTCGGCACGTACAGGTCCCCGGTGACACCCGGCGGCAGGGAGACCGTCATCGTGAACGTCCTCGCGGTCAGGTCGTGCGACCACGACACGCCGACATCGTCGACTCGGCCCTCGACGTGGGCGACATCGCCGGGATGGGGCCGGATGTGCACGGTGCCGGGCGTGGCGGGATCCGGCGACAGGCCGAGCACGTACTGGGTCAGCGCCGATGTCGGGCCGGTCGACCAGCCATGGGCGTTGCTCATGTAGCTGCCGTTGCCGGCGTAGCCGAAGGTGCCGTCGGCCAGAAAGCCCTCCCAGAACGTGCTGCCGGTGCTCGTCGGGTTGTTGAGCATGTAGCCCCACTCGCGGCGGATCAGTTCCAGGGCGTTCACGTCGTTGGCGCCGGCCAGCTGCGCCGTCACCTCCATCGAGCCGGCGAAGGTCCCGATGTTGTTGCCCCACTCCGGCGTGCCGGCGCCGTAGCGCTGCCACCAGCCGACCAGGTGCTGCACCACCTCGTCGGTCTTCGGGGCGGTGTCGGTCAGACCGAACCACACCACGAGGGAGTTGCCGTCCTGCGGGTGCAGGCCGCTGTTGGGGTTGTCCCGGTACATGCCCACCGGGCCGTCCCACAGCAACGTGTTGAGCGCGGTCTTGATGCCGCTGGCCTGAGCCGACCACTGGCGCGCGTCCGAGCCGTCGCCGAGCGCGTTCGCCAGGCCTGAATAGAGTTGCAGCACCCGGTACAGCGAGGCGTTCGCCGACAGGTTCTCGCCGCCCTGGCCGCTGCGCGCCCAGTCATCGGTTCCCGTCACCGACATCAGGCCGGTCGGGTCGATCTTGGCGGTGCTGAACCGGATCGCCGCGGTCATGTCGCCCCAGCGCGCCGACAGCCATCCCCGGTCACCGGTGTCGGCGTAGTAGTCGGCGGCGCCGATCAGCGTCCACAGGTGATAGGTGTCGGAGTGCAGCAACCAGTTGGCGCTGTTGGTGCCGACGTTGATGGGGCTGCCGGCCATCGGCAGCTCGCCGTTGGTCGCCTGCTGGGCGAAGATCGCGTCCAGCGAGTTCCGGGTGGAGGCGCTGTCGCCGGTCGAGACGTACGCGGTGGACGACGCGATGCCGAGATCGCCGGTCCACACGGCACGGTCGCGTTTGGCGCCGTCGGTCAGAACCGAGCCGCCGGCCCCGACGGTGGCGTTGTTCTCCCACCCCGACGCGGGCGGCGGCCACACCCGCCCCTGGTTGGGGGCGATCGTGTTCATCTGCACGGTGTACGCGCCCGCGTACCAGATCCGGTTCAGCAGATCGTCGCTGGAGAAGAAGTAGTTCTGGTACGCGTTCGGGGCCGACATCGCCGGCGCCGCGGTGAAGTACAGCGACACCGAGTCGAAGGAGATCCAGCCCCCGGTGTTCAACACCAGCGTGAGATAGCGGAATCCGCCGCGGAGCTTGTCGGCCGGCATCGTGTACGTCGCGCCGGGCGACACCGGCGTGGTCAGGATGCCGTCCGGCTGGTTGCCGCCCGCGCCGCCGTTGGACAGGTCGCTGCCGGTCCGGCTCACGAACGTGGTCGACTCGCTGAACGCGAGCCCGAGCTGCTGTCCGGGATCGCTGGCCCCGGTGAAGTGCACCGAAACCAGGCCGCCGACCTCCTTGCCGAAGTCGAGCACCACGGCGGACTGCGCGCCGGTCAGCGTCGTCACGCCGCCCTGCGTGCCGACGCTGCCGTAGGTGCGCAGCACGCCGGTCGGCGTGAGCGTTCTTGAGGACGGGGACAGGTTGTAGGCGTCCCACGGATTGCCGGCCGCTCTGGCCTCATGCGCTGTCATGGTCGTCATCGCAAGCAGCAAGGTCGCGACAGCGCTGAGGCGACCCCAACTCGTTGCGGTACCCATCGACCGAAGCTAGCGGCGATGACCATGAGCCACAGGTTCCGCACGGGTTGTGTCGAGGGTGGATTCGTTCACCATTTCGGGCATGTGAAAAACAGACGGCCGTTCCGGTTCTCCCCTCTCGGAACCGGAACGGCTGCTGGGTACGACGTTATGCCAGCGGCGTTGCGGAATCCTTGAGAAAACCTTGAACCACCGGCCTGCGACCTGCTGAAACGGCGGCGGCCCCGGTCCGATCCGGACCGGGGCCGCCGCCGCGACAACGTCGGTTCACTTGCGGTAGAAGCGCTCGTGCCGGCCCTGAAGCACCAGCTTGAGCCACTGCGCGAACAGCTTCGGGTCCTTACGCACGGTGAGGAAGTACAGGCCGAACCGGGCTACCTCCAGCAGTCCGAGCTTGCGCAGCCCCGGCTGGGAGAGCAGATAACCGCGGTTGCGGTAGGTGTAGTAGCGCTTGACCTCGTTCTCCGGGTCCTGGGCGTGGAACTTGCCGCCCAGCATCGGCTTGAACTCGGCGCTGCCGTTGGGGTGCAGGTACTGGGTGCGCAGGCTGGTGCCGAACGGCAGGCCGCTGCGCACCAGCCGGCGGTGGATCTCCACCTCGTCGCCGCGGAAGAACAGCCGGTAGTCCGGCACGCCCACCACGTCCAGCGCCTCGGCCCGGAACAGCGCGCCGTTGAACAGCGAGGCGATGCCCGGCAGGAAGTCCTCGCCCAGCTCGTCGGCCCCGCGCTTCCAGGTCAGCCCGCGGCGCAGCGGGAAGGCCAGCGTGTTCGGGTCGTCGATGTCGGCGACGACCGGCGAGATCGCCGCCAAGCGGCGCTTTTTCGCCTCCTCGAACAGGATCTGCAGCACGTTCTCGTCGGCCGGGCGGCCGTCGTCGTCGGCCAGCCACACCCAGTCCGCGCCCAGCGACAGCGCGGTCAGCATGCCCAGCGCGAAACCACCGGCGCCGCCCAGGTTGCGGTGCGAGGTCAGGTAGGTGGTGGGGATCCCGCAGGTCTCCACCACGTCCTTGGCCGGGTGCTCCGGGTCGTTGTCCACCACGACCAAGTGGTCGATCGGCTTGGTCTGGGCCGCCATCACCTTCAGCGAGGTGGCCAGCAGCTCACGCCGGTTGTGGGTGACGATGACCGCGCAGACCGCGCCCTTGGGCAGCCGGGAGCTCACTGCTGCACCTCGCTAGCGCTCGGTGTCCGCGTTCGCGGACGCTCTGCGTTGAATGATTCGCTCGCAAGCTCGCTCATGCCGACTCACCGTTGGGCAGCACCGGATCGCCGGCCAGGCCCAGACGTTCCAATGTCTCCTGGGACATGTGCTCGAACGGGTCGCGGCCCTTGTAGGCGGTGAGGACCTCACGCAGCCCGCCGCGCATCTTCATCTGGCCATGGTCCATCCAGATGGCCGAGTTGCACAGCTCCATCAGGAACTCGTCGGAGTGCGAGGCGAACACCAGCAGGCCGGACCGCTTGACCAGGTCGTTGAGCCGGTCCCGGGCCTTGTCCAGGAAGGCCGCGTCGACCGCGCCGATGCCCTCGTCCAGGATCAGGATCTCCGGGTCGATGGAGGTCACCACGCCCAGCGCCAGCCGCACCCGCATGCCGGTGGAGTAGGTGCGGATCGGCATCGACAGGTAGTTGCCGAGCTCGGAGAAGTCGGCGATGTCGTCCATCCGCTTCTCCATCTCCTTCCGCGTCATGCCCAGGAACAGACCGCGGATGATGATGTTCTCGAAGCCCGACAGCTCCGGGTCCATGCCGACGCCCAGGTCGAACACGGGGGCCACCCGGCCGTTGATCTGCGCGGAGCCCCGCGTCGGCTCGTAGATGCCGGCGAGCATGCGCAGCAGGGTGGACTTGCCGGCGCCGTTGTGGCCGACCAGGCCGACCCGGTCGCCGTGCTTGAGCGACAGCGTGATGTCACGCAGCGCCTCGATGATCGGGACCCTGTTCTCGGTGCCGATCCGACCGCCGGCCTTGCCGAGCACCGCCTTCTTCAACGACCGCGTCTTGGCGTCGAAGATGGGGAAGTCGACGGAGGCGTTCCAGACCTCGATGCTGACCATGTTGGAAGCCTCACTCACACCCAGTAGGAGATGCGGGCACGGTAGTTCTTCATCGCCACCAGGGCCAAGCCCCAGCCGACGACGGCCATCGCGATGCAGACGATCCAGCTCAGCAGCTCGATCTGCTGGCCGACCAGCGGCGCCCGCATCACCTGGACCAGGTGGTACAGCGGATTCCACTCCAGCACGACCCGGGCCGTGTCCGCGTGGTCGCCGAGCGTGTCGATCGACCAGACGATCGGCGTGCCGTAGAACAGCAGCTGGATGATCGCGTTGATCACCTGCGGGATGTCCCGGTAGCGGGTGCTGATGATGCCCAGCAGCATCGACACCCAGGCGCCGTTGACCGCGATCAGCACGAACCCCGGCAGCGCGAGCAGCATGGTCCAGCCGAGGCCGGGGTGCAGCGTGCCGGTGCCGTTGTCGGACATCCGGTACGGGTGGTCGACGCTGAAGAAGAAGATGCCCACGACGAGCACGTAGACCACGAGGTTGTGCAACAGCATCAGGGTCTGCCGCCAGATCGTGCGCAGCACGTACACCGACAGCGGGGCCGGCAGGTGCTTGATCAGGCCCTCGTTGGAGATGAAGGTGTCCATGCCCTCCAGCAGCGAGCCGCTGATGAAGTTCCAGACGATGAAGCCGACCGTGACGTACGGCAGGAACGTCCGCGGGTCGTTGTGGAACAACAGGCCGTAGAGCAGGCCGATGCCCAGCGCGGTGACGCCCATGCCGATGGTGATCCACAACGGGCCCAGCACCGAGCGGCGGTAGCGCTGCTTGATGTCCTGCCAGCCCAGGTGGGCCCACAGCTGCCGGTTCGCCAGGCCCGTGCGGATGTCCGCGAAGGCGCGCGACCAGCTGCGGGTGGAGGACGCCAGCGGCTCCACGGGGCGGTCGATGGTGCTTGAGGGATGCACGAGGAACGAGGGTACCGGCGTCATTCCGTGGTGTTACGCCTGGGCGGGCACTCCTCGGGTGATGACGCCGGACCACCGTAGCTACAGGTATTGGCCGCTGCCCCGGATGTGCTGCTGTTCCGCGTCCCCGCCGCCGATGCCCGGCGGCAGCGCGCGGCCGCGCATCTGCTCCAGCTGCACCCGCGCCGCCATCTGCTGCGCGAACAGGGCGGTCTGGATGCCGTGGAACAGGCCCTCCAGCCAGCCGACCAGCTGAGCCTGCGCGATGCGCAGCTCGGCGTCGGACGGGGTGGAGTCGTCGGTGAACGGCAGCGACAGCCGCTCCAGCTCCTCCCGCAGCTCCGGCGCCAGGCCGTCCTCCAGCTCCGTGATGGACGCCTTGTGGATCTCCCGCAACCGGTTGCGGGAGGCATCGTCCAGGGGCGCCGCCCGCACCTCCTCGAGCAGCTGCTTGATCATCGTGCCTATCCGCATCACCTTGGCGGGCTGCTCGACAAGTCCGCTCACGTCCTTGCCGGCCTCCACCTCCTCGGCCGACGGCACCCGCGCGGAGCCGAGCTGGGCTCCGTCCGGTCCCACCACCACGATGTGCTGGGGTCCGCCTGCCTCGCTGTCGTTGGGCGCTGTCATGCCTCCATCCTGGCACCCGGGAGTGCCGCTGCGCTGCGTGCTCGCCTACGGTGTGTGCCATGGCGTTCGACGTCGCTCGGGTCCGTGGGCTGTTCCCCGCTCTCGGCGACGGCTGGGTGCACCTCGACTCACCGGCCGGCATGCAGGTGCCCGAGCAGGTCGCGACCGCCGTTTCCACCGCGCTGCGGGCCCCGGTCTCCGGGCCGGGCGGCATCTTTCCCGCGTCCCAGCGGGCGGAGGCGATCGTGGACGCGGCCCGGCGGGCCGTCGCGGACCTGGTCGGGGCCGACCCCGCGGGCGTGGTGCTGGGCCCCAGCTCGGCGGTGCTGCTGCAACGGCTGGCCGACGCGCTGGGCGACGGCTGGCTGCTGGGCGACGAGGTCGTGGTGTCCCGACTGGACCATCCGGCCAATGTCTCGCCGTGGCAACGGGCCGCGCAGCGTTCCGGTGGCACGGTGCGCTGGGCCGAGATCGACATCGAGACGTGTGAACTGCCCGCCTGGCAGTACGACGAACTGGTCTCGGCGCGGACCAAAGTGGTCGCCATCACCGCCGCCTCCGGCGCGGTCGGCACCCGGCCCGATCTGGCCAAGATCGCCGAAACCGCGCACAACGCCGGCGCGCTGGTGGTGGTGGACGCCTCGTCGGCGGCCCCGTTCATGCCGCTGGACATCGTCGCCATGGGCGCGGACATCCTCGTCGTGTCGGCCAACGCCTGGGGCGGGCCGCCGGTCGGGGCCCTGGTGTTCCGGGACGCCAAGCTGCTGGACCGGCTGCCGTCCGTGGCACTGGAGGCCGGGGCCCGCGGGCCGGAGCGGCTGGAGCTGGGGCCGCACCCGTATCCGATGCTGGCCGGGCTGGTCGCCTCCGTGGACTACCTGGCCGCCCTGGACGACGCCGCCGTCGGGCCGCGCCGGGAGCGGCTCATGAGCTCGCTCGGCTCGGTGAAGTCGTACCAGGCCGGGCTGCTCGCGCATCTGATCAACGAACTGCGCTGGTCCCGCAACGCCATGGTCATCGGCGACGCCATGCGCCGCGTGCCGTCGCTGGCCTTCACGGTGACCGGCGTGAAGGCCGTCGAGGCGGTGGAGCACCTGGCCGAACGCGGCGTGTGCGCCTTCGCCGACCCCGGCCAGAACGGCGTGTTCTCCGTGCTCGGCGTCGGCGAGATCGGCGGGGCGGTGCGCATCGGGTTGGCGCACTACACCAACCAGATGGAGGTCGACCAGCTGATCCGCGCGCTCGCCGACATTGGATAGCCGCGAGCTGGCCGACGTCTCGGCCTGGATCCGGCTGACGCCGCTGCTGACCGAGTACCTGCCGTTCACCCGCCAGGACCTGCGGCCGGCGGGCCTCACCGTGCTGCTCGACGAGGTGCTGCTCGGCGCCCGCAGCGTGCTGGTGGAATGCGGCTGCGGCGCCGCCTCCGTGCTCATCGCCCGGCTGCTGCACCGCCGCGGCTTCGGGCACCTGCTGTCGTTGGAGCACGACGAGCGGCAGGCCGCCTTCGTCGCCAGCCAGCTGCGCCGCGAGGGCCTCGGGCACGTGGCCCGGGTCGTGCACGTGCCCCTGATGCCGCACCCCGCCGCCATCGGCGAGGCCGGCTGGTACGCGCCCGAGGTCGTGCACGACGAGGTGTCCGAGTACGTCGACCGGTTCGGGCTCGTCGACCTGTTGCTGGTCGACGGCCCATCCGGCGACGACCTGATTCGCTATCCGGCCATGCCCGTGTTCCGCGGCGTGCTCGCCCCCGGGGCCGCCGTGCTGCTCGACGACATCGGGCGGCCCGGCGAGCTGACCGTCATGGACCGCTGGCGGCGGGAGTACGCACTGCGCTTCCGCACCGAGCAGAGCATCGGCTACGCCCTGCTCACGCCGTGAGCACGATCTTGCCGAACGCCTCCGAGGCCTCCATCGCCCGGTGCGCCTCGGCCGCCTGCGACATCGGCAGCGTGTGGCCGACGATCGGGAGGACCTTGCCCGCTTCCACCAGCGGCCACAGCCGCTCGCGGACGTCCGCGATGATCTCTTCCTTGCCGCCCTTGCCCGTGATCGGGCGGGCCCGCAGGCCGGCGGACAGGATGCCGCCCCGCTTGCCCATCAGCGCGCCGATGTTCAGCTCGCCCTTCACACCGCCCTGCATGCCGATGTTGACCACCCGGCCGTCCATCGCCAGCACATCGACGTTGCGGGCCAGGTAGGACGCGCCCATGTTGTCCAGCACCACGTCCGCCCCGTGGCCGTCGGTCGCCTTGCGGACCTCCTCGACGAAGTCCTGGGTCTTGTAGTTGACGGCGATGTCCGCGCCCAGTTCCCGGCACTTGTCCAGCCGCTCCTGTGAACCCGCCGTCACCGCCACCGTCGCGCCCAGCGCCTTGCCGATCTGGATCGCACACGTGCCGATGCCGCCCGCGCCGCCGTGCACCAGCAGCACGTCGTTTTCCGCCAGTCCCGCCGTCTGCACCACCGTCGACCACACCGTGCACACCACTTCCGGCAGGCCCGCCGCGTCCACCAGGCTCACGCCCTTCGGCACCGGCAGCAGCTGCTGCGCCGGCACCGCCACCTTCTCCGCGTAGCCGCCGCCGGCCAGCAGCGCGCACACCTCGTCGCCCACCTGCCAGTCGACGACGCCTTCGCCCAACGCGGCGATCGTGCCCGAGCACTCCAGCCCCAGGATCTCCGACGCGCCCTTCGGTGGCGGGTAGAACCCCTGACGCTGCAACAGATCCGCCCGGTTCACCGCCGTCGCGGCGACGTTCAGCAGCACCTCGCCCGGTCCCGGCGTGGGATCCGGCGTCTCCGCCCATTCGAGCACTTCCGGGCCGCCCGGCTGCCTGATCGTGATCGCGTGCATGGCTCTGACCGTAATCCGCTGGCCGCTTGGACGCCCCGCGGGCACCATCACGTCATGGAGCCTTGGCCACTGCGGAACCTGGTGCTACGGACACAGCGACTCGAACTGCGCCCCGACGACGACTACGGCCTCTACCAGCTGATCGAGGTGGCCCGGGCCGGCATCCACCCGCCCGAGTACATGCCCTTCGGCATCCCGTGGACCGACGCGCCGGACGCCGAGCTGGGCGTCAACAGCCTGCGCCACTACTGGTCGCACCGGGCCCAGCTGCGGCCCGACGACTGGCACGTGCACTTCCTGATTCGCTTGGACGGCAAGGTGATCGGCGAACAAGCCGTGCACGGCCGCAACTTCGCCGTCACCCGGGAGGTCAGCACCGGCTCCTGGCTCGGCCGCGAGTTCCAGGGCCACGGCTACGGCACCGAGATGCGCGCCGCCGTCCTCGCCTTCGCCTTCGACCACCTCGGCGCCATTCAGGCCCGCACCTCCGCCTTCGCCGACAACGAGGCCTCCCTGCGGGTCAGCCGCTCCCTCGGCTACATCGACGACGGCACCACGCGCGACTCCCGCCGCGGCGCCCCCGCCGTGCAGCTGCGCATGCTGGTCACCGCCGACCGCTTCGCCAAGTTCCGCCCCCTCTGGAAGCTGGAGGCCGACGGCGTAGACGAGTGCCTGCCGCTGCTGATCGCCTGAACCAACCGCAGCCCGGCCCAGCCGCACACACACTCCCCCACCCAATCCCAGGGGGCCGGCCCCGCTGCCAGCCTACCGGCCGGAGAGGTCTCCGGGGTGGGGGGAAGATCCAGATGTGGACAACTCCGGGGCTGTGGACAACTGCCGTCAGCCCAGGTCGTTGGTGGTGAAGGTATCGCAGGTGGCGGGGTTGCCGCTCTGGTAGCCGGTGGTGAACCAGTGCTGCCGCTGCGACGACGTGCCGTGGGTGAACGAGCCGGAGTTGACCTGCCCGCTGCCCAGGTTCTTCTGGATGAAGTCGTCGCCGATGCGGGACGCGGTGTCCAGGGCGTTGGCGATGTCCTGCTGCGACACGTTGGTGATGAGCGGCTTGCCGTTCGAGGCGGGGGTGCTGGTGGCGTGGTTGGCCCACACGCCGGCGTAGCAGTCGGCCTGTAGCTCCAGCCGCACGGAGCCGGAGGTGGCGCCGCTGCCCTTGCCGATGTTCTTCGAGGTGCCCAGCAGGTTCTGCACGTGGTGCCCGTACTCGTGCGCGAGCACATAGCCCTCGACGAACGGGCCGCCGGTGGCGCCGAACCGGGTCTGGAGCTCCTTGAAGAAGCTCAGGTCGATGTACACGTGCTGGTCGGCTGGGCAGTAGAAGGGCCCCATGCCGGTGGTGCCGGTGCCGCACCCGGTCTGCTGCCGGTTGGTGAAGAAGATGGTGGTGGCCTTGCGGTAGGTCTTGCCCGACCGCGCGAACTGGTCGCCCCAGTAGGCCTGGATGGAGTTGACCAGGGCCACGTCCCGGCAGTCCTGGCTGGCGTTGGCCTGCGCGCCGGTCTTGCACTGGTTGATCTGGGAGTTGTTGGGCTGCCCGGACAACGAGTTCGACGAGCCGCCGCCGGCGAAATGGCTGATCACCAGCCACAGCACCAGGCCGACGATGCCGAGCCCGCCGCCGCCCAGGGCGAGACCGCCGAGCGGGAAGCCGAAGCCGCCGCCACCGCCGCCCCCTGAGCCCCGGTAGTCCTGGACCTGCGAGGTGTCCAGGTCCGCGTCGTCGTTGAACTGCACGGTTCCTCCCGTTCGTCGACGACGTCCACGATAGGCGGAGCCCGGACATGCCTGGGTGCGGTGCCCCCGAAGGCCACCGCACCCAGGTCCTACCGGAAAAGTGACGGTCGCGGTCGTCGCGAGGTTGGCGTGGAACCTCACCAGGTGCGCCCTGAAACGCATCCGATGTGGGGCTCAACATCGTCGACGTGCGCGAACGGATGTGCGCACCCGAGACCTAGCTGGTGCTGCTCACAGTCGCGACCGGACAGGCACCGACCGATCCGGCCGCGGGGGTGCAGCCGACACGCCGACCGTCACAGCGAAGCTCTTCCGCCATAGCACCACCTGGTCCCTTCCCGGGCGATCCGCGAAAACCTGTTCCGCTGGGCCATCCGTGTCTCGAGCTTGCTCCTACGTGACCTTGATCACAACCCCCTGTGGGTACCTGAATCGGTTGATTGTGCTGGTCACACAGGGTCAAGGCGTCCGCGTGACCCGATCGGAGGCCGGCGGGGCCAGATTCTGGTGCGCCGTCAGGTACGCGGTGAACGCGTCCAGGTCGATCGCCCCGCCGACGATGTTCGTGCCCTGCTTCAGCACGCTGAAGCCGTCGCCGCCGCCGGTCAGGAAGTTGTTCGCGGTCACCTTGTAGCTGCCGTCCGGGGTCACCGGCTGGCCGTCCACGGTGATCGCCGTGATCCGCGAGCCGACCGGGGCCGACGCCGACCACGTGTAGTGCAGGCTGGACGAGATCTGCAGCATCTTCGTCGACACCGAGCCGCCCGGCTGCGGCTGCCACTGCTGCTCCAGCACGGCCTTCAGCTGCGCCCCGGTCAATGTCTCGGTCTGCAGGATGTTCGCGAACGGCTGCACCGTGAACGCGTTCGAGTACGTCACGGTGCCGTCGGCCACGCCGGCCATCGAGGACGCGAAGTTCAGGTCCGCGCGAATGCCGCCCGGGTTCATCAGGGCCACCTGCGCGCCCGCCGACTTCGTCGCCTCCAGCTGCGCGTCGCCGATCACGTCACCCAGCGGCGACTCGCCCGACGGCTGTTGCGCCGCCACGATGTCCGCGGTGATCGTGCCGACCGCCTTGTTCGCGATCGGGGCCGCCTGCGTGACGGCCTTCGAGACCAGCGCCTGCACGGTCGGATCCGGCGTCACGTCCCGTGTGACGACCTCGTTGTGCGACACGGTCTTGCCGCGGATCGCGTCCCGGGTCCTCGGGTCGATCTTCAGGTCCACCACCGACAGCAGCCGGCCGAACGAGGCGCCCTGGATCAGCGGCCGCGGGTTGCCGGCCGGGTCGTTCACCGTGCAGTCGTACTGCTGGTGGCTGTGCCCGGAGAAGATCACGTCCACCTTCGGCGACGCCGCCTTGGCGATCGCCAGCGCCGGCCCCGGATCCGTCTTGCAGTCGTTCGGGCCCCCGCCCTCGGTGTTGTCGCCCTGGTGCAGCAGCACCACGATCGTCTTCACGCCCAGCCGGTCCAGCAGGTCAGCAGACTGGTTGATCGCCTGGACCTCGTCGCCGAACTTCAGGCCCTTGATGGCGTCCGCCGAGGTCACACTGGGCAGGTCCTTCAGCGGCACGCCGATGACACCCACCGGCACGCCGCCGGAGAAGTCCACCGTGAACGGCAGCGCCGCCGGCAGCCCGTTGTCGAACGTCATGTTCGCCGCCAGGTACGGCCACTTGGCGCCCGGGAACGACTTCTCGAACTGGCAGCCGTCCGACGCGCAGCCGCCGAACTGCTTGCGCAGCAGCTCCTGGTAGCCCTTGTCCAGCTCGTGGTTGCCGATCGCCGACGCGTTCACGCCGATGTCGTTCATGAAGTCGATCGTCGGCTCGTCGTGGAACAGCGCCGAGGCGAGCGGGGAGGCCCCGACGTTGTCGCCCGCCGAGAACAGCAGCGTGTTCTTCGTGCGCAGCTGCTTCACGTGCGTCGCCATGTACGCGGCGCCGCCCGCCACCACCGACGTGCCGTCCGACAACGTCACCCGGCCAGCGGAGCCGGCCGGCGGCTCCAGATTGCCGTGGAAGTCGTTGAACGCGATCAGGCGCACGTCGATCGGGGCCGGCGTCGCCTGCGCCGGCGTCCCGGTCAGCGTCAGCGCCGCCGCGGCGGTGACCGCCAGCGCGCCGAGCCGTCTAGCCAAAACGATCATGTCGATCCTTCCGGAATGCGCCCGACTCCCCGTTCGGGCGTTCGGCGAGGGAGTGTGCCCCGTGACCGGCTACAACGCCAGGCTCGGCGACTGAACGGGACGTGACGGTTAGCCTTGACAAGTGAGCGAACCCCAGTGGCTCGACGACGGCGAGATGGCCGCCTGGCGGGCCTACCGCGTCTCCAGCATCCTGCTGGAAGGCCAGCTGCACCGCGAGCTCGTGGACGCCCACGACATCACCCTGGCCGACTACGAGGTGCTCGTCCGCCTCGCCGAACGCCCCGACCACCGCATGCGCATGAGCGTGCTCGCCGCCGAGGTCGCCTCCTCCAAGAGCCGCGTCTCCCACCAGATCGCCCGCATGGAACGCGCCGGCCTCGTCGAACGCGACAACTGCTCCAGCGACGGCCGCGGCGTCTACGCCGGCCTCACCGAAGCCGGCATGGCCAAGCTCCGCGAAGCCGCCCCCACCCACGTCGCCGGCGTCCGCCGCCACATGATCAACCTCACCACCGAGGCCCAACAGGCCACCCTCGCCAAGATCTTCGAACGCATCGGCGCCATGCTGGCCGAGACCCCCGACGACTGACCGGCTACCCTTGCACCCCAGGGAAGCGTGGCAGAGCGGCCGAATGCATCCGCCTTGAAAGCGGAAGACGGGCAACCGTCCGGGGGTTCAAATCCCTCCGCTTCCGCCCAGCTCAGACGGGGTGCCTCCCGATCATGGAGACACCCCGTCGCGGCCTCGTCTCGGTTGGGCTTCCAGAGGAACCCGTTGACCCTGGTCGCAACGTCGTCTCGCATGGCCGCGGTCACGTGCTGGTAGCGCGGCCATCTTCGAGTTGGACCTGCCCATGAACTCCATGGCCGTCCGTAGCAGGCGCGGCGTCACGCCGGTCCCGGTGGTGTCGTCTCGCGACGCTGTGCCCCTGGGCTGACGCCGCGACTCGCACCACCATCAGGGCAACTCTCGCGTAGGGCTGTAACGTCGCCATCGAACAGTGAGTCCAGGCGATCGCCTGCACGACCTGATGCACATCCATTCGACGCCCAACGGCACTGGCGGCACAGTGGTTTACGCGCGAAAATCTGAACCTCGCGCCCCAGAGCGTTAATGACCCTTAACTGTCGTGGTCGTTACACGCCGGCCCGGTCTCCGTCAATACCACCGAAGTTAGGCGGAGTGGCCCAACAGGTCACCCGAACGCCGCAGATGGACTCTCTAACGGCCCAGACCCGTTATCAAATCGCACTCGCCAGACAACCAGCTCGATACGCCGCAACAAGCTCGCGCATGCTTCGACCCTGCAATCCCGCTTTTGCGGGATTGTGGGACCCTCCACTCGATACCTCCAAACCGAGCCATGTCGGTGCGAATATCCTATGCACGGCATGGATTGACGGCCGTACCGCAACTTGCTTCAGTCCCAACATCCCGCTGACCAGGCACGAGGCTTCCGCGAGCCTAAAAGGGTTGCGAGTCGGCTGACGCACAGAGAGGGGCGGCATGGTGGCGCCCAAAGGCAGGGATTCTCACCCCGTTGGACCACCTCGATCCGCCCCGCCGCCAAGAACGACCATGCTCGCCTCTCTACTGGAAAGCCTCCAGGATCATGTGTCCAACACCGGCCTCGTTGGCGTGACCGAGGCCGTGCTCGGCGTGCTCGGCTTCGCCGGGCTCGCCAGTTCGCTGTTCGGCGAGCCCGCTATCAAGGCCGGCGCAATAGTGGCGACTATGATCGCGATCCTCGGCCTGATCGCCGTGCTGACCACAAGCAGAAGCCAACTCCAGAGTCGCAATCGGAACCTCGAAGGGCTGATTCAACACTACTGCGCCGCCCTCGAGCAGAGATACCATCACGCGTGGCGAACAAAGTCGTGGTACCAACTCATTAGTATCGACCAACAGGGAAACACCACCGAGATGATCTCGTGCACGATCGCCGCCGACAGTGAGTTTGTTGATTACTTCAGCATCTGGTGTGGCACCGGCTGGGCATGGCCGAGTCATTTAAGACGGAGAGTCAAGTACCGCCTGACAACAGCCAAAAAAGGGTCCGAGGGCGGCGTGCGACCGACCGTCACCGACAGCTGGTTCGACCGTGATCGACTGTCCATAATCGCGCACTTGAGAGAGCCGCTCCCCCGCGGCAGCGAGGCCACCTTTGACCTGACGCTCTATTGGCCCCTCAAGTGCCTACCGCTGGCAAAACAAGGCGAACCGGAGGAGTTCGCCCGCACGTTCCCGTGGCCCCTCGACTCACTGCATTACGCGGTAGAACTGCCTCGCGGCTACCAAGCCCGGTTCGACACCATCGGTCTGAAGAACGGCACCATCAAGTACAAGACCAAGCCATCGGCCACCAAGGACGGCGGCACGAGAATCACCCTGACAGCCGAAGGGATCCCTGCCGGTCGCCGAGTCGGCATGAGAATCGACCCCACCTAGCACATCCAGGCCTGGCCGCAGGGATTTCGCTTCCCCGGTAGCTCCGCTGCGGCCAGGCAGTCCGGACAGCCTCTACGTCATGGCATCACCGCTGCACACCGACTTCGGGCTGCCACTGCCCGGGCCGCCCTCGTCCCCCACCCAACTCGCAACCACAAACTCACTCAATGCCGCGTCCTTGTATCTCGGGTGCCGCCTCGCACGAGATCGTTGACGTCGCCGGGGCACACGGCAACGCCCCGGCAGGCACGCACGTCGCTGAATCCTGCCGACGAAGATCCACATCGACATTGCGGCAGACCATACCTCATTAGACCATTTGGATGGCAGTCGCGTTGGCCCGCGTCGCTACCGGGGCGTCGTTTCGGTCTACCGCCGCGCTGGTCCGGGACCAGGCCGGCCGAACCCTGCCGGCCCTACCGCAGCAGCAAGGCCCGAAGTTCGCCGATCCCAACCGGCACGGCCAGTTGATCTCTGACTGAGTCGCGGTGTTCGCGCCAGTGGTCTGGCAGGCGTCGAGGCGATAGACCAATGGGTCCCAGCGACCGCACTCAGGCCCCCGTACCGAGGGGTGTGCTGTGGGTCCCACAGCCTCGCTCCAGGTGTTTGTGGGGCTCGCGCCCCACACCCCCAAGGCAGGTGGATGTCGCCATTACCTTGGGGCGGGAGGCGTGGACCACGGAGGCTGCACTGGGGGTGATGCGGCCGGTGTTTGTGGAGCTTCTGGGTGAAGAGCCGCCGGTGTCGTTGGGGTGGGATGAAGGGGTATTTCTGGCGGTGGCAACGGGGCGTAGGAGATTGACCGATGGGGAGCGAGCGGTGCTGGGGGAGCGAGCGGAGCGGTTTCCGCTGTTGTCGTAAACCGATTGGGGTTGCCGGGTGGCCCGCCTAGGGTTAAGGCGTGGGCGACGGCGGACCCGGACTACGCCGCGAGCTCGACCAGTGGACGGCCGCGAGGTCCGTTCCGTCGATTGTGTAACGCGACGGGTGGTTACCGCCGATCCTGGCGATAGACCCGGCTTGTGCCGGGTGACCGAACCAGGGGAGGGGTTCCGCTCTTGACGCATGTCCTGTTGCGCCGGATCGCGGTCGGATCCGGCGCGTTGACCATTGCGCTGACCACGGCACTGAGCGGTGTCGCGGCGGCCGACGAGTCGCCGACCAGCGACGGGTCGAGCGTGCAGCAGCACACCGACCAGCCGGCGCCGAAGTTCGACGTCTCGATCAAGTTCGACCAGCCGTCCTACCACTCCGGCGACACGGTCACCGGCGCCATCAAGATCACCAACACCGGTGACGCACTGGTGCCCGCGGTGCGCCTGGTCGCCTCGCCGGACAACCTCAAGTGGGACATCAAGGACTGGCAGAGCATCTGGCTCAACGGGCCCGGCGTGGCCATGGCCCCGGGCGCCACCGAAGTACGCACGTTCAGCGGCTCGATCCTGGACCCGAACAAGCCGATCAAGGGCGTGGCCATCGTGCGCGTCTACGAGCCGGTGGACAGCACCTTCAGGGCCGAGGACACGGCAACGGTCACACCGACCAAGGGTGGCATCGTCGGCACGCTCTACGGCGACGCCAACGGCAACGGCAAGTACGACCAGGGTGAGGCCCTGTCCGGCGTACAGGTCACGATCACCGGCGGCGTGCCGAGCACGAGCCCGCCGGCGGTGCAGACCGACCCCGACGGCAAGTTCATGTTCAAGGACATCCCGTCCGGCCCCTACACGGCGAGCTTCGGCACCGTGAAGGGCTACGTGCTGCCGGCTGCACGGTGGCAGGTCGACGACACGCCGCTGGAAGTCAGCGTGCAGGGTCGGCGACCGGTCTCCGACACCCTCAAGGCGTCGGTGAAGCTGAACGCCGACACCTACGCGGTCGGCGACATCGCGCACGTGACAGTGACGCTGACCAATGGCGGCGACTACGACCTGGCCGGCATCACGGCGGCCTGCGACCGTAGCGGTGAGTCCCACGCCATGGGCGGCGACCTGAGCGGCTGGGGCGACCTCGCCATCGGCCGCCGCGGGGTCACAGTGCCCGCACACGGGACGGTGATGCTCGACGTGACGTCGCCAGTGCCCGCCGAGGCTCACCGTTACGGCTACACGGACCTGTCCTGCGACTTCGGCCAGTTCCCGGCGTACCCGGAGGGTGTCCACGCGGCGATGGCGCTCGCGCGGGTGACCGGCGCGGTGGCGTCTGTCGAGGGCACGCTGCTGCATGACAAGAGTGCGGTCGCCGGCGTCAAGATCTATCTGACCGACCACATCGTGAAGAAGGTCGTTGCCAGCACGGTCACCGACGCCGCCGGCAAGTACACGTTCACCGGCGTGCCCGCCGGCCTGTACGACATCGGCCTGGTCGGCCCCTGGAAGCTGGTCGACAACGAGCCGTGGACCGTCTTCGAGGGCGACAACCCCGGGGCGGACATCGCCGTTGTCCTGGGCCCGGACCAGCCGGACCCGTCAGGTCCTCCGGCCACGCCCACGGCCCCGACGACGCCGGCCCCGCAGGCCTCGCCGGTGCTGGCCAACACCGGCGCCGCCGACGTGCTGACTCTGACCGGGGCCGCGATCGGCGCGCTCGTCGTCGGCCTCGGGCTGGTGCTGGTGTCCCGGCGGCGTCGGACCAGCTGAACCAGGGCAACGCCAGGGTCGGACCCTGATGCTTCGAGCCTGTGCCGCGGCGCAGGCTCGAAGCATGGTCAAGGTACGGGACATGGCGTTTGTCGCCGCGCCGCTGCTGCTCGGCGGCTACGGCGTGGTGCGGTTGCTCACCGATCACGGGCCGGGTGTCGGCTGGACGGTGGGCCACCTGCTGTTCCTGGCCGGGCTGGTGCTGTTCGTGCCGGTGATGCTGACGCTCGGCGACCGGCAGGGCGCGGCGCCGGTCGTCGCGGCGGTCGGCCTGCTCGGGGCGGCCGCGGCGGTCGCCCAGGCGGTGATCGACATCGTGGTGGGCCTCCTCGCCAGCGACCGGGCGGGAATGAACGTGCTGTACGACCAGGTGCAGTCGGTGCCGGGTCTGCTGCCCGGCGTCTACCTGGTCGGCACGGCGCTGTTCTACGTGTGCCTGATCGCGCTGGCCGTGCTCAACCGGCGCGAACTGGGCTGGTGGAGCCCGGTGCTGCTGGCCATCGGCACCGCGCTGACCGTGTGCAGTCTCGACCTGATCCCACTCACCGCTGTTTGCTTCCTGTTAGCGCTCGGTCCGTACGGTGTGCGCCGCACCGACCACCGACTGACTGGGGCCGCGCCGTGAGCAACGCAGGGGTCTTCTTCCGGGAGTTCGTCCGCTCGCCGCTCACCACCGCGTCGGCGATCCCCAGCTCGAAGGCGCTGACCGAGCAGATGGTGGCGCCCATTCCCGAGCGGGGCGAGCCGGTGGTCGTCGAGCTCGGGCCCGGCACCGGCGCGTTCACCGAGGTGATCCAGTCCCGGCTGGACGGCCGCGGCCGGCACCTCGCGGTGGAGCTCAACCCGCGCCTGGCCGACGTGCTGGCCAAGCGTTTCCCCGACGTGGAAGTCATCGTCGCCGACGCCGAGCGGCTGCCGGAACTGTTGGCGGACAGGGGAATCCGGGCCGAGGTGGTGATCAGCGGGCTGCCCTGGGCGGCATACCGAGGCAGGCTCACCGACGCCGTCGCGGCGGCCATGGACCCGGCCGGCGTCTTCACCCAGTTCACCTACACCTGGACCCGATGGGCCGGACCGTCCAAACGGCAGCTGGCCGGCTTTCGGCGCTGCTTCGAGGAAGTCGTGCTCACTCGGACCATTTGGGGCAACGTGCCGCCCGCGCTGGTGCATGTGATGCGGCGCCCCCGGCACGTTTAGACGTGGATCACAACGGGTAGGCAACGCTCGGTGGGCCAGGGGGCCGGTCGCGTTGACTGGAGTTCACCCCGGCGTGATTGGGTGGTGAGATGACGGAAACCAGGACCGAAAACCTGCCGTTGACCGACGGCCGCGAGCTGCGCGTGACAGCCGCGGAACCGGACGGTGCAGCGCGGGGCGGTCTGGTGCTGCTACACGAGGCCCGCGGGGTCACCGACACGGTCCGGCTGCTGGCCGGCTCGCTGGCGGCCGAGGGCTGGCTCGTGGTGGCGCCGCACCTCTACCCGGACGCCGACGAGCTGGCCGCCCAGGACGTGGCCGGCCAGCTCTCGCAGTTGCCGGTCGAATCCGTGCTCGCGGACATCGACGTGGCCTGCGTGTGGCTCGCCGAGCGGGGCATCACCCCCGACCGGACCGGCGTCATCGGCTTCGACCTGGGCGGCGCCGCCGCCCTGATCGTGGCGACCAGGCGCGCCATCGGCGCGGCGGTCAGCGTCTCCGGCCGCGGCATCATCACGCCGCTGTCCAACGGCATGCCCTCGCTGGTCGAGGTCGCGCACGAACTGAGCTGCCCATGGCTCGGCCTCTACGGCGAGCGGGACGAGCACGTCACCGCCGAGGAGGTCGACAAGCTGCGCGACGCCGCGGCCTCGGCCCCGGTCGCGACCGACGTCGTCCGGGTGGCCCAGGCCAACCACCGCTTCGACACCGACCCGAAGGCCAGTGCCGAAGCGTGGCAGCGCACCCTCAACTGGTTCGACTCACACCTGCGCTGATCAGGCGACGCCGGCGGCCACCGAGATCTCCGGCTCGGTGGCCGACCGGACGTCGTCCACCGAGACACCCGGCGCCAGCTCCACCAGCCGCAGGCCGTCCGGCGTGACGTCCAGCACGGCCAGGTCGGTGATGATCCGCTGGACCACACCGCGGCCGGTGAACGGAAGCGTGCACTCCTTCAGGATCTTCGGCGAGCCGTCCTTGGCGGTGTGCTCCATGATCACGATCACCCGGCGGGCCCCGTGCACCAGGTCCATCGCCCCGCCCATGCCCTTGATCAGCTTGCCCGGGATGGCCCAGTTGGCGAGGTCACCCGACGCCGACACCTGCATCGCGCCCAGGATCGCCGTGTCGATGTGGCCGCCGCGGATCATGCCGAACGACAGCGCCGAGTCGAAGAAGGCCGCGCCCGGCAGCGTCGTCACCGTCTCCTTGCCCGCGTTGATCAGATCCGGGTCCACCGCGTCCTCCGTCGGATACGGCCCGGTGCCCAGGATGCCGTTCTCGCTGTGCAGCACCACCGTGACGCCCTCGGGCAGGTAGTTCGGCACCAGCGTCGGCAGGCCGATGCCCAGGTTCACGTACTGGCCGTCCTCGAGCTCCCGCGCGGCCCGGGCGGCGATCTCCTGCCTGCTCCACCCCATCACTGGGCCTCCCTCACGGTCCGGCGCTCGATGCGCTTGTCGCTGTTGGTCACCAGCACCACCCGCTGCACGAAGATGCCCGGCAGGTGCACGTGCTCCGGGTCCAGCTCGCCCGGCTCCACCAGCTCCTCCACCTCGGCCACCGTCACCCGGCCCGCCATCGCGCACAGCGGGTTGAAGTTCATCGCCGACTTGTTGAAGACCAGGTTCCCGTGCCGATCGCCCTTGGCCGCGCGCACCAGCGCGAAGTCCGTGGTGATGGCCTCCTCCAGCACGTAGTCGCGGCCATCGAAGGCTCGGGTCTCCTTCGGCGGCGAGGCCACCGCCACCCCGCCGTCCGGCGCGTACCGCCAGGGCAGGCCGCCCTCCGCGATCTGCGTGCCGCCGCCCGCCGGCGTGAAGAACGCCGGGATGCCGCAGCCACCCGCCCTCAGCCGCTCCGCCAGCGTGCCCTGCGGGACCAGCTCCACCTCCAGCTCGCCCGACAGGTACTGGCGGGCGAATTCCTTGTTCTCGCCCACGTACGAGGACGTCATCCGGGAGATCCGCCGATCGTGCAGCAGGACGCCCAGCCCCCAGTCGTCCACGCCGCAGTTGTTCGACACGACCTTCAGGTCGCCCACCCCAAGGTCGTGCACCGCTCCGATCAGATCGCTCGGAATCCCGCACAACCCGAATCCGCCCACGGCGAGGGTCGCCCCCGCAGACAGATCACTGACCGCGTCCGCCGCGGACGGCCGCACCTTGTCCATTTTCACTCCCCGGCCACGTCGATGTGGACCCGCTCACGCTAGTGACCGGGCGCCGGAGGCGTCCACCACCTGCGGCACGTGGCCCCCGCCACACCCATCAGGGCGAACCCGCAGGTCACACCCCCTCTGACCCCCCGTTTTGGACCCTGCGGGCGGAGTGTGTAGTCTTATCGACGGTAGCCGAGGGCTCCGGGGAGGCTTCGCCTAGTCTGGTCTATGGCGCCGCACTGCTAATGCGGTTTGGGTTCACCCCCATCCCGGGTTCAAATCCCGGAGCCTCCGCAACATCCTGCTACGGTAGGATGACAACTGAACACGCGCCCGTAGCTCAACGGATAGAGCATCTGACTACGGATCAGAAGGTTAGGGGTTCGAATCCCTTCGGGCGCACGCGCAAGAGCTGGGAGAGCCCTGTTTGGCGAAAAACGCCAAACAGGGCTCTTGCTTTGTGACACTGGGACTCTCGCCCCAGACCCCAAGGCAGGAGGGGCTTCGCCCCCCTGCACCCCCCCGGAGGGCTCGGCTCGCTGCGTTCGCCATCGCCCTCGGTAAAGCTTCGCTTCGCTCGCCCTGGGGGCTGTCGCCGTTATTGTTGCCTCTGGTCACGTGATGGGCTTTAGGGGGCGTGACTTTAGGGGGCTCGAATAGACGATGGTGGTGGTGACGGGGCCGAGGGTGGAGATGCGGCCGGTGATCTCCTCCAGGTGGCGCATGGAGCGGGCGAGGACCTTGAGGACGAAGCAGTCCTCGCCGGTGACGTGGTGGGCCTCGGTGATCTCGGGGGTGGTCTCGACGAGGCTGTGGAACGGCTTGTAGTTGTTGGTGGGGTAGCGCAGGCGGACGAAGGCCATGATCGACAGGCCCAGGCGTTCGGGGTCGACGACGGCGGAGTAGCCGGTGATGACGCCGGCCTCCTCGAGACGGCGGACGCGCTCGGTGACGGCGGACGGCGACATGGAGACGGCACGGGCGAGTTCGGCGTAGCTGGCCCGGCCGTCAGCCTGGAGGGTTTCCAGGATGCGCCAATCGGTGGCGTCCAGGGAATCCATGGTCATCTGGGCAGGATGCCACGGAATCCGCCGGGAGGGTGTCCAAGTGGCGTGGATCTTGAGTTCAAGGTGAAGGGCCTGGTTCATAGCGTGGGGGCATGAACTTCTTCGAGGCCAGGCTTGAATTCCAGACCGACGTCAGCGACGTGCAGAAGGCCCTGAGCACCGGCGACCCGGGCTTTCAACTGGTGGACACGAGGAACGAACAAGCCTGGGCGCAGGGGCGGATTCCCGGGGCGATCAGGCTGGAAGGCGCCGAGCTGGATCCGGCGGTGCCGGTGGTGACCTACTGCTGGGGACCGGGGTGCAACGGGGCGACTAAGGCGGCGGCGGAGCTGACCCGGCGCGGCTACCGGGTGCGGGAGATGATCGGCGGCATCGAGTACTGGATCAGGGAAGGGTTTCCGGTGCGCACGGATGCGGGCGACGAGCTGGGGAAACCGGATCCGCTCACGGCACTGGACTGTGGTTGTTGAGGAGTTAACCTTCGGGCGTGGCAGTTGTGCTCGACGGGAAGTCGTTGACGTGCGCGGAGGTGATCGCGGTCGCCGTCCGCGGCGAGCCGGTGAGCATCGACCCGACAGCGCGCGAGTGGGTGCGCAGGGCGGCGGACCTGGCCCAGGAGGTCACGGGCCGTCGTCCGGTCTACGGTCGCACGACAGGGGTGGGCGCCAACCGCATGGTCAGCGTGGAGGCGCAGGAAGTGGCGGCCTTCGGGCGCCGCCTGCTGCGCAGCCACGCGGGTGGCACGGGACCGCTGATCCCGGAGACGGAGGCCCGGGCGATGATGGTCGTCCGCGCCAACCAGATCCTCGCCGGCCACTCCGGGGTGTCCGAACACGTGGTGGACTCGCTGGCGCTGGCCCTCAACGCGGGCTGCTACCCGCAGGTGCACTCCATCGGCGCGATCGGCACGGGCGACCTGACGGCGTTGGCGGAACTGGCGCTGACCCTGCTGGGCGAGCAGCCGTGGATGGGACCGCACCCGTTGCCGCCGATCGACTTCGCGACCTCGGACGCGTTGGCCTTCCTGAGTAGCAACGCCCTGACGATCGGCCAGTCGGTGCTGGCACAGGGCCAGCTGTCGGCGTTGCTGGACCAGACGTGCACGACGGCGACGCTGTCGCTGCTCGCGGTGGACGGCTCGCCCGAGCCGTTCGCGGAGGTGGTGCACCAGTCGCGGCCGCACCACGGCAGCCAGCTGGTGGCGCGGCGCATCCGTGACCTGCTCGGCGAGGTCACGCACACGCCGGCACGGGTGCAGGACCCGTTCGGACTGCGGTGTTTCCCGCAGGTGCACGGCGAGGCTGTGGACGGACTGTCGGCGCTGGAGCAGGTGCTCAGCATCGAGATCAACGCCGGCGCGGAGAACCCGCTGGTCTCGGTGCTCGACGGCGACGTCTTCCACCACGGCGGATTCCACAGCATCACGCTCAGCCTCGCCCTGGACAAGGCGCGGCTGTCGGCGTTGCAGACGGCGCAGCTGTGCGTGAGCCGGCTGGCGATGCTGTGCGAGCCGAACTACACAGGCCTGCGGCCGTTCGCGGCGGACGAGGCGAGCGGCAGCTCCGGCCTGATGGTGATCGAGTACACCGCGGCGGCCTCGCTGGCCAGCTTCCGGTCGATGGCGATGCCGGCGGTGCTCGGCCACGCCACGCTGTCCCGCGGCGTCGAGGAGCACGCCAGCTTCTCGGCCCAGTCGGCGCGGATGACCGGCGAGGTGGTACCGCACTTCGTGATCGTGCTGGCGTGTGAGCTGATCGCGGCGGTCCGCGTGCTGCGGATGCGGCAGATGAGCCCGAACAACAGCGTCGAGCTACGTGCGGCGTTCGACAACGCGGTGCGCATCCTGCCGACCGAGACCGAGGACCGGCCGCTGACCGTGGACCTGATGACCGCCAGCGCGCTGCTCACCGGCGAGCACGTGGAGATGGCGGAGCAGCTCCGACGCGTCACAGATAAGCCTGCGTGAGCTGCTGCTCGGCGTCGTCCAGGTACTGGGCGAGCATCTGCTCGGCCCGCTCCCGCCCCTGCTCGGCCAACGCGGTCAGGATCTCCTGGTTGCGTTTGATGTACGGCTCGTGGAACCGCCGCGGATCGCCCATCACGTGGAACACCAGCCGCAGCTCGGCGAGGATGCCGCGCATCATGTCGACCACCCGAGGGCTGCCGGCGAGCTCGCACAGCGCCTGGTGGAAGCGCAGGTTCTGGGTGCCGACCGCGACCCAGTCCGACCGTGCGGCGGCCGCCTCGGCCTCGTCCACGACCGCTTGCACGCGCCGCAGGTCCTCGTCGGTGACCTCGGCGTAGCGCAGCGCCCCGCACTCGACGACCTTGCGCAGCCGGTAGAGGTCGGTGACGTCGTCCTTGGTCAGGGTCCGCACGAACACGCCGCGGTTCAGCTCGTGCACCAGCAGCCGCTCGTGGGTGAGCAGCCGGAACGCCTCGCGCAGCGTGTTGCGGGAGACGCCGAGCGCGGAGCCGATCGCCTCCTCCGACAACCGGGTGCCCGGCGGCAGGTCGCCGACGATGATCCGGGTGCGCAGCACGTCGGAGACGCGTTCCGCGGTGCTCACGCGGTCCAGCTGGATGCGGTCGGCGGCGAGCTTCTCCACCGGCCCGCCGGTCGGATCGGCCACTGGGCTCCCTTCGGCGACAACCGTTGAACAATATATTTTCACCGGTTCGGGCGGCCAAGCTCCACCCCAGCGTGTGACGGCGTCGGTGCCACAGTGGGGACCGGCCGGGCGAGCAGGAACGTGGGCGGCGGCGGGGGATGGGCGCCCCGCCCCGCTCACGACAACTACGGTTGACGGTGTGAAGGAGCAACGCGCCGCGCACCTGTTCGCGCTGCTGGTGCTCGTGGTGACGGTCGGGCCGGTGGTGTCGATCTGGCTGTCGGTGATCGCGGCCGCGGCGCTGTTCGTGCCGCAGGTGCCGGCGAGCTTCACCAGCGGCGGGCTGCGCTCGATCGCCGTGCTCGTGGCCGCGTCGCTGCTGGTGTCCCAGGTGCTGGTGCCCGTCCTGCGATGGGCGCCCGGTCGGCCATACCCTCGTATCGGCGCTGCGCTGTGTGCGCTAATTGGGTTGTTTGCCGGCGTGCTCGCCACGATCCTGGCTTAGCGTGAATCACATGACCGAGCGAGCCGAGGTGATCGTCGTCGGCGGTGGTGTGATGGGCCTGTCGACGGCCTTCCATCTTGCCGAGGCGGGTGTGGACGTCCTGCTGCTGGAACGGGACGAACTCGGCTCCGGCAGCACCTGTCGGGCGGCCGGCGGGGTGCGCGCCCAGTTCTCCGACCCGGCCAACATCGACCTGGCCCGGCGCTCGCTCGCCGCGTTCGAGCGGTTCGGCCAGCGGCCCGGCGCGGAGATCGACCTCCGCCAGCACGGCTACCTGTTCCTGCTCGACGACGAGGCCGACGTCGCCGCGTTCGAAGCGGGCGTCCGGCTCCAGAACGAGCTCGGCGTGCCGAGCCGGATGCTGACCGTCGACCAGGCGCTCGAACTGTCGCCGCTGGTCGTCGGCGACGGCGTTCTCGCCGCGGCGTTCTCGCCGACGGACGGCCACTGCACGCCCGAGGCTGTGGTCCAGGGCTACGCCCGCGGCGCCCGGGCGTTGGGCGCCCGGATCCGTCCGCACTGCGAGGTGACCGGCATCGAGGTCACTGACGGCGCGATCACCGGGGTTCGGACGACACGGGGACTTGTCGACACGTCAACAGTTGTCGTGACGGCCGGCGCGTGGTCGGCGGCGGTCGGCGAGATGGCCGGCGTGCCGCTGCCGGTGGTGCCGCTGCGCCGGCAGATCATCGTGACGTCGGAAATGCCCGATCTGCCCGCCGACCTGCCGATGACCATCGATTTCGGCACCACGTTCTACTTCCATCCCGAGGGGCCGGGGCTGCTGGTCGGCATGTCCGATCCGGACCAGCAGCCGGGTTTCCAGCTGAGCACCGGCGACGAGTGGCTGCCCGGGCTGGCCGAGGCCGTGCAGCGGCGGGCGCCGGTGCTGGCCGATGCCGGCATCGCCCACCGCTGGGCCGGGCTGTACGAGATGAGCCCCGACCACAATGCTCTGATCGGCGAGGCCCGCGGCGTCAGCCGGCTGCTGTACGCGACCGGGTTCTCCGGGCACGGGTTCCTACAGGGGCCGGCCGTCGGCGAGGTGCTGCGGGACCTGGTGCTCGGCGTGGCGCCCGTGGTCGACGTGTCGGGGCTGTCCGTCGACCGCTTCGCGTCCAGTTCGGAACGTCCCGAACTGAACTGCGTCTGATGCTGAACCCCATCCATCTGCGCACGCTGACCGAGGCGGTCCGGACCGGCTCGTTCGCCGAGACCGCGCGCCTGCTCGGCTACACCACTTCCGCGGTGTCGCAACAGATCGCCATGCTGGAACGGGCTGTCGGCGCCCAGCTGTTCGAGCGCTCCGCCCGCAGCGTCCGGCCGACCGCCATTGCCGAGCGGATGGCGCTGCTCAGCCGGGACGCGCTCGCCGCACTGTCCGAACTGGAACGTGAGGTGCGGGCCCTGACCCGTGGCGACGCCGGCACGCTGCGGCTGGCCAGCTTCGCCACCGCCAACGCCCGCATCATGGCCTCCACCCTGGCCGCCATCGTCGAACGCCGACCCGGCGCCGATGTCCTGCTGGACGAGGGCGAGCCCGACGAGGTCCTCGCCGGCGTGCTGGACGGCGACCGTGACGCCGCCGTCGTGTTCGCCTACGACCTCGATCCCCGGACCTGGCCCCGGGAACTGGTCGCCACCCCGCTGCTGTCCGAGCCGCTCGTGCTCGTCACCTCCCCCGTGCACCGCCTGGCCGCTCGGTCCGACGCGTCCCTTGTGGAGGTCGCCGACGAGCGCTGGATCTGCACCCGCGGCGACACCGCCGGCTCCAAGTCGCTGGAACGCCTCTGCGCCACCGCCGGCTTCGTCCCGCGGATCACCTTGCGCAGCAACGACTACGGCGTCGTCTGCTCCCTCGTCCGCCGCGGCCTCGGCGTCGCCGTCGTGCCCAAGCTGGCCATCGGCACCGACTCCGGCCTAGGCGTCCTGCGCATCTCCGACGCCGAGGTCTTCCGCCGCATCCTCGCCCTGCACCGCCCCAGCAACACCAACCCCCTGCTGCCCATCGTGCTGGATGCCCTCCGGGCCCAGTGTCAAGCCATCGCCCAACGTTGGTCCTGAGTTGTCCACAGGCGCCGAGTTGTCCACATCTGGATCTTCGCCAGCCCTGCCGGCACCCTCCGGCTTGTAGGCTGGCGTAGGGCCGCTTCCCCCGGTGAGGGTGGGGGAATGACTACAGCTTCTTCATCCGGACGCGGCTGATGGAGTGGTCGGCTTCCTTGCGCAGCACCAGGGTCGCGCGGCCGCGGGTGGGGCGGATGTTGTTGACCAGGTTGGGCTCGTTGATCTCCTGCCAGATCTGGGTCGCCCGGGCCATGGCCTGCTCGTCGGTCAGCGAGGCGAAGCGGTGGAAGTACGAGGCGGGGTTGGCGAAGGCGGTGTCCCGCAGCTTCAGGAACCGGCTGACGTACCACTGCTGGATGCAGTCGGTGCGGGCGTCCACGTAGATCGAGAAGTCGAACAGGTCGGACACGGCGAGGCGCGCGCCGGGCTGGAGCACGTTGAGGCCCTCGACGATGAGAATGTCGGGCTGCCGCACCAATTGCCGGGTTCCGGGCACGATGTCGTAGCTGAGGTGGGAGTAGACGGGCGCCTCGACCTCGGGCGCGCCGGCCTTGACATCGGCGACGAAGCGGACAAGAGCCCGCCGGTCATAGCTCTCCGGGAAACCCTTGCGGGTCATCAGGCCCCGCCGCTCCAGGTCGGCGTTGGGCAGCAGGAAGCCGTCGGTGGTGATCAGGTCGACCCGCGGATGATCGCTCCACCGGGCCAGCAGCGCCTGCAGGATGCGGGCGGTGGTGGACTTGCCCACGGCCACGCTGCCGGCGACGCCGATGATGAACGGCACCTTCTCGGACGGCTCGCCGAGGAACGTCGTGGTGGCGGCGTGCAGCCGCTGCCGGGCGGCGACCTGGAGGTTGATCAGCCGGGACAGCGGCAGGTAGATGTCCGCGACCTCGTCCAGCGACACCCGGTCGCCGAGGCCCTGCAGGCGATGCAGCTCCTCGGAAGTGAGGCTCATAGGCGTCGCCGCGCGCAGCTCGCGCCAGTGCTCGCGCCCCAGTTCCACGTACGGGGTCAGATCCCGGGCTCGGGTCACGTGCACAGTGTCCCTGCCGGTCCGGGTTTCGTTCACCCCTGCGACACGTGATGTTGACGACGCTGAGCAGCCGGTGGTTTGCCACGAATGGAGCAACAGTCGAGATCAAGTTGTCTCCGTTGGATAACGATCTTATCGCGAGACGCCCACGTTTTCATGGCTACGTAATCGTTTGCGTCGATGTGACCAGCGGAAACGCTGGCCTGTGGATAACTCGATCGGGCCGTGATTCATAGGCGGGGTCGGCAATTTTCGTGACGCTCGGTGATAACCGAGTTCGACTCGGCTAGTCGATCTTCGTGTCGCGTCACGTCTGGGTGACGTTTGCGCAGGTCAAACACTATCGGGTGAGTCCAGCGAAGCTGTCGTCACTCTGTCGAGTACTGTGACGCGGCGTTCCACACAGGACTTTCACCGAACGCGGCGCAAATCGCCCGTTCGGACTATGTGCCACGAGCTTCGAATACGCCCTTTCGGGTCAGTGTTGCTCGAACCGTGACACCGCAGGGCAGGTCAGAGGTCGGGGACCAGCGCTAGCAGGCAGTCAAAGAGGAGAGTCATGGCAAACCGGTTCCACCCGGGTCGCATCGCCGCCGCTGTGCTCGGCGCCTCGATCGCCCTGATGTCGGCGGCGCCGCTGGCGTTCGCGGACGCGCCGGCGGCTCAGGTCCCGGCCGACGGCACCTCGTCGGTGACCGCGACCCCGGTCGACGGCGGGCCGCGCGGTGTCGATGTCGAGCTGAAGAACGACAAGCAGCAGACCACTCCCGAGGAAACGTTCCTCATCAAGCTGAAGATCGACGGCGTCAAGGACCCGATCTTCACCTACTGCATCGGCCTCACCCTGAACCTCAACGGTGAGAAGATGCACGAGGTCGACTGGGACAAGTACCCGAACCCCAGCGTCGACTTCGACAAGAACAAGTCGCAGATCAACTGGGTTCTGCACAACTCGTACCCGACCGTGAACCTGGCTGACCTGGCCAAGTCCTCGGGCGTGCAGGGGGTGACCGAGGCTGAGGCCATCGGCGCGACCCAGGCGGCCATCTGGCACTACAGCGACGGCACGGATCTGATCGGCGCCAAGAACGTCAGCAAGCAGTCCGCCGAGCGCGTCGACAAGCTGTACCACTTCCTGACCGACAAGAACCCCGGTCTGGACCAGCCGAAGCCGACGCTGAACATCGTGTCGGACGCCGCCAAGCAGAACGGCGACCTGGTCGGCCCGTTCGTCATCAAGAGCACGGCGACCGGTGACCTGAAGCTGGACACCAGCAAGTTCCCCAAGGGCGTCACGCTGACCGACGCCAAGGGCAACCCGGTCACCTCGGTCAAGGACGGCGACAGCGTCTTCGTCAAGATCGCCGACGGCACTCCCGCGGGCAACACGACGTTCAGCATCTCGACCGAGGCCACGCTGGACCTCGGCCGCATCTTCGTGGGCGTCAACGACAACCCGGACAAGTGCAAGGACGGCAGCCCCGACCAGAAGCACTGCACGCAGCCGCTGATCGTCGCGCAGGCCAGCAAGGTCACCGTCTCGGCCCAGGCCCCCGTCTCGTGGACCACCACCACGACGACCACGACCACCACGACGACCACCACGACCACGCCGGTGACGACCACGCCGAGCAGCAGCACGCCGTGTGTGCCGTCCACGACGGCGACCACCACCACGACGACCACGACGACCAGCCCGGGCAACGGCGGTGGCACCACCACCAGCACCCCGGCGCCGTCGACCTGCAACACGCCGACCCCGACCACCACGGCCGACACCAACACGCTGGCCTACACCGGCGCCTCGGTGATCGGCCCGGCGATCGCCGGCGTCGTGCTGATCGGCGCGGGTATCGGCGCGCTGTTCTTCGTCCGCCGTCGTAAGGCCAACCACAGCTGACACCAGCTGATCCGCTGAGCCATGTGGGGCCTCCCGTGTAAACGGGAGGCCCCACGGTTGTTTCGGTTAGGTACGCTCCGTTGTCGACCCTGACCTCGAAAGGTGGACAGTGAACGTCCCCAACGCGACTGAGCCCGCACAGTCCGACAGCACGCCCCGTGCCGGCCGCCGTCCGGTGATGGTGACGTGGCAGGGCCTGACCGGTCCCCGCCTCGAGTCGGCCCGGCTGGTGCTGTCCGAGAACCGGATCAAGGGCAGCGGCCGGGTGGTCGCGGCCGCTATCGGGGGGCAGGAGGCCTACAACGCCTCGTTCGAGCTGTCCGTCGGCGAGGACGGTGTGGTGAGTCGGCTGCTGCTGCGCAGCGCCACCGCCGAGGAGGAGCGCACCATGTCGCTCAGCCGCACCGAGGACGGCCTGTGGATCGTCGACCGCGGCCGCGGCGCCGAGCGCCGTGACTTCGA
>Ga0307511_10000367_pt1 | contig 48024 bp, 39 predicted proteins | sample 13_EM_MG_FD_200266 | JGI IMG/M metagenome (GOLD analysis project Ga0307511, IMG submission 200266) | Populus trichocarpa ectomycorrhiza microbial communities from riparian zone in the Pacific Northwest, United States - 13_EM | ecosystem: Host-associated > Plants > Roots > Unclassified | place... | reverse complement strand
GGAAGTCATACCGGCCCCGTTGCCCTGCAATGAATCCAATTCCAGGGGATGAACCACCTGCGTATAGAAAAAAGTCTGATCGAATATTATTCGGGTATCCTCCCCGATCGTTCCCGAGTAGCTAAGATCAACGTTCCCGCCCGCCGATCGTTCCGCCCTGACCGTATCGCCGATGGGCATGACATTCTTATAAGCCGTTTCTTCCGTTTGGGCATCAAATATAGTGGCCGGTTTATACCCCAACCCTCCGCCTGCCCGCAGGCTCCACTTGGGCGAAATCTTATACAATACGGCAACCCGTGGCAGCAGGAAATTTCCATACCGGCTCTGGTAATCATTCCGTATCCCCGTTTCCAGGATCCAACACTTGCCCAGCGTCCAATCCTCCTGGATAAAAAGGCCCGTCGTTATAAAATGATAATCCCGGATCAGCGGATCCGTTCGCCTGTCCTCTCTGAACTGATCCGTATTAAAGTTCAACCCGACCACCGTAGTATGCGTTCCCCATTTTGTCAAATAGCTGACCTCACTGAACGTGGAGACCTGGCGGCCCGAAAAAGTATAATCCATGATTCCTATATCCCGGTTAAACAAAGACGTGCTATTGCGTATCGTCAATAATTGCCCCCCGGACAAATGCTGTTCATATTCCAACTGATAGTAATTCCGGTTACTCTTACTACTTTCCGTATAAGGATGGGCGGCCGTTGGTCCTTCTTTCACCGCCACCAGATCACCCCCAGTCCGGTGATCATAGGTGGTATTAAGTGCTAAACTCACAGTAGCACTATCCGTCGGATACCAAAACAACTTTGGATTCACCGTAAAACCCGTCAGCCGGGGCAGTACCGTAAAACCGTCATTGTGAATGTCAACAGCCACCTGATGGGCAAGGGTATTCAACAGCGTAAGGCCCCAATGCTTGTTCCGGGCAGCATAAAAGCTGCCCATATCCGTCCCTCCCCGGCTCGTCTCATTCACCAAAAAATTCCATTCCGGCCGGGCGGAGGGCTTTTTAGAAATGAAATTTATAATCCCTGCAATGGCATCACCCCCATACAGCGAAGAAGAACTGCCTTTGATCAGCTCCACCTGCCGGAGATCGAGCGGAGGGATTTGCATAATGCTGAGCCCATTGCTGAAGCCGCTATACATAGGAAATCCGTCTTTCAATAATTGCGTGTATTTCCCATCCAGACCTAAGATCCGGATCTGAACATTCCCCGAAGAAGCAGATGTCTGCTGTGTTTGAATACCGGACGCCTCACTCAGCAACATAGCAACATTACCCGGATGCATCGAAGTCTCCTCCTCCATATCCTCCGTGCCCAGTACCTCTATGCGGGTAGGCAGGTCCTTGATCCGGCTATTGGTGCGGGAGGAACTGATAATGACATCCCCCAGCATCTCCATATCCGGTTCCAGAGTGACCAATAAGGTATCTTTAGCCTTTGAAGGAAGGTTCTGCTTTATTTCCCTACCGATATAGCCCGAGCAAGTGACCTGCAATGCATAGCTCCCCCGGGCTAAATTTCCAATCAACACGAATCCCACACTGTCACTTATTCCCCCTTTATTCAGCCCTTTGATCATAACCGATGCCCCCGCAATGGGGAAATGCGAATCCTCATCCGTTATATGCAGTGTAATATGGTATTGACCTGAAACAGTCCCCCCTAACAATAATAATAGCCCTAATATACCCTTCATTGAAATAGCTGATTTTTAAGTCATAAATAAATACATGTTTGTCCAATCCTCCGACGGGAATGAGTATCATTTTCAAAGCCAATCAGCTATCAAGGCGGAGAATGCACCAAAATAGGAAATTATTCCTATGCCCCAATAAAAATGATATTGCTGCTTTTCTTAGGTATCGCGCAACCTTTGCAGCCTATCCTGCGTTAATTATCTAGCCCCGCTATCTTCCATTCCTGTTGCCAGCCCATTTCTCAGCCAGTCGCATACTTAACTTAAAATCAGTTGATATGATACTAAAATTCATCATGGCAACGACGGCGGTCCTTACTACGTTGGCCTTCACCGAAAATTGGAAAAGCGACGCCGCCAATGCAAAGATCACGTTTAGCGTAAAAGGCCCTTTTGGAACGGTGAATGGCAGCTTCACCGGTTTGAAGACGGAAATCATGTTTAATGAAAAGGATTTGCCGGGAAGTTCCATTAAGGCCAGCATTGATCCAAAGACCGTCAGCACCGGAATAGGGCTGCGTAACCGGGATCTCCGCAAAAAAGAAGAATGGTTTAATACAGACAAATTTCCGCAGATCACCTTCCATTCTAAAAAGATCGAAAAAACGGATAATGGCTATAAGGCGCTGGGTGAACTGACAATAAAAGGCATTGCCAAGCCCGCTGTGATTCCTTTCACCTTTACCTCAAAAGGGGAGACCGGCCTTTTTAAAGGTCAGTTTACCGTTAAACGGGAGGATTATAACTTAGGTAAGCCAGGTGGGTCCGTTGGAAGTGTCATAACCATCAATCTCGAAGTCCCCGTCAAAAAATAGGGCAGGCAACCGGTGTAAATGTTTTCTTTATTTCCCTATGCGGAGGCTTTCGGCATAGGCATTGGGCAGACGACTGTCTTCCACGGCCCTGGCTGCTTTTTCTATATCGTAGTCGAACCGGATGAATTCGACCTGGATGCTGTCTTTGCCGGTGATGCTGCTGTGGTCGTTGATATGCAGTAGAACATATCCACCCTGGGGGTTACCGTCTTTGGGCTTGCCTACAGAGCCGATGTTGATGGCATGACGGAAATGGTCCTGGCCGTCAGTGCCGTCATTAAGAATACGGTGATAGGGTTTATGGGTGTGACCAAAACACATAATGTCGGCGTCCGCGTCATGCATGATCCTGAGCAGGCTCTTTTCTTCGCGGTCCTCAAATAAGTATTCGTTGATCTTACGGGGGCTGCCGTGGACGAGGAGGAGGTTCAGTTGGTCGTTGTTAAGCTGAAACTCAACTTTGATATGGGCGGGCAGGGCGCGCAGGTATTTTCTTTCTTCGTCTTTTACGATCTCGTTAGTGAAGGAGATGGAGACGGAGCCATTGGCCTTCTCCTCATCAGTCTTATAGGCACACCCGCAGTCGTCACTGGTCCGGCCGATACCGAAGTCGTAGTTGCCTGCGATGGTGGGGATACCGCGCCTGCGTACCTCGTTAATGACCTCATTGGGCCAGATATTGTATCCTACAAGGTCTCCGAGACAGTATATGGCGTCCGGTTTCCGGGCGTCAACGTCTTTAAAGAAAGCTTCCAGGGCGGGTAGGTTGGCGTGGATGTCTGAGAATAATGCGATTTTCATTTTACTGTGTTATAGGGGTGGATGAATAATATTTGCGTTTGAGCCAGAAAGCCACATTTACCAGGGCGATCAGGGCTGGTACTTCCACCAGCGGACCGATTACCCCAGCGAATGCTTCGCCGGAATTGATGCCAAATACCCCGATGGCGACAGCAATAGCTAGTTCAAAGTTATTGCCTGCCGCAGTAAAGGAAAGGGCAGCACTCTGAGAGTAATCTGCTCCCAAAGATTTTCCAAAAAAGAAAGTTACCAGGAACATCAGTGCGAAGTAAATGACCAGCGGAATGGCGATCCGTACCACGTCCAGCGGAATAGCGACGATCAATTGTCCTTTCAGGCTGAACATGGCTATGATAGTGAATAATAGGGCGATCAGGGTAATAGGACTGATACGGGGAATGAATTCCTTCTCATACCACTCCTTTCCTTTTACCTTCAGCAGTAAATAACGGGTTAGAAAGCCAGCCAGGAACGGAATACCTAAGTATATAAATACACTCCGGGCAATCTGGCCGATTCCGATATTGATCGCTAAACTCTTTAATCCAAAATACGGAGGCAGCACCGTAATAAATAGCCACGCAAATACACTATAGAACAACACCTGGAAGATACTATTCAGGGCGACCAGTCCTGCAGCATATTCCCGGTTGCCTTCGGCCAGTTCATTCCAGACAATGACCATGGCGATACAGCGGGCAATGCCGATCATAATCAGGCCGACCATGTATTCCGGTTTGTCCCGCAAAAAGATAATAGAGAGTACGAACATCAGCACCGGGCCGATCACCCAATTCATGACCAGGGAAAGGGTCAGGACCTTTGTATTCTTAAATACCTGGCCTAATTCTTCATATTTCACTTTGGCCAGCGGAGGATACATCATCAGGATCAGTCCAATGGCGATGGGGACATTGGTAGTACCGGATTGAAAGGAATTGATATACCCTGCCGTGCCGGGTATGAAATATCCCAGCCCTACGCCGATGGCCATAGCCAAAAATATCCACAGGGTGAGGTATTGATCCAGGAAACTCAGTTTTTTGCGTTGTGTGGGGTTACAATTATTGGCGCTCATAATATGATTTCTGCTTGAATGTCAGTTTCTGCATGAATGGCTGATGCCGGGTTGATGCTATGAACAACATCCCGGAGCGCAGCAGGGCGCGTCTTTTGTTTTTTCGCCATAGACGGTGATACTGTAAATGCCGGTGCCTGATTGTTTAAACTGGGCTATTTCTTCGGTGCTTAGGTATTGGCTGAGGATATCATCGGGAATGATGATAGCTTTTTCTTTCTGAAGCGTGATATTTTTAAAACCGGTTATATCGATCAGTTCCAGGTAGGCTTGTTGCTGGATGGCTCCGGCAACGCATCCGGCGTACATTTCAGCGGCTTCCTGAATCTTCTTTGGCAAGTCGCCGACGAGAACTATATCGGAGATACTGAAGTGACCGCCCGGTTTGAGGACACGGAACATATCCTGGAAGACAGCGAGTTTGTTAGGAACGAGGTTCAGGACGCAGTTGCTGACAATGACGTCGGCGGTACCAGCTGTGACGGGCATTTTTTCAATGTCGCCCTGGCGGAACTCGACATTGTGAAAGCTAAGTTTTTCAGCGTTGGCCCTGGCCTTGTCGATCATGGCGGGCGTGAAGTCGATGCCAATGACTTTACCGGTGTCGCCGGTTTCGGCGCGGGCGATGAAGCAGTCGTTACCGGCGCCGGAGCCGAGGTCGATGACGACGTCGCCCTTTTTGATCTGGGCGAACTGGGTAGGAAGACCGCAGCCGAGGCCCAGGTCGGCATCGGGGTTGTAACCTTCCAGGTTAGCATAGTCGTCGGTCATAATGTTGTAGACTTCAGTAGAGCAGCAGCCGGAACCGCAGCAGGAGGCCTGATTGTCTTCTTTATCTTGCAGGGCGATCTCACTGTATTTTTGACGGACGAGTTCTTTGAGTTGTTCGGTCGTTTCCATTATATATAGGTTTTGCAAGTGAATAATCGGTGTTATATAGTATCGCTCTATTGCAATATTGCGATGGTTTGTAGTAAAAAAATAGTTAGCCACAATTAGTTAGCAGCAGTCTCCGTCCAGGGTCACTTCTTTGAAAAAGCTATTGAACAGATCCTTGTATTGTTTCCATACTTTGGGATTGATGCAGTAACAGACGCTGGTGCCTTCAACGGTACCCTGGATGATCCCGGCGTTTTTCAGTTCTTTGAGGTGCTGGGAGGTAGTCGGTTGGGCCAGCCCAAGTTCATCCACCAGGTCGCCGGTGACGCAGGCATTCTTCTTGACCAGGTATTGCAGGATGGCGATACGCGCAGGGTGGGCGATGGCCTTAGCCATACTGGCTATGTCATTCTGCTGTTTGGTGAATAAATCTGTCTTTGTGGCGCCCATATATCTTAATCTTATTATTGCAATATTACGATTAAGTGAGGAATTGCCAAACTTTCTATCTTTATTTTTTCCATAATAAATGCTTTATTCTTCTTCCCCGGTATTTGTCATTTTCGCCAGGATAAAAAATGCCCCTTTAGTCACCACCTTTGAGTTGACTGGAATCTCTTTCAATAAAGTAATTTCAGTATACCCGACATCGGCAGTACCTTTCGCTACAGGTATTCTTGTAAACTCAGTTCCACTTTCCTTTTGTTTTTCTTTATGTTCCATTGGTGAATGCCCTTCCGACTGAATGAAGATATAATCCTGTCCCTGATAATTCACTATGGCATCTGAAGGAACAGCGGGCACCGTATTTTTTTCCAGGCTTATAAGGGCAGTGACATTCATACCATCAATCAAGCCCGTTTTACTACTTTTTACCATCGCATGTACAGTAACCGCTTTGCTTTCTCCCTCGAACGAAGAACCTAATGAATAAATCAATGCATCATATTCTTTTCCGGGATTATTGGTAAGGGTAAAATGAATGGTTTGGTTGCTTTTCAATTTTGGCAAATCCTTTTCATATACAAATAGATCCAGGTGCAACTGGCTGTTATCAACGATTTCCGCCACTGTTGTACTTGCATTCACATAACTGCCCATTTGCACCAGTACATTACTGACAACACCGTTTATCGGGCTGCGAATGGATAGAACCGACACAAACCGGCCATTGCCCAAGGTTGCGGGATCAATTCCCATCAAATGAAGCTGCTGTTCCAAAGATGATTTCCTGCTGCGGAGTGTTCTCAACGCTGCTTCCGCTGCCTGCAAATTTTTTAGAGCGCCTGCGTTGCCGGCGTTCAACTCTTTCTGCCGGTTATATTCCTGTTCTGCCAATACAATTTTTGAATTGACACTCATGTCTTCATCCTGTATTTGTATGAACTCAGGATTGGCAATGGTAGCAACGATTTGCCCCTTTGATACACTGTTTCCAGGCTGTACCAGCAAGGATTTAATAACACCACTGTAAACAGAATTGATGCTGGCTTTATTCTGGTTCGGCACTTTCAATACTCCATTTGTTTTAAGTGCAGCAGTGAGTTGCTTTTTCTCAATAGACCCTAACGCTACGTCGATCGTTTTCATTTGCTCTTCAGAAAGCGTGACAGTATTGGCAGTTTCATGTTGCTCTTTCGGGCCTGCTTCTTCCTTTTTATCAGCCTCTGTCTTGCCTTTGTTACCACAGGCCTCCCCCCAAATAATAATGACAATAATTGATATAATGAATGATAGCTTTTTCATATACTGACTTTTCATTTATTGATTGATGAAGTAATAATATTGAATGACCGACTGATTGTAAGCGTTCAGATTTTCTAAATAGTTTCGCTGAATATCAATGGCCTGGGATAAGAATTGGGATAATTCCGCAAAACTTATTTCTCCGGCCCTGTAAGCCATTGAGGCTGCTTTTATGATTTCGCCTGCCTGCTTCAATCCCGTCGTTTCATAAAAGGATAACAGGCTATTGTTTTTTTCAACTTCCATTTGCGCCTGCAATTGCTGGGTATTTAAAACCTGCTTATCATAGTCATATTTTTTTTGCTGAACCTGAACTTCTGCCCGGGCTGCTTTTACTTTATTACGGTAGGCGCCTGACCCAAACAATGGGAAAGCCGCCGTAACCGAAAACCCGGCGAATGGGTCACTCACCCCATACAGACGCTGGCTGAAAAACCGGCCTGAGAAGTCTGGTTTGTTTTCATTTTTGATGACGCCAATCCCCGCATTGGCAATATTAATATTCTGTGATTGTAATGTCAACACCGGATGTACGGTATCAGTAGCAGCTTCGACGATAATTAATTTTTCCAATGGCATATCCACCGGCAAAATATTTTCACCGGTATTGAACAATTGCATCAACGACTGTTGCTGGATTTGAATGTCATTATTGATTTGTCGCAGCAATGCCTGCAATTCTTTGGTTCGTACATTGGCTGCAATGCTGTCGAGACCGGGACTGTCACCTGTTCTTACTCTCAATCTTGCCGCTTCGCTGAGTGATTGATAAATGCTATCCAGCCGGTGAAACAGCTTTTGCTTATCCTGTAAGTACCAAAGCTGGTAATAAACAGATCGTACATTTCTTTTTATATCTGCGTCAATAAGCAACGTATTTGCCTCGAAATATTTCCCCTGTTCTGTGAAAAGGTCTTTCTGTGCCTTATACAACCCGGGCCAGGCAATGCTCTGTGATAAGCCTACTTTTAATATGCCTTTGCTATCACTCGGGCGCATATCCTCATTTTCGGCAAAGACGCCCGTTTTTGGAATGATCCCCGATGTTCTTACCAGCAACTGGCTTTTTAGGATCTGCTGTCTGTTTACTTCGTATTGCAGGTTGCTTTTGGTGGCGGCAATTGCTTCGCTGATAGTTATTCTTTTCTGAACAGGCTGTTGCCCATACATATTCAAGGACAGCAGTAACAGTAAACTGCCAATAACACTTGTTAAACCCGGTTTCATATTCAGTGGTTTCTTTCTGGAAAAAATGATGTACAAACAGGGGAGTACTACCAATGTTAACAAGGTGGCCGTTAGCAGTCCGCCTATTACAACGGTGGCCAATGGCTTTTGCACCTCGGCCCCGGCGCCTGTAGACAGCGCCATTGGGAGGAACCCTAATGAAGCAACCGTGGCGGTCATCAATACGGGGCGCAAACGAATCCTGGTTCCTTCCAGTACTCTTTGTATTACGTCGTTCATCCCGTCTTTCTGTAACTGATTGAATGTGCTGATCAATACGATCCCGTTTAACACGGCCACACCAAACAAGGCAATAAAGCCGACGCCTGCTGAAATACTAAAGGGCATTCCCCTGATCAGCAATGCAAATACACCGCCAATGGCGCTCATCGGTATGGCTGTGAAAATCAGCGTTGCCTCTTTAAATGAACGAAACGTGAGATAAAGGATAAAGAAGATCAGCAATAATGCCAATGGCACTACAATCATTAATCTTGCCGATGCTTTCTGCAGGTTTTCAAACGTGCCCCCATATGTGTAATAGTACCCTACCGGTAGTTTTACTTTTTCACTTAATTTTTGTTGTGCTTCCTCTACCACACTGGCCACATCCCTGCCACTTACATTAAAGCTCACATAAATCCTTCGCTTGCCCAATTCACGGCTGATCTGCGCCGGCCCTGTCTGAAACGAAACGGTTGCTACCTGTGATAACGGGATCTGATTGCCGTCGCTCATGGGTACATATAAATTACTCACGTCATTCAATGAAGTTCGATGACTACTATCCAGTCTCAGCACCAAATCAAACTTTCTTTCATTTTCATATACGGCTCCGGCCACCTCCCCGGCGAATGCAGTGCTGATAACATGGTTTACATCTTCAATGTTCAAACCATAACCCGCCAATCTGGCCCTGTCATACTGCACAGTAATTTGAGGTAAGCCGGCAATCCTTTCCACCTGCGGTTGGGTAACACCCTGAATTGGACGAACAACCTTGGCAACCTTGTCTGCATAAGCCAGCAACGTATCCAGGTTTTCTCCAAATATTTTGATGGCAACATCCTGGCGTATGCCCGTCATCAATTCATTAAAACGCATCTGTATTGGCTGGCTGGGTTCTGCAATAACACCAGGAATATTGTTGAGTGAATCCCTTATCATATCAGCCAGCTTATAAAAATCTTTAGTGGTAGTCCAGTTTTTTTTGTCTTTCATGATCACCATCAAATCGGAGGCCTCCGGCGGCATGGGATCAGTAGCCACATCCGCAGAACCGGTTTTGCCTACTACCATTTTTACATCGGGAAATTTGAGCAATATTCTTTCTGCCAGCATTGCCGTTTCTATTGTTTGTGAAAGAGATGAGCCCTGTGGTAAAACAAATTCTACGGCATAATCTCCTTCTTCCAGCGTAGGAATGAATTCACCGCCTAAATTTTTAAATAAAAATATAGAAATTGCCAGTAAAACAACAGCACTGGCTATGACTCCATATTTTGTCCTGATAGCCGTTTTAATCAGTGGCGAATACATCCGTTGGAAAAAATCCATCATCTTATCGGAAAATGTTCTTTTACGTGTGATGTTCTTTGAAAGGAACAGTGCACTCATCATCGGTATGTAAGTGAGCGAAAGTAACAAGGCGCCCAGGATAGCAAAGGCTACTGTTTCTGCCATCGGGCGAAACATTTTTCCTTCGACGCCCTGAAGAGAAAGGATCGGCAGGTAAACGATGAGAATGATTATCTGCCCGAATGCCGCAGAACTCATCATTCGTCTTGCACTTCCGCCAACAGCATCGTCCATTTGCGTCTGTGTTAATTTGCCCGAACTTTCTCTGGCAGAGGCAGATAAAAAATGCAGCGTAGCTTCTACAATAATTACCGCACCATCTACAATCAACCCAAAATCAATGGCGCCCAAGCTCATCAGGTTGGCGCTCACTCCAAATAAATTCATTAATGCTAATGCAAATAGCAATGACAACGGGATGGCCGACGCGACAATCAAACCAGCCTGGAGATTCCCCAGGAACAAGACCAACACGAATATTACAATTAATGCGCCTTCAATAAGGTTCGTTTTTACGGTACGAATGGCTCTGTCAATTAAGTTGGTTCTGTCTAAAAATGCTTCTATAATCACATCTTCAGGTAAGGATTTTTCTACGGTTTTCATTCGTTCTTTCACCAATTCCACTACGGCAGCGCTGTTGGCGCCTTTCATCATGAGTACAATTCCCCCAACTACTTCTTTTTCGCCATTATAGGTCATGGCGCCATAACGGGGCGGTGTCCCAAACTGTACAGTAGCTACATCCCTTACTAAAACAGGAATTCCTTTTCCCTGTTGTTTGATTACAATGTTTTCAATGTCACTAAATGATTTCACTAACCCCACGCCACGAATAAAATAGGCGTTAGGCTTTTTATCTATATAAGCGCCTCCTGTATTTTCATTGTTCCGCTCAAGGGCAGTGAATATTTCAGGGATAGTTATATTCATCGCTTTTAAGCGGTCTGGGTTTATAGCAACTTCATACTGCTTACTCATTCCACCAAAGCCTGTAATTTCCGCTACACCGGATATGCCTGTTAATTGCCGCGCAACAATCCAATCCTGCATGGTGCGCAGATCCATTGCGGAGTATTTTTGTTCACTGCCTTTTCTTGGATGTATGACATATTGATAGATTTCTCCCAAACCTGTGGTGACAGGACCAAGTGAAGGGATGCCAACGCCTTTGGGAATCTGTTGCTCCGTCTCTTTCAGTTTTTCAGCTATCAATTGCCTGGCGAAGTAGACAGGCACGTTTTCCTTAAACACAATGGTTATGACACTTAATCCAAACCGGGAAAAGGATCGCATTTCTACTAAGCCCTGGATATTCGACAATGACCTTTCAACCGGGTAGGTAATGAATTGTTCCACTTCCTGTGCAGCCAATGTCGGAGCACGGGTTATTACCTGTACCTGGTTATTGGTAACATCGGGCAGGGCATCAACGGGCAATTGATTAGCGCTCCAAAAGCCCCAGATAATGAGGGACAGCGTCAGCATACCTATGATGAGCTTATTTTTTATGCTGAAATCAATAATCTTGTTTAGCATGATGGGATAATATTTGTAACGTGCTTATAATAATGCAGCACAACTGTTATTACAACTGCATTTAATGCAGGCATCCATAACTCTACAAAGAATTCAGGGATATAACGCCTTCCAAGGCAGAACAGCATGCAGCGCGTTAATAGGATCAATAAGAAAGGGGTGTGCTACACCAATTGGGGCGGTTGCCATACGGAGAAAGCTACCCAGATAAGCGTACCGATATAACGGGAGTTGTGTTGCGGGCTATGATTAGGTAATAAAGCCGATACCTGGGCAAACCAGTGATTCATGGAAAATCCTGCACAGCAGGAACAATGACAAAAAGGAGAACAGGATTCATCATCTGCCTGGGGTTGCTGTGTTTTTTTCGTTTCTTTTCCCGGCACTTGTTTCGACAATTCATGCGCATCCGCACAAGGAACACAGTTTAATGTGATCACGAGCAAAGCCATTATGAAAGCGAAGAAACGCATGGATGCAAAAGTACAGCTATTAGAGGTGAAAAATGCAATATAACGACTACTTAAATATAAACTATGTTGCAAAAAGCCAATAATTATCGGCTGAATTTATCCCGGTTTCAATTCAATTATTATTATTTTTAGAAACGAATACAATATTAATAGCATGCCTGATAGTTTAGCCGGCGCCGAGCGAAAAAAAAGAATAGACCATGTCATTGACTACATTTTAGCCAATCCTGCTACAGAAATCACCCTGGAGACCCTGGCAGGGCTGGCCCATTATTCGCCTTTTCACTTACAAAAAATATTCAAAGAGATCATAGGCGAATCGCCAAAGCAATACCTGTTAAAGCTGCGACTGGAAATTGCCTTCCATCTACTGATCATTCATCCTCACAAGTCCATTCAGGAGATCGCTACGGACTCCGGCTTTTCCTCCCCGGCCGTTTTCTCAAGGGCCATGAAATCCTATTTCGGACATTCTCCCGGGCAATTGCGCGAACTGTCCCACATACAAAGGATGAAACTTCTATATGCCGTTAATCACAGATCACCACGCCATCCTGTCTCTACATCGCCTGCATCACCTCTCCCTGTCGCCATCCGGACCGTTAAAAAGGGCCCCGTCAAAGGCATCTACCGCATCGCCCCCTTCGACGACCCCGAAAAGATACAGCGGGCCTTCCAGGAACTCAACAGGATCGCCAGGACCCGCGATTGGGCCACGGCAAAGCCCATGCTTTACGGCATCTTAACCCCACACCAACGAAATACCTACAGAGCCTTTCTCCCTTTAACCCAGAAAGATCTGGGTTCCAATCAATTTCCCCTTACCGAAATAAAGAGTGGGATATTTGCCGCTTTTACCGTCAGGGGCGACCTCAAACAAACCAACCGCTCCGTCCATGATTTTTACCACCGATGGCTGCCGGAAAGCGGATATAAGATAGCTGATGTTACAGGCTTTGAAACCTTTTCCGAAGACCCCGCCTCCACCGCCTATTGTCAATTGGAAAGAGAAATCCACATACCCGTCGAGCCAGCAATATAAAGATTCGCAAGTTTTGCAAAGTTCTTCGCAACTTCTGCCAGGAAAACCCCCTGACTACTCCCCAACTTTGCCGGGATAAAAACGTCTCAACATAAAACGCTATGAGTTCCAACGGCAATTCCCCAACACCCCGCAGCAATCCGCCAACACCCCGCAGCACACCCCCGACACCCCGCTGGGTAAAAGTATCCGGCATCGTCGTGATCATCCTTATCCTGGGGCTCCTCCTCCTGCATCTAAACGGCCATAGCTTTCACCACCAACGATAACCATGACATCCCGTCTTCGCAAGCTGACGCTTCTCGCACATATCATTTTCTCGGTCGGCTGGCTGGGCTCAGTCGCCGGCTTCCTGTCACTTGCTATTGCCGGCCTCACTAGCACGAACGCGCAAATCGTCCGCGCGGCCTACCTCTCCATGGAGCCCATCACCTGGTTCGTCATCGTCCCGCTCGCGTTTGCTTCATTTTTAACCGGGCTGCTGCTATCACTGGGTACCCAATGGGGACTATTCCGCCACTATTGGATACTGGCTAAACTCCTGATCAGCCTCCTTTCCATCCCCATTCTGCTACTCCATACCCGGGTGATCGGCTATATGGCCAGCACGGCGGCCCGAAAAGACCTTCCCCCCGCAGACCTCAGCGGACCTGGAATCAAACTCGCAGTCACCGCCACCGCCGCGCTGGTCGTGTTACTGGTTGCCACCATTCTATCCGTCTATAAGCCGCGTGGCATGACCCCGTATGGCTGGCGGAAGCATTAAAAAAAACTATACCTTTTTTCATTATTTCACTTTCAATAAACTCGCATTAATAGCCACCACTATCGTACTTAAACTCATCAATACGGCCCCGGCCGCCGGACTTAGCAATATACCCTGCGTATACAGCACGCCTGCCGCCAGGGGCAGGGCAACAACATTATAACCTGTCGCCCAGATCAGGTTCTGGATCATTTTCCGGTAAGTGGCTTTGCCGAATAAGATCAGGCTGACAATATCTTTGGGATTGCTGTTCACCAGGACAATGCCCGCAGTCTCGGCGGCTATATCACTGCCACTGCCTACTGCAATACCAACATTCGCCTGTGCCAATGCAGGGGCATCATTCACCCCATCGCCTGTCATGGCGACGAACTCCCCTTTATTCTGCAACTCCTTTATTTTTTCAAGCTTTTGATGTGGCAATACCTCTGCCAGGTAGCTATCCATGCCCAACTCTTTTGCCACACCCTCAGCCACTATTTTGTTATCCCCGGTCAGTAAGGTGGTTTTGATCTGATTTTGGTGCAAGGTTTTTATAGCTTCAAAGGATTCCGGCCGTATCTGGTCAGCCAACGCTATAAAACCTGCAACTTGTTCGTCCACCACAACATATACCAATGTTTCTCCTGGCTTAATCTCTTGAAGAACATCAGTAGCCCCCAACTTCTCAGTAATATATTGGGGGCTGACTACAGCAACCTTTTTCCCATCTACAACGCCGGTAATGCCCTTACCGGTAATTGCCTGTGTTTCGGAGGCCCCGGACAAGGGAAGGCGCAGCTCGTCTGCCTTATGAAGGATACCAGTGGCAATAGGATGCTCGGAACCTTTTTCAACGGCTGCAGCCAATTGGATAATATTATCGGCCGGGAATTTATTACTAAGCGCCAGGTACCGCACCACCTCAAATTTACCCACCGTTAAAGTGCCTGTTTTATCAAATACCAGGGTGGTGATCCTGCGGGAATTTTCAAAAGCCGTCCTGTTCTTGATCAATAAACCATTTTTAGCAGACAAGGCCGTAGATTTGGCCACCACCAGGGGAACGGCCAAACCCAATGCATGCGGACAACAGATCACGATCACGGTTACCATTCTTTCTATGGCAAAGGACAAGCCTTTCCCATCAATAAACCAATAAGCGAAGGTCGCTATACCAGTCAGGAGCGCTATTATTGTCAACCATCTGGCTGCCGTATCGGCCAGCAATTGCGTCCTGGATTTTGCTTTCTGTGCATCATCTACCAGTTTGATCACCTTTGATAGATAAGAATCTTCCTGCCCATGCTGTACAGCTACTTTAATGACGCCATTGCCATTGATCGCGCCTGCAATCACTTTATCCCCCTTTATTTTGTGTACCGGCTTTGATTCCCCGGTCAGCATGGATTCATTCAAAAAGCTATCTCCCTCCGCTATCATCCCATCAGCAGCAACTTTTTCCCCGGGTTTAACCAGAATAATATCGCCTGCCTTTAAAGAATCTGTTTTTACATCCATCACATGACCGCCTTCCTGTACAATATGAGCTTCTGAAGGCATTAATTGCACCAGAAGCTCCAGTTCCCTGGAGGCTCCTGCAACGGACTTCATCTCAATCCAATGGCCCAGTAACATTACCAGGATAAGGGTCGCCAATTCCCAGAAAAAATCCATCCCGTTTAATCCAAGTACCGTTGCCACACTATAGAGATAGGCCACCGTTATGGCAAATCCTATCAGGGTCATCATCCCCGGATTCCAGGTCTTCATTTCGTCCCACCAACCGGTAAGAAAGGGCCAGCCCCCATAAAAGAACACAATGGAGGACAATGCCAGCAAAACGTACTGCGACCCGGGAAAGCTGATTGGCAGGTTCAGCCAGTGCTGGATCATTGTGGACAACAACAAGACCGGAACGGTCAAAACCAATACGGCATAAAACCGTTTCCGGAAATCTGCGATCATCATAGCGTGGTGATCATGGGCTTGTCCCTTTTCATTCATTGCAGGCTGATGCTGTTGTTGCATAATGTTGTTGTTAATAGGTAATGGTAATTCCTCCGCCCAGACCCATATCACTGTCATAATGAGTGGATAATGAAAAGTATTTAGTAAGAATATAGCGGAATCCCGCCATATATTCTTTGTCGGTATTGATCATCATGTTAAAGCGCAACCGGCTGGTTAAAGGGATGTCTTCCCGGCTCAACTGGAAGCGCAGTTTCCCGTTGCCGTCGATCCGGGCATCTGCAATGAATAACAGGGGTAGGGTATACGCAATACCCGCTATTACGGTGTGGCGGTTCATTTTATCGCTTTTTTGTCCAAACCAGTTCTTTTCTTCACTACCAAAAATATTTTTAGGGCCGCCTTCTATTTTATAGTGGTAATCAAAGCCAATATAGGGGAACCACCATTGCATACGCCCTAAGTAGCGCCCGATCATGGTTTCGCTTTCATATCCCATCATATTGCTTGTCCCCAGGTTCCAAACGGTACTGGCTTGCCAGCGGGTTTGGGCGAACATGGCTTCCCCGTCTGATCCCGAGCTTTCAAGTCCCACCTTTGCCATAAAATGGGGCATCCGGTCATCTGCAAATAATTTTCGCTGTGCGAATTTTGGGTCGGGTACCTCGGGATTAGGTGGGGAATTTTCATAACTAAAGATCCTGCCCATGCCGCTCATCATGTGGTATAAAATATGACAATGGAAGAACCAATCACCACCGGCTTCACTGGCTGCAAATTCTATGGTATCTCTCTCCATGGGCATAATGTCCAATACATTTTTCATAGGGGCATAATCGCCTTGCCCGTTCAGCACCCTGAAATCGTGCCCATGCAAATGCATAGGGTGCCGCATCATGCTATTATTGAAAAGGATAATTCTTACATTCTCTCCTTTTTTAATAAGGATCTTATCACTTTCGGAAACTGTTTTATTATCCAATGTCCACACATAGCGATTCATGTTTCCTGTTAAGTCAAATTTAAGTTCTTTTAAAGGGCCCGAAGGCAAAGTTGTCTTGCTGGCTGCGCGAAGCATGCCATAGTTTAATGTAACTAAATCGGAAGATTCAGCTTCCATATTCATACCCGCCATGTTATGATTATCATGATCCGGTTGCATTTTTTTATCATTCATTGGCATCTTGTCATCCATCTTCATTGTCGGCATATTCTCTGCCTTTCCTGTATCTTTTGGATTTTCAGGTCCCGTTACCTCCGGATACATAACTGAGTTCATATCCATTGTTTGATTATGCATTTCCATCCCTTCAACTTCTATCATGTTACCCTTCATGTCCATCATGCTATTCATCATCTTCATACCTGCAAAATATTTCAGCTTGGGCAGTCGTTTGGCCGGTATTTTTTCCCCGCTGCCTAACCAAAGGGAAGCCGATTTGGTACGATCTTCAGGCGTCACCAGAAATTCATAACTCTTATTGTCAGGTATTGTCACTACTACATCGTATGTCTCCGATACGGCTATAATTAACCGATCAACTTCCACCGGCTCAACGTCATTGCCATCGGTTGCTACCACCGTAATTTTGCCGCCTGAATAAGTCAGCCAGAAATAATCAGAGGCGCCGCCATTAGCAATACGCAGCCGAACTTTGTCTCCGGCCTTAAATTGAGGTTGCTCGTTTTTATTTTTACCGTTAATGAGAAATTTATCGTAAAAAACATCGCTTACATCCATCGCGTTCATTCGTTTCCATTCATTGGTAACCTTCGTTGCAAAATTCCCTGTTTTTATGGCTTCAGCATAACTTTGCGTACTTCCTTTTCTTATTGCAAACCAATCAGTGGCGTGGTGCAGGCTACGGTCAACTTCTTCAGGTTTCATGTCTGCCCACTCGCTTAACACGACAGGCAATGTAGGTATGTTCCATTCTTTTCTTTTATTCATAATAAACGAGCCATACATGCCTATCTGCTCCTGCAACCTGGAATGACTGTGATACCAATGCGTACCATGCTGGATAATGGGGAATTTATACAAATGCGTAGTATGTGGCTTAATCGGCATCTGGGTAAGATTAGGCACACCATCGTATTTGTTGGGTAAGAACAACCCATGCCAATGGAGGGATGTTTCTTCGTTCAGCTCATTGTGCACGTAAATTTCGGCTGTATCACCTTCTGTAAAAGTGAGTGTCGGCATTGGAATTTGCCCATTTACAGCAATAGCCCGTTTGGATTTGCCCGAAAAATTTACCATTGTGTCGGTGACATATAAATCGTAACGAACGGTGTGCGGAGCTTCCTGCCCGGATGCGAAAGAATAGAACGCAAGTGCGAGCGCTACTAATGTTCCTTTTTTCATTATTGAATATTTTTAGTTGCGAAACCCCTGAAGGCTATCCACGGTTTTTTGCATCCAATCTATTATTAACGTTTTATCAGCTTGTGACAGGCTACCGGTTTTATGCATCAGCTTATAAGAAGACAGTGGCATCCTGTCATCTTTGATACTATTAGCAATTCCTTTTAATTTACTTATCCGCCTTCTGGCAGGGTAGCCGCCGAACTCGCTAAAATTGAGCTTTTCTTTGCCATCCTTGATATGTCCCGTCATGATCCAGGCCAATGGTTCTGTGTTGACATACCATGGGTAACGGGTATTGTTGCTGTGGCAGTCGTAACACGCATTCCGCAGAAGGGTCCGGACCCCCGCAGGCACAGCATACGTGTTCGTGAAATCGGTTGGTAATACCTGCCCGTTATTATTACGGGCAGGTTGTATGAATTGCAGCGCAATAAAGAAGAATACAATTGCCAGCAGTATTTTTTTAGGCCATTTCACGTTGGTCATTTTATTTCTTCTTTGACGGAACCGCAGGTGGGCATTTTTTTCCCCAGGTATGGATTCCTGATGTCTTTGATTTCACTGATCCATGTTGCACCTTTACCATCGTTGTACATGGGACAAAAGTCCTGGTAAACCGTCTGCCCGGCTCCAAATTTCTTGACAAGATCATACACGTCTTTACTGAGCATTTCAAAATGCTCCCGTTGATGTGCAATTCTATCGGCATTGGCGCCTATGTGTTCTGCATTTTCACGGGTGTCTTCCTGCAGATCTTTATACGTTTTCTTTTGATCGGAAGATAATAAAGAGGTGTCCAGTTTATCCATGGTCTCAACAATTGCGTTTCCGGCAATGGCAGCCTCTTTGCCGTCATCGTTCGCCAATGCATTTTTTAAATTAAAATATTGATGTACAATTCCGGTAACTGATTTATTTTCCCCGGTAGATTTATTGGATTCATTGGTACAGGCGGCCAATGATGTCATAACAATGGCTATGCCAATAAGGATAGTTTTCATCTTGATTTTTTTAATGTTTAATACGATAATTACAGGCATGGGAATGATCATCCATCCCACGCAGAACTTGTTTTAAACATTAATCATATCTGGAAACTCTGAACTGCTATACGAATGTCTGCTATGGGAGGGTGGTAACTTCGTAGAAAGCTCTTGCCAGGGATAGGTGTTTGGAAAGTATATAGAAGATTAATATTGTAAAAGGAAGAAACAAAGGCAGTAAAGAAAATCGGGCTAATACCTGCTTTTATAGATTGTGGGGTCGATTTGTCAACCTGGGAGAATTTCACCACCTCATCATTGCAACAATTGCCCTTCTCCCCGGTTGAATGGGAATGACCGACAGCAGCCTGCTCATGGTGATGATGTAGCTGGTCATGATGATGATGATGTGATTTATCGTGATGATGGGGATGATTAAAGCCCATATTTACACCCAACGCGCAGGCAAACCCTACTAAAGTATTTAAAACAAATACTGCCAGCAGGAAGGCCGCTTTTAACCGTATGGATGTACTTCTTTCCATTGCAACGTGTTACAAATATAAGCTTTTGCCGAGGGAGAAAAGGAATTAACTAATTTTTTCCGCCTTAAATCCCGCCTTTTCAACGGCCGTTTTTATTTCTTCTTCCGTCAGACCGTTAGCTGACACGCTCAGGATCTTCTCTGGCTTGTTAATATCGACCTCCCAATTATCGCTGCCTGCCAGTTCATTCAGCACAGGAGTGACTTTTGCTATACAGCCTGAACACTTGATATTCGTTTTAAATTGTACTTTTTCCATGATATGTATATTAAATGATTAATAATTCTTGTTACAGTTTTATTGTTTTCAGCCGAAGGCTATTACTAACGACACTCACAGAGCTTAACGCCATAGCAGCGCCTGCAATCATGGGGTTTAACAAAAAACCGGTGAAGGGGAACAGGACACCCGCCGCAACCGGAATACCAATGACATTGTAAATGAAGGCCCAAAAGAGATTTTGTTTAATCGTATTGACCGTTTTCCTGGATAGCTTCAATGCTTTAGGGATGCTCTTCAGGTCGGAAGTAACCAGCGTCATTTTTGCCACATCCATTGCAATATCAGAACCCTTTCCCATGGCGATGCTTACATCTGCCTGTGCCAGGGCCTGGGAATCATTAATGCCATCGCCTACCATTGCTACTACCTTTCCCCGTTGCTGTAATTCCTTCACAAAAAGGGCTTTATAAGAAGGCAATACCTCAGCCTTGTACGTTTTAATACCCACTTTCCTTGCTACTGCATCAGCGGTATGCTGGTTGTCTCCAGTAAGCATATAGACTTCTATGCCGTCCCGTTGCAACAAAGCAATCGCTTCTTTAGAAGTCTCTTTTATTTTATCAGCAATAGCCACTATTGCCAGCAGCCCCCTGCCGGCTGCAAAATAGATCACGGTTCTCGCTTCTTCCTGTAATGCTCCCGCTTTTGAAGCCCACTCATTACTTATCACAATATTATTTTCATCCATCAACTTCCTGTTACCAATAAAGTAAGTCAGCCCGTCCTGTTTTCCCTTGATACCCTGGCCGGTAAGACTCTCAAATCCCTGTATTTTCATGGATTCAACACCAACATCTTTTAAATAAGAAACCACCGCTTCTGCCAGCGGATGCTCCGATTGCTGTTCCAGTGAGAATAGGATGGATTGCTGAAGGGAGCGTTCATATCCTTCAGTATTCCATAAAATATCGGTTACTACAGGCTTTCCTTCCGTGATGGTGCCGGTCTTATCCAATATAAGGACGTTTACCTTATGAGCCAGCTCCAGGCTTTCTGCATCTTTAATTAAAATATTGTTCTCTGCTCCTTTGCCTACGCCTACCATAATGGCGGTAGGAGTGGCCAGACCCAGGGCGCACGGGCAGGCAATTACCAATACCGTAACGGAAGTTAGCAGGGCATGCGTAAAGGCGTTATCGCCGCCAGCCACTATCCAGGACAGAAAGGTAAGGATGGCAATGCCGATCACTACCGGGACAAAGACACCGGCAATTTTATCCACCAGTTTTTGAACCGGCGCCTTACTGCCCTGTGCTTCCTGTACCATTTTTATGATCTGAGCCAGCAGGGTATCTGTTCCCACTTTCTCCGCGCTGAACTGAAAACTGCCTTTCTGATTGATGGTTCCCGCATAAACCGTATCCCCACCTTTCTTCGCAACGGCTATCGGCTCACCGGTGATCATACTCTCATCCACATAAGAGCTTCCCCCAGCGACACGTCCATCTACCGGGATTTTTTCACCCGGCCTGACCAATAGCAGGTCCCGCACCTTCACCTCCGAAATAGCTATTTCCCGGATATTCCCCAATACATCCACCCGCATCACCGTTTTAGGCTGCAAGCCAATGAGTTTTTTAATGGCAGATGACGTATTGGATTTGGCTTTTTCTTCCAGGAGCTTTCCCAGGGATATAAATGCGATCACAACTACCGCTGCTTCAAAATATACATGAGCATGTACACCCCGGCTATGCCAAAATTCAGGATAGATAGTGTTAAACGCACTGAACAGCCAGGCGATACCCGTGCTCAATGCTACCAGCGTATCCATATTAGCTTTCCCATGTCTGGCCTGCTTCCAGGCATTTACAAAAAAGCTACGGCCCCAATAAAATACAACCGGCGTGGCTAGCGCCAACATGATCCGGTTGGCATACGGTATATTCATAAAAAACATACCTATCACAACTATTGGAACCGAGAGCAGGGAAGACCAGAGCGTTCTTTGCTTAATCTCCTCATAGTACCGATACCGGGCTTCTTCCTTTACCTGATCCTGGTTCTCCTTATCGATAAGCAGATCGTAACCAATAGAACGGATGGTGCTTTGGAGTTTTTCAGGGGTCACCCTGGTCTCGTCATATTGCACCCAGGCTGTCTGATTAGCGAAATTGACCCCGGCATCCGCTACGCCGGCAACCGATTTTAACATCGACTCAACGCTGATGGCGCATGCTGCGCAGGTCATTTCAAGCACAGGGAATGTATCTGAACTCATATTGATGGAACTATTTTAATAATGGACCAGTATGCAAGTTGATACAATTTCCCCTACCTGTTGTTATAGAATTGCGGCAAGTATGTATAAGATTTTCAGATTTATAGCTTATCCAGCGGTTTGCGTTGATTTTCCTTCAATTGTTTGAAATGAGTAGGAGTAAGCCCCGTAATTTTCTTAAATTGCTGGGACAGATGCTGGACGCTGCTATACCCTAATTGGTCGGCAATTTCGCTGAGACTCAGCTCATCGTACTTTAGCAATTCCTTTACCTTCTCAATACGTTGTAAAATGACATACTTTTCAATCGTAATACCTTCTACGGAAGAAAAAAGGCCGCTAAGGTAATGGTAGTCCATTTTTATTTTCTCCTCCAGTAGTACGGAAATTTTTTTAGTCAACCCGATCTCATCCACAGGGTGAATAAGGCGAATGATGATATTCTTTATTTTTTCTACAACAGTGCTCTTCTTATCATCCAGCAATTCGAACCCCAGCGTATGCAGGGACTCCCTCAGCGCTTGTAATTTCCCGGCAGAAGGGGTACCGGATAGCTCTACTTCTCCCAATTGAATGCGGTTGTATGGTAAATCCAGTTTATCCAATTGCTGTCTTACTACTAAAATACAGCGATCACAAACCATGTTTTTTATGTATAGGATCATATATTTTTTAATTTACATTTTCATTTTGCCCATATCCATTCCTTCCATGGGATTAGCTCCATTCCTGAAAATATACTCGCTTTGCAGCAGGTAGGCACCCCTGATCACTACGGCGTCGCCTGGTTGCAGGCCGGATTTGATCTCGACGAAACCATCTCCTTCCTGGCCGGTCTTGACCATCCTGCTTTTGAAGGTATTTTGCGCAGTCTGTACCCAAATGGTGGACATATTGCCGTTTCTGAGAACGGCATCGGAGGGAAGGGATACCATTTTATGTTGGGGGTCTTTGACGGTCACATAAGCGGGCATACCTGGCCTGAGTGAATTGTCTTTATTGGGGACGGCTACGCGGACGATGTTGATCCGGTTGTCGGGGTTGATCTCGGGATTGACAAACGCGATTTTGCCGGGGAGGGTTTTTCCGGGAAGGTCGGGAAACTGGATATTCACGGTGCTATTAGGATCGAATTGGGACAGTTGAGTGGTATATACCTGAGCTTCGACCCATAGGTTGGAAAGGCCAGCCAGTTTTACGATGGTGCCGCCATCTGTTACATAGTCTCCTTCTTTTACGTCGAGCTCGGTGATGACGCCACCGGCCGTACTATAAAATGCGGTGGTGGCAGCGGCTTTGCCGGTAGCTGCAAGTGCTGTAAGCTGTGATTCGGTCATACCCCAAAGCAGTAATTTGCTTTTAGCGCTTTGGGCCAGGTCATTGTAGTTGACGATAGAATTCCCCAATGCCTTTTGCTTTTCCAGGATAAGGAGGTATTCCTGCTGGGCATTGTTCAGCTCTTCGCTGTACAGGTCATAGAGGTGGGCTCCCTTGAGTATGGGATCTCCGATATTTTTGTAGTACAGTTTTTCGATGCGGCCGCTCATCCGGGTACTCACTGCGTTCAGGGAAGACTGGTCAAAATTGACGGTGCCCGTGAGTACGGTTTCATTTCCGATACTGCCGGACCGGATGGTGTCTACCCGGATATTGCCGAGCTGTATTTGTTCGGGGCTAAGTTTAATTTCATCAGGGTTCTGCTGCTGACTCTTGTGGACGGCGGTTAGTTCCATGTGGCAGATGGGGCATTTGCCGGGCTTTGACTCCACGACCTGCGGGTCCATGGAACAGGTGTAATAGACATCCGGGTCGCTTTTTGCGGATTTCTTCGTTCCCGTCTGACAGGAGACGAGAAGGGTAAGGAGGAGCAATATGGGGGAAAGGATCTTCGGTTTCATGTCTAGTCTTTTACTTTTATAAAGCTTTCGCTGTCCATTAAGAATTCGGCATTAGCAGCTACGCTATCCTGTGGGCTTAGCCCGCGGGTGATCTGGATCAGGCTGTCTGTTGTGATGCCTGTTTGCACCGCGCTGACCTGGAAGAAGCCGTTTCCCTTCTTCAGGACGACCTGGTGTAGCCCGAGTGACAGGACGGCTTCCCTGGGCAACCAGTCGCCGGGGCCTGTTGCTCCCCGGATGATGGCTTTTACCTGGCTGCCGATGGGCAGCCTTCTACGGGCATTATCGAAATAGACCCTGGCAGCGAGTGTCTTGCTACCCTCCCGGTAAAAGGGTTCGATGTAGCTGATGGTGGCCTCGAAGGGTTGATCGGGAGCCGTCTCGGGGGTGATGGTGAGGGGAGAACCGGTCTTCACCAGGGAAGAACTGCCGGCAAAAAGGTTCAGGATGATCCAGCTTTGATCGGTATTGAACAGCTGAAAAACGGTTTGCCCTTTTTGTATATACATGCCTTCCTTGATAGGTAGTTCTCCCGGTTCTTTTGAAAGGTCCATGGGGGCTGTTCCAATGTCGGGGGGCTGCGTCATATTGCCGGCTTCATGGATATGTCCAGTATAGTGGGAATATACTGTCACAGTATACAGAGGCTTACCAGATCGGGTGACCTCTTGCAATTGTTGGGCGTCCATGCCGAGTAATTGCAGTTTGGTGCGGGTAGCATCGAGCAGGGTGATATTGCCGGGATCGTTATGCAGCACAAATAACAGGTCCTGCTGGGCGGTGACGAGTTCGGGGCTGTAAATGTCCATGATCTTATCTCCCGTGTGCACATGCTGGTACCGGTATTTGACATACAGCTTTTCGATCCTGCCGGAGATCCTGGCAGCAATAGTCTGTACCCGCCGGGTATCATAATCCACCCTGCCTAGCACTTCTATGGGCAGGGATTGACTGGTTTGCTGTAAGGCAGTGACCGGGATACCGGATACGACAGCACTATTCGTCGGCTGGAGCAGGGTATTGAGGTCCACCGTTGAGTTTTTCGTCTCTGCTGTGCTGAATTCTTTTTTTACCAGGGTCATCCCACAGATGGGGCAGCTACCGGGATGATGTTCTTTTATCTGGGGATGCATGGGGCAGGTATAGATGTCTTCGGCGATTTGGACGGTGGTGGGGCTGTCCGACGGTTTGGTGGACTGGCTGGCTGCCTGGTTAGCCGGTGATCCGGTCGGGTGCTGGTTGCAGCCAACTGCCAACAGGGTGATGCTGATAAGAGCGATCCCTATATAGGCCGGTACGTGCAGACTTCTTTTTGGCATGACTTTAATTTTGTTGGAGTATTTTATCCATCTCCGTTTGCATAACCAGCAGATCCTGTACCTGCTGTAAGTATTCCATCTGGGATTTATTCAGTGTCGCCCAGGCGTCGAGCAGCTCGAATAGTTCTCCGGTATTCTGTTCATAGCCGAGCTGAAGGACCTGGTAATTTTTCTGCAGGGCGGGGATGATGTTTTGTTCAAAGAGGTTCACCTGCCGTTTTTTACTGGCGATGGCGTTAGACAGCCCTTGCATCTGGCCGGTGGCTTCGTTGATCATTACCTGTTTTTGTTGGGCAAGGGACTGTTCCTTCCATTTGAGGCTTTCGATGCTTGCCTTCGTACTACGGGAAGACCAGGCTGCCATGGGCAGTTTAACCGTGGCCATCAGGGTATATTGCATGGGCTGGCCGCCGAAGCCGAACATATGATCGTATTGGACGCCGAATTGGGGTTTTAGTTTGCTCCGTTCCAGGTCCTGCTGCAAATAAGCGAGGTCGATATTTTTTTGAACAGCTTTTATATCACTGCGGGCCTGCCCGAAGTAGCTGCTATCTGCGGGGCTGTAGTCTTTGATGGTATAGCTGGTATCGATGGCAAATGCCCCATGAATATCTCTATTCATTAAGGTATTCAGTCGGACCTGCTGCTGCGTGATCTCATTTTGCCATTGGATACGCTGGTTTTGGATGTCGCCTAATTCGGCCTTGGCCTTGTAGTACGCATTCAGCTTGCCCAGGTTATTTTTATACCTGATCTCGGTACTTTGGATCATGAACTGAAGAAGCTTTTCGTTGTCTTCGAGGACCCGGAGTTTTTTCTCAGTAATGAGCCAGATATAGTAACTCGTTTTTGCGGCGGCATATAACTCGTTCAAGTTGGCCTGTTTTGACTCCTTGCTGGCAGCAGAGACGGCCCACAGGTATTTTTCGTTGGCGTCCAGCTCTTTCTTATTCGGGATCATTTGCCGGGCAGAGATCATATATTGCCCCATGCCGTTTGTGCCATCGGCATTCCTTTTCCATAATGACGGATTATACGGCGTCATCCACAGGCCGGTGCCCAGTTCGGGCGCTGGATAACTCCGGGCCCCTTTGGCGGCTTCGTCGGAAGAACGGATGTCGGCATCGTACATTTTTACGGAGGGATGGTTGGCCGCAATGACGGACAATACATCGTCCAGTTTCAGAGTAGCCTGCGAATGGGCTTCGGCCCGGAATAGAAAAAGAACGATTATTACAATAATTGACTTTTGCATACATTAATGTTTTACTTCCAGTACGTCTATCTTTCCGTGTCGCCTTAATTCGTATTCCTTGCTCATCAGGAAAATGATAGGCGTGACCAGCAGTATGTGAATGGAGGAGGTAAAGACCCCGCCGATCATGGGCAGTACAATGGGTTTCATGACATCGCTGCCGACCCCGGAACTCCATAGAATGGGAATAAGACCAAACAGGGATACACATACGGTCATCAGCTTGGGCCGCAGTCTTTTGGCAGCTCCTCCGATCACGTATTCCCGTAGATCGGCGTTCGTGATAGTTTCGCGGGAATTGCCTTTGGCAGCAATGAGTTGCTGCATGGCGTCATTGAGGTAAATCACCATAACGATGCCGGTCTCTACAGCCAGGCCGAAAAGAGCAATGAATCCGACGGAGACCGCCACGGATAGGTTTACTCCCCAGAAATAGACCATATAAACGCCCCCGATCAGGGCAAAGGGAATGGTGATTAAGCTCAGGAAGGCTTCACGGGCAGAATGAAAGGCGAAGTACATGGAGATAAAAATGACCACCAGCACAATGGGTAAGATGAGCTTTAAGGTCCTTTCTCCGCTGATCAGGTTCTCATACTGACCGCTCCATTCCAGGAAATAACCTTTGGGCAGACGGGTCAGCATTTTATTCAGCCGGTCCTGTGACTCTTGCACGGTGCCCGCCAGGTCCCGGTCACGTACATTGAAAAGAACGGTACCCCGCAACAAGGCATTCTCAGAATTGATCATAGGAGGACCCTCGGTGATCTTTACATCCGCAACGGCACTCAAAGGGATGGGGCCGAATAACATGGTCTGAACGGACAGACGTTTCAACGCCCCGATATTGTCCCTGAAATCCTGGGCATAACGGGCGTTAACGGAGAAGCGACGCCGGCCTTCGATGGTGGTGGTGAGTTTGGTGCCGCCTAAGGCGCTTTCGATGACGGTGTTTACATCATCGATGCTGAGCCCGTACCGGGAGATCTCATCACGTCGGATGTTGATGTCAATGTATTTCCCGCCGGTGATAGGCTCCACGTACAGATCTTTTACCCCACCAATCCCCTGCAATTCAGTCTTTACTTTCTGGGCGAAGGCATAGATGGTATCGAGGTTCTGCCCATATACCTTGACGCCGACATCGGTGCGGATACCGGTTGAAAGCATGTTGATCCGGTTGATGATGGGCTGAGTCCAGCCGTTGGTGACGCCAGGTATCTGCAATTTGCTGTTGAGCTCATTGATAATATCTTCTTTGGTGATGCCCGGGCGCCATTGTGATTTAGGTTTCAGCAGGACGATGGTCTCTATCATGCTGATGGGGGAATTATCGGTGGCGGTATTTGCCCTACCGGCCTTACCCAGAACATTCAACACCTCGGGTTCGGATTTGATGATCTTGTCCTGGACCTGTAAGATCCGTTTGACTTCGGAGTTGGAGACATCGGGCAGGGTCACGGGCATAAAAAGGAGCGACCCTTCATCCAATGGTGGCATGAACTCTCTGCCTAAGCTCAGGATCAGTGGAATGCTGATCACCAGGGCAATGATATTGATGCCGATGGTCGTTTTCCGCCAGCGGATACACCATTTTATCAGGGGTTCGTACATCCTTTCCAGGACCCGGTTGACCGGATTGGCATGGTCGCTGTGGAAACGGCCGCGCATGAAGAAGGAGATCAATACCGGCGCCAGGGTGACGACCAGGAACGCATCCACCAGCAGGATAAAGGACTTTGTATAGGCTAAAGGGTGGAACAACTTCCCTTCCTGGCCTGTCAACAGAAAGACGGGCAGGAAAGAGGTGACGATGATGATGGTAGAAAAGAATACGCCCCGGGATACCTGCTTGCAGGATCGTTCGATGATGGCCAGCCGTTCCGCGAATGGAATGCGGTAGTAGTCATTTCTTTTGCCCGGTCTGTTTTTAAATGCCATTGGGGTGTGATTTATTCGGTGAATGACTGGCCTGCCACTCGGCGAGGTTCCGGTAAGAATTTTCCGACATGATGATGCCGTTGTCTACGATGACGCCGATGGCCAGGGCAATTCCGGTGAGGGACATAATATTGGAGGACAAGCCAAAGGCGTTGAGCAGGATAAAGCTGATGGCAATGGTGATGGGGATCTGGATGATAATGCTCATAGCGCTGCGCCAGTGAAATAGGAACAGGATGACGATCAGGGATACGGCCAGCATTTCCTCCCCAAGCTTGCCTTTGATGTTGGCGATGGCAGCTTCGATCAGGGTGCTGCGATCATAGGCGATCTTGAAATGCACGCCCTCGGGCAATCCTTTTTCTACGTCCTTCATTTTCCCTTTGACGGCGTTAATGACCTTATCCGCATTCTCCCCATTGCGCATGACGACAATGCCGCCGACGACTTCGCCTTCTCCATTTTGGTCGAAAAGGCCCAGTCGAAGGTCGCCACCCATCTGTACAGTGCCGATGTCTTTTACCCGGACAGGGATGCCTTTGTTATTGGTCAGCCCGATGTTTTCCAGGTCTTCTTTGTTCTTGATATAACCCAGTCCCCGGATGATGTAGGACATATCACTCATCTCGAATTTCCGGCCGCCTACATCGTTGTTATTGGCTTTTACTTTGCTCATGACGTCGGTTAGGGAGATGTTGTAGAATTGGAGTTTGACGGGATCGACGATGAGCTGGTATTGCTTTTCAAAGCCGCCGAAGGAGGCAATTTCAGCGACGCCAGGTACGGTTTGCAACCCGAATTTGATATACCAGTCCTGGAGGGCTCTCTGCTCTCCCAGATCCAAACCGGGTGCGTCGAGGGTGTACCACAGTACATGCCCTACGCCGGTTCCATCGGGTCCTAAAGTGGGGGTGACATCGGTGGGTAGTAACCGCTGTGCATAGTTTAATCTTTCGAGTACACGGGTGCGGGCCCAGTAATTATCTGTCTTATCGTCAAAAATGATATAGATGAAGCTCATGCCGAACATGGAGGTCCCCCGGATGTTTTTGACCTTGGGGATCCCCTGCAGATTGGATACGAGAGGGAAGGTCACCTGGTCTTCCATGATCTGGGGACTTCGCCCCATCCATTCCGTGAATACAATGACCTGGTTTTCGGACAGATCAGGGATGGCGTCAATGGGGTTTTGCTTTACGGCGAATATACCCCAGGCCAACAGGCCCAGTGCTGTTGCCAGCACCAGGTACCTGTTACGAAGGGATAGTTCGATCAATTTCTGAACCATTTTTTTGAGTTAATGTCTTTTAATGCTTCGTGCTGTCCATCTTCATACCGTGCATGTCGCTATTCTTTGCCGCAGGTTTCTTTTTTACCAGGATCATTCCACACTTCGGACACTTACCTGGTTTATCACTGGTTACTTCCGGGTGCATGGGACAAGTGTACACTACTTTAGTTGCAGTAGTTGTTTTACCCTTCGGTAAGGTGTCTTTTGCGTTTTGGGCGAAAGTAGCCATGGTGCCTGTCAGAATGATGAGGAGAATGAGGAGCTTTTTCATTTTTTTTGTTTTTAATATTAGTAGATAATTGATTACGATTTTCTTGGATAATGACAGCAGTCCGGAAGATTCCCATACACTTGGTCATGATCGATCTATAGTTGAACAAGAGATGGAGTGCTGTATGGAAGGGGATACAAACACTTTTAGCCTAACAGAACGTCAGGCAATAACTTAGAGGAAAATAAATCAAATACGGAAATTGCGATTGCGGATAAATAGAGGGACCTTATCGGGGTCTGGCGGAGCATTTGTTGTGGGATAACCTGCTATATAGGAAGCAACATAACTATCAGGCAGGCTTGCAAAATTGCCTGCTTCGATATCGAGGGAGAAATTTACAAATTTATAAGCGGACTCTGTGGCTTTCTGATCTTTATCGACTTTTATATGCTTATGCTCATCTTTGCAACAACCACCTTTAACTGCCATGCCATGACCAGCCATACTATTTTTGGGCATTCCGCAGTAAGTGCAGTTCTTATCCTCCTGGTTGATCAGGCCCCAGGAGGTCAGCTTCCCCATGCAATAATGTAAATGCACGGTCATCCCCATGGAAGTAGAAAGGTAGATAACTGCTAATATGGTTGCCAAAAACTTTTTCATCGAAAAATCTACACAAAGGTAGAAATATTATTGCTATATCAAAATTAAATCAGACAGACGCAGTCACGCGTCTGTCTGATTTAACAATTTACCATATTGTCCTGGACGCAAGGAAATTGCCCGCAGCATCAAATGCCAGGGCATATTTGGTGTTATTGGCATCGATCACCACCACGTACCCCTCCAACGTACTATTTATCGTAAGAGAATAGGCCTTCTCGAAGACATAGTCCGGGTAGGTCGTCGTCAGATAGGAGAGGAGAGTGGAAGGCAGCGCACTTTGAGCGACCGTACTGATCTGCCCCTTAGGAGCCCTGATGGTCACTCTTCTGATAAAAGTCCCGTCTGATTTGAACAGCGTCGCATAAACAAAACCGCTATCGGTGGAGATCACCAGGTAACTGCTATCATAATTTTTAAACGCTTTCAATAAAGTATCCTGCGGATAATTGTCCGTGAAATAGGAAGAGATAGCAGCAGGTAAGGCGCTTAACGCTACCGTATCCCCATGCAAACCATCCCGGTGCTGAAAACGCCCGCCTTCATGCCAGCCATGTCCATTCAGATCCCCGGCCTCCCGCTGCTCCAATACCCGGACCAGGACGCCACTGGCATTAAATAACAGGGCCACAGGCTTACCGTTGTAAGAAATGATCGCTACATATCCTCCGACGGTGCCGGCGCTGTCCTTTATGACAAACGCTTTCAGGAAACTGTACCCTGAATAAGCACTATCCAGGTAAGCAGTAATAGCAGCCGGTAAAGCGGACGATGCTATAGAATCCCTGAAATAGCCATTGGCGCAGGATTGCAATACATACACAGTGTCTCCACTTGTCGAATCCACCGCCACCGCTATCGTTGCTGAGGTAGAACTGGTCGTAGTAGCCGAAGATGTTGAGGACGAAGAAGAGGATAATTCCTTGCTGCAGGAAAAGATGCCCAGACTAAGGACAGCCAACAGGCCAATAGCAGGACTGTTCACGAGTAGCTTGCTCATATTTGAAATTTTAGGGTGATGTAATCAGGCATTAGCCAATGGACAGACGCGCCTGTTCATTGTGAAAATACCTTGTGTAGAAGTTGGCAGTAGGCTCAGAAATAGTAGGTGATAAATTTGTATGTAGAAGATTACGTGGACGGCAAAAAGAACGCTGCTTTGAAACTGTTAAAACCTTGTTAAGCAAATTGTCCGCATTAATTCCTTAAATTCGGCGATATTTTTCCCGATCGGGGAATTCACTGATCAGCATTACCATCAGAGTATGAGCATGGATGAAAATACACCCGAGCAGCAATTAATAGTATTGGGGCTGACATTGCCTCCCACGCCAACCCCCATGGGAGTATACCAACCCTGCCTGGTGGACGGTAAATATTTATACGTCTCCGGTCATGGCCCCTTTCGGGATGATGGCAGCCTCATCATCGGACGTGTCGGACAAGACCTGGACATGGAAGAAGCGAAAATCGCCGCCAGACAAGTGGGGCTGTCGATTTTGTCCACGATAAAATCCCATCTGGGCAGCCTCGACAAAGTGCGACGGGTCATTAAAATACTGGGAATGGTGGGCTGCGTGCCGGAATTCGACAGGCATCCCTATGTGATCAATGGCTGTAGTGAGCTGTTCGCCGCTATCTGGGGAGAGGACAAGGGGGTCGGCGTAAGAAGCGCGGTGGGTATGGGTTCCCTTCCCAATAATATTCCTGTGGAAATTGAAGCCCTGTTTGAATTATATTAACCCTTGCGCAGGCATTGCGTAATAAAATTAAAATAACCTGAACCGATGGACCAGCCAAACAACGAATGGTATACTATTGACAATATCGACCAGTTGGACTCTCCGGTCCTGGTGGTCTATCCGGACCGGGTAAAGGCAAACATCCGCTTAGCAGTGGAAATGGTCGGCGGCGATACAGCCCGTCTGCGCCCTCATGTCAAAACACATAAATCACCGGATGTCACCCGCCTGCTGCTGGAAGCAGGGATCCGAAAATTTAAATGCGCCACCATTGCCGAGGCGGAAATGCTGGCCCTTTGTGGCGCCGAAGACGTACTGCTGGCCTATCAGCCTGTTGGCCCCAAACTGGGACGCTTTGTTACACTGATCCGGAAATATCCCGCCACAAAATTTTCCTGTCTGATAGACGATCCCGCGGCAGCCCGGGCAATGGATGCTGTTTTTTCAGCAGCCGGCCTCAGGGTCCCGGTCTATATCGACCTGAATCTGGGCATGAACCGTACAGGCATCCTCCCCGGAGAAGCAGCTCTCCAATTATATAAGGAGGCTTTACAAATGCAGGGCATCCTTCCCATCGGCCTTCATGCTTATGACGGACATATCCGGGACGTGGATTTTGAGGCTCGCCGGCAAAAATGCGATGCTGTCTTTGCGCCCGTCGCCGCCCTCGCTGCCGCTATCGGCTCTGCCCCGGAGTCTTCACCCGGCCCAGGCCCTGCCACCCCCATTATCATCGCAGGCGGCTCCCCCAGCTTCTCCATTCATTGCAAAAGAGAAGGAGTCGAATGCAGCCCCGGCACCTTTGTATATTGGGACAAAGGATACAGCGATGGCTGCCCCGAACAGGCTTTCTCCCCGGCGGCCCTCGTCATCACCCGGGTGGTCTCCCTTCCGGAACCCACGAAATTATGCCTGGACTTAGGCCACAAATCCATTGCGGCCGAGAACGAGCTCAGCCGGCGGGTCGCCTTTCTCAACGCTCCGGAACTGCAGCCCCTCGGTCAGAGTGAAGAACACCTGGTTGTCGATGCCGGCTCAGAACATTCGTACAAGACAGGCGATGTCCTGTATGGACTGCCTATACATGTTTGCCCTACCGTAGCCCTCTATGAAAGGGTCTATACGATCGAAAAAGGACGGGTTAGCGGAGAATGGAGAAATACAGGGAGAGATAGAAAGATTAGTTTGTAGACCACCTGCTCCGGTCATCGGACTTGCCCCCAAAAAAGGCCGGGTTGCAGGCTGAATCCCCCTTTTTGCAGACAGTTCCCGATAACTGAACAGGATCGTTTATTTTTGAGATCTGGCTCCCGAAGAATGAACGCAAAGAAAAAAATCAGCATCGTATTACACGTCTTATTTACCTTATTGGTATTGCTGGTCCCTATTGTTTTCCTTCCCATGAAGACTGAAGGAAGACCCGATTATTATAATGTACAAACGATCGTTTTCACCCTGCTGCAGGGAGTTTCCTTTTATTTTAATTCTTACCTGCTTTATCCCCGGCTGCTGATAAAGAAAAAAATAGCCTGGTATATAATAGCCGTTATCGCCACCAGCCTCTTTATCGCCAGCATCCCTGTATCCCTTCCCGGCCCGCGAAAATTTGAATTCTCTTTTGCCTGTATAGCCCATTTCGTCATATACGTTTTTATAGGGCTGTTCGTAATGGGCACCAGTACCTGTTACCGCTTCATCATGGATGTCATGAAAGATCAGCACCTCCGGCAGGAGAACCTGACCACGGAATTATCCTTCCTTCGTTCACAGGTAAGCCCCCATTTCATGTTCAATACCCTGAACAGTATGGTAGCCCTGGCCCGGAAAAGATCGGATAAGCTGGAGACGGCCTTGCTGAAAATGTCCGCATTGATGCACTACATGCTCTATGATGCCGACGAAGAAAAAGTCTGTTTGTCAAAAGAGATCGATTATATACACAGTTATATAGAGCTCCAGACCCTGCGCTTCGGAAACACGATTAAGATCCTCCTGATGGTCAATCCCCCCGATAAGGACTACAGCATCGAGCCCATGCTGCTGATCCCGCTGATCGAGAACGCATTCAAACATGGCAGCGATGTGATAAAAGGTCCTGAAATTTGTATTCAGCTGACGGCTGAAGCGACCACTCTTTCACTGGAAGTATCCAATAAAACGGATTGTAAGGCGGATAGAACGGCCGACCGCTCAAAAGGAATAGGGCTGGCTAATTTACACCGCCGGCTGAGGCTCCTCTATCCCGGAAAATATCAGTTACAGGCAGGACAGAAAAATAATTGGTTTCATGCGTACTTAAAAATTCAGTTAAATAATGATACGCTGTCTCGCAGTTGATGATGAATCATTGTCTCTGGACTTACTGGAAGACAATATCAGAAGGGTACCCTTCCTGCACATGGCCGGACGCTGCCAGAATGTATATGAGGCAATGGAAGCCATGCGGACCCAAACCATCGACCTGCTCTTCCTGGACATTCAGATGCCAGGCCTGTCGGGATTGCAGTTCGTGCAGAGCCTCGCGGTCAGGCCATTGGTCATATTTGTGACGGCATTTAAAAAATATGCGCTGGAAGGATTCGAGCTGGATGCATTGGATTACCTCGTCAAACCGGTAACGCCGGAACGGTTTCTGAAAGCGGTGAACAAAGCGGCCAAACATTTTTCCACCACCCAGGCCCCGGAACCCGCTCCCCCCGTGCCGCCGGAAGCCGAATATTTTTTCGTGAACGTGGAATATAACCTCGTGAAGATTTCCATCAGAGACATCGCCTATATAGAAGGATTGAGAGATTATATCAGGATCCACCTGGCGGGCGATGAAAAGCCCGTTATCAGTAAGATTTCCATGAAGACCCTCTTTGAAAGACTATCTCCTGCCCGCTTCATAAGGGTCCATAAATCCTATATTGTAGCGATCGACAAGATCAGCTTCATCCGCAAGAACAGGATCTATATTAAGAACGATATTATCCCCATCAGCGATTTTTACCGGGATAGCCTTTTGAACGTCATCTCCCCCCGCTTCCTGAAATAGGCCCCCCGGCCTTGTCTACTCTTTCGGCCTTCTTGTCGAAAGAATGCCTTTCCTGACCTATTTCATTTTACGGGCAGGAAGAGCTCCCGGACTTTTGTAGCCAAACACCAGCTTATGCTTATAAAGTCATCCGGCAACTGCCCTCGCAGCCTTCAACGATATTTCACCATCTACGTTCTCGCAGGACTCCTGCTATTAACGGACTCTACCGGTCTGTTTGCGCAGAACGGCGCCCAGACAGTCAAAGGCATTCTTACCGATAATGTATCAGAACAACCCCTGGCGAATGTGACGGTCTCCCTGGTCGGTTATCCTGGTCATGTCCTTACGGATTCCACGGGCAGGTATACCCTTGACCATGTCCCTTTAGGAAGGCAGAAAATTTCTTTTTCCTCCGCAGGATACAAACCGGTCATTATACCCGAAGTGCTGGTCACTGCCGGTAAAGAAGTGATCCTGGATATAGCCCTCGAACAAAATATCGTCTCGCTCAAAGACGTGACGATCACCGCATTCAAAACAAAAAAAGGGATGGCCTCCAATGAATATGCCACCGGCAGCGCCCGATCCTTTAGCATGAATGAAGTCACCCGTTATGCCGGAGGCAGAAATGACCCCTCCCGGCTGGTAAGTAATTTCGCCGGGGTCTCCACCGGGGACGATTCCCGGAATGATATTATCGTCAGGGGGAATTCCCCCACAGCCCTTTTATGGAGAATGGAAGGGATACCCATCCCGAATCCTAACCATTTTGCTACCCTGGGAACGACCGGAGGCCCTGTCAGCGCACTGAATACCAATGCACTTAAAACGGCGGATTTCTACACCGGCGCCTTCCCCGCCGAATTCGGCAATGCACGGGCGGCCGTATTTGATCTGTCCTTACGGACCGGTAACAAAGACAAATTCGAACAGACCTGGCAGCTTAATTTGTTCAGTGGCCTGGAAGCGATGCTGGAAGGGCCCCTGAATAATAAGAAGAACGGGGCTTCCTTCCTGGTAGGCTACCGCTATTCTTTTGCAGAGATCGCACAGGCGGCAGGATTCAACATCGGCACCAAAGCCGTTCCCCATTACCAGGATCTTGTCTTCAACCTCAATTTCGGAAAAGGCAAACTGGGCAATCTCAGTATCTTCGGTCTGGGCGGTCTCAGCAATATCGACTTCATCGGAAAAGACCTGAAGGCGACCGATCTCTTTGCCAACCAGGACGAAGACGCTTATTACAAGTCCAGGATAGGGATCTTCGGAATAAAACACACGGCGGACATAGGGAAAAATACTTATTTACGGACAGTCCTTTCCTATTCCTATAACAGCTTCAGCGGAAATATATACAGGTATTATGACTCCCTCTCCCAAAGGCAATTCATCACAGACGTAAAGGATATTAATAATGGCTTCCGGCTTTCTTCTTACATCAATTCCAAACTCAATACCCGTCTCAGCATACGAGGCGGTATCCTGGCAGAAGTGCTGGGGGACAACTCCTTTTCGAGAGATCATGAGAATACGCCGGTTTGGATAATACACAGGGACGAGCACAGCCATCCCATGCTGCTCCAACCTTATTGGCAGGGCAAGTACCGCTGGTCCGAAAGGCTTAGCGCTACGCTGGGTATCCATGGTCTTTATTACGGATTCAATCATACTGCTGCTGCGGAGCCCCGGGCCTCTCTCAGCTACCAGGTTGCTGACAACGGGACCATCAGCCTGAGCTATGGCCTCCACAGCCAGTTGCAGCCAATGGATGTATACCTCTATCAGGATAGCACCGGCGACCGGTCCAACCGGAAACTGAATCTCACCCGGGCACATCATTATGTACTGGGTTATGACTGGCGGTTCGCCACAGATTGGCGGCTGAAACTGGAGGCGTATTACCAATACCTCTATGATGCTCCCGTTGAACGGATGCCCAGCGGTTATTCGGTCCTGAATGCCGGAGCCGATTACAATTTTCCGGAAAAGGCCGGCCTGGTAAATAAAGGATCGGGTGCTAACAGGGGAATAGAGATCACCCTGGAGAAATTCTTCAGCCGGGGATTTTATATACTGACCACCCTCTCCCTTTTTGACGCTACCTATAAAGGCAGCGATGGGATAACCAGGAATAGCACGTTTAACAACCGGTACGTCGGAAATATTCTGGCAGGAAAGGAATTCAGGATCGGTAACTCAAAATTGACCGCGTTCACGGTGGATTGGAAACTGGCCAGTTCAGGAGGAAGGTATACGACTCCCGTCGACCTGGCGGCATCCCAGGCAGCCGGACAGGAAGAATTCGACGAAAATAGCTATAACGCGCAAAGACAAGCCCCTTATTTCAGGACCGACTTACGGCTGGGATTCCGCAGGAACAGCCCCAAAAAGAAACTGGCGCAGACCTTCTACCTGGACCTGCAGAACCTGACCAGCCATCAAAATGAATTTGCCAGTAGTTATAATGAAGTGTTAAAGAGCGTAGGCACCATCTATCAGATAGGTTTCTTCCCGGATATTCTTTACCGGATAGAATTTTAACGATATCCAAAGGAATCCATTGCAGCTTTTTCAACGTATAAATACTCTTATCTGGAAGTTAAAATAGGGGATTTCGCCGGAAATCTTCCCGGCATTCACCGATAGACTATAGTGCAGAGAGGTTTTATGCCTTAAATTGCAAATCATTCAATGTCACCCTTAGGTAAGGTTTTTCGACCAGAAAACAATTTTGTTCGAAAAACCATTAATTCGATAATTTTGTAGGCATCTATTCAACTTTAAACTATAAGACCATGGAAGTAAAAGAACCGACTGGCAGACTGGGCGTGTTGATCCCCGGCTTGGGCGCCGTAGCTACTACGATGATTGCAGGCGTCGAAGCTATCAAAAAAGGATTGGCACAACCGATAGGATCTATCACGCAAATGGGTAACATACATTTGAACAGAAAATCAGGCAATAACTATCCTAAAGTTAAGGATTTTGTTCCCCTGGCTAATTTACAGGACCTCGTATTCGGCGGATGGGACGTATATGAAGATAATGTATATGAAGCAGCCAGTAAAGCCAAGGTGCTGGAGCCGGGTATGTTACAGGCCCTGCGCCCCGAACTGGAAGCCCTGAAGCCTATGAAAGCGGTCTTTGAAAAAGAATATGCAAAAAATCTCGACGGCACCCATATCAAAACTGCCGCCAATAAATATGAGCTGGCTAAGGCCCTCATGGAAGACATGACTAGCTTCCAGGAGACCCGCGATTGCGACCGCCTGGTGATCGTCTGGTGCGGCTCTACAGAAAAATATATTGAAACTTCCGAAGTCCATGAAAGCCTGAGCGCTTTCGAGAAAGGCTTGAAGGACAACGATCCCCGGATCGCCCCCAGCATGATCTATGCCTATGCCGCACTTAAGCTCGGTATTCCCTTCCTGAACGGGGCCCCCAATCTTACCGTCGATATTCCGGCCTTGGTGGAATTATCTAAACAGACAGGGGCTCCGATCGCCGGTAAAGACTTCAAGACAGGACAAACTCTCATGAAGACCATCCTTGCCCCCGGCCTCCAGGCCCGCGCATTGGGAGTGAAAGGATGGTTCTCCACCAATATCCTGGGGAACAGGGACGGATATGTACTGGATGACCCGGATAACTTCCGCACCAAGGAAGTATCCAAGCTCAGCGTATTGGAAGACATCCTGCGCCCTGATCTCAGCCCCGAATTATACAGCGAATTATACCATAAGATCCGTATCAATTATTATCCTCCTCATGGTGATAATAAAGAGAGCTGGGATAATATCGATATTTTTGGCTGGCTGGGGTATTCCATGCAGATCAAGATCAACTTCCTTTGCCGGGATTCTATTCTGGCAGCCCCGCTGGTACTGGACCTCGCTTTGTTCGGCGATCTGGCTAAAAGAGCAGGCCTCAGCGGCGTACAGGAATGGTTGTCTTTCTACTTCAAATCTCCACAGACCAGCCCGGGATTCCGTCCTGAGCATGATATATTTAAACAATTAAATCACTTGCAGAACGCCCTTCGCAAACTAATGGGAGAAGAACAGTTGAACGCAGAAGGTCTGACATATGCCGAGGAAGAAATAACGGCCTGATGATGGAAAAAGTCCATCGACTCATTTCCACTTGTTTGGGAATAGGCTATACTCCAAAAGGCGGAGGCACCATCGCTGCCATTGCATGTTGTATAGTCTGGTACTTTGCCCGGACCGGTGGAAGTGAGTTTGCTTTTGGCCCGGTTCTGGCGACAGGAGTTATCTTTGCCGTTGGAGTCTGGAGCTCAAATAAAGTAGAGGACAAATGGGGGAAAGATAGCTCTAAAGTTGTCATTGATGAAGTGGCCGGAATGTGCCTGACCCTGCTGTTTGTTCCCATTCGCTGGCAATATATATTATGTGGACTGGCCCTGTTCCGGTTTTTTGATATCGTAAAGCCGCTGGGGATCCGAAAAATGGAAGAACTAAACGGGGGTTGGGGCGTTATGATGGACGACATGCTGGCAGGCCTGTATGCCAATATAATCCTGCAGGTAGTCGTGCTGAGCAAGTTATGGCAAATATGATCACTTTTACAAAAGCGCAAGTAGCCTCCCTGCTGGCCACCGGTGTCGATTTCCTGGTAACCTTCCTGCTCCTCCGCTGGGCAGGAGTTCCTCCCGTGGCAGCCAGCGCAAAAGCGACTTTTTGTGGGGCGACTGGCACTATTTGCGGCGGAGTCACCCATTTCATGATCAGCCGTACATGGGTATTCAACGCACAGGAGAAAAAATGGGCCGAACAGCTCAACCGATATGCGCTGGTCTGGATTGGTAACCTGATACTCAACGTATCAGGCTTTTATCTTCTCGCCCGCTACACAGAGCTTAGCCATATGTTAGCCAAGATTGTCATTGCCATAATAGTAGCTGTTTCATACAATTACGTATTGCAGAAAAGATTTGTATTTAAATAAGACTGATGAATAAGGTAGGATTTTGTATAAGAGCATATATTACGGCGATACTGGTCATGACAGGATTTCTTAGCGGCATGGCGCAGACAATAGTAACGGGATATGTAAAAGATTCCGCTACACAGGTCCCCCTGTCGAATGCCAGCGTTTCAATAAAAGGGCAGCGGGGCGGGGCCCGCACCAATGCGGACGGCAGATTCAGGATTCCGGCCGATAAGGCGCCCCTGAACATCGTTGTTACCATAGTAGGATATAATTCCTACACCCTCCACCTGGACTCCCTGCCGCAACACGACCTGACACTCAACCTTTCCCGCAATTTCAAGGACTTAGGCCATGTCACCGTCCGGAATAAGAAACAGAAGTACCGCAATAAAGGCAATCCTGCTGTCGAACTGATCCGCCAGGTCATCGACAACAAGAACAAGAACAGGATGGAGGCCTATAACTTCGCCACCTACGAGAAATATGAGAAATTGCAGGTCTCCGTTAATAAACTTTCCGATAAGGTCGGTCACAACAAACTGCTCAAACCCTACCATTTCCTCGTCGAAAACGGCGATACGACCAAACTGGAAGGCCGCGTGCTTTCTCCCGTCTACCTGGAAGAATCTCTTTCCGATGTTTACTACCGCAAGAGCCCGGAAAAGACCAAGACCATTGTCAAAGGCCAGCGCAAAGTCGACTTCGGGGAATTCCTGGATATGGGAGGGATCAGCATGTACCTCAATCGCCTTTACCAGGATTTCAACGTCTACGATAATAATATCTCCGTATTTACCAACTTGTTCCTGAGCCCAATCGCTGATATGGGGCCCACCTTCTACATGTATTTTATCGATGACACGGTCTCAGTGGACAGCCAGAAACTGATCCAGCTCTCCTTCCGTCCCCGTAATCCCAATGACCTGCTCTTCAGGGGCACCATGTGGATTACCCTCGACGGGAACTATGCCATACAGAAACTAAGACTGCTGGTCAGCAAGAGCATCAACTTCAACTTTGTCCGGGAAATGAAGATCGACCAGGACTTTACAAAAATGCCGGACGGGAGGTACCTCCTCTCCAAAAGCGACGTGCTGGGAGACTTCGGGATCAACAAGACAGGGACGGGATTATTCGGTGAACGGGTCGTCTCATTTAAAAATTTCACCACCAATCAGCCTGTTGCCGACAGCATTTTCAAAGGGACACCCATCGTTACGCTGGATAGCGCGGCCAGTCAGAATGATAGCTTCTGGGTCAACTACCGGCATGACACCCTCACCCGGGCGGAATCAAAAGTCTATGCGAATGTGGACAGTCTCCGGAATATGAAGTCATTCAGACGGCTGATGGACTGGGGTACCCTGCTCCTGGCCGGATACAAGCAGGCAGGCATCTTTGAAATAGGCCCGGCCAGCACTTTTTACAGCTTCAATCCCGTAGAAGGATTCCGGTTACGTTTCGGAGGTAGGACAACTACTAAACTCAGCACCCGTTACTATTCCGAGGCCTATGCCGCATACGGATTCAAAGATCAGAAATGGAAATACTTCCTCAGCGGCACCTATTCGCTGAATAACAAATCCATCTATGGCTTTCCCCAGAATTACGTCCGGGCATCTTATCAGCACGATACCAAGATCCCGGGCCAGGAGCTGCAATTCGTACAGGAAGATAACTTCCTCCTCTCTTTCAAACGGGGCAACAACGACAAATGGCTCTACAACGACATTTTCCGGTTGGATTATAAGAAAGAATTCGGGGATCATTTTTCCTATCAGTTTGGCTTTAAATACTGGAAGCAGTCACCCGCCGGCACGATCGCTTATGTGAAACAAACTGGAGGCATCAACGATTCCATTCCGGCCATCACCACCGGGGAACTCTCCGCTGAATTCCGCTGGGCTCCCCATGAACAGTTTTACATCGGCAAACTTTACCGGGTTCCTATCGTGAACAAATACCCGATCTTCGATATTCGCTATACGGCCGGTATCAAAGGATTGACTGGCGGAGAATACAATTATCACCGTATCGACGTGGACCTTTTCAAAAGGTTCTACCTTGGGCCCATCGGCTACACGGACATCACCCTGGATGGGGGCTACCTGATCGGGAAAGTACCCTTCGCCCTGGCAGAGATCAGTCATGCCAACCAGACCTATGCTTATCAGCTGGCTTCCTATAACCTGATGAACTTCATGGAGTTTATCAGCGATCATTATGGCAGCATCATGGTCGACCACTACTTCAACGGGTTTTTCTTTAACAAGATCCCCCTGCTGAAAAAGCTGAAATGGAGAGAAGTCATTGAGGCTAAAGTCCTGTGGAGTGGACTTCGGGATGAGAACAATCCCCTGAAGAACCCCGACCAGGTGAAATTCCCCCTGACCAACGGACTTACCGAGACCTTTTCCATGAATCAGACCCCCTATCTGGAGGCTGGTTTTGCAGTCGCCAACATTTTCAAGCTGATCAGAGTGGACTTCATAAAAAGATTCACTTACCTTAACCACCCGGAAATTCCTACCTGGGGTATCCGGGCAAGAACTAAATTTGACTTTTGATTTGAACTTTCTAACGACAAATGAGTATTCGCAATCAGTTACAGTTAAGTATATATAAGGTCATCAATCCTTTAGTGAAACTGCTGATCAGGGCCGGCCTTACCCCCAATATGGTGACGACCATCGGGTTGCTGCTGAATATCGGGGTCTCTATCATCTTCATCGCAGGCGCGGAAGAAGGCAAAAGAGGAGACCTTTCCTATGTAGGATGGGCCGGGGCGCTGATCCTGTTCGCAGGCTTGTTCGACATGCTGGACGGACAGGTGGCCAGACTGGGCAATATGAGCTCCCGTTTCGGGGCTTTGTACGATTCCGTACTGGACCGGTATAGCGAATTGATCCTCTTCCTTGGCATCTGTTATTACCTGGTAGCCCATCACTATTTTTTCAGCTCCCTCTTCGCTTTTATCGGGATGATCGGGAGCCTGATGGTCAGCTACACCAGGGCAAGAGCGGAAGGGTTGGGCATCGAATGCAAGGATGGGCTGATGCAAAGGCCGGAAAGGGTGATCCTGATAGCGGTCTCAGCCCTTGCCTGCGGGATCACAGGCCATTTTATCGGAGGGAATTATAAGATCCACTGGCCCGGCACTAATTTCCCCATCTTCGAAACGATTTCCATCTTCACCATCCCCCTCACCGTAATGGCGGTACTCGCCAATGGTACGGCTATCGGCCGGTTGATAGATGCAAAGAAGAGCCTGGAAGAGCAGGCCGCTGCCAAGGCAGCTTCCGACCCGGCAGGGGTTCCCCCCGGCGCTACCGTGTGGCTGCTGTTCATGCTCTTATCCGCCGTCACCACCCTCCACGCCGGCGCACAGGCCGCTCACCCGGCTACTAAGCCCCCCGCAACGGCTCACCCACCTGTCCGGGATGCACAGGACACTTTTCCCATTCCTCCACACAACCACAATTCCCTGTTTTATCTGCAACGCACCCCCAATACCAATACGATTATTTGCGAGCTGAACGAAAAGAATGGAACGCCGGACAAGGATGATCCCGTACATGTATTGTGGGTCCGTTATACCGAACAGAAGCAACGCCAGGAACTATCCTTCCTCCAACGTCATTTTGCCTATGGCATCAAATCACAGCCCCTTGGCAATGACAAGTATGAACTGCACTTCATTTCGTATAAAAAATTACTGTTATTGCTTAAAAAGTCGACTGTCGACAACCAGCATCATGTCTATGCAACCATCCTGGGTAAAGAGGCAATCTTAACACGGATCTATATAAAGATCAATCCCGGGGGCTCCTTCTGGTCGCCTAATGTGGAATACATCGAATTGAAAGGGACTGATCCCGACAGCGGTAAAGAACTGATGCAACGAATTAAAACCTAGCGAATGCGCCTGACTTATCGTTCCGTTCTCACCGCCACCGCTGTTTCCGCTTTATACCTTATCCTGTCAGCCTGGCTGATAGGGTATAAGACCGACCAGCTTTTCCTGGTCCTTTTATTTAATTCCCTGTTCTATCTCTCGGGACCTACCCGCCGGTTTATCCTGGGCTTTTCCGTATTTATCGTCTTTTGGATCATTTTCGATTTCATGAAGGCTTTCCCGAATTTCCGGTACAATACCGTTCATATCGAAAGCCTCTACCAGGCGGAAAAAAATGTATTCGGTATAATGACAGCCACCGGAGGGGTCATCACTCCTAACGAGTACTGGCAATTGCATACCAGCCCCTTCCTCGACATCATGGCCGGCCTGTTTTATCTGTGCTGGATACCACTGCCCCTGGCTTTCGGAGGGTACCTTTTCTACAAAGACCGGACGGCATTTTTTCGTTTTGCCCTCACCTTTCTGCTGGTCAATCTCCTGGGCTTTGTTATCTATTATGTTTATCCGGCCGCTCCACCCTGGTACGTACAACACTATGGCTTCGGGTTCAACCCCCATACGCCCGGCAATACGGCCGGCCTTGGCCGGTTCGACCAAATGCTGCATGTTGGGGTGTTTGCTTCCCTATATGCTAAAAGCTCCAATGTATTTGCAGCAATGCCTTCCTTGCACGCTTCCTACCCCCTCATCGTTCTCTATTATGGGATAAAGACCCGGCAGCGCTGGGGAAATCTTTTATTTGGCGTAATAATGGTGGGGATCTGGTTTGCCGCTGTCTATAGCAGCCATCACTATGTATTGGACGTTCTCGCCGGCATTACCTGCGGCCTGACAGGCATCAGCCTCTTTAATTATTGGTATGGCAGGAGAGGGGGCTTCTATCGTTTTGTACAATCCTGCGTCGCCGCTACCGCCTGAATAGCTTCAGGCTGCGAGCTACCTCCCAATCCCCTCTACCATAATATCTACAATGGAATCAATCTGCAGATCCAGGCGGGGATATCGTTTCTGTGATACCATGAGTGGCACCGACAGCCCCCTGAAACTACTCACCATCAGGTAGGCAACCAGTTCTATATTGTCAGGATCGATCTTTTTAAACTCTCCGTTATTGACGCCCTCCTCCAGGATCTCTTTCACCAACTCTACGTGAGAAGTATCGAATTTACTCTTCAATTCCTCCACAACACAATGTAATTCTGCAATATCGCTCTTCAATGCATCGCTAAGATTACACAATTGACTCAGCTTATTCAACCGGCACCGGCAATAAATGATCAGTTTCTCTTTTGAACTGGCTGCCCCCCGGATGGATTCATGGATCTGGTTCAGTAATTCATCCATTTCAGCATGCAGCACGGCTTCAAAAATATCCTCCTTGCTCTGGTAATAATAATAAAGAGAACTTTTGGCTTTGCCTAAACTCCCGGCGATATCGCCCATGGTCGTTTTTTTAAAACCGGTTTTTTGAAAAAGGGACCTGGCGGTGTCAATGATATCCCTTACTACAATCTCATCTTTTTGAAGCATCTCAGCCATACGATAGGTGACTTTAACATCCGGCTAAATAAATTAGACAGATATTACAAATTTACAAATTTTCCACGCCAAAGTCTGGTTAATGATTGGTGAATCTTGCTTCTATGAGACGATATACGTATTTTAGCACGCGGTTGATTTTGACAAAATCCTTATTAGAACCTGAGATCCCTTGCTAAAATGAAAAAAAAGCTAAACTGTATTCTTTTCATTGATGATGATGAACCCACGAACTTTCTTAACAGGATGACCGTGGAACAAATTGACTGCGCCCGGCACGTAGCCATAACACAGAGCGGTCAGGAAGCGCTGGACTTCCTGATGGGGCATCGGCAATCGGCCAGCACAGAGGACTGCCCCCATCCTGATCTGATATTTCTGGATATCAATATGCCGGCCATGGATGGCTGGGAATTCCTGGAAAAATATAAAAAGCTGCCCCGGGAACAAAAGGCTGACGTCGTTCTGATCATGCTGACTACTTCCCTCAACCCGGATGACGAGACAAGAACAAAACATACCCCCGAGATCGCCGGATTTGAGAACAAGCCCTTAAAAGAGCCCCAACTGGAGCGACTCCTGATGAAATATTTCCCGGACCGGTTCTAAGGGATAACTACAAGCCACTAGCTTGCAGCTAATAGCTGTTAGCTACAAGCTGCAAGCTATATCCCCGAATGCAAATAGTCCTTCAGATGCGTGATGGTCTCCTGCTGGGTAAGTATCGTCTCTTTTACAACATCGTTAATGGAAACGATCCCGCAGAGCGCCCCATTGTCAAAGACCGGGAGATAACGAATGTTCTTGTCGGATAATAATTGCATGCAGAACTCAATAGTATCCTGTGGCGTAATATGCGGCAGATCATTGGTCATGATCTCCGCTACCTTTGTATCGGTCGAAGATTTCCCCTTCAGGATCACCTTTCTGGAATAATCCCGCTCCGTTACAATACCTTTGTACTGTTCATTTTCCAGCACTAACACCGAACCAATATTCTGATCGGCCATGATGCGCAGCGCCTCGAGAACGGTCGTTTCAGGCGATACAGAAGTGATCCGGCTGCCCTTATGTGAAAGAATATCGGCTACCTTTTTCATATTGCAATGTTTTAGTTAGAGATCGTTTTAACCAATTTACGGTTTTTTTCCCTCTTCCCGGAACATTTTTACCCCCTCCGCACCCTAAACTTTCTTTTATTTGCATACTATTACACATGCGGCTCGCCCCGACCATATTAGCCAATGGCTTCAAGCTTATAGCCGCCAGCTTCAAGCATCCCCTTATAAGAATCCGGCTAGCAGCTAATAGCTTACAGCTTGCAGCTTTTCTCTTACCCCTGGGACTCCGCGCCCAATATGACCAGCACCGCTTTGCCCGGTTGGATATCACCCAGGGCCTGTCCCATAACGAAGTGAATTGCCTGCTCAGGGATGAAAAAGGGTTCTTATGGATAGGGACCATGTCCGGGCTCAACCGCTATGATGGGTATAAGTTCAGGATATTCAGGCACGATCTACCCGATACGACTTCCATCAATGACGATTATATTGAAAAAATACTGGAAGGCCCCGGTCACCGGCTTTGGATATCCACCAGGAACGGATTCAATATTTATGATCCGCTGACAGAAAAATTCGACCATAACCCGCAGAATTTCCTTAATTCCATCCATATCCCCGATGGTAATGTGGTAGATATAAAAAAAGATCACCTGGGTAACTACTGGTTCTTATCTTCTCAGTCAGGTCTCTATAAATATGACCCCGCCCGTAAAAATACGACCCGGCTCTTTCACCGGCCGTCGGATACCTCCTCCCTGTATTCAGACAATATCGCCGCTTATGCCGCCGACAGTACAGGCGATTGGTGGATCATCCACAAGGATGGCATGCTGGAAAAAATGGATGGCAGGAACTCCCGGATTACTTACCGGACATCCATCCTGAAAGATCTTTATCCCAACGATCAGTCTGATTACCGCATCTATGTGGACAGGCAGAACGACCTTTGGATCTATGCTTCCAATAGCGCAAAGGGAATGTATTACTTCAATACATCGGCCAGGTCGATGCTGCATATTGATAAGAGCACCGGCAAGGCCACGCTTAATACCGATATTGTCAATGGAGTGATCCAGGATGACAAAAATATGGTATGGATAGCAACAGATCATGGCGGTATTAATCTGCTGGACAAAAAGGATTTTTCCATACAGTATTTATTGAACAGGGAAGATGATGACAAAAGTATCAGTCAGAATAG
>Ga0307511_10000366_pt1 | contig 48192 bp, 49 predicted proteins | sample 13_EM_MG_FD_200266 | JGI IMG/M metagenome (GOLD analysis project Ga0307511, IMG submission 200266) | Populus trichocarpa ectomycorrhiza microbial communities from riparian zone in the Pacific Northwest, United States - 13_EM | ecosystem: Host-associated > Plants > Roots > Unclassified | place... | reverse complement strand
CCCAACCCTCATTGGGGGAGATGTAAGGGGTCAGACGCGGAAGACGGGGTAGCCGGGGGCGATGGCCAGGAGCTGGTCGTCGGTGGCGGTGTGGTCGATGCCGTCGAAGAAGACGCCGACCTCGAACTTCCAGCGCTTGAGGTAGGCCCGCAGGATGGCGGGCTTGTCGGCGTCCGCGAGCTCGGTGGGGGTGAAGGTCTCGACGCGGCGGCCCAGGCGCAGTTCGCCGGCGCCGGCGACGCGGAGGTTGCGCACCCACTGGGTTTCGCCGCGCGGCGCGACCAGGTAGCGCACGCCGTCGATGGTGAGCAGGTTGACCGGGGTGGTGCGCCACTCGCCGCTCTTGCGCCCGCGGACCGCGAGCACCCGGCTGCCCCAGACGCTCACGCCCAGCCGCGTCAGGCCGGCGACCAGTCGGTTGAACACGTTCGTCGCGCTCTTGGGCTCGATGTAGCGGGTCATGGTGGTCATCTGCCTTCTCCGATTCGAGAGCGGTGCTCTGTCTTGAGAACAGTGAACACGGATCGGTGCGCTCAGTCAAGAGCAGTGCTCTTGGAAGTGGTCGCTGCTCTGATAGGCTGCGGATCGTGAACGCAGGACGGACAGCGCGTGATCGCGCCCGGGCGGAGCTGACCGCGGAGATCAAGGACGAGGCGCGACGGCAGCTGGTGGTGTCCGGCGCGGACGGGCTGTCGCTGCGGGCGGTGGCCCGCGCGCTGGGCATGGTCAGCTCGGCCGTCTACCGCTACTACCCGAGCAAGGACGAGCTGCTCACGGCCTTGATCATCGACGCATACCGGTCGCTCGGGGTGGCCGCGACCGCGGCCGACCGACGCCTGCCGGAGCGGGATCTGCGCGGCCGCTGGCAGGCGGTCTGCCACTCGGTGCGCGACTGGGCCCGCGCCAACCGGCACGAGTACGCCCTCATCTACGGCTCGCCGGTGCCGGGCTACCGAGCCCCGGAGGCGACTATCGCCGAAGCGCAGAAGGTGCCGCTGGTGATGATCAACGTGCTGCGTGCGGCCTGGGCCGAGGGCACGCTGCGGCCGGCCCGCGACTCCGCAGTGCTCTCCGACGGCCTGGCCGAGCAGTGCCGCGTGGTCGCCGAGGCGGTCGCGCCGGAGTTGCCGCCGGAGGTGCTGGCCAGGGCGATCGTGGCCTGGACACAGCTGTTCGGCATGGTCAGTTTCGAGCTGTTCGGCCAGCTGGTGGGCAGCGTGGACCCGTCGGACGAGTTCTTCGCGTACGCCGTCGAGGTGCTGGCCGACCTGGTCGGCATGCCGTCATGAATCTTGACCGGTTCGCGAAGGCGAGGGTTGCTCGGCTTGCCACCGCCGGCGCCGACGGCCGGCCGCACCTGGTGCCGGTGACCTTCGCGGTCCACGGCGAGGTGGTGGTGATCGCCGTGGACCACAAGCCGAAGACCACCACCAACCTGCGGCGGCTGCGCAACATTCGGGAGAACGACCAGGTCAGCCTGCTTGTCGATCACTACGAGGAGGAGTGGCGGCGGCTGTGGTGGGTGCGGGTCGACGGCACGGCGCGGGTGCTGGCCGAGGAAGTGGAACGGGCCGAGCCGGTGGCCTGGCTGTGTGCCAAGTACGAGCAGTACCGCGAGCGGCCGCCGACCGGGCCGGTGATCCGGATCGACGTGGTCACGGTTGTGAACTGGCACGGCTAGATCGCATTCCCGCGATTGGAGTGACCAAGGCCACTATCGTCGGGGATATCGGCCGAGCGGCGGCCAAACACGCTTGTCGCGCAGGGCGAAACGTGTTGCGCGGTCAACGAACGATGTTCGACAACCGGGGTGGCACCGCTCCCACCAGCGCTCATGATCCGTTGAAGATCGAAAACGGAAGCCGGAATATGTGGGGAACCGGCACGGGGAAGGCTGATTCGGCCCTCGCGACCGATGTGAGCCTGGAGTGGGCTCCAGGTGTCGTGAAGTCCTTATAGATGCCTCTGTGAACAACTTCTGGAGACGGGGGGAGTTACCTCCTGCATACCGTGAAGCAAGTCGGTCGGGAGGACCCATGGCGCGGGTGAGGGTGTTCGTACAGGCGGGAGATCCGATCTCCGCGGTCGGCCTGGCCAGTTACATCAGAGCGCAGCCGGGCATGCTGGTGGTGCCCAGCCGGCTGCCGGCCGACGCCGACGTGGCGCTCACGGTCACCGACCGGGTCAACGCCGACTTCATCGGCGCGCTCACCAAGGCAGCGCAGGCCGCGCCGCTGCCCACGGTGGTGGCGACCGACAACGTCGACCCCGAGCAGGCGCCGTCGCTGCACCGGTGTCGCGTCGTCGCGCTGCTGCCGCGGTCCGCGGCCACCAGCAGCCGGCTGGCCGGTGCGGTGATGGAGGCCGCCGGCGGGGCCGCCGTGCCGAGCCTGGCCGAGCAGGCCGAGAACCTGCGCCGGGAGATCGCCGGCCCGGACGGCGCGATGCTCGCCCCGCGCGAGCTGACCGTGCTGCAGCTGATGGCCGACGGGCACGACACGCCGGAGATCGCCGACATCATGGCCTGCTCCGACCGGATGGTGAAGAGCATCATCCTCAGCGCGACCAAGCGCTTCAACGTGCACAACCGGGTGCACGCCGTGGCCTGCGCGCTGCGGGCCGGCCTGATCTGATCTTCCCGGCCTGACTGGCCTTCTGAGTCTGTCTCACCTCGCGCGGACGTCGCGTGCGGTCTCCACTCGGTTCCGCCACACCGAGTGGGGTCCCCGCGTGACGTCCGTTTCGCGTATCCGGCCGCGGCCCGCGCTCGTTGGTTCCAACGAAGGTGTCGAAGGGCTACGCCGAACGGGCTAGTGGTTGGCGTGGCGGGCCGTTCCCCGCTTCCGCGCCCCGGTAACACCCGGTGTGCAGGGAGCGAATCAGGGTACGGCGACGCCGTCGGGCGTCGCGCTGGCGAATTCTCGCGGGGAGCGTGGCGGATGGCGGTCTGTCGGCTGTGTGGCTCAACGAGCCTGCAGGGGGTTGTGGACCTGGGCGCGACCCCGCCGTGCGAGCGGTTCCTCACGGCCGAGCAGCTGGCGGAGCCCGAGGTCACATACCCGCTGCATCTGCGGGTGTGCACGCAGTGTTGGCTGGCGCAGATCCCGCCGCTGATCACGCCCGAGGACACGTTCACCGAGTACGCGTACTTCTCCTCCTACTCGACCTCCTGGGTGGAGCACGCCCGGCGTTTCGTGGACGGCGCGGTCGAGCGGCTCGGCCTCGACTCCGACTCGTTCGTGGTCGAGGTCGCGAGCAACGACGGATACCTGCTGCAGCACATGGTGGCGCGCTGGATCCGCTGCCTGGGCGTGGAACCCTCGGTCAATGTGGGCCAAGCCGCCCGCGAGAAGGGCGTGCCGACGCTGACCGCGTTCCTCACCCCCGAGAGCGGGGCGCAGGTGCGGGCCGAGCACGGGCCGGCGAACCTGGTGGTGGCCAACAACGTCTACGCGCACATCCCCGACGTGATCGGATTCACCAAGGGGCTGCGCAATCTGGTCGCCGACGACGGCTGGGTGTCCATCGAGGTGCAGCACCTGCTGACCCTGATGGAGCTCAACCAGTACGACACCATCTACCACGAGCACTTCCAGTACTACACCGTCGCTTCCGCGCAGCGGGCGCTGGCCAGCGGCGGACTGTCCGTTGTGGACGTCGAGCTGCTGCCCACGCACGGCGGGTCGATCCGCCTGTGGGCGCGGCCGACCGAGGCGGCCGGCGAGCCGAGCGCCCGCGTGCACGACGTGCTGGCCCGGGAGAAGGCGGCCGGTCTGCACGAACTGTCCGGCTACACCGAATTCGCCGCCCGGGTGGCCAAGGTCCGCCGGGACCTGCTGGCCTTCCTGACCACGGCCGCCGCCGAGGGCAAGACCGTGGTCGGCTACGGCGCCCCCGGCAAGGGCAACACGCTGCTCAACCACTGCGGCATCCGGCCGGACCTGCTGGCGTACACGGTGGACCGCAACCCCTACAAGCACGGCCGGTTCACGCCCGGCACCCGGATCCCGGTCCTGCCGCCCGAGCGGATCGCCGAGGATCGCCCCGACTACGTGCTGGTGCTGCCCTGGAACCTGCGCGACGAGCTGGTCGAGCAGCTGGCCTACGTCCGCGAATGGGGCGGCAGCCTGGTCTTCCCCATCCCCGAACTCGAGGTGAAGTCGTGAAGGTCGTCCTGTTCTGCGGCGGGCACGGGATGCGGATGCGCACCGGCACCGCCGCGGACGTGCCCAAGCCGATGCAGCTGGTCGGGCCCAGACCCCTGATCTGGCATGTGATGCGCTACTACGCCCACTTCGGGCACACCGAGTTCATTCTCTGCCTGGGCTACGGGGCCCACCACATCAAGGACTTCTTCCTGAACTACCAGGAGACCACGTCCAACGACTTCGTGCTGTCCCGCGGCCAGGTCGAGATGCTGTCCACCGACATCTCCGACTGGAAGATCTCGTTCGTGCAGACGGGGATCTCCTCGCCGATCGGCGAGCGGCTGCGCCGGGTGCGCGAGCACCTCGAGGGCGACGAGATGTTCCTGGCCAACTACGCCGACGTGCTCACCGACGCGCCGCTGCCGGACATCATCGACCGGTTCGAGCGCTCCGACGCCGGCGCGGCGATGATGGTGGTGCCGCCGCCGGGCAGCTTCCACTGTGTCGAGCTCGGCGCCGGCGGCTTGGTCTCGGGCATCACCCCGGTCAACGAGATGCCGCTGTGGTCCAACGGCGGCTATTTCGTGCTGCGCCAGGACGTTTTCGACCACATCCCGGAGGGCGGCGACCTGGTCGCCGACGGCTGCGTGGAGCTGGCCAAGCGCGGCCGGCTGATGGCGTATCCGCACCGTGGCTACTGGAAGCCGACCGACACCGTGAAGGAACGGGTCGCGCTGGACGAGGCCTACTCGCGCGGCGAGCGGCCCTGGGCCCTGTGGGAACGGGGATGATCGGACTTTCCGCCGGACGCCCGCGCCGGATCGCCGTGCTCGCCGCCCACTGCGACGACATCGCGATCGGCGCGGGCGGCAGTCTGCTCACGTTGTGCCAGGCCAATCCCGGCATCCGGGTGGACGCGCTCGTGCTGACCGGCGGTGGAACCGCCCGCGAGGACGAGGAGAACGCCGCCCTGGCCGCCTTCTGTCCCGGCGCGGAACTGGGCGTGACAGTGGCCAAGCTGCCCGACGGCCGGCTGCCCGCGCACTGGGACGAGGCCAAGGCGGCGGTGGAGGAGCTGCGGTCGCGCACCGACCCGGAGCTGATCTTCGCGCCGAACACCCTTGACGCGCACCAGGATCACCGCGGCCTGGCCGAGCTGGTGCCGCAGGTGTTCCGCGACCACCTCGCCCTGGGCTACGAGATCGTCAAGTGGGACGGAGACCTCGGCCGCCCGACGGTCTACCAGCCGCTGGCCGACGAGGTCGCCGAGGCGAAGGTGCGGCTGCTGCATGAGCACTACCCGTCGCAGCGTGAACGTCCCTGGTACGACCGCGAGGCCTTTTTCGGCCTGGCCCGGATCCGGGGCATCGAGTGCAAGGCCCGGTACGCGGAAGCGTTCCACGTCAACAAGCTGACTCTCGACCTGGCTGGAGGATGACCCGGATGCGCGTGCTGCTGACCGGACACCAGGGCTACCTGGGCACTGTGATGGCCCCGGTGCTGGCCGAGGCCGGGCACGAGGTGGTGGGCCTGGACTCCGGCCTGTTCGCGGACTGCGTGCTCGGCGACCAGCCGGCCGACCCGGCCGGCATCGCGGTGGACCTCCGGGACGTCACCGCCGAGCATCTGTCCGATGTGGACGCTGTGGTGCATTTGGCGGCGCTGTCCAACGACCCGCTGGGCTCGCTGGCGCCGCAGCTGACGTACGACATCAACCACCACGCCTCGGTGACGCTGGCCCGCCTGGCCAAGGAGGCCGGCGTCAAGCGCTACCTCTACGCCTCGACGTGCTCGGTCTACGGCGCGTCCGGCGGTGGCGGCCTGGTTGACGAGGACGCCCCGCTGCGCCCGGTGACGCCGTACGCGGAGTCCAAGGTGCGAGTCGAGGACGACGTGGCCGAGCTGGCCGACGACGACTTCACGCCGGTGTACCTGCGCAACGCCACCGCTTTCGGCTTCTCGCCGCGGCTGCGCGCGGACATCGTGCTGAACAACCTGGTCGGGCACGCGCACCTGACCGGCCAGGTGCGGGTGCTGTCCGACGGCACCCCGTGGCGGCCTTTGGTGCATGCCAAGGACATCGCCGCCGCGTTCGCCTGCGCCTTGGTCGCGCCGAAGGAAGCGGTGCACAACAAGGCGTTCAATGTCGGCACCGAGCTGAACAACCTGACCGTGGCCGAGATCGCCGGCGAGGTGATCGAGGCGGTGCCCGGCTCCAAGCTGGTGATCACCGGCGAGGCTGGCGCGGACCCGCGCTCCTACCGGGTCGACTTCGCCCGGATCCGGGCGGCCATGCCGGACTTCACCGCCGCCTGGTCGGTCAAGGACGGCGCGGTCGAGCTATACGAGGCGTACCAGCGCTTCGGACTCACCGAGCACGACTTCAAGCACCGCTTCACCCGGCTGGCCCGGCTGTCGGACCGCACCTCGGCGGGCACCCTCGGCCCGGACATGCGGCCCGTTCGGTGAAGGAGCTGGTGGAGCGGCTGTTCCCGGTGTGCCGCAGCATCACCGGCGACGGCCTGCGGCGGACACTGGAGATCATCGGCGAGCACATCGAGCTGGCCGTCTCCGAGGTGCCGACCGGAACCGAGGTGCTGGACTGGACCGTGCCGCGGGAGTGGAACATCCGCGATGCCTGGGTGAAGGATCCCAATGGCCGCAAGGTGATCGACTTCGCCGAGCACAACCTGCACATCGTCGGCTACAGCACGCCCATCCACGAGGTCATGCCGCTGGCGCGGCTGCGGGAGCACCTGCACACGCTGCCGGAGCAGCCGACGCTGATCCCGTACCGGACCAGCTACTACGCCGAGCGGTGGGGCTTCTGCCTGCGGCACGACGTGCTGGAGTCGTTGGCGGACGGGGACTACGAGGTCTGCGTCGACTCCACGTTGGCGGACGGGCACCTCAGCTACGGCGAGCACGTGGTTCCCGGGGAGCTGACCGACGAGGTCATCGTCTCCTGCCACGTCTGCCACCCCTCGCTGGCCAACGACAACATGGCCGGCGTGGCGGTGGCCGTCGAGCTGGCCAAGCGGCTGGCGGCGCAGAAACCTCGCTATACGTACCGGTTCATCTTCGCGCCCGGCACGATCGGCGCGATCACCTGGCTGGCCCGCAACTTCGAGCGGGTGGACCGGATTCACGGCGGCCTCACGATCGCCTGCGCCGGCGACCGCGGCTCGGTGACGTACAAGCGAAGCCGCCGCGGCGACGCGCCGGTGGACCGGGCCGTCGAGCACGTGCTGCGGGAGTCGGGGCGGGCGCACACGGTGCTGGACTTCTCCCCGTACGGCTACGACGAGCGCCAGTACTGCTCGCCCGGTTTCAACCTCGGCGTCGGCAGCCTCACCCGCACGCCGTATGCCGGATACCCGGAGTACCACACCTCCGGCGACAACCCCGACTTCGTCACCGAGGAGTCGATGGCCGACACCCTGGAGACGTTGTGGGAAGCGGTGACCGTGCTGGAGCGCGACCGCCGCTACGTCAACCTGAGCCCGTACGGCGAGCCGCAGCTGGGCCGGCGCGGGCTGTACGACTCGCTCGGCGGGCGCAGTGACACGAAACAGGCCCAGCTGGCGATGTTGTGGGTGCTCAACCTGTCCGACGGCGAGCACAGCCTGCTGGACGTAGCGCAAAGATCCGGATTGCCGTTCGCCACCGTCGCGGACGCGGCCGACGCCCTGCGCGGCGCCGGCCTGGTGAAGGAGTGACACCGACGATGACCCAGTCCGTGACCACCGCGCCCACGCTCGGCTTACGGGTCGGAGACCTGGTCGAGGTGCGCAGCATCGAGGAGATCCTGGCCACCCTGGACGACCGGGGCGAGCTGGAGAACCTGCCGTTCATGCCGGAGATGGTCCGGTTCTGCGGGCAGCGCATGACCGTGCACAAGGTGGCGCACAAGCTGTGCGACACCATCAGCCGCAGCGGCATCCGCAAGATGGCCAACGCCGTGCACCTGGCCGGAGCCCGCTGCGACGGCTCCGCGCACGGCGGCTGCCAGACCGCGTGTTCCATGTACTGGAAGGAGGCCTGGCTCAAGCGCGTCGAGCCGGGCGCAGCGGCGCCTGAGGCCGCGCCGACCGGGCGGATCGATCTGCCGCTGTTGGTGGCCAACACACACAAGGAGCCCGGCCCGGACGGTGGGGAGCGCTTCTCCTGCCAGTCCACCGAGTTGCTCCGGGCCGCGCCGACCTGCCTGCCGTTCCGCGACCTCGGCCAGTACGTCGAGGACGTCAAGACCGGCAACGTCACCGCGTGGGAGTCGTTCAAGGCCTTCCTGGTCGGCCTGTTCAACCGGCTGCAGGACGTGAGCCGGAGCAGGCTGCCGCGCAGGCTGTGGTTCAAGGAAGGCATGCGCTGGGGCTTCATCAAGGGCGGGGTGGTCGGCAAGACCCCGACCGCGCACCTTGACCTGCAGCCCGGCGAGCTCGTGCGGGTCAAGAGCAAGGAAGCGATCCTGGCCACCCTCAACGAGGACATGCTCAACCGGGGCATGGGTTTCGAGATCGAGATGGCCCGCTACTGCGGCCAGACCGTGAGGGTGCAGGCCCGGGTCACCAAGTGCCTGGACGAGAAGACCGGCGAGCTGCTGACCATGAAGAGCCCCTGCATCATCCTGGAGGACATCGTCTGCGCCGGGGTGTACAACGCCAGCTGCCCGCGTGAGTTCGTGCCGTTCTGGCGGGAGATCTGGCTTGAGCGAGTCTGAGTTACCGGCGGGACAGAAGGAATCGGCTGGCGCCGAGGAGACTGCCGCCCAGGTCGGGACGATCGGCCGCAAGGCCGGTCGCGGCCTGCGCTGGAGCCTGGTCGGCAACCTCGGCACCAAGCTCGGGTCCTTCACCATCGGGCTCATCCTGGCCCGGCTGCTGGTGCCGGCCGACTTCGGCGTGTTCGCGGTGGCCATGGCCGCCACGGCCTTCGTCATGCACGTCAACGACATCGGCGTGATCGCGGCCGGGGTGCAGTGGCGCGGCAAGCTGGAGGACATGGCGCCGACCGGCACCACGATCGCGATCCTGTTCAGCACGGTCGTGTACGGGGCGTTTTTCCTTGGCGCGCCGGCCTTCGCCACGCTGGCCGGCACGCCGGACGCGGCGCCGGTGGTGCGGCTGCTGACGGTGATCATCATCGTGGACGGCATCACCTCCTGCCGCAGCGCGGCGTTGATGCGGCGGTTCGAGCAGGATCGGCTGACCAAGGCGACGATGATCGGCATGGCGGCCAACTTCGTGGTCGCCGTGCCGCTGGCGTTCGCCGGGGCCGGGGCCTACAGCTTCGCCGGGGGCCAGGTGGCCGGCTGCGTCATCACCGGGATCTTGGTCTGGCGCATGGGAAACCTGCCGCTGAAGTTGGGCTTCGACCGGGAGATCGCCCGGAAGCTGCTGAAGTTCGGCATCCCGCTGGCGGCCAGCCTGGGCGTGGAGTCGGTGCTGCTCAACGCCGACTACGTGATCGTCGGCAACGTGCTCGGCGCCACCGCGCTGGGCTACTACCTGTTGGCGTTCAACGTCTCCAACTGGGTGCCGGGCCTGGTCGGCACGGCCGTCCGCTATGTCTCGATCCCCAGCTTCTCCCGGCTCGCCGAGCAGGAACCGGAGGCGTTGGCCACCGGGGTGCGGCGGTCGGTGCCGGTGCTGGTGTCGGCGATCCTGCCGGTGGCCGTGCTGATGTCGGTGCTCGCGCCGTACATGGTCGTTTTCCTGTACGGAGATCAGTGGGGACCGTCGGCGGATGTGTTGCGGTTCCTGACTGTGCTGATGGTCGTGCGCATGCTGACCTCGCTGTCGTTCGACATCCTGACCTCGCTGGGCGCGACCCGGTCGACGGTGGTGTTGAACGCCGGCTGGGCCATCGCGCTGATTCCGGCGCTGTGGTTCGGCACGCATCTGGACAACATCCGTGGCGCGGCGATCGCCCACGGCATCGTCGCCGTCGTCGTCGCGTTGCCGCTGGCCGTGGCCGCGCTGCACCGGGCCGGCGTGCCGCTGCTTCCGGTGCTGCCGGCCCTGATCCGGCCGGCGATCGGCGCGGCGCTGTGCGCTGCCGCGACTCTGGTCGCCGTGCGGCTGGTGGACGGCGGCGTGTTCCTGCACCTGTTCGTACCCGGATTGGTCGGTCTGCTGGTGTTCGTGCTGACCGTGGTGCCCATCGAGCAGTTCCGGCAGCTGCGCACGCGGCTGGCCCGGGCCCGCTGAGTGAGGAGCTGTCATGCCGCTGGTATCGGTGGGCCTGCCGACCTACAACGGGGTCGAGCGGATCGAGGCTGTCGTGCGCTCGGTGCTCGGCCAGGACCACGCCGATCTGGAACTGGTGATCAGCGACAATGCCTCGACTGACGGCACCGAGGAGCTGTGCCGGTCGCTGGCCGCAGAGGACTCGCGGATCGTCTACCACCGCAATCCGGTCAATGTGGGGCTGCTCAACAACTTCATCGGCGCGCTGCGGCTGGCCCGCGGCGAGTTCTTCCGCTGGGTCGGCGACGACGACTGGCTGGCGCCCAACTGCGTGTCCCGCGGCCTCGACGTGTTCGCCGAGGATCAGCGGCTGATCCTGGTCACCAGCCAGGTCGACTACACCGGCCCGGACGGCCGCACCGCGACCGAGTCCTACGCCGGCACCGCGCTGCGGTCCGGTGATCCGCTGGTCCGGCTGAGCGAGATGCTGCGGCTGCTCAACGAGAGCCACCTGATCATCGATCCGCTGTACGGCATGGTGCGCCGGGAATCCGTGGTGGGCATCGACCGGCGCAACATGCTGCGCGAGGACGAGGTGTTCGCCTGCAAGCTGGCGCTGGCCGGGCCCTGGGGCCACGTGCCGGAGGTGCTGGCCAAGCGGAACTGGAAGCACGAGGTCCCGTCGACCCTGGCCCGGCGGCTGGACGTGCCGGCCTGGCAAGCCCACTTCGCGACCACCTTGCAGTGCCGAGAGATGGTGGCCTGGGTGCGCGGATACGACGGCCTGAGCGAGGACCAGCGCCGCCGGGCGACGCTGGAGATCGGCCGGATGTACGCCAAGCGGCAACGGATCGTGGCCACCAGGCGGGCCCGCAAGCTGGTGCGGATCGCCCGCGACCTGGTGTCCCGTTAGTCGGCGTCCCGTTAGTCGGCGGCCGGGACCGGCTCGGGCTCGGCCTTCGCGGTCATCGCCGTCTTCAGCGCGGCCCAGCTGCGGTGCTTGACGAACGGGATCTCGAACAGGGCGGCGAAGCCCCGGGCGAACGCGACCGTCACGGGCACGCAGATCAGCAGCATCAGGCCGAACGCGGCCATGCCCGTGCCGAGAAGCGGTCCGACCACGAACGTGTAGACCACCACGACGATCGGCGCGTGGGTGAGGTACAGGCTGTAGGAGAACGAGCCGAGGCTGCGCATCGGACGGGTGTCGAGCAGGCGCACCAGGGGTTTCGGCTGCCGGGTGGCCACAGCGACCAGCAGCAGGCAGACGGCCGGGCCGGCGGCCAGGTCGACCCAGAGGAAGTTGCTGGTCGTCCAGACCGGGCCCATCACGACGATCAGCGCCACCACCGGCACCGCGGCGGCGAGCATCCACCACTGCCAGTGCACGCGCTGCCACTTATCGCTCGCCTGAACGATTCCGGCCGCGACGACGCCGGCCGCGAACAGGGCGGCTAACTGGGGCGTGAACCGCATCAAAGCGTCTACAACGGACACATGTGGCGCCAGTGCGCCGATCAGCACCACGATTCCCGTTGCCACGCCGAGCATCACCGCCGCGCCGAACCGCCGCAGCGTCAGCAGCAGGAGCGGGAACACGAAGTACAGTTGCGCCTCCACAGCGATGGACCAGAAAGCGCCGTTGGGGCTGGGCGAGCCGAACACGTCCTGCAGCAGCAGGCCGTACACTGCAACTGACTTCCCAGTCGGCACGCCCTCGCCGGGCTGGGGCACCAGCGTCCACGCGATCAGCAGGCTGAACAGCAGCGCCGACCAGTACGGCGGCAGGATCCGCCAGGCCCGCCGGCGCGCGAACTTCGCCTTGCTGTCCAGCCGCCAGCCGTTGCGCGCGGGCGAGACCGCCAGCGAGAAACCGGACAGCACGATGAACACCACCACCGCGAAATGCCCGTACAGCAGGAAACTCGTCCACGCGGGCGCGTGGGTGACCGGAAAGCCGGGGAACGCCATCAGGTAGCTGTGGTGCAGCACGACGAACAGCGCAGCCAGTCCCCGGATGCCGTCCAGCCCGACGAGCCGCGGGCGGGCAGGTGAGTCCATGCCCCTCACATCGCGCGCGCCCCCGCCCACGTAACCGGTACCCCCGGAGCAACCCACACTGCTCTGTTCGGCCCAGTGCTGTAACGGGGATTCGCAGGTCGGCGATTCCCGGGATGCCGGCGGTCGCCGTGACCGGTGCTCACTGAACAGGGCAGGTGCCTATGGAATTCTGGAAATCCCTCTGGGGTCTCCTGCGCCGCCGCTACGTGGGCCCGCCGGTCGTGCTGCTGGCGGTGCTCGCCGCGGCGATCGCGTTCCTGTTGGTGCCGACGCACTACGTCTCCCGCGCCTTCATGGTGCTGGCCACCCCGGCCGGCGGCGGCACGATCTCGATGGACCCGAACAAGCCGACCGGCCTGACCAATCCGCTGCTGAACTTCAACGACGGCCTCAAGACCACGGCCGGCATCCTGATCCAGGCCGTCACCACGCCCACCGCGCAGGCCGAGCTCGGTATGGGGCCGCACAGCCCGACCACCGTCCTGATCAACGACGGGTCGACCAGCCCGGACCTGCTCAGCAGCAGCCAGACCGGACCGTTCGTATACATCGAGGGCGACAGCACCACCCCGGAAGCCGCCAGCCAGATCGTCAAGAAGACCCAGGACAAGCTCCGCGAGGAGTTGGTCAACCGGCAGAAGGCGCTCAACGCGCCGCCGATCACCTACGTGACCATCGTGGACGTGATCGCGCCGACCGCACCGGTCTCCAAGATGACGCTGAAGCTCCAGTTGACCGGCGCGGCGCTGGTGCTGGTGCTGGTGCTCGGACTCGGTGGCGCGTACGCCCTGGACCGGATGCGCGAGTCCCGCCGGCTGCGGGCCCCCGACACGGTGGCCGAGCTCACCAGCTCTCCCGGTGAGCTCGACCCGCCGACCCTGCGGATGGCGCGAGCCAAGGACAAAGCCATCCTCACCGTTCGCGGCGACGCCTTCTCCGGCACGCTGAACGACGACACTCCACACGAGACGGTGTAGCCGGATGGACTTCTGGCAGACCGTGCTTGTCCTCGGCCGGCGGTGGTACGTCGCGGCGCCGGCGTTCCTGCTGGCCGTCGCGGCCGCGGCCGGGATCTACCTGACCGTGCCGGTCACCTACACCTCGACCTCGGTGCTGGTGCTGGACCAGCCGCTGGCCGGTGGCAGCCTGCCGGCGCTGCCCACCGACAAGGGCACCATCACCAATCCGCTGCTCAACTTCGACCAGGGCCTGAACAACGCGGCGGCGATCGTGATCCAGGCGCTCAACACGCCGGAGGTCGCCGCCGCCCTGGGCTCGTCGCCGACCGGGGACCCCTCGTACAAGGTGACCAACGGCAGCACCAACCAGCAGGAGCAGATCGTCGCCGGGCCGTTCGTGTTCGTCGAGGGCGACAGCCGCGATCCCCAGGCCGCGCAGGACATCGCCAAGCGGTGCGTGGACCGGGTCAAGCTGGAGCTGGCCGGCCGGCAGCAGGCGCTCAACGCCCCGCCGCAGACCTACATCACGGTGGACGTCGCCGTGCAGCCGACCACGCCGGTGGCCCAGCGCGGCAACAAGACCCGGGCGGCCGCGGTCGCGGTGGCGATAGGCATGGTGGCCGCGCTCTGCGCCGCCTATGCCTTCGAGAGCTACTACCAGGCTCGCCGCCGCAAGGCGGGCGCCGCCAACGAGAAGGCACTCGTGCCGGCGTCGAGCGGCAGCTGACATGTCGACGGACTTCCTGCCCGGGAAGACGACCCGGACGCTGGCCGACGGGGCCACGCTCGTCTGTATCTTCGTCGCGGTGCTGATGCTGGTGCCGGCGCGGTTGGTGTTCAAGGGAATTCCGCTGTCGCTCACGCCCGGCAACGTGGCCGCGCTGTTCGCCCTCATCTGCTGGGTGTGCGCCCAGCTGACGTTGACGCTGGGTATGGCCAAGGGCCGGACCCCGGTTCGCACCAGCCTGTTCGTCTACATGGTCGCCGTGTTGCTCTCGTACGGCTACGCCAACTACGGGCCGCTGCCGGCGGACGAGGTGAAGCTGTCCGACCACGCCATCGTGCTGGTCGCCGCCAACTGCGCCGTGGCGTTGATGATGAACGACGGCGTGCGCGGCCTGCTCCGGCTGGACCGGGTGCTCAAGACCTGTGTCGTGTGCGGCACCGGCATCGCGCTGGTCGGCTGCATCCAGTTCCTGCTCAAGCTCGACCTCACCAAGTACATGGTGCTGCCCGGCCTGCGCGCCACTTCCGACGACAGCGCCGTCCAGACCCGCGACGCGTTGGCCCGGGTCGCCGGAACCACCGGCCACCCCATCGAATTCGGCGTGGTGTGCGCCATGTTGCTGCCGTTGGCCGCGCATTTCGCCTTCCAGGCCAAGCAACGCGGCGAGCCCGCGCTGCGGTGGTGGATCTGCTGCGCGATCATCGCCGCCGGCATGATGTTCTCGGTCTCCCGGTCCGCCGTGCTCAGCATCGCCGGCGCCGCTGTCGTGCTCTTCTTGGGCTGGCCGGCGAAGCGACGGTGGTACACCCTGCTCGTCGTGGCCGTGTTCCTCGGCGCCGTCAAGGTCGCGGTGCCCAGCCTGCTCGGCGCGCTGTTCGACCTGTTCGCGAATCTGGGCAACGACAGCAGCATCTCGCACCGCACCTACGCATCCGCCGTCGCCGCCAAACAGATCAGCCTGCACCCGCTGTTCGGGCACGGACCCGGCACCTGGTACGCCGGCAAGCACGAGGTGTTCGACAACGAGTACATCCTGACCACGGTGTCGACCGGCTTCGTCGGCCTGGCCGCCTTCGCCGCCATCTTCCTGTGCGCCTTCTACTCCGCGCTGCGGGCCCGCTACCTGAGCAAGGACCCCGGCGCGCGTGACCTTGCCCTGACCATCTGCGCCTGCCTCGTGGCCCCGCTCATCGGCTCCGCCACCTTCGACCTGCTCGGCTTCGCCACCGTCACCGGCTTCACGTTCGTGCTCGTCGGCGCGGCCGGATCACTGCTGCGGACCGCCAAGCAGCTCGCCCCGCACGAGGACCAGTTCGGCGTGCTGTACTGGGTCCGGTACCGCTGGGCCTGGCTGCGCGGCTTCGCGAGTCGCCGCCGTCGCCGCCGCGACGCCCTGCCCGAACCCGTCGCCTGAAACCCCTGTCCCGCCGGGGGTGTCCTCCCCCGGCGGGAACGGTTCACGAGGCGCAGGGGAGGGGACCGACGGTGCCGGTGACGGCGTAGTTGGCGTCGATGGTCACCAAGGTGTTGTCGGACCACTGGATGCGGGAGCATTCGGCCTCGACGGGGGCGTACTCCCAGGAATTGGCGACCATGCGGTTGCCGGTCACGACGGCGGAGCCGCCGAAGTTCTTGACCTGGATGGAATAGGTGCCGCCGGCCACCAGGTTGTTGGTGGCGGTGACGTTGTTTCCCTGGTCGGTGAGGAAGATCGGCGCGGTGATGTCCTTGACGCCGCGCTCGTCCAGGGTGTTGTGGTCGAGCACGATGTTGTCGCCGGCGCGGTAGCTCTGGATGCCGTCGGAGTGGTCCCCGGGGTTGGAGCAGATGCGCGCGAACGAGTCGTGGATCGCGATGTCGCTGCCGCCGGCCTGGAAGCCGTGGCTGTGGTTCTGGACGAGCACCCCGCGCGCGGTGTAGGAGCCCTGGCCGACGCCGGGCAGGGAGTCGCAGCCGGTCGGCCGGCCGATGGTGGAATCGCTGATGGTGTACGAGTAGTAGGCGTTGCCGTACTGGTCGTCGACCCAGCCGTCGATCTGGCTGTTGCGCACGGTCACGTTGTACGCGGTGATCAGCAGGTTGCCGGCGATGTGCACCCCGTCGAGCACGGCGCCGTTGTCGGTGACGCGATAGCCGTCGCCGTCGGGGACGTTGGGGGCGAGATCCTTGAGCTTGGTGCCGGGCGGGACGCCGGTGCAGGCGGGCGTCGGATAGGCCGGGCAGCGCCCGCCGCCGGAGCGGCCGGCCGGTGGCTTCGCGGACGATCCCGCGGGCTTGGAAGTGGTCGTCGTGGACGACGGTGCGGACGAGGTGGTGCTGGAAGCAGCCGTGGTGCCGCCGGTGGTCGTGGTACTCGGGATGGTGCTCACCGGATCGGCCACGGGTGTCGATCCGGTGCACCCTGTCAGCAGCATCGCCGCCGCCCCGACGGTCACGACGGCTCTGGCATGTCTCATGGTGATCTCTCCAAAGTGGACTTGAGCGCCAGCCACGAGCCGGCGCCGGCGTCCCGCGCGCTGACCGCGGTCACCGGTTGCGGCCAGGCGATGGCCAGGTCGGCGTCGTCGTAGCGGACGGCCAGGTCCTCGGCGGGGTCGTGCTCGCGGTCGATCCGGTAGCAGACATCGGCCTCGGTCAGCGCCTGGAAGCCGTGCAGCAGACCCGGCGGCACATAGAGCGTCGCGAACGTCTCATCGTCCAAAAGGAACGATTCGACCCGCCCGAACGTGGGCGAGTCGGGGCGGGCGTCCACCAGCACGTCGTGCACGGCGCCGCGGGCGCACCGCACCAGCTTGGCCTCGCCACGCCCGCCACGGCCGTGCATGCCGCGGATCGTGCCCTGCCGCGACCGGGACTGGCTGTCCTGCACAAAGCCCCCCACGCCGTGCTTCTCCCCGATGGCCAGGTCGAAGGTCCGGGTGAACAGCCCCCGGTCGTCCCGGTGCGGGGTGGGCAGGAAGAGCAGAACGCCGTCGATGCCGGCCGGTTCCACACGCATCAGTGACTGGTTCCCATCAACGGGTGCTCGCGTCGGCCGACCACCGCACGGCGGCGTTGCCCTTGGCCCGCGTGAGGATCCGGTCGAGCACGAGCACGGTCAGATAGCACGCGGCGTCCACAGGGGACACCGCGCGCCTGGTGATCAGCGAGCCCAGGGCGCTCAGCCGGAGCTGGCCCTCGGGCGCGGGCCGGCCCATCGCGGCCAGCTGCTGGTTGCCCTGGCGCAGCCGGACCCGGCGGCGCAGGTGGGCCCGCACGGTCCGGGCCGGCCGCACCACGGACTCGGCCGACGGCACGACGGTCCGCTCCAGCGGGGTGAACGACCGGTGCACCCAGCCGTCGTCGGAGATGATGTCGGGCAGCGGGAACGCCTTGGCGTGCCCGTCCTTGGACAGCACGTACACGCCGACGCCGGACAGCACCCGGCTGGGGGCGATCAGCCGGTCGTGCACGCGGTGCACCCGCTTGGCGATCTGGCCGGCCCCGGTCAGATCCCACTTCGGCACCGGCGCGCAGGCCAGGATGCCGGGCCGGTCCAGCGCGGCCACCAGCTCCCGCACCGACTGGGTGCTCAGCTCGATGTCGGCGTCCAGGTACACCCGGGGGAAGTCGCGGCAGGTGTCGTCGCCCAGGCGCAGCGCGTGCGCCTTGCCGCCGTACGGGGTCTCCACCACCCGCACGCCGTACTGCCGCGCCACCGCGGCGGTGTTGTCGGTGCACGCGTTCGGCACGACGACGACGTCGAACTCGTCCTCGTCGGCGTCCGCGAGCAGCGTGCTCAGGCAGCGCCCGAGCACCGCCTCCTCGTTGTGGGCGGGGATGACGACGCTGGTCATCATCGGCCCCGAAGTAGTCGCATCATGGGTTGTTCCACCACGTTGAAGAGCAGCCAGGCCGCCACCACGGTGGCGGCCAGCAGCACGACAGTCAAGCCCGCCGCGCTCAGAGTCGGCAACGCGGACAGGTGAAAAGCTTTGTCGGCGAAGCGCAGCACGATCTGGTGCAGCAGGTAGAAGGCGAACGTGAGATCGCCGAGCCAGACGCACACCGGGTGCCGCCACGGCGACCACTTGCCGGTGATGTCGGCGACCGCGGCCGAGGTCACCACCAGGGCGATCGGGATGACCGCGCCCGCGGTGGCCCCGAACATGCCCGGCAGGTACGCGCACAGCCAGTAGGCGAACACGCACAGCGCCATCGACGGCAGCAGCCCGATGTTGATCCACTTGTTGGCCCGCACGATCCGGGCCAGCACCATGCCCAGCGCGAACTCGAAGGCCCGGCTGACCGGGAAGATATAGACGATCCAGTACTGCGTCAGGATCGGCAGCGGCAGCACCAGCGCCGGAATCAGCAGCACCACCGCGACTAGGGCGATGGCTGTCGGCCACAGGTAGCGTTCCCGGAGCTTGTTGATCCCGAAGTACAGCAGCGGGAACGCGAAGTAGAAGGCGGCCTCGCAGGACAGCGACCACGACGGCGTGTTCACCGCGAAGTAGATGCTCTGGTCCGGAACCCAGGACTGCAACAGGAAAAGCCCGACGACCGAGGCCGCGATGGACAGGCTCTTGCCGGTGAGGATCATGCCGCCCAGGGCGATCAGCCAGGTGACGACGTGATTGGGCACGACCTTGGCCGCCCGCCGCCGCCACACCTTGCGTGCCGGCGTGCCGGGCCGGCCCGACCAGGTGAGCACGAATCCGGAGAGAATGAAGAAGAAGTCGACGCACACCGCGGCCTGGCCGAACACGATCAGCAACACGTGCTGCACGGTCGGGTCGGCGAACATGTTCTCGGCGTGCACATGGAAGCCGAAGACCAGGAACGCCGCGACCCAGCGCAGGCCGGTCAGCGACGGCACCCGGGCGGCCAGGTCGGCCTTCGGCTTGCGGACGTCCGCCCCGGCCGCCAGGGGTTGACTCACTGCGGCACCTCGCTGGCGCTCGGTGTCCGTGTTCGCGGACGCTCTGCGCTGAATGACTCGCTCGCAAGCTCGCTCACGCGCGGCACCTCGCCAGCGCTCGGTGTCCGTGTTCGCGGACGCTCTGCGCTGAGTAGCTCGCTCATGCCAGCGCCGCCGCGTAGGCCGACAGCAGGGCCTTGCGGGAGTTCTCCCACGACAGCGGGCCGGCCACGCGGGCCCGGCCCAGCTCGCCCATGCGCTTGCGCTCGGCCGGGTCGTCGAGCAGCTTGACGACCAGCTTGGCGAACTCGGACTCGTCGTTGGCCGCCGCGTACACCGCCGCCTCGTCCGCCGACACCCGCGCCTCGACCAGGTCGAAGGACACGATCGGCTTGGACATGGCCATGTATTCCATGATCTTGTTCATGGTCGAGACGTCGTTGAGCGGGTTGAGCGGGTCGGGCGCCAGGCAGACGTCCGCGGTCGACAGGTAGCGCAGCAGGTCGGCGTCGCTGACCCGGCCGGTGAACTCGACGCAGTCGGACAGCCCCAGCTCGTGGGACAGCGCCACCATCTGCTCGAAGGTGTCGCCGGCGCCCATGAACACCGCGTGCCAGTCGGTGCGCCCGAGTTCGTCCCGGATCCGGGCCAGCGAGCGTAAGGCGTAGTCCACACCGTCCTGCGGGCCCATCACACCGAGGTAGCACAGCAGGTGCGGCTTGCCCTGCTTGAGCTCCTCCTCCGGCGGCACCTCGTGGAAGCGTTCCACCACCGGCGCGCTGCGGACCACAAAAACCTTGTCCGGGTCCATGCCGCCGCGCCGCAGGGCGACCTGGCGGTAGCTCTCGTTGGTGGACAGCACCACGTCGGCGGTGCGGTAGGTGGACTGCTCCAGCTTGCAGACCGCGCGGTACAGGGCGTCCTCGCCGCGGTTGAAACGCGACAGGTACAGCTCCGGCACCAGGTCGTGCTGGTCGAAGATGAACTTGGCGCCGCCGCGCTTGAGCCAGCGCGCCACCAGGAACAGCAGATCCGGTGGGTTGCAGGCGTGCACCACGTCGACCGGCCCGATCTTGCGGGCCAGCCGGAAGGTGTGCCACACCGCGGCGGAGTACTCGAACAGGTAGCCACGGGGTCCGCCGGTGGCCGCCTTGAGCGGATACCGGTGGATCTTCACCCCGTCGATCTCGGCGTACGGTTCCCGGTCCTGTTTAGTCCCCTGTGGACAGATCACGTGCACGTCCCAGCCGGCCTCGCGCAGCGCCTTGCTCTCCTGCCACACGCGGCGGTCGAACGGGACGGACAGGTTCTCCACCAGGATGAGTGCTTTACCAGCCAAGGCCCACGTATCCAGGTCGTTCCCGGCGCAGCTCGGCGTCGGGGAGGCGGACGAGGTCGACGATCACGCGCTCGCCGTCAGTGTTGAATTCTGGGCGGCCAAGCGCTTCCAGGACGGCGTTGTCCCGGCACCCGATGACACAGACGTCGGCGTGCGCCATGACATCGGAGACTGAGGTGGTGAGCAGCTCGCTCAGGTGCGGCAGGCGGCTCTCGATGTACTCGCGGTTGGCCCCCATCAGCCGGGACAGGGTCACGTTCGCGTCGTAGATGCGCAGGTCGTAACCCTTGCCCAGCAGGCGTTCGGCCAGCTCCACCAGCGGGCTCTCGCGCAGGTCGTCGGTGCCGGGCTTGAACGACAGGCCGAACAGGCCCACCCGTCTTCGCCCGGTGGCGGCGATGAACTCGAACGCCCGCTTGAGGTGTTCCTCGTTGGACGGCAGCACATGCGACAGCAGCGGCACCGCGACGTCGGCGCGCCGGGCCGCGTACACCAGGCCGCGCAGGTCCTTGGGCAGGCACGAGCCGCCGAAGGCGAAGCCGGGCCGCAGGTACGCCGGGCTCACGTTGAGCTTGCGGTCGGCCAGGAACACGTCCATCACCCGGTGCGAGTCCAGGTTCAGCGCCCGGGACACCGCGCCCAGCTCGTTGGCGAAGGCGATCTTGAGGCCGTGGAAGGCGTTGTCGGCGTACTTGGTCATCTCGGCCACCGGCACCGGCACCCGGAACACGTCGCCGGGCAGGCCCTCGTACAGCGCGGCCACCACGTCCCCGCTGGCCGTGTCGAACTCGCCGATCACCGTCTTGGGCGGGTCGAAGAAGTCGCGGACACTGGTGCCCTCACGCAGGAACTCGGGGTTCACCGCGACGCCGAAGTCCACGCCCGCGGTCAGGCCCGAGGCCTTCTCCAGGATCGGCAGCAACAGGTCCAGGCAGGTGCCCGGCAGCATGGTGCTGCGGAAGACGATGGTGTGCCGGCCGTTCTTGCCGGCCATCGCCGCGCCGATCTCCTCCGACACCCGCTCCAGATAGATCGTGGACAGGCTGCCGTTGGCGGCCGACGGGGTGCCGACACAGATCAGGGACACGTCGGTCTCGGCGATCGCCTCGGCCACCTCGGTGGTGGCCCGCAATGCCCCGCTGGCAACGACTTCCGCGGTCAGCTCGCCGATGCGCTCCTCGACCACCGGGGCCTTGCCCGCGGCGATCAGGTCCACCTTCACCCGGTTCACGTCCACGCCGACCACGCGGTGGCCCTGTGCGGCAAGGCAAGCCGCCGAGACACAACCCACGTAACCGAGCCCGAACACGCTGATCTTCATCTGCGATGCCTCCATGGCGCTCGACGTGCGCGCACCCATTGATCGGGGGAGGCATCGAAGCCGTTACCTCCTGAGGTTCCGCAACCCTCGCGCCACTCGGCGCAATCCCGGTGCCAGCGGGGAGGATTTGGCCGCCGCGACCATGCCGTCACCCAGCCGGCGCAGGGCCAGCCGGCTGGCACTGCGGGTCACGATCCCTTGGCACACCTGGGTTTCGCCGGTCTTGGCCCGGCGCTTGTACTCGTCGTCGCCGCGGCCCAGATCGATTCGGTCGATGCCCAGGCCGGGCGCGGCGATGACCAGCTCACGCAACAGCATCCAGCCCGGCGCGAGCCGGGCGTGCTCGGGCTCGTACACCGGAAACCACCAGTGCAGCACGGAATCCGAGCGGATGCCGAAGTGAGCGGCGATCAAGTTCGGGCCGGCGTGCAGTGTGGACAGCAGTCCGCCGAAGCCCTTGTCCCTAGTATGCATCAAGCGGTGCAAGAGGTTGAGCCGATCAGGCTCGGCGAAGAAGTCCCTTGCGCCGGTTGCCCGATACTGCCCGCGCTTGAGTTCGACCAGTTGGCCCAACAGATCTCCGTCGACCACGTCGACCTGGAACTTCACCGGCCCCAGCTCGCGCTCGGCCTTGGCCGTGCGCCGGCGGGCCTGGGATATGTTGTCCCGCCCCGACTTCGAGGCCCGGCCGAGATAGCCGTCCAGCCCGCCGCTGACGTCCACGTAGGGCGACACCCGGCGGGACTGGATCCACGGCTCGAACGCCGCGACGCCGTCCACCAGATGATCGAACTCGAAGGACCGCACACCGGCGGAGAGCAATGTCAAGGGGGAGAACGACTCCCCGGCCCGCACGATCGGTCCCTGGAAGTCGGCGCCAGGCCACCCGACCGGTCGCAGCGTCGGTCCCTCACGGTGACCGGGCAGCAACGCTCGGATCCCACCGGCGTGGTCGACGTCCACGGCGACATGCACGGTCCGGCCGCTCTCGTGCACGGCGGCGGCGAAACCCGGGTGGAAATAGGGACTGTCCAGTGCCGGATCGCCGGCCCGGATGGCGTGCCAGGCGTCGAGCTCGCGGGGGCCGAGCTCGTCGAACCGCAGCCAGCGCATCAGCCGGCCAAGGTGTGGATCCGGCGGGACGGCAGCAGCAGCGCGGCCACCGAGGCCCTCGAGGTCTGCCGGCCGGCCACCGCCCGCGCCGATTCTCCCAGCACGACAGCGATGTAGTAGGCCAGCGCCGGCATGAAGCCCCGCCGGCGGCGGAACAGGCGCACCTTGTTCACCGCCAGCAGCGCGGCCAGCGTGGGATTGGTGTCCGAGTCGCCGCCGATGTGCTCGACCACCGCGGCCGGCTCGTACCACAGCGACCAGCCCAGATCGGCCGCGCGCAGCGCGAACTCGGTCTCCTCGCTGTAGAGCAGGAAGGACTCGTCCCACGGTCCGGTCTGCAGCAGCGCGTCCACCGAGATCAGCATCGCCGCCCCGGTCGCCCAGGCGGCCGGCGCCGCGCGCTCGTACTCGCGTGGATCCGTGACCAGCTCACCGAGTTTGCCGATGCGCCCGGCCCGGGTGCCGCCGATCACCGCTTCCGCCAACGCTCTACGCACAGTGGGTGTGCGGCGCAGCGACGGTTGCAGGGAACCATCCGGATTGACCAGTCGCGGCACCGCGATGCCGCGGCCAGGCACTGTCAGTACGTCCGCCAGCGTCGCCAGCCCGCCGGGGGAGAGCCGGCAGTCCGGGTTGATGACCAGGATCGAGTCCAGCGTGGCCAGGTCCAGTTCGTTGACGCCGGCGTTGATGCCAGCGGCGTAACCGGCGTTGCGACCCATGTGGACCGTCCTCATCGGAAGGTCGGTGAACGTCTCGGCCAGCTCCAGCGTGCCGTCGCGGGAGGCGTTGTCGACCACGACGACGTCGGTGAGCTCGACGCCCTCGGCGCCGCGCGCCAGCGAGCGCAGGCAGTCGCCCAGCACGGGCGCGCTGTTGTACGTGACGACCACGATCGCGGTCCGTGCCCTCATGTGCACGTCATCGTGCGCCGGGCAGGCCATGTTACCGAAATTGTTGCGGGACAACACGTTGACTACTCAGCCGCGCAATCGCTTCACCGTCCGTGCCGCCGTTCGGCGGGCACGCAGGGACAGCGAGGGCTGCCCGGTCAGCACCTCGTGCGCCCACTTGGGCCCAATGTCGTGGTGCAAACTGTTGCGGGGTTGCAGCCAAGAGCCGGCAGTGGCCCGGCCGCCATCGCTGGTGTAGACCCGCCGCACGCCCGCGCGCCGCAACCGGCGCAGCACGTGGCGGTCGTAGGAGCCGAAGGGGACGGCCACCTCGGTGACCGGTTCGCCGACCAGTTCGGTCAGAACCTTGTTGGCCTGCACGATCTCCTCGCGGGCCTGTTCGTCGGTCAGCCGCCGCCAGTCCCGGTGGGCCCAGCCGTGCGAGCCGATCCGCATGCCGGCCCGCATCAGGTCGTGCAGCCCGGAACGGTCGAGCCGGCCGGGCTGTCCCAACAACCCGGCCAGCACGAAGAAATCGGCCCTCAGGCCACGTTCGACCAGACGCGGCAACGCGATCCGCACATCGGACGCGTTGCCGTCGTCGAAGGTGATCCGCACATCCGATCGGCCCACGACCGCGTCGAGCACCTGCTCGAACTGCTCGACGGTGACCCAGGTCTTGTCCTCGTCGGGTTCCAGCGGGCGCTCGGTCGGCCCGATCCCGTGCACCGTGAGGTTCACGACCGACACCGACATGAGCGTCACACCTCCAGCGAACCCCGACTGATTCGCCTTACATATCGGACGTTCCGGTCGAATCCGTTACGGGTTGGCGGAATACCAGTCGGCTGTCCGGCGCAAGCCGGTCTCCAGATCGGTACGCGGCCGCCAGTCGAGCAGTTCACCGGCCAGTCCGATGTCGGCCACCTGGGCCCGGTCCAGCGGCCGGTCCGCGATGGCCCCGAAGCGTGGCTGCTGCTGCGCTCCGATGATCTTGGCCAGCAGTTCGATGGTGTCCCGGATCGACAGCTGGCTGCCCGAGGCGATGTCGAACACCCGGCCCGGCGCGGCGGCCGAGCTGGCCGCGGCCAGGAACGCGTCGACCACGTCGTCGACGTAGATCCAGTCCACCAGCCGGGTTCCGCTGGTCAGCTCCGGGGATTCCCCGCGCAGCAACGCCGTTGTCACGTACGGGATGAGCTTGCGCAGGTCCTGCTGCCCCGGGCCGTACACCATGCCGATGCGCAGCGTGGTGACCGGCACGTCCCAGAGTTGGTGGAACATCCGCGCGTAGCCCGACACGGCCCACTTGGCCACCGCGTACGGGGAACACGCCACCACGTCGCCGTCCTCGGGCCGCGGCTCCTCGACCGAGCCGGCCAGCACCAGCCGGCCGTTCGGCACGGCGTCGGCGACCGCCGTGAGCAGGTTGACCGCGCTGTCCAGATTGCTCTCCAGGGTGGGCCGGACCAGCCGGACCTCCCGCCCGCCGGTGACCTCGCTGGCCAGGTGGAACACCACGGCCGGCGCCGCCGCGCGGATCACCGCGCCGACCTGGTCGGCGTCGCACAGGTCGGCGACGTGCCAGGTCGCCGCGTCGTCCGCGTGCACCTGCCGGCTCACCGCGTGCACGACGGCCCCGAGCCCGGTCAGCCTGCTCACCAGATGGGAACCGATGAAGCCGGTCGCGCCGGTCACCAGTGCCCGCACTCCCCGCCAGCCGGCCATGTCAGTACGCACCCTGACCGCTGAAGACCGCTCGCACGGTCTTCCACAGGATCACCGCGTCCAGGGCCAGCGACCAGTCCTCGACGTACCGCAGGTCCAGCCGCAGCGCTTCCTCCCACGGCAGGTCGCTGCGCCCGCTGATCTGCCACAGCCCGGTGAGGCCCGGCTTGACCAGCAGCCGCCGCCCGGCGTCCGAGCCGTACTGCTCGACCTCGTGCGGCAGCGGCGGCCTCGGCCCCACCAGGGACATCGCGCCGGTGAGCACGTTGACCAGCTGCGGCAGCTCGTCCAACGAGTACCGCCGCAGCAGGCGGCCCGGCCCGGTGATCCGCGGGTCCTGGCGCATCTTGAACAGCGGCCCCGCGCCCTGGTTGCTGGCCCGCAGCTGGTCCAGCAGCGCGTCGGCGTCGACCACCATGGTGCGGAACTTCCACATGGTGAACGGCTTGCCGCTGTGGCCGATCCGCCGCTGGCGGAACAGCACCGGCCCGCCGTCGTCGGCCTTGACCAGCACCGCGATGGCCAGCAGCACCGGCGCCAGCAGCGTGAGCAGCAGCAGCGCGCCGATCCGGTCCACGATGCTCTTGATCACCCGCTTGGCCCGGCCGAAGGTGGGCGCCTGCACCCGCAGCAGCGGCAGGCCGACCACACCGGACACGTGCAGCCGCGGCCCGGCCAGCTCCATCAGCACCGGCGCGACCACCAACTCCGACTCGGTGTCCTCCAGCTCCCAGGCCAGCCGCTGCAGCTGCATCGGCGTCCAATAGGGATCGGCGGCCACTGCGACCACCCGATAGCCGCCGGGCTGGGCCCGTTCGGTCAGGTCGCCGAGTGCGCCGACCACCGGCACGCCGGCGACCTCCTGGGTGCCGTCCTGGCCGAAGCCGTCCGGCGTGCACACGGCCTCGACCCGCCAGCCGTTGTGCGGCTCCTTGCGGGTGCGGGCGATCAGGTCGGCCGCCCACTCCGCGCTGCCCGCGGCCATCACCGGCAGCAGGCACTCACCCTTGCCCCGGCGGCTGTGCAGCAGCCGGCGCAGCAGATAGCGGCCGGGGAACGCGACCGCCCCGACCGCCGGCACCACGAAGAACACCCATAACCGCAGGTGCGTCAGCTCGAAGGCGACGCCGGCCACCGACAGCGTGACGGCGGTGGCGATCAGCGCCTTCCCGAGTCTTCGGAACTCCTCGGCCCCCTGGCCGAGGACCTTGGGGTCCCAGGCGCGGTTGGCCGGCAGCGCGGCGACCACTATGAGCAGTGCGGCCACGCTGACCAGCCGGGGCAGCTGGCCGAGGTAGTCGGGCAGCTCGCGTCCGATCAGGACGGTCGCGAGCAGGGTGGCGATCGCGGTGGCCAGCACATCGGACATGATCACCGCGGTGCGGTACCGGCTCTCCCACACGGTCAGCGGCGACCGGTGGTGCCGGTGCCGGCCGTGGAATCGGGTGGACGTGACGGCCAACAGGTGCGAGTGCTCGTGCGGCAGCAGTGCCATCCTCGGGGTCCCCCTCGGTTGCCCTCTCATACACATTCCCTTGTGCAGGACCGACTGCGACGACCTCAACTGTGTTGGATCAGGAGAACGAGGTGGACGTCCACGATCCTTCTCGGCTTTCGCACACGGCGCGTTACAGCGACACTTTTGCTTTGCTGGCAACAAATCCGGGGTTGATCACCCGGTCGAGGGATGACCTGCTGCACTCGGCTCAGCGCCGTTGCTGCGTTTGTCGCAGCGACCCTCGCCTCGACTACCGGCGGTGACACCAGGTCCGGCGGTGTGGTCGGCAATTGGGCTGAACGGCCGCATAACCCCGGCGGGGGTGACGCAGTTGAACCGGTTGCGACCCCACGGGGTCGTAACGTCGGGGCCCCGGGCTCGATGTGCGGGGCATCTGACGTTTCTAGTGGAGTGGAGTGCCGGTATGCGTGTCACCTTTGTGTGTCCGACACCGGTTGTCGGTGCGCAGGTGATCCAGGGATATGCCGACGAGTTGGCGGCCCGTGGCCACGAGATCAGCGTGGTCCGGCTGCGTGCGCGAGCCGGGCTGCGAGTGCCTGGCTGGTCGCGCAGGGGCCGCGGCCTGTCCTCGGTGCGGGTCGTGACGACCGCACGGTTGACCCCGGACGTCGTGCCGGACGGGGATGTCGTGCTGGCGACCGACGCCAGCACGTCGAAGCTGCTGCCCGCGTTGTCCGACCGCCATGGCCGGGCAGGGCAGCTGGTTCAGTCCCGTGAGCAGTGGGGGGCGGACCCTGAGTTGCGGCTGGCCGTGCCCAAGATCGCCACGTCGGAGCGCCTCGCCGGGGTCCTGAATGGACTCGGTGTGCCCAGCTCCGCCGTGACAGTCGTGTCGCAGGGGCTCAACCTCGCGGTCTTCCGGCCGCCACATCCGGCGCTGCCGCGCGGGCACCGGGTGAGCGTGCTGGTCGGACCGGACTCCGGGGCGGCGACCGCGTTGGAGGCGTTGGAACGGACCCGGGCACTGTTGCCCACAATGGAGGTCACCGCCTTCGGCGAAGGTCGCCGCCCGGAGCAGCTCCCCAGCTGGATCCGCTACCTGAGGTCGCTGCCCACCTACGAGCTGGTGCGCCAGGTGTACCAGCGCGACGCCGTCCACCTCGGCACCGCGGCGAGCGCCGCCCGGGCGATGGCGTGCAGCTCGGCGGTGGTCGGCGTCCGCGGCAGCGCCCTGTCCGACTTCGCCGAGCACGACCGGGACAGCCTGCTGGTCGAGCCCGGCGACGTGCACACCATGGCGGAGTCGCTGGTCCGGCTGATGCTGGACCGCGAGCTGCGCACCCGGCTGGTCGCCGGCGGCGTCCGCACCGCGGCGGCCATGGACAGCACCGCGTCGGCGGTCGCGCTGGAGAAGGCGCTGCACAGCTGGACCGGCGTTCAGGTCTGACGACTCTGCCCGCGGAACTCGGCGATCACCACGCCGTCGGTTTTCGTCACGGTCACGTCGTAGATCGCGTTGCGCCCGAAGCGGTCGCGTTCGGTCGCCCTTGCGACGAGTTCGTCGCCCAGCGCCGCCGGCCGAAGGAAGGTCACCTGCCCCGACTGGGCGACGGTCACCGGCCCGTAGCTGTTGCACGCATAGGCGAACGCGGTGTCGGCGAGCAGGAACACGTAACCGCCGTGGGCGATGCCGTGCCCGTTGAGCATCGTCTCGGTGACGGTCATGGTGGCGGTGGCCGCGCCGGGCTCGTCCTGCTCGATGACGATGCCCAGCGACTTGCTGGCGAGGTCGCGGTCGTACACGGGGTCAACCATGCCGGAGCGCGATCTCCAGTTCCAGCCGGCGGACCGGGTCGCGGATGAGGTGCCCGACGAGCCGGTCGATCTGGTGCATGCGGTAGCGCACCGTCTGCGGGTGCACGTCGAGGCGGGCGGCGATCTCGTTGACCCCGCCGCGAGTGTCGAGCCAAGCCAGCAACGTGGCCGACAGCCGCTCACGCTGCTTGGGCGTCAGCCCGGCGAACGGGGCCAGGCAGCGCCGGCTCAGCTCGTCGAGCAGGAAGTCATCGGCGTGCAGTAGCAGGGTGAGCAGATGGTCGTCGCAGCGGACGACCGGCCCGTCGATGACGCCGCGCTGGGCCAGGACGACCGCCCGCCGGGCCAGGGTCAGCGACTGCCGGGCCTGGGCCAACGCCACGGTTGGGCCGACGGCCAGCAGGGCCGTGGTCCGGTTGACAACCTTGTCGGGGTGGGCGGTGAGGATGCAGGTGCCGTCGGTCAGGCCGTCGCTCGGCGCCGGCGTGTCGGCGGTGAGGGCGATGACCGCGACGCTCGGCGGCAGCGGCCAGTCGGCGGCGACCGCTTGCGCCTCAATCGATTCCGTAGGCGTCGGCGGGTCGGCCAGGATCAGCCGTAGCAGCTGCGTCCGCTGCCGCTCGTCACCGGCGGTGGCCTGACGCTGTGCCTCGGCGTAGCCCTCGACGGCGACCCGGCACAGCTCGTCCACGTACGCGAAGATCGCCTCGGCGGTGAGCAGCAGGACATCCGGTGGGACACCGAGCTCGCGGCCGGCGCTGGACAGATTGCGCCACGCGACGCGGGCCCCGACCCGGACCGCGGTCTGCACCGACTCGGTGCCGCGGCCCTCGCTGAACTCGACCCGGCCGACGTATCGGAACCAGGCCGTCCACTCCGTGCTCTCGGCCCTCGGGTTGCCGACACTGTCGAAGCAGTGCACGATCGCCCGCTCCACGCCGCCGACGAGGACCCGGCCGAACTTGCCGCGCAGCGGGCGGGCGTAGGCCGGGACCGAGTGCTGGATCTCGCGCACCACGTCCCGGGCCAGCCGGCCCGCGTACGGGCGGAAGCGGGCGCCGAGGTGGCTGGGCAGGCGGGCCCACAGCTGGCTCGCGTCGGTGCGGACAGCCGTCATCGCTCGCCACCTCGTTGTGACCGGAATTCTGCTGCTGCGACGATACTGTCCGCTGTCAAAGCCGAGCCCTTTTTTATCACCACTCCACTAAAATCCCCGCGTGTCCCGCTCACAGACACACCGAATGTCGGTTTCAAGCACACGTCGGATGCTGTGAAGGGGCCTTTCCTGGCGTCCAACGCCAGGAAAGGCCCCTTCACAGCACTGGGTCAGTGGGCGGCCAGGGTGAGGTCGATGGTGTTGCCGGGGCCGCTGGCCAGGGCGCTGATGAAACCGGTGAACGGGCCGCAGCCGGTGAGCGGGGCGATGGCGTAGCCGCCGCTGAGGGTGCCGCCCTTGAGCACGTCGAAGCCGGGGCCGGAGGTCATCCTGACCACCGACGGCTTGCTGGCGCCGCAGGCCTTGGACCGGCTGATCGGCAGCCCGAACACGCTGATCCGCGGCATCTTGATGGTCAGCTTGGAGGTCGCGTCCAGCGCGCCGTTGGTGACGGCGCCGGTGGTCTTGCCCTCGGGCTGGAAGGCGATCCTGGTGGTGACCGGTATGAAACCGAACATGCTGAACCTGGCGGTGGTCGGGTCGAGGGCGAGGTCGGCGGTGTACTTGCCGGTGCCCAGGTCCAGCTTGGCGGTGATGCCGCCGCTGATCGGCACCGTGCCGTGCAGGCTCTTGAGCACCGATCGGCCCTTGATGCCGTAGCTGTAGGTGATGCCGCCGGGGGCTGTTGTCGTGGTCGGCGGTGCGGTTGTGGTTGTTGTCGTTGTGGGCGGCGGCGTTGTCGTGGTTGTCGTCGGGGGCGGGGTGGTCGTGGTGGTGGTCGGCGGCGGGCCGTCGGACACCTGGAAGCTGACCAGCTGCGCGTCCTGGCCCGGGTCCAGGGTGCAGTCGGAGGTGAACGTGCCCAGGCCGGTCGGCGAGCCGTCAGCCTTCTTCGGCGTCAGCGTGGTGGAGAAGCCGCCTACGCTGACGGTGGTCGTGCCGGCCTTGGTGATCGTCGCGGTCGGCACCGGGCCGGAGGCCACCGTGTCGAACGAGCCCGAGGCCGGCACCGGCGTGGACGGGATGGTCAGGCCGGGAATGGTGAGGTCGATCGGGGTGCCGGCCTCGTTCAGCGTCACGCCGGCCTTGGCGGTGCCCTCGATCGTGGTCGCCCCGACCAGCTGCAGGCCCTGTGTGGCGGTGGGCGGAACCGTTGCGGTGGCCGAGAAATCGGTCGTCACCAGGTCGCCGCCGACCGTGGCCGGGGTGGCCATGGTCGCCCGGATCCGCACCGACAGCACCTGGTTGCCGATCAGCGGGAAGGGACAGGTGAACGTCAGCGTCTTGTCCACCGGCGTGGACGCCGCCGCCGACACGCCGGCGCCGACGGCCAGGCCGGTCAGCACCAGCGCGGCCGCCGTGGCCGCCCCCAATGTTCGATGATTCACAGCCGTCCTTCTTTCGAGTCATCAACCGCGAGAAGAGAACGTGTTTGCCGGCCGAAGCTAATGAGGGCCTTACTGGCGGGCAAGAAGGGCATTAAAACTTGCGGTTCCCTGACAGATTCGGCGCGGTGGGAATTGCTCGTCTCGTGACAAGAACCTAGGCTCGGGGGCGTGACCCGCGACTATCCCGAAGCGCCCGTGCAGGCTGGGCACAGCGAGCCGGCGCCCCGCCGTGTGCGGGGAGTGCTGGGCGGCCGGACCGTCTTCGACACGACAAACGCCCGCTACGTCTGGGAATGGCCCTTCTACCCGCAGTACTACATCCCCGTCGCCGACATCGACCCGGACGTGCTGGTCGACGAGGACCACGAGCAGAAGCTGCGCCACGGCACCGCCCGGCGGCACGGCCTGCGCGTGGACGCGGTGAGCAAGCCCGGCACGGTTCGGGTGTTCGAGGACGGCCTGGTCAAGTTCGACTGGGACGCCTTGGATTCCTGGTTCGAGGAGGACGAGGAGATCTTCGTCCACCCGCGCAACCCGTACACGCGGGTGGACGCGCTGCGTTCCACCCGGACGGTCCGGGTGGAGCTGGACGGGCTGGTGCTGGCCGAGTCGTCCTCGCCGGTGCTGGTGTTCGAGACCGGGCTGCCGACCCGGTACTACCTCAACCGCACCGAGGTGAACTTCGCACATCTGGTGCCTTCGGACACGGAAACGGCCTGTCCGTACAAGGGGCGGACCACCGGGTACTGGTCGGTGCGCAGCGGCGACACCGTGCACGCGGACCTGGCCTGGTGCTACGACTTCCCGACCCGGCAGCTGCTGCCGATCGCCGGGATGGTCGCCTTCTACAACGAGAAGGTGGACGTGTTCGTGGACGGGGTCGAGCTGGAGCGGCCCAAGACGCACTTCTCGTAGTCAGACTTCCGTAAGGATCTTCACGGCCCACCCGTGGTTAGGGTGGAGCCGTGCGGAAGTTGCTGCTGGCCATGGTTTTGCTGCTCGTCGGCGGTTGCGCCACACCGGCGGCGACTGTGAAACCGGCGGCGGCCCCTCTGCCGTCTTCGCCGCCGGGCGTCTCGACGTGGTCGGCGTGGCCGGCCGCGTTGCACGACGCCCGGCACAGCGGCTCGTCCACATCGGACGGTCCGGTGTCGGGAACCGTGCGGTGGCGGCGAAATCTCGAAGGCGCTGTCACGCCCGGCCCGGTCATCGGCGCGGACGGCACTATCTATGCCTCGTCGTCGGTGGGTGTGCTGCACGCCATCGACCCGGTGACCGGCTCGGATCGGTGGACGTACGACTCGGGGTATACCGGCGGCGGCGACCTTTCGGTGTCGTCGCTGGTGTTGCCCAGCGGCGACATCGTGTTTCCCACGCCGGGGCCGCGGCTGCTGGTGCTGTCCCCGGCCGGTCGGCTGCTGTGGTCGGTCGTGCTGCCGGGAACGCCGACCTCGCCGGCCTCCGTGGACGGCAAGCGGATCTACGTCGGGGACCTCGCCGGGCACGTCAGCGCCATCGACGTCGACGGTCGGAGTCTACTGTGGACGGCGACGGTGGGGCAGACGTCGTACGGCTCCGTGGTCACCGACGGGGCGCGGATCTACACCACCGCGGACTCCGGTGTCACCGCTGTCGACGCCAGCGGCGCGGTCCTCTGGCACCGCGACCCGCACGACGACATCACCGAGGTGTCGGCCGGGTTGGGCCCAGATGGCACGGTGTTGTTGGGTACCAACGGTTCCCATGAGTGGGCGTACCACCCGGACGGGACGCGGGCGTGGAGCGTGCCGCGGTTCATCACCTACTCGTCGCCGGCCGTCACCGCGAGCGGGCTGGCCTACGTCGGTGATCACGGCGGAACTGTCACGGCGTTCGACGTGGGGACCGGCAAGGTCGTCAAGTCGTACAAGGTCGACGGCCAGGAGATCTGGAGCTCGACCATCCTGGATCGTTCCTACCGGCTGTACTACGCCAACCAGGCCGGTCACGTGTATGGACTTTCCTCCGAAGGCCAGGTGCTGTTCGACGTCAACGTCGGCGGCCCGGTCGACTCCTATCCGGCCCTGTCGGCCGACGGTCACCTGATCGTCGGCTCCCGCAACGGCGTTCTCACGTCCATCGGTTAGCGATTTCGCCCGCGGACTATACGTCCGTGACAAATTCTGAAGGCCTTCTTGTCGGCCGCGCTCGGGTGGGTCGACCCTGCCGGCATGATGCGCCTCACCCCGCTGCTGGGCCTGCTGCTCATCGCCGCCTGTGCCGCGCCGCCGCCCGCGCCCGATCCCGACGCCCCCGCCATCGCCTGGGCCGCAAGCGTTTGCCAGGCCACGCCCTCGATCACCGCCGTCCCGCAGCAGACCCCTTCCGACCTCGCTTCCTTCCTCGACACCCTGTCCTCGGCCCTGGCCAAGGAAGCCACCGCCATCCGCGCCGCCGGCCCACCACCAGTACCCGACGGTTCCGCCGCCGTGGCCAAGGCCCTCGCCACCATCGACTCCGCCCAGCAGTCCTTGCGGCAGGCCCGATCCCGCCTGTCCCAGGTCCCTGCCGGCGACGACGCGGGGCTGTCCCAGGCCGTCGCCGACGTGAACACGGGGATGGCCGCCCTGAGCGACGCCGGCGACCCCAAGGCCACCCTCCGGCAGAACGCCGACCTCGACCGCGCCTTCGCCAAGGCCGAAGGCTGCTGAGGGGTTTGTTGGCTGTGCGCAATGGCTCAGTCGTGGAATTTATCCGCCTTTGACAATTTCCCGGCTGGCGTTCGCTTTTCCTTGTGACGGTGGCTACCCGTGGGTAGCGTCCGCCGGCAGGCAATTCTCGGCGATGGGGAATTCATGGCCAAGCGGTGGTGGGCGCTCGCCGTCCTGATCGGCTGCGCGATCGGCGTCGGGACGTCGGCGAACGCCGTGCCGGCCCCAGCCGCGCCGACGCCGCCCGGGGCCGGGCAGTCCGGGACCGGGCAGCCGGCGGCTGACAACCCGCCGACGCCGGTGCACTACCGGGTGGACACCACGACCCGCATCGCCAAGCTGGGCTCCGACCTGGTCATCGGGCCGGGCCGGCTGGACGGCCAGTTCGTGATCGTGCCGGGCAGCAACCCGCTCCGGGTGGAGATCACCGGCGCGCTCACGCTGCCGCCGGCCGACAGCTACTTCGTCACCTTCGGCTTCATGCCGGCCACCGCGACGATCACGGTGGTGGCCACGGCGCCGGTGCAGTCGGCGCTGCTGAACGGAACCCTCACGGCGACCATCCGCGTGGCGTTCGCGCTCACCAAGGCCAAGGTGCACGGGGTGCCGCTGAACGCGGGCCCGAACTGCCGCAGCGACGAAGCGGTGATCGTGCAGAGCGGCCCGTTCCTCAGCCCGCTGTCCACCGGCACCGTCTCCGGCACGTTCGCCATCCCGCCCTTCCACCACTGCGGCGTCACCGAGAACCTCGACCCGCTGTTCACCGGCCTGGTTTCCGGGCCCGGCAACACATTGCGCACCACGCTGACGTTCCTCTGCGGCGGCACGGCGACCTGCGAGGCGGTCCGATGACCGCCGTCGGCCAGATGTTCGCGCTGGGGCTGGAAGTTCTCCGCCAGCTGCTGCGGCGGCCGTTCCAGTACCGGGAACTGGTCGAGCAGTTCTGGTTCGTGGCCAGCGTGTCCATCCTGCCCTCGATGCTGGTGTCGATCCCGTTCGGCGCGGTGATCGGGCTGGAGCTGGGCTCGCTGACCTCCCAGATCGGGGCGGAGTCGTTCGACGGGGCGGCCAGCGTGCTGGCGATCATCCAGCAGGCCAGCCCGATCGTGACGACGCTGATCATCGCGGGCGCGGGCGGCTCGGCGATCTGCGCGGACCTGGGGTCGCGGACGATCCGCGAGGAGATCGACGCGATGGCGGTGTTGGGAGTCTCGCCGGTGCACCGGCTGGTGGTGCCGAGGGTGCTGGCCGCGACCTCGGTGGCGGTGCTGCTGAACGGCATGGTGAGCGTGGTCGGCGTGGCCGGCGGCTACTTCTTCAACGTGGTGATGCAGGGCGGCACCCCCGGCGCGTACGTGGCCAGCTTCGCGGCCCTGGCGCAGCTGCCGGACCTGTGGGTGAGCGAGCTGAAGGCGATGATCTTCGGCTTCCTGGCCGGCGTGGTGGCCTCCTACCGCGGCCTGCACCCGAAGGGCGGGCCGAAGGGCGTGGGCGACGCGGTCAACCAGTCGGTGGTGATCACGTTCCTGCTGCTGTTCCTGGTCAACGCCGTGATCACCGTGGTGTACCTGCGAATCGTGCCGTCGAAGGGAATGTGATGGAGGCGCTCGGCGACCAGCTGCTGTTCCTCCTGCGCGCCCTGGCGGCGATCCCGTTCGCGATCCGGCGCTACTTCAAGGAGGTCGTCCGCCTGCTGGCCGAGGTCGGCTTCGGCTCGGGCGCGCTGGCGGTGATCGGCGGCACCGTCGGCGTGATGGTCGGCATGACCGTGTTCACCGGCGTTGTGGTTGGCCTGCAAGGGTATTCGGCGCTCAACCAGATCGGCGTGGCGGCGTTCTCGGGTTTCATGTCGGCCTACTTCAACACCCGGGAGATCGCGCCGCTGGTCGCGGGCCTGGCGCTGTCGGCGACGGTCGGCTCCGGCTTCACCGCCCAGCTGGGGGCCATGCGGATCGCCGAGGAGGTCGACGCGCTGGAGGTCATCGCGGTGCGCAGCCTGCCATATCTGGTCAGCACCAGGGTGGTGGCCGGCTTCCTCGCCGTGGTTCCGTTGTACGCCATCGGCTTGCTGTGCTCGTACCTCGCCTCACGGGAGATCACCGTGGTGTTCTACGGCCAGTCGGCCGGCACCTACGACCACTACTTCGGCTTGTTCCTGCCGCCCGACGACGTTCTGTACTCGTTCGGCAAGGTGCTGGTGTTCAGCGTCGTGGTGATGCTGGTGCACTGCTACTTCGGCTACCGCGCGACCGGCGGCCCGGCCGGGGTCGGCATCGCGGTCGGGCGTGCGGTGCGGACGACCATCGTCGCGGTCAGCATGCTGGACTTCTTCCTCAGCCTGGCCATCTGGGGCGCCACCACGACGGTGAAGGTGGCGGGATGAAGCGGCTGTTCGGCCTGGTCTACCTGGTGATCATGGCCTTGGTCGTGACGCTGACGGTTGCCGTGTACCGCAAGGACTTCACGCCGGTCACGATGGTGACGCTGCGGACCGACCACGTCGGCAACCAGCTGCACCCGGACGCCGAGGTGAAGCTGCGGGGCGTGGTGGTCGGCGAGGTCCGGGCCGTCCGCACCAACGGCACCGGGGCCGAGCTGGATCTCGCCATGCGGCCGGACCTGGTCAACCAGATCCCGGCGGACGTCTCCGCGCGCCTGCTGCCCAAGACCCTGTTCGGCGAACGGTACGTGGATCTCGTTACCCCGCAAGGCAAAGGTCGTCACTTGGCCGGCGGGAACGTGATCTACCAGGACCGCTCGGCCGCGGCGGTCGAGGCGGAGCAGGTGGTCGGCGACCTGATGCCGATGCTCCAGTCCGTGCAGCCGCAGAAGTTGTCCTCCATCCTGAGCACTCTGGCCGGAGCGCTGGCCGGGCGCGGCGCGGCGCTCGGCCAGACCCTTACCTGGCTCGGCAGCGACGTCGACCAGTTCACCCCGCACCTCGACGAGTTCACCGACGGCATGCGGGAGTTGGCCCAAGTGACCGACAACTACAGCCGCATCGCGCCGGACGTCGTGCAGGCGCTGTCGGATCTCACCACCACCAGCCGCACCATCGCCGACCAGCGGGCCAACCTGGTCAGCCTGTTCCAGAGCCTCACCACCGGTTCCCAGGACCTGGCCACGTTCCTGCAACGCAACGGCGACAACATCATCCGGCTGTCCAACGCCAGCGTGCCGACCCTGACTCTGCTGGCCAAGTACTCGCCCGAGTACCCGTGCATGCTCAGGGCCCTCACCGCGTTCGCGCCGGAGATGGACAAGGTGCTGGGAAAGGGAACCAACGAGCCTGGCCTGCACGTCACGGTGAACGTCCAGCCGGCAAAGGGAAAGTACGTGCCCGGCAAGGACGCTCCCGTCTACGACGACCAGGGCAGCCCGACCTGTTATCCGGTGACCGCCGCTCCCAATTCAGCGCAGGAGAACGACTTCATCGGCGCGCTGCTCGGCCAGGACGTTCCCGGCTGGGCCAGCGTGCTGCTCGGGCCGCTGTTTCGCGGGGCGGAGGTGACGGTCCAATGACCATCAAGATCCCGTTGATCAAGGGCCTGGTCTTTGTCCTGATCACCGGCCTGGCCACCGCGGCGCTGGCCATCGCCATCGCCAATCCCGGCAACGGGGACACCGTGGACTACACCGCCCGGTTCAGCAATGCTATCGCGCTGACCGCGGGCGACGACGTTCGGATCGCCGGTGTGAAGGTCGGGCAGGTGGAGCGGATCACCGTGGCCGAGCAGCGGGTCGCTGAGGTCGAGTTCTCGGTGGAGCGGGATCGTCCGCTGCCCGCGTCGACCACCGCGGCGATCAAGTACCGGAATCTGGTCGGACAGCGCTACATCGCCCTCGGCGAGGGCGCCGGCGATCCCAACCGGCTGCTGCCGCCAGGCGGGCGGATTCCCCTCGGCCGCACCTCGCCGGCCCTGGACCTGACCGCGCTGCTGAACGGCTTCAAGCCGTTGCTGCGGGCCTTGTCGCCCGGCGACGTCAACCAGATGGCCGGCGAGATCGTGCAGGTGTTGCAGGGCGAGGGCGGCACGGTCGACGACCTGCTCGCCCACACCGCCTCCCTGACTTCCACGCTGGCCCAACGGGACCAGGTGATCGGCCAGGTCATCGACCACCTGAATTCCGTGCTGTCCCAGGTGAATTCCCACGACGACCGGCTGTCGGCGCTGGTGTCCACGACGCAGCAGCTGGTCACCGGCCTCACCGCCGACCGCACGTCGATCGGCGACGCCGTCAGCGGGTTGTCCGGCCTGGCCGACGCCACCACGAGCCTGCTCCAGCAGGGTCGCCAGCCGCTCAAGGACGACATCGCCCAACTGGGCGGCGTGGCGGCCGACCTCGCCGCCAACGAGGGCCTGGTCGACCAGTTCCTGACCACCCTGCCAGCCAAGCTCGACGCCATCGGCCGCACCGCGTCTTACGGCTCCTGGCTGAACTTCTACCTGTGCGGCGCGACCACTGACGCGCCCGCGCCCCCGGGCGGCGCGACGCCGGGGATTCCGGTGACGGCGGGGAGGTGCCGGTGAAACGTAGCTTCCTGGAACTCAACCCGCTGATGGTCGCGGCGGCCGGGGTGACGATGACCGTCCTGGTCACCGCGGCGGTGTTCTTCGCCGACGAGCTGCCATTCGGGACCACCGGCTATGCCGCCTACTTCACCGAGGCGGCGGGGCTCAAGCCGGCCGACGAGGTGGCGGTGGCCGGGGTGAAAGTGGGCGAGGTGACGGCCGTGGCGCTGGCCGGGGACCAGGTGCGGGTGGCGTTCCGGGTCCGGGACGCCTGGATCGGGGATCGGACCACGGCCTCGATCGAGATCAAGACGCTGCTGGGCCAGAAGTACCTGGAGCTGGACCCGAAGGGCGCCGGCCAGCAGGATCCGGGCCGGCCCATTCCCAAGGACCGCACCGCCGCGCCGTACGACGTGGTGGCGGCGTTCGACGATCTGGCCGGCACGGTCACGCAGATCGACACCGGCCAGCTGGCCAAGAGCTTCCAGGTCCTCAGCGACACGTTCCGCAACGCGCCGGCCGAGATCAGGGCCACCGTCGACGGCCTGTCCGGCCTGGCGAAGTCGATCTCGGACCGGGACGCCCAGCTGAAGGAGCTGCTCTCCGGGACCCAGAAGATCACCAAGACCCTGGCCGACCGGGACGACCAGTTCAGCAAGCTGATCAGTGACGGGGCCCTGCTGCTGCAAGAGGTGCGGCAGCGCCGGGCGGCGATTTCCGGGCTGCTACAAGGCAGCCAGGCCCTGGCCCAGCAGTTGGCCGGCTTGGTGAACGACAACACCGCACAGCTGGGGCCGACCCTGGAGCAGCTGGACCGGGTGACGGATGTGTTGCACCGCAACCAGGAAAACCTGGACAAGGGCCTGGCGCTGTTGGGCCCGTACTACCGGCTGCTGGACAACGCACTGGGCAACGGCCGGTGGATCGACACGTATCTGTGTGGTCTGGTGCCGGCGACGCCGGGCCGGGACTGCACGCCGCCAGGCTCGGGGGGCAACTGATGAACCAGCTGCTGAGCATGCTCCTGGTGGTTGCCAGCACGGTGTTCGGCCCGCTGAGCGACGTGCCGCCGCTGCGCATCACGGCCTACTTCACGGAGGCGGTTGGCGTCTACGCCGGGTCGGACGTGCGGGTGCTGGGGGTCAAAGTGGGCACGGTGGACGAGGTCCGGCCGGCGGGCACGCAGGTTCGGCTCAGGCTGACGGTGGAGCCGGGGATCAGGGTGCCGCGCGAGGTCAAGGCGGTGATCATGGCGCCGAGCCTGGTGGCGGACCGGTTCGTCCAGCTGGCCCCGGTCTACTCGACCGGGGCCGAGCTGAGCCAGGACGCGACGATCCGGGAGGACGAGACGGCGACGCCGGTCGAGCTGGACCAGCTGTACGGCAGCCTCAACCAGCTGGCGACGGCCCTTGGCCCGGGCGGGGCGAACGGCGACGGGGCGTTGTCGGACCTGGTGAAAACCGGGGCGGAAGTGCTCGACGGCAACGGGTCGAAGCTCAACGCGATGGTCAGGCAGTTGGGCCAGGCGGCGGGGACGTTGACGGGGAGCGAGGACGACTTCACCGGCACCGTGGACAACCTGCAGAAGTTCACCTCCACGCTGGCCGCGAGCGACGACCAGGTGCGGGACGTGACCGACCGGCTGGCCCAGGTCTCCGACTTCCTGGCAGCCGACCGAACCGACCTGGGGGCGGCGCTGTCCCAACTGGCCACGGCCCTGGGAGCGGTGAAGCAGTTCGTCCAGGACAACCGGAGCCGAATCAGGTCCAATGTGGACAAATTGTCGGCCATCAGCCAGGTGCTGACCAAGGAAAGGGCCTCGCTGGACGAGGCTCTGAAGGTCGCGCCGCTGGCCCTGGGCAACGTGCTCAACGCCTACGATCCGACGGCGAAGTCGCTGTCCGGACGGGCGAACATCAGGGAGTTCTCGCCCGGCGAGCAGCCGGTACTGCCACTGCCGGCGGTGGGCTGATGCGCAGGTTCCTTGTCCTGGCGACCCTTTTCCTGGTCACCGCCTGTGCGCTGCCCGGCGGCGCGGATGTCGGCAGCCGACCGTACCGGGTCACGGCCCAGTTCGCCGACGTGCTGGACCTGGTGCCGCAGGCGGCGGTGAAGGTGAACGACGTGCCGGTCGGACGGGTCGACACGGTGCGGCTCGCCCCGGACGGCTGGAGCGCGCTGGTGACGATGACGGTCAACGGCGAGGTGCGGCTGCCGGCCGATGCCCACGCCTACCTCAGGCAGTCCAGCCTGCTCGGCGAGAAGTTCATCGAGCTGACGGCGAACGACAGCGGGCCGGCGTTGACCGACGGGGCGATGGTCCCGCTCGCCCGGACCAACCGGAACCCGCAGGTGGAGGAGGTGCTGGGGGCGCTGTCGATGGTGCTCAACGGCGGTGGCGTGGCCCAGCTCCAGACCATCACCCAGCAGGTGAACCTGGCCCTCGGCGGCAACGAGGACAACGTCCGCGATCTACTATCCAAAGTGGACTCGCTTGTGGCCGATCTGGACGGACACCGCGACGACATCACCAGGGCCTTGGACGGCATGGCGAAGCTGGCCAAGACGCTGGACGACCGCAAGAGCCAGATCACGGGGGCCATCGACGGGCTGACGCCGGGCATGACCGTGTTGGCGCAGCAGCGGGACAACCTGACGAGGATGGTCGACGCCCTCGATCACCTGAGCGTCGTCGCCACCGACACCGTCAACCGCAGCAGGGACGATCTGGTCGCCGACCTCAAGGCCCTCCAACCGACGCTTCAGCAACTGGCGGCCTCGGGGGAGAATCTACCGAAGGCGTTGCAGGTGCTGGTGACCTTCCCGTTCACGGACGCGGTGCTCGACGACATCAAGGGCGACTACCTCAACGTCTACCTGAAGGACGGCCACTGATGCTGACGTCCGGGGTGCGCATCAAGGTCGTCGCCTTCCTGCTGGTCGGCCTGACCGCCGTCGCCTACGTCGCCGCCCGCTACGTCGGCCTGTTCGGCACCGGCGGCTACACGGTCACGATGAAGCTGGCCGACGCCGGCGGCATCTTCACCAACGCCGAGGTGACTTACCGGGGCGTCCCGGCCGGCCGGGTCGGGCCGATCACCCTCGCCGACGACGGCGTGGACGTGACGCTGGACCTTGTCCAGCAAGGCATTCCGGCCGATGTCGACGCGGTGGTGGCCAACCGGTCGGCGGTGGGGGAGCAGTACGTGGACCTCAAGCCCCGCAGGCCCGACGGGCCGACGTTGCGCCAAGGCTCGGTAATCCCGCAGGCAGACACCAAGATTCCACTGCCCGCGCAGACCTTGCTGACCAACATCGACAGCCTGGTCGAATCGGTGCCGCCGGACTCCCTGCACACCCTCGTCGACGAGCTCGACACGGCCACCAGCGGCACGACCACGGACCTGCAAACCCTGTTGGACAGCACGCATTCCTTCGTCGAGACGGCCACGGAGCACATGCCGCAGCTGACCCAGCTCGTCACGGACTCGTCCACCGTGCTCCGCACCCAGAACGACGAAGCCCAGGCCCTGAGCCAATTCGGCTCGAACGCCAAGCTCATCGCCGAGCAGTTGCAGAGCTCCGACGGCGACCTGCGCCGCTTCATCGACACCGTGCCGCAGCTGTCGATCCAGGTCAGTCAGCTGATCCGGGACACCGATCCCAGCCTCGGCGTGCTGATCGCCAACCTGCTGACCACCTCCACCGTCGCGCTGGGCCGTCACAACGCCATCCAGGAACTGCTGGTCGCCGCCCCGCGGGCGATTGCCGCCGGTTCCAGTTCAATCGCCGACGGCACCGCCAACTTCGGCCTGTCGCTGACGTTTTTCGACCCGCTGGGTTGCACCGCCGGCTACGACGGCACGAACCGCAAACCAGGACTCGATGTCACGCCCAGCAAGCCGCTGAACACGCAGGCCCGCTGCACGCTGCCGGCCGACTCCGGCACCGGCGTCCGCGGGGCCCAGAACGCCCCGAACGGATAAGTCAGGCTGTCGCTGGGCGCCATGAAGGGGCCTTTCCTGTCATCGGACGCCATGAAGGGGCCTTTCCTGGCGGAAACAAGAGGAGTCGAGATGAAGATCGTCGTGATCCTGGCGGCGGTGTTCGCCGCGTGGGGCGGCTGGTCGTGGTGGACCGCCGCCCATGACGACTCCCGGCTGTTCGCCCTTGAGCGACAGGCCGTCACCCAGGCCGCCGAGAGTGACATCGCCACCCTGAACACGTTGGACTACCGCAAGGTCGACGACGGGTTGAAGGCCTGGCTCGCGGTCTCCACCGGCACCCTGCACGACCAGCTGGCGCAGACCGGCCAGGACAGCCGGAAGCAGCTGGAACAGGCCAAAACCGTCACCACCGCCCAGGTTGTCGACGCCGCCGTCACGGCGCTCGACCAGCGGGCCGGCACCGCCAAGCTGATCGCCGCCGTGCAGCTGGACGTCACCCCGGACGGCGGCGCGAAGACCTCCAAACGCACGCGGTTCCAGGCCGACCTGACCCGCACCGACCAAGGCTGGCGGGTCAGCGGCCTCGCCCCGGTGCCGGTGCAGTCGTGAAGTGGCTCATCGCCGCGGCGATCGCCCTGGTGGCCCTGGGAAGCTGGTTCCGCATCGAGTCGACCGGCCTCTGGGACGATCCCGCGACCGCCAATCGGGCACTGGTCGACCCGGCCGCCACCAGCAAGGTCGTCGGGGACGTGAACTCGGCGCTGGGACAGGTGTTCTCCTACCGGTACGACAACACCGCCGCCACCGAGCGGGCCGCGACCCAGACGCTGGCCGGCAACGCCCGCAACCAGTACAACGACCTGTTCGCCCAGGTCAAACGGCAGGCCCCGGGGCAGAAGCTGATGTTGACCACCAAGGTCGTGGACAGCGGCGTCACGATGCTGCAGGGCGAGCACGCCCAGCTGCTGGTCTTCCTGGACCAGCAGGCCACCCGCGGCGACAACAACCAGAGCAGCCTGGCCGCCGCCGAGCTGACCGTCACCGCGCAGCGTCAAGGCGACCACTGGGTGATCACCGACCTGCGAACGAGGTAGCGAACCGTTGTCCCGATACTTACTGGTCGGTAGCATGCGGGAAATGAACGCGACGGAGCGGATCGGCCTTGTCGACGTCATCAAGGCGTTGCCCGGGATGGTGCTGGACGCGCCCAGCCTGCTGCACGGCGCGATCGGACTGGTCACCGTCGGACCGACCAGCCGGGACTCGGTCGGCCACGTGTTCCAGCGGGCCGCGCACCGGCACCCGGACCGGCCGTTCCTGCGCTTCGAGGACACGGAGCTGTCCTACGGCCAGGCCAATCTGTGGGTGAACCGCTACGCCGCGGTGCTCAACGCCCACGGCGTGCGCCCCGGCCGCACGGTCGGCATCCTGGCCGGGAACCGCCCGGAGACGCTGCTCGCCGCGCTCGCGGTGGTCAAGCTCGGGGCCACCGCCGGCATGCTCAACACCCACCAGCGCGGCGAGGTCCTGAACCACAGCCAAAAGCTGCTCGACAGCACGGTGGTCATCGTCGGCAGCGAGTGCCGTGAGGCGCTGGAGTCCTTGCCGGCCAAGGAGATCCGCGGCGAGGTGCTGTGCCTGCCGGACGGCGACGACGTGCTGGCCGGCTACCCGGACCTGGACGAGGCGGCGGTCACCGCCGACGACCACGACCCGGTGCAGACCACCCTGATCCACGCCCGTGACAAGGCTTTCTACGTCTTCACCTCCGGCACCACCGGCCTGCCCAAGGCCAGCCCGATGAGCCACTTCCGGTGGCTCAAGGCGATGACCGGCCTGGGCTACCTCGGGGTGCGGCTCACCTCGGCCGACACGCTGTACTGCTGCCTTCCCCTGTACCACAACAACGCGCTGACGGTGTCGTTGTCCTCGGTGCTCGGCGCGGGCGCGACCCTGGCGCTGGGCCGCAACTTCTCGGCCTCGCGGTTCTGGGACGACATCCAGCGCACCCGGGCCACCGCGTTCTGCTACATCGGCGAGCTCTGCCGGTACCTGCTCAACCAGCCGGTGCGGCCCAACGAACGCACGCACCGGGTCCGCGTGGTCGTCGGCAACGGGCTGCGGCCGGAGATCTGGGACGAGTTCACCGAGCGTTTCGGCATCGGCCGGGTCGCCGAGTTCTACGGCGCCAGCGAATGCAACCTGGCCTTCGTCAACGCCCTCAACATCGGTGGCACGGCGGGAGTGTGCCCGCTGCCGTTCGCCGTGGTCGCCTTCGACGGCGACACCGGGCAGCCGGCCCGGGGCGCCGACGGCCACCTGCGCAGGGTCGCCGCCGGGCAGGTCGGGCTGCTGATCACCAAGATCACCGAGCGGGCCCCGTTCGACGGCTACACCGACCACGACGCCACCGAGAAGAAGTTGGTGCGCAACGGCTTCCGCCGCGGCGACTGCTGGTTCAACACCGGCGACCTGGTGCGCGACCAGGGCTGGTCGCATGTGGCCTTCGTGGACCGGCTGGGCGACACGTTCCGGTGGAAGGGCGAGAACGTGGCCACCACCGAGGTCGAGGCCGCGCTGGACGAATGGCCTGCCGTCGAGCAGGCCGTGGTCTACGGTGTCGAGGTGCCCGGGGTGGAGGGCCGCGCCGGCATGGCGGCGCTCAAGCTCCGTGCTGACTTCGACGGCCGGGCACTGGCCGAGCATCTGGTGAAACGCCTGCCCGGCTACGCGATTCCCTTGTTCCTCAGGGTGATCGACGAGGTCGAGCAGACGTCCACGTTCAAGAGCCGCAAGGTCGAGCTGCGCGACCAGGGCTACACCGGCGGTCCGGTCTACGTGCTGGCCGACCGCGACACCGGCTACGTGCCGGCCTACGACGGCTACGCCGCCGAGGTCGCCGCCGGCCGCATCCGCGTCTAGGCAGCCGCTTCCTTCTTCTTGCGCAGCTCCACCAGGTAGCCGACGACCACGGTGCTGATCAACGACAGCGAGATCAGCGCCTCGGCGATGAAAAACGCCCCGAAGTCGAGCACCGAGCCGATCGGCGGGCCGCCGGGGACGGCGTTGCGCAACGGAACCAGTGCGAACAGCAGCGCGCCCATGAAGCTCATGGACGGCCAGAGCAGACCGTGGCGGCCCGCGATGGCGAAGGTCGCGGCGATCACCGCGGCGATGCTCAGGCACCACATGAACAGCATGATGAACAGCGCGAACGCGAACATGCCGACGGTGCGGCCGGCGTCGGCGGAGAAGGTGAAGACGCCGTCGGCCGTCTTGCTGTCGCGCGGGCTGAGGCCGAAGAAGGTGTCGCCGCTGGCGAAGGTGACGTCGACCGGCGCGGCCTCGTTGTTGGTCTCGGCGAAGAACGCGAAGTCCGCCTTGTAGCTGTCGAACGGATAGTCGGTGATGACGCCGTCGGACAGCAGCACCTGCACGTCGTTGATGCCGGGGTTCTTGCCGGCCTTGAAGGTGATCGTGTCGCCCTTGCTGGCGGCCTGGTGCAGCACGATGTCCTTGGCCGGGAAGCCGTCGGTGTCGGCGAAGCGGCCCTTGGGGTCGATGCTCACCTGCGCGGACAGGGTCTGGGTGACCGGATCCAGCTTCTGCACGTAGAACAGCACGTCCACGCGGTCGGTCGCGCTGGCGTCGCCGAGCACCGTCTGGGTCTGGCTCTGCGCACGCTGCGAGAAGTACACGCTCAGGCTGCCCGCGGTGACGAGGATGGCCAGCACCACCGGCACCGCCCACAGCCAGCGCCGCCGCCGGGGCGTGGCCGCAGATTCTTCGCTCATGTCCACCTTCCGTGATGAGACCGCGCGGCGTCGCGGGAGAAGACCGAAACAATTTCGGGATTGCCGCGAAGTTGGTGTGCATCGTGGACAGACGTGTCCCGAAAGTCAAGGCGGCTCGAAGGTGCGGGCAGGTCACTTTGCCCGTCCATTCCGGACGGTCCCAGATACGTGACACGGCTCACTCTGGCGGATGTGTGCAAGTGGCACGCATGTCGGCTAGTGTTCCTAGTGTGTGCAGATGGCACGCAAATTGAGAACCGAGGAGCAGGTCATGAGCAAGCCCGTGAAGCCCGAGGATGTGCTGCCCGACGGCGATGACGGCACCCAGATGTACGGCGAGTACGTGCGCAAGGGCTCGGTTGGCGCGTTCGTCGGCAACGTGCGGGCGCTGGCCGAGGTGGAACCGAGCAGCCCTCAGTGGCAGGAGATCGTGGCGCAGATGCGCGAGCTGTGGCCGGCGTTGGAGCGCATCGGCGTGCTGGACGTGTTCGAGCTGCGCGACCCGGAGCTGCGGGCGCTGGTCGACGGCCGGTGATCCGTCAGGACCTGTGATCCGGGCCACGGATCCGTGAGTTCGTGCCGCCTTCCGTGGACGACCGGTCGGCGGCGCGATCATGGTCGGAATGAAATGCCTAGAGTCGGTGTTCGGGGGGAAACCAAGGCGAATCGAGGCATTTCATGAAGCACGCTGCCGTCTATTTCGGTCACCGACGTAAAATGGGTGCGAGCGGCACGATGTTCACCTCTTATTCATCTGCGACACGGCTCGGTGATCGGTTGTGAGCCAGTGTGTCGAGACCCTCGGCGGCCTCACCGCGACGGAGGCCGCCCACTACCGCTCCGAGATCGAGAATTCTCCCTCTGAACAGGGTTTCTACCGCCTGCGGCAGGCGCGGGTGGTGGTCGCCGGTCACGGTCCGGTGCTGGGCGCGGTGCTGCGCGCCGGCATCGGCGCCGGCTGGCGGAACACCCTGTTGTTCACCGATGACGTGCCCGAATACCGGTTGCGGGACGCATTTCAGCATGTCGTGACCGGTTCCGCCGAGGGAATCGGTGGCCATCTCGCCGACGCCGATCTGGTCGTGCACGTCTCGTCCGATTTCGGCGAGTTGATCGAGATGAGTCGGCGCTGCCGCGCCGCGAATGTGTCGCTGACCCAGGTGTTCGTGCGGGGCGGCGACGCCTGGCTGACGCCGGTGCACACTGCCGGCGGCCGGCCGGTCGAGGCTGCGTGGCGGCGGCTCGTGCCGGCGGCGCGGCCGAACGGGCCGCTCGCCGGCAGTGTGCCCGCCCTGATCGGGGCCCAGGTGGCGCTGACCTGCTTCCGGTACCTGACCGGCGCGTCCGCCGCGCCGGAGCCGGTGCTGCTGCGGCTGGACCTGGCCAGCCTGGAGATCACCGAACACCGCTACCAGTGGGGCGGGCCGGTCGCCGAAGCCCCGTCCGCCGATCCGCTGGCGCCGGCCGAGCTGCTCGACCGGCTGCCGGCGTTTGTCGACCCGCACGTTGGCCTGCTCTCCGCCGTCGAGCAGGCCGGCGTCGTCAGCTGGGCGACCGTCCAGGACCCGCGCCGGCGCTGGCCCGCGCACCAGGTGCTGGGCTGGGCCAGGGATCCGCAGACCGCCAAGGTGCGGGCCGTGCTCGCGGCGATGGCGAGCTACGGCGCGCTGGCCGCCGGGGCGGGCTGGGGGTGGGGCACCGACCTGATCACCGGCGACCGCCGCCGGGTGTGGCTGGACCAGCCGGGGCCTGAAGCGGGAGTGGGCGTCGCCGCCGGGTTGTGCTGGCAGGACGCCGTGGCCGCCGGGTTGCAGGCCCACTGCGAGGCCCGCCGCGACCCGATGGCCGCGACCCGGCGCTGGGCCGACGAGACCACGCCGTCTGATGTGGACGAGCTGGCCAAGACCCTCGCTGTGCAGACCGGCTTCACCCCGGTCGCAGTGCCTCTCGCCGCCGACCCCGCCGCCACCCGCCTACTACCCTTCGTGACCAAAATCGTCCTAACCCCATGATTCTGATGCGGGTTGGGCGGCTTTACCTGCGTGGGAT
>Ga0307511_10000365_pt1 | contig 48215 bp, 52 predicted proteins | sample 13_EM_MG_FD_200266 | JGI IMG/M metagenome (GOLD analysis project Ga0307511, IMG submission 200266) | Populus trichocarpa ectomycorrhiza microbial communities from riparian zone in the Pacific Northwest, United States - 13_EM | ecosystem: Host-associated > Plants > Roots > Unclassified | place... | reverse complement strand
CTCTCCCGAGCGCGCTAATGACGAATTCATCGTTCACTATTATTGGAAAACACAACGCTGCTGCTACTGGATCTTCATATGTGAAGAATCTCTCAAACGAGAATGTCAATGAGGTCATAACATTTGTGAAAATAGCATCTGTCAAAGGTGATGTTGGCTGGGGAAGTCGCGGGTGTAGTTCGTAAGTTGATGGACGAAGGGAATGGAGAGAGGAGAGAATGGGCGTGAATGGGTGGTTTTGGACGCGGGAGGTCATCCCTGAGGAAAGTGGAGCGAGGCGGCCACCGGAGACTGTCCCCCAGCCAAGCGGGGAAAAGCGAATTATGACAGGGACGCCACGGGCGAGGGGGATCCAGGTGAAGAGGGTGGATGGCAGGGCGGTGGTTGGAGAAGGTGCTCGACTACTGAGGCTCAAGCTTGTTGATGGTGCTTTTCTTTTTGCCTCGTAATCGTTCCCCTGATCTATCCCCACGGTGATTATCGAGATGCCGTAGAAACACAGTAACGCACCGGCTATAAATACGGCTTCCAACTCTTCTTGCTCTCTGCTGGTCCCCCCGAGATATTTGGACGCAACATTTCCCCCATCCCCACCAAGCCAAGCACAATTACCACCTTCCTCATAATTAAACAAGTCACCACTCCACTCTACCCCCTTACTCGCATACCTTGCCACGGCAGCCCGAAAACCCCCAAGACACAATTGATGCTCCTCTCCCGCAACATCAAGCCATTTTTCTCTCTCCCTCTTCCTCTTTTCCCCTATACTTTTCTTCTGCTCCCCTTTCTCACCAAATCTTATCTTAGCAGCATGTAACGCCGCCACGGCCAACACCGCATGCAGTAAATACTCCTGGTCCTTATAATTTGCGAGTCGGAGTGCGAGAGTGGGAACATATGTTTGCCAGACTTTGTGCACGGCGGGGCGGGTAGATAGGGAGAGAGCAGTTGTGGTGGTAAAGAGGTGGAGGAGGCGAAGGGTGGTAAGGGCTGTAGGAGCCAGCGAGGGAACGCTTGTCGGAGCTGAGATATGTCTGCAGCTGTTGTAACGATGTGTGTGGGTCAACGGGACGGAGGTAGTGGTGGGATTTGATATACATGTCAACGTTGTTGTGAGGGCTTGAGCTGCTACACGTGGTGGCAGGATGTTGGGGTCGATGTTGGACATATCGATACTTCCGGGGCTAAGTTCCGGAGTACTCCCACATGCACTGGCATCCGACCTTGGGGCACTTTGGTAACTTGAGGATGAGGAGGGAGTCCCAGGACTGGAAGTGGAGGTGGAGGTGGAGGTGGCGGTGGCGGTTGGCTGCGGATTCGTTTGGTGAACCCAGACGACGGTATCGCGATATTCGCATTCGGAGTGTAGGCCACGTTTAGAGCAGTTGGTGCATATAGGGCGGGTCTCGTCGCACTGTTTGTAGGCGATGGATGCAGTTGATTAGCAAAGTGCCCGTGATGTTGTTGAAGTAAACAACTAATGAAAGCATAAACAAATAAATAAATAAGCCAGGAAGCAGGGCTGTCACAGCCGAGGTCAAAGACAGCCATAATGAAAATTAGAGGCAGTTCCATACCTTCACTTTTCTCTGCCTACATGTCCTACATCCCGTCCTCGTCTTTGTATGTGCTCGCCGGGACCTATATCCTGTTGCTGCCGTCCCGTGGCCACCAGTACCCGCACCCCCACGAGAACCCGCACCCTGCCGTAGCATTAATATATTTATAATCAGATTGGTATTGATATCAGCCCCAGGTTTTGCTCGTCTTGGTGGTAGGTCAAGAACAAATATCGACGTGGGAAAATATCAATGTTATTGATTGCTTAAGCTTTCGGTCGACACCGCCTATTTCGATAGATTCACCACGCAGGTATACATATATATGCATGCAAATCTATTCTCCTCTCCTGGGCTACAGGGCACCCCACAACCAATCCCAAGTCAGCGTGCTGAGCCTCGAACACGCATGCGCGCGACGCGTGGACCAATACGTACATTTCGCGACTGCGATGCTCACAGCGATTCACGGTTTCGGGATTGTCAACTCCAACGCCACACAGGGATTGATCATGAGCTGGACTGCGCCTTGCACTGTAGACATCGTGCTGAGTGGTAGTCGACGTCGTTTTAAGGTTGTCATTCGAAGGAACCTCAGCTAGGTACGATGCGTTGACGACACCACGAGTAGTTTTAGATAGATTATTTGTTCGCGATTTTGTGCATATGGGTCCGTAGGAAAGCTCATTTGCAATTGCGAGTGGCAGCATTCATATTCCCGCCCCGATGCCGGATTCCGTTTACTTCCGGCCCTGCTCCTTGTCGTAGAGATGTTCCTTGACTTGTCGAACATTCTGTCGCCCCACTTGCACGCAAGCCTTGGGATGTCTATCCTTGGTACCCTAAAATGGCTTGGCAAGATCTACCTGAAGATACTGCAAATTATCCACAAAATACCCAGCTCAACCTGCGGGCATCCATGTCCAGCAAAGCCCCTGGAATCGTACTCCGCTTAGGGTAAATCCTCCTTTCTGTTTTTGTTGTTGCCTGGCCACATAACCCCGCATATAGTGTGTGCCACGCAGGTGAGTAGGTCTAGTACCTACAACATCTAGGTACTGTACACCCTGGTTACAATTTCCCAACGTTGCCTCCCGAGTAGATGTGGTGCACTGCCGGTTTCACGCTGCACTAGCGAGCTGGTGTTCTGACTCTATCCCTCTACGGAGTTGTATATACCGGTAGGCCCTAGTATAAAGAGTACATGGCAGCCATGGATATCCTCCTTCATCATATTCCCAGGGTAGGGATAAAATCCCCCCTGTAATGTCTTTAATTTACAAAAGCTGAGGACCTATTGAAGTCCTACTTAGGAGGATAAAGCTTATCCGTTTTGTACTTGAGTTTGCATAACCATTTGGGGCACGAAGTTCGACATTGAGATAACTCTATCTAAGGTATGGCTATTATAGGATAACAAGTACTGTCTGGTTTCGTGGTGTAGTTGGTTATCACTTCTGTCTAACACACAGGCGGTCCCCGGTTCGAGCCCGGGCGAAATCATACATTTTGGCTTTCCCTTTTTGTTGTACTAAAATTACAGGTATTGTTTCTTGGCAAACTGCTCTACCTAAGCCGATCTAGACTTCTAGCTTTTCAGGAAGGTGACACCCCCCCCAAACAGCACATCTTCTATAGATTGCAGTAGCGGAATTTTTATATCAGTTTCCTAATGCTTCTCGGGATTATTACAGTGTTGGTTATATGAACATGTTAGTAGTGGTTTACTAGTTCTCTAGGTTGATCCTTTTTCCTTCCAAGCTTGTCACATTTACATTAATATTGCAGGATACATATTTCGAACAGCGGTACCTAATTGATATGCACCATGCACGTGGCATGTTTATGAGACCGGAGTACTGATATTACTAGGAGGGCTTCGGAGTCCGTAGGCCGGGCACTTGAATGGATTTATGCGCCGGGGTGGGCAAGACCAGAAGACTCGGAGTGGCAGCCACTTATGTACATACCGTATACTGGTAGGTCTAGATCTGCATGAGATATCCCTGATGCAAGGCAATTGTGGGTCTTTCCGATGTTTTCCCGGGCAGAGTTGCCCTAGCCTCGTGCCTAAGTTGCCCTAGCCTTACCTAGGCCTTATCGGCCTTCTCCCTGAGTCACTTGGTTTCGATATCAGCGCTAGTGAGTCTGCATGCATCATACCCCAGGATAGGACTTGTAGGTACCGGTAGGTATTACCTACTCAGAAGGTACACTCATCTTTTGCCCTGAAATCAGCATGCATGGAATGTTCCAAGAAGGCTCGGATTCCCTTGTTAGTTGCTATGGCAACAATTAGCGTAATTACTGGTATGTATGTACTCTCCATAGATATATCTCGGATCCAAATGGGGGCATAGACCCTAGCGTATGTACCAACACCCTGGCCTCGGGTCTGGAACTTCTACATATGTGAATAGCTAGGTTGGTAGGTATTGTACCTGGTTACCTTACATGAGGGCATTAGGTGGGGTGACGGATTCTTGAAAGCGCCGGCGCCGCGGCACCCTCCGCAACGGCGGGAATCTGCAGCCGGGTGGGGTGACGACCGGACGAATCCTAGCTAAAAAACACCTTGCCGACCTGATACTTAGGATCTACATACATAGCCTAAAGATGGCAATGCAACGAACTGTCAGAGTAAACTAGGCTACACAAAGTACTTACTTAGGACCCTAAGTAATTTCTAGGTAGCATAAACTAGTACATAGATGTGCAGTATAGACTGTACTTTTGGGTCATTAGTGTCCGGCGGTCGTCAGTCTCATACTAAAGCTGCCACTTTTAAAAAACAATTGTGAAAGATCAAAGGATGCAAGGAGGAAGCTCTACTCCTAGAATTGTTCTAAGAATACTTATTGCTATGATATCCTGTGAAATCTAGCAGACTGGACAGGATTTGATAGTACAGATAGCTAAGGATACAGTGAAGCGGTTGTGATGTAACCCTCTCATATAAATTTGTATGGTAACGGTACGTACCCAACAATGCTTTCCCCAACTTGAAGAGGTACATGGGATCTGAGTAAGATTTTGTGTCCATTAATTTGAGCAATTGGATACTTGATTTGGGTTTTGTTTGGCTGAGATATTCTATGATATACCTTTCCACCCCCCCACCCCTATATATCACCTATCCTCCGGAATACTACATCTGCATATATAGAATATAGGTATAATTTACTCATCTCAAATAGCAAGTGGAAGCAACGATTCCTGCTTATCGAAGCCCCCGTATGGCCCTCCTGTCTGTTCATGAACCCCCAAAACCTCCTACTCCGAGGAAATAGACTTTCATACCCTACGTGCTCACCCCCATTCCCAGGGCTATACTCACTTTACAAACTCTAATTCGGCCTTGACCTTGCCCTTACTGATTGGTACCTAATACCTTTGGAGGTGTCATAGGGAGGTAGTGGCCCCCTGAGGTGTATCAGGATACATAGATACTCATATGGGGCTATCAAGTTGCGCCCCTCAGGAGGCATCAGCCACGAGGTATCACTTGATTTCATTCCCCTAGTATTACACCATACTTAGGAATCAATAATCCTTTCTAGCTGTATCAAGACCAAAGCCTTTTACCATAGTAAACATATATGACGAAGCTACAAAAGTAAAGACCCAGCCGGTTGGGCCTACCGGTTTACGGGCGCTAGCAAACATACCCAAGTGGTGTTGTTGCTCCTGGTGTCATCGATAGTAAGAGTGTCATACACGGCTAATTGGAGTATGTCCAATGGTATACATACAATTGGATGGGAAGGCATAAGACTAGGGTGGGAACAGGCTACAGTTACAATACCGATAACCGTTCGCGTAGAAGCACAGTCAAAGAACGGTTGCTTCATTTGGACAAATATTGTAATCAGAAGATAAAATATAACGAGACTGGAATTGAAGAGAAACAAGAAACAAAAGAAGGTATGAAAAAAGAAACGACCACACCAGGAGTCGAACCTGGAATCTCTTGATTTCAATAACAATCGTAGTCAAGCGCCTTGACCATTGGGCCATGCGGCCGATCATGTATATATAATTGTAATTCCTATAAATGAACATCTTCTCCGAACGTTTCAAATTGATCCCTCGAATTGATCCTAGAAAGGTGCCCTCATCTGCTTTCCAGCCTCCAACACCACAATAGGTTTCATCTTGATCCCTGAGATTTTGCACTACTGTGTTGTATACCTTAGCCTCTAACGAAATTTTAAACGCATTCGTCAGTGCTTTACCTCTGGCAACAGCTTGCGCAAAGCATACGAAAGAAGTATAGTATATTCTGGAACCCTCTGAGTGACAATGTTTCTTCAACTTAGGACCTAGGTTTTACTGCTGACGTTCTTATGCCTTACCACACTACACACCGTTTGGAGGTTATTACAGCGAGAGTGGGGGTCAGGGTCTTTCGGATTAATATATAGAAATTAAGGCAGATGAAGTGTAACCACAGATATCCAGGTACAGTAATAGTTTGAGTAGTTAGGGTTAAGTTCAGGGTAAGTGATGTGGAGCTTAGCATGGCTACGTATGCTATGAGGGTAAGCATATCTACAACAACGTAGGAATTTGTTATACAATATGGAATGTCTCTTTACCACAAATAGGGGTACAGTCCCAGTATAGCACGTTCTTTGAAAGTAGTGAATAGTCAGGAGATGCTTGCTTCATATACATGATGTATGACAAATATATTTTTCAGTTCTGGTAAAAAACTCAGCTGTTAGAGAGTTCTTCGTTTGTCAAACCAATCACGTCAGGGGGGAAGGGGGTTTTAACCCCGCCCAGGTACACCGTATCGTGCGTGCTTGTTCTCTGAGTGGTTGTTGCACCATAGATTGCTATCTCGGGTTATAACTAATCACAAACTTTTCTAGAACTAGGACTTCCGGAAGTATCGCAACACGGATGCGTATATATCTGCATATAGCCAGCCCCTCGTATATCCCCATCTTCACCTAAAAGTTTCCTTTATACCGAACCCTCACCCTCACCCTCTTTAACCCATACTTTGTTGACCAGTTACCTATATCCAAACAATATATTCCAATATGTCCCGCTCCTGCTCCTACCATAGGCCTACTAGTATCCGTGTTGACAGACCCAACCATATATATCCACTCAGATGAAAACACCTCACTTCTTCCCCATTTTCGCTTTATATGCATGATAAATCTTTTCTCCCAACTCCCTTATACTCGCGGCATTCAGAATATCCGCTGCAGCCAGCTCCACCGTACTAACCTTCAACAGCCAATTCCTCATCTCAACCGCTACCAGCGAATCCATCCCATATCTCTTCAAGCTATGATCTTCCTTAATCTCCTCCTTGGGAGTCCCGGTCAATGATGCGGTCTTTCTGATAATACCCGCACACAGATCATTGATCACATCCTCTGCTGGACGAGTATCAATGTCCCGCATGGGATCGGGAAACCCAGCATCGTCCCCAAATAGATCCGAGTCTGGATTAATCCCGAGCCCGGTAGAGTAGATGATTGACCATTTCGGATCGATAAATTTTGTAGGCATTTTCAGAACGTCAGTGATGAAAAGACCGGCTACGAGTTGCGCGGAGGTGAACTGTTGGGGTCGCATTGCCGCCGGAGATGGCGAGATTGGGGTTGAAGATATTGCGGAGGCTGGTGCGGGAGGGGTTGGGTTATCAATCGCCATCCTCACGAGTTGATGCACATGCCATTCCTCACACGTAAAATTCAACCCCTTATCCATAAGCTTCTTCTCCGTGTCCCTATTCCGCGCGACATACCCCACTCCAGCCACTACTCCTAGGTCGACAGCGGTTGCTGGAAGTCCTAGTTTATGGCGATAGCGGACGAATGCGTCCTGGAAGGTTCCTGCGGCTGCATAGTTGCTTTGGCCCGGGTTTCCGATTATGCCAACAAAGGAGCTAAGGACGACAAAAAAATTCAGTCGGTGGTTGGCCCGTTGGAAGCTATGATGGAGATTCATAAGCCCGCTGACTTTTGCATGCATGGGCTCCTTAAAGCCTGCGTGTGTCATATTTTCGAAGATGCCATCCTGTAATACATATGTTAATTTCAAATTCGGACCCGTAAACCCATTACCTAGCTGCCTCTCTATCTATTGAAGCCATGACCAGTGAGTAAGTGCTTAGTACATACCTTCAATGACATTGCAGCATGAATTACCCCGCAGATCGGTCTCTCGGCTGCTTGAATTTCTCGTTCCACGGCCTCTGCATCTCCAACATCACACTTCATGATCTGTGCTCTACACTCCATGGCTTCAAGATCCTCCAGTGCTTTCTTCGAAGCCTCATCAATAGCAGCCCCAGACCGTGTCATCAAACACAGATGACGAGCGCCATTTTCAGCCATCCACACTGCTAGACTAGACCCAATCCCACCCAAACCACCTACAATCAAATATGACGATCCTGGGTCAAAGTGCGGAGGAGCAGCGCCTTGGCCGACCTGTCGGGAGCATAAAGCTTGGTTAACTGTGTCTGTTTTTTGTTGCATTGGAAAATAAGAGGAGTAAGTACCTTAACTAGCTCAGCCATGGCCGGATCTGGACTTCCAGTTATAACAATCTTGCCCATGTGGGTTCCTGCAGACATGTACCGGAAGGCTTGCTCCACATCCGTTACACTAAACTCCTTTATAGGGCGAACTGGGGAGATCTTTCCAGCCGCCAATAGCTCTAACCACTCTTCCATCAACCTGACACGTGTGGCAACCCAGTCAGTCACTGCAATCACCCGAGTAAGAGTGTAAAAGCATTGACATACGGTGTGAGGTCTGGGTGCCTCAATCCCCACAACTCGGAGAGGTCTATGGTTGCAAAATGAATATTCCGCAGCAACAATTGCAGATCGATTCTCCCCCTAAGAAGTATATCCCGCTTTCCAATCTCTAGGAACCGCCCAAAGGGTGCAAGGCACCTCAGACTCTCATGGAGGAGGTCCCCCGAGAGGGAGTTGAGAATGACGTCAATCCCACGACCTTTGGTGGCGGCCATTAGCCCTTCGCGAAAGGACGTATCGCGAGATGAGAATATGTGGTCGTCCAGGATACCGTGTTCTTGAATTAGGAACTGGCGCTTCTCGGGGGTGCCACACGTGGCAAATATCTAGATACATATACATGAGATGGCAATTAGGATTTAATCAGGGAAATATTTATCCGGATTTTAGCTCCGGGTCGTGGTGGTGAAGATCAAAACTTTTGAAGGGATACCATACCTCTGCCCCTATCATCTTACAAAGCTGAATTGCGGCAAGTCCAACCCCTCCTGCTGCAGAGTGAATCAAGACCGTCTACTCAATGCATAAGAGTTAGTGGTTTTTTTGCTGAACCATCTAGAAATGCTCTTGCTGCTTTTCATATCGATATATCCTAAGAGTGCATGCATACCTCGCCCTTCCTTAATCTACCAATGTGCATCAAGGTCCTCATTGCTGTTGAATAAACCACATTACAAGCCATGATTTCCTAAAGGGGTCCGCGCCAAGGTTAATTTATCTATTTCCGTAGTGATCATATCAAAGCGAGGCATACCGTGAAAGTTGTATCCTTCAATACATCCGGTATCTTCACACATGAACCCTCCCACACATGCAGCTTGTTTATGAAGGAACTTGGTGCCATTCCCGTAACCCTATCGCCTGGCGAAACCTTGGTCACTGCAGACCCAACTCTAAGGACAGTTCCAGCCCACTCAGTCCCGAGGTTCTTGTATGGAACCAGCCCCATCGCAGTGGCGACATCCTACGGTAATGTCGCGATTAGCTACAAGCTGGTGCCAGCCAACAGGGTTCATTTGAAAACCTTCCGTGGGGTTCAGAAGACTGTCTTACTTTAAAGTTTAACCCATTCGCAACAACCCGCACTTCAACATGATCCGGGTCCAGCTCTCCCAATTCGTGATGTTTCCACACCAACGAACTCAACATGCCTCTCGAGGGGATAACTAACTCTAAATTTTTCTCCTCTTGCCGGTACGGCTCCATCTTCGTTTGATGCTGATCCCTTTGATTTCCGTACTTCGCCCGAGTCTTTTGATCCACTACCAACCTTGGAATATAGAGTATTTCGCCATACTGGCAAAATTCCCAATCCAGCGCCTCCAGGCTCAAATTTTCCATATTAGCTGGCCGTGAGGATAGCATTGCAAACAGGTTACTGATCCATTGAGCCCGAAGTTCCGTATCCTGGGTCGATAGATCGAGAGTGTTGAACCGGAAAGATTGTAATTCATTTCGAAGAGCGCGCGCAAAACCTGTAACAAGCGCCAGCTCGGGCTTATCTGCTGCGAGATGTACACCAGAAGTGACCCATAGTAGGTAGGAACCTTTTGTGGCAAGAACTAGCTGTAGGTTTCTAAATTCTGCCTCGTTGATGTCGGCGAGGAGGGGCTCGTCAAGTTCCATGAGGGAGACGAAGAAGCTACCTTCCGGCAATGGCACCTCCGATATTGATGAAAGACTCAGGTGGAGGATCTCACGGCCATCGCAACATGAAGTTAGTTTGGCTCCAATCGCTTCAATGGCTGGGGTGAGGGAGTGGCGGTGGAGAAGGATAATGGGACTCGGACTCGGGGACGTTAATGTAGGTTCCGGTGAAAGTGTAGGATTCCCTAATGCTGGTCCTAGATCTACCGGGGTCTCTTTCAAAGCTGTTGTAGGTCCTTCTTTGCTAGTGGTAGCGGAACTTGATTCGATAGATATATTCTCCGCCGCTTTCCTAGTGAGTACCAACATCGTATTTCCCTTCAACTCAACCATATCATCCTGCTGCAAATCCAATTGAAATTCCGACTTTTCGAGGATTGCTAGCCATTGCTCCTTCGACAGCAGTGGACCCAGCCTAGCATTAGCTTCATCCCGACCCGCAGTCCACCAGGCAGGAATTACCCCCTAATCGAACGTCTAGTCAGTTATGGGTCTTTTCCTCATTACCATATTGTACAGTAAACCTTACCATGATGAATGGAAAATCGAAATGCCCAGTACTAGGTCCTCCAAGGGTCTCTGTGACTACCACTTTGCCTCCAGGGGTTAGGAGCTTCTCTATGTTTTGCAAGGCTGCTGGGATATCTTCAGATATATGCAATGCCTATAAATACAATAATTAAAAGCGATACAACGATGCCTTACAGCAATTCCGGTGATCGAAGAACTTACATTCAATATATAAATTATCTCATATTTCTTCTCCCCGAAACCCTGTTCTCCAAGATGCTTCTGAAGGTCAAGAACCAAAAACTCCATTCCAGAATATGAATTAAACTTTTCCCGAGCCTTTTTTACTGCATCTGCATCTCTATCAGTGTATGTGAACGATGCATAACACCTCTCCATCACCGCACCCCCACAGTCCCTCGTCATCCCAGTCAGGATAGCCTGCGTCCCTCCCAACCCAATCCCACCCCCGATTTGAAGCACATTGGCACGCGCATACTTCCGTGAATAGAGCCTCGCCATCGCAGCTTGGTAGTGGGACATTCGAGCTCTGTGGTCATCCGCATGTAGAGCGTCCCACATGCCATCAGTGGAGAGGAGCTCAATTGGTTCCATCTCTCCCCGGATTAGTGGGAGGATATTTTTGTAAATTGTATATGCCAGCTTTCCTTCAACCAGCTTGCTGATGGATGATGCATGGAGCTCGATTTCCTGCTGGCGCTCAGTTGTGCTCAATTGTTTGACATTAATATCTTTACCGCCACAGAGAGCTGTGCGATGTTCTCTCATACCCCCCTTGTCAGACAGAATTTGCTTCAACCATTGTCGATATTTCTGGAAATATGGTGCTGACTGCTCCAGAAGCTCAATACCGTCTGTAACTTGGAGAATGTCTGCTGCCAACAATGTGATGAAGTAGTGTCGTGCAAAGAGATCCTTTTCCGAGTCATGAGCTGTACTCTCTGCAGCACCACCACCTCGTACATTCAGTTCCAAAACCCTTTGGAAATTTTCCTGCCGCACAAAATCAAGGTCAACCTCCCACTCCAGCCTGAAATTATCCGGTGGTTTGGACGCTTTGTGCCCCTGAAGCGTCGACCCAATCTCCATCCCTTGCAAATTGGACAGATGGAAAATCTCTTGACCTGTGCTATCCCAAGCATGGCAGTCACTCTGTGGGAATAAAATGTTCGAATGAAATTCCATTGAGCAGTGCACATCGAGTTCTTGGGATGCATCTGGCGATGGGCTCGCGACATACATCTCATCCACGAAAACTGGAACAAAGATGTCGCTCATAGCGGACAGCCTGCCGGCAAAGATCGTGACGAACAAAAGCTGAACGGGAATATCGAGATTAATTGGATGAACTGCGTAGCGGGACTCCACATGGTCTTTGTTTGCACCTAATGTTAACGTTGTGTATTTGTTAAGAATGGGTATTGGGCTTCCCGCAGAATAAGAAGTGTCCGGGGCGGAGGCCTCTGTCGGCTGTATTAATTCTGTTTCAGCAGTGCCCCCGCCTAGTTTCCCATTCGCACAGGGCGTGCCGTTGATTGGTGCGGAGGATATTGATGATGGAATTGGTGATTCCGAAGATGGAGATGGTGGAGACACAGTTGCTGTACTTTCGTTGCTCCGACTTTCAGTAGAGTCCACCCCAAGATCTATCCGTGCCGATTGGTGTCCCTCCTTTTCCTTTTCCTTTACTCCACTACCATTTCCCCCTCCACTTTTCTGTGCTGTTGCCGATTTCTTCCCACCTAGCATCCGCTCCCATGGTTCAGGCCGGTTGTAATTTGCCATCTTCGCATAAATCTCCCTTCCTCCATTTGTCACTATCCGTAACTTCTCCAACCCCCGAAACCACGGACCATGATCAAATCCAGCCGACTCCATTGCCTTATACAACTTGTCCCCACTAACCTCCCTCAACCTCTTCCCTTCGGTCCTTGGAATTTTCTTGGTCGTTCTCCGCTTGTCCGAGCATATATACCCCGTGCAATGCTTAACTGGTATTCCATCCTCGCCTGTGGAGCGGATAGTGAACTGGTACCACTTCGACACATCCATAAGGTTTCCTTGTGTCTGGTGAAGTGTCGTGTAGACCTCGGTAGCGCGACCATGTATGTCGGCCTCACGATCATCATTAATCGTGAAGGGCTTCTGGATGGAGATTTCCCGTAAATAAAATGCGTTATTGGGATCATATCTATCTGCCGTTTCCAGCATCTGCGTGAGTGCTTCTATTGCCATAGAGACGTAGCCGACGGCAGGCATCACGGAATTCCCGCGAACCTGAAACGAATGAATCAGTAAACAGAAAACAAAAAATAAATAAATTAAATGGATAAATAAAGAACAGAAGCTTTCTGTGGGCCCAAGAACGTTAGGGGGAAGAAGAGAAATAAACATACCCTGTGGTCCTTGAGCCACTTTGTACTATTCGGCCCAATATGGTTCATCCACTGCCACTCCGCCAAATCAGTTCCAGTAACCTTGCTCCCCAGCAAATCATGCCTTGGGTGTTTCCTAAACCGCCACTCCCTGCTCCTCCTCGACTCAAACCAATACTCCTTCGAGTGATCCCAGGCGTAAAAGGGGGCATCTACAATCACTCTTCCCTTGTCCACCAACACCACCTCGCCTGTAGCTGGGTCCACCCCTTCAATCATGTTGACCTTTTCCAACGCCACGTCCGTACACCCTTGGGAGAACAATGTGCCCACAAACTCCAAGATGGACGACACGCAGTTGTTTCCCCGTATTAGCGTTGGGATATATGACAACTCCTTAGGCTTGAAGCCCATCTCCACTCTGATTTCCCGAACTGGCCCAGACAGTGCGCTATGAGGGCCAATCTCAATCAGTGTGTTGACACAAGCGTCCTTGACCAGCAGTTGTACAGCAGCTGCAAACTCGACCGGAGACTCCAAGTTCTGGCGCCAATACTCCGGGGTAAGTTTACGGCCATCCAACACCCTGCCTGTGACGGTGGAGAACATTGGGCAGATACCGACTTTCGGCGTGATTGGTATCTTCAACCGGGGCTGCTCAAGCAGATGTTGGTAATCGCCGCCAAGTGGAGTCATGTGATGTGAGTGGTATGCTAGAGGCACCTTGAGCCGGCGAGCGAAGATGGGGTCTTTACCGTTTATTGAAGCTTGGTCGGCGATGGTCATTTCTAGCTTCTCGATGGCGTCGCGGTCTCCGGAGATAGTCACGCTCTTCGGGCTGTTGGCACAAGCAATGACAAGTCTCCCCTTGAGCGGGGCCAGATATGGCTCGACCTCGTCCCTACCCAGGCCCACGGCCAACATCGCCCCTGCTTGGGCACCATCGCTGGGCTTATCACCACTGGTACCACTCTTCTGAGAATCATTGCCTGGGCCGGGCACTGCCCCAGCGGCGGCGTTGCCACAGACCTTGCCACGGTAAAATGCAATGATGATGGCCTCCCCGGCCCCGAGTGCGCCGGACGCATACGCTGCCGCAATCTCCCCCGAGGAATGCCCTATCACAGCTCTTGGCGTAACATTCCACCTACGCAGTAATTCCACCAGGGCAATCTGCACCGCCGTACACAAAACTTGCGAAAATTGAGGTTCATTTACTTGACTCTTATCCCTTGGCCTCCTGAGTTCGCTCTCAATCTCCCACGGTGGGGGGTCGGGGAGCGTAGCAAGCGCCCGGTCAAGCTTTGCCAGAGTTTGTCCCACAGAAGGAAACACCTCGACTAGCGCTGCTCCCATCTGTGCCCACTGCGCGCCTTGCCCCGTGAATACGAACCCGATGCGGGTGGGCTCAAGTGGTTCCGGGGAGATTTGCACATTTTCGCTTAGACTCGTTAACTGCGCTCCCAGATTTGCGATTGTGAATGGCGCCAGGTCACGGGGCGCCGGTGCCCCACCTTCGCTGATACCCCTGGCCGCGGTGGGCGAAATTACGCCGTAGGCCTTCACAGGCAGCACCGACCGACGTGTTCCCAGTGTGTAGGCAAGATCACGCAGCATTTTGTTGGCGAGTTCCCCCTGCGCAGAGGCCCCAGCCACCATGTCCGCCAGACTCTTGATGTATTGTTTTACGCAAGCTTCGCTTTTTGCGGAGAAGGTGAGGAGGAATGGGCGTTCGGAACCACTAAGGGGGGGAGGGGCACTGCAGTTACCCGCAGCTGTGGGGTCCCCAGAGTCAGCCGCAGGGTTACTGGGTTCATGTGCGTGTTCACCGAACGGTACAAGGAACTGTTTTGCTTGTGGGATGATGCCAGTTGACGTCGACGGTAACAAATGTGGGCGGGTGCTCAGGTAGTGGTCCAGTGACTCAAGGATTACATGGGCATTTGCCCCACCGTAACCATATGAAGCTACAGACACGCGTTTGGCTTTGTTTTTAGGCCAGGGCAGAACTTCGGTGGGTACTTTGAGCTTCCATGCCTCGAAGTGAACTGTACATATATACTTGGTTAGTATTTCTCGGTGCATAGTGGGTACATAGCCACTTGTATTGTTTCAAGGGTCATGTGCACTCACTCTTTGGATTCGGCTGTTCGAAGTGAATATTTGGAGGAATCTGGCCTGCCTCTAGTGCCAGAACCCCTTTAATAATACCATTCAACGCACTCGCACCCTCACCATGTCCCACATTTGGCTTGATAGAGCCTATATACAGAGGCTCATCCTTTGTCAGGCCCCGTCCAAACACTTTGCCAACGGACATTGCTTCTGCAGGGTCACCAGCGACCGTGCCAGTCCCATGGCACTCAAAAAAGCCTGTTGCGCTGATATTTGCAATGCCCGCCCGGGAATAGGCCTCACGGATACAAGCTTCTTGAGAGGACGCAGAGGGAGAGGCTAGCCCGAGGGTTTTTCCATCGCTAGATATGGATTCAGGCACATTTTGTTAGTGATTTCGTCGAAAAATACAACTTATGTGGTATGTGGCCAGTAGCTCTTGACATTGATGAAGCCAGTGCATAGGGAGTATGGGAGAGGGATCGATATTATACATACGCATTGACAGCGGAAGACCTGATCAACGCTCGCACAGGGTCCCCATCACGCAGGGCGTCGCTCAGTCGTTTCAGATAAATACAGCAAACGCCTTCCCCACGCGCATATCCGTCTGCTTTGGCATCAAAGGTCTTGCAGGGGCCGGTGGGCGAGAGCACGCCCATATTCGTCATGGACATTGCCATCTCGGGGTTAATGAAGAAGTTTGTACCACCAACGAGGGCAGAGTGGGTGAGATTGTTTGGGTCACGGAGGGCCTGACAGGCCACATGCAATGCCATGCCTGACGCAGAGCAGCCAGTGTCGAGAGTCATGCTACATATCTGTCAGCAATTGCAAAACATCAATATATATCCTTTATGACCTATAAAGGCTCTCACCTCGGCCCCTTGAAATCAAACACATAGCTAATCCTATTACTCAAAATAGCCCTCCCTGCACCCGTAATCCAAAACCCCGGTTCCACATCCGGCTCCTTGAGCTGCATATCCGCAAAATCACATGTCCACTCTCCCACATACACACCTACATTCTTGCCCCTAAGCTCCTCCACCTTTGCCCCCGAACTCTCTAAACACTCCCACACAACCTCAAGTAGCATGCGTTGCTGGGGATCCATGGAGGCTGCCTCGCGACTATGGATCCCGAAGAAATGTGTATCAAAAGCGCTGAGGGCAGGGGAATCGATGAAGTGCCCCCCCGGTATGTTGAGGCTTCCTAGGCGCGCTCCAACAGGGTGATAGAAACCTTCATGGCTGAAGCGGGACGGGGGTATGGGGGTGAAGGTAGACGTTTTGGTACGCAGGACGTCCCAGAGCTGAGAAGGCGTGCGAATTGAGCCGGGGAGGCGGCATGACATACCCACAATAGCGATAGGCTCGAGAAGGTCGACATCAAGGTCCGCTGCACCAGTGACAGGCAAGATGGGATCCGTAACGGGACCCATTATGGCTGGATAACCAAATTCAAGACCCGTAAGAGGTGCAGAGATCAGATCTGGAGCCAAAGATCACGGTCAGCTGACTGGGCGTGGGATGTGGGGGCACGCAATTTACATGTACAATTGGGTTGCAATTGATGAAGTGATCAATATGGTGTTTGCGCCTAGCTTGGGAGGCGCCTGGTTGTCCGGGGACGGCAGGTATAGAGCTAGACTACGTAGCTTCACTGTGAGGGTAGTTATTGCTAGATAATTCGGTATACATGCAACTATATATAGAGAAGTGACATATACACCACCGCAGCCATGGGTTTTTAAGCGTACATAGCTGTCACGGGGTAACTATCTATACCATGACTGAGCTTGAGAATTTAATTGCAGGAAAGGCGGCACGGTCGTGCAGGCGACCCCCACTGTAGTACTGCTGGATTCTATTATACATCATACGTTATGAGGTAATATACCAAAGTATTCCTCTGAGGTCTGATGTGTGCGACATGAATCAGAGTATGATCGGCTGTACGTATATGCTTGACAAAAATTAGAGTTTCCAAATTTAGGGTGCGGGGCACCTACCAACTGTGACCTCAATTCCGTTAGAAGGATCGATCACAATATATCGATACATATTGTTATAAACTCCAACACTCATTCTGAGTCGAAAGTAGATAAGCATCAGTTGCATATTAATTTTCTAAAACTGAACCCTGGTTATTCCGTGATGATCTACATGCGGAAGGTATCGAGTTATGCGTGCGATACCTTGCGCGCGAGCCTAACATGCACATGCACCGCAACAATTTATCGAGGTATCGAGTAAAACAGTACCTCAACCCTAGATGCTCACACGGCATGTACGTATATATACACATATATTACCGTCGATCAGAACGAATGTCCTCGTGTGTACTACTATACCATACGGTCTTTGTATTGTGGCCGATGTACTTCGAAGGCTGACCGATCTAGGAACGAATGCCCTCTCAGCTAGTTAATTAGTTGCATCTACGGAAAAGTAAATCTGAGGGGAATTCTAGGCATTTTCGAATTTGCCCCGCTCTCGATTTTCAAGTGCGGGGTTGGTGCATGATGCATATGCCGAAAACCACGCAACGTTTTCACGTTCCACTATGGCTCAATTGAGGTTTTACTTCACGGCACAACAGACATTTGCTCTCCTTCCTGCCCCAGGAAACACACCCACGCATAGCTATAGGGAAGCTGCCAAAGAAGTTACTGAGCTGGTGCTGATTCCGGCTTCCAGGCTACCTATTCGAGCTGCAGTGCACGCAAATGCCTTCCCCCTATACCAGTAGGTATGTGTGTCCTCTATGCGGACGCCTAGGTATGGCGGCCAGCTGCTACCAAAATCTGCTTGATATAGAGATACTGTACCACACAGCCCTCCCAGGCACTACAAGCATACTGCAGGGGTACTTTTCAATACAAAATGATTCTGCTATACCCCTGCTTGGCGGGTTGACTTGAGCATGAGTGGAGATACTACCCATATCTGGAGTGGTTCTGAACTACCGAATGCAAGGCTTAGATGTCAGTGAGTTCGGCTTAGGATGGTTTAGTCTAGTTTCGATGGTAGTGCGAGGGGTACAAGCCTGCGGGGAACATAGGTATGCCTCGAATGAGGGTGCCCACGGATGGCTCCCAGAAGTATTCTCATCTGACGCTGGGAATATAGGTATATCCCCACTACCCCCGCATGGACCTGCGTACCCTTCACATACTTCCAGCATGCGCCTGCATATCCCCAACGGTACTCCCCTCCATATATTTTTTGCCCTACAGGTCGGTATCGCCTTCCGAGCAAGCGCCACCCACGCTAGCAAATATTTTGAAATAAGACGGTAGATGGCAGCCCGGGGGTCGCCTGTACTCATCATCGTCCATAGCCCCGATATGATATCGCTTGATACCCTAAGTAGGTCAACATGCACAAGTCTGTATCATGACACTCAAACTGCCGGAATACGCAAAATTAGGCTACATATTCCGCGATTAATTGTCCATTAGATCTTGACCGCTTTAGGGGGATTGTCACGACTATTCCGGCACCTGCTTATTAACTTATCCTCTGCTTAGAGTGGTGTAAAGAAATGGTATCCTACGGATACTAGGATATTTAATACCCATGTTTTTCAATATGTAGCACAAAACACGAGTTTTTATTTTCTACCCTTAAATTACTGCTGCCTGGATGCCACTATACGATATATGCCGAGATCCTTTCCCCGCAGTCGAGGTACCTGGCTACTGCCTATACATCCGTAGGTAGGCCTTCTTATACCCTGGCTATGTTATCAACGCCAAATTCAAGGCATCCTCACACTCCCGAGCCTGAAACCGACAATTGTAACTAATAACATCAAAAGCACCGCCGGCACGTCTACTATTCCGCCATGACGGTACCATGCTCACCATCAACATCAGCCCCCCTCCTCGACTACTACCATGACCGAACGCTCCTGGTCGTGGGCGGCTCAGGGGTCGTAGGGACCGCCATTTGCTGGAAGCTTGTTACTTGCACAAAAGTCAAACAAATCTATGTCCTCGTGCGAGGAGGCGAAGGGTATGTATACTATATACTCCAATTGCAAGATCGATGCCGTTTTTTTATATTGTTGGTTTATATGCTTCCCAAGTAGATACCTATATACCCACTGTTATATATAAAGCCCTATTATCTCGCCCCACACACATGCCCCCTATTCGTATTTGTTGTTCCATATGTATATATCGCGTATGCCTTAGGAAGACTAACGGTGGCCCCCCTTCCCAATCCCGCCGTGTGCCCCCATTAGTCGTCTCTGGAAACAATGGACCAGCTATCTTCAAGAATCCCAAATTACCACCCTCCACGACTCCAATCTCATCACTCCCATCGATGGTGACGCATGTAATTCGAATGAATTAGGCATCACCTCTGCAGATCTGCTTGCCACCCTCCGATCCACAGTCTCCATCATCGTCAACCTCGCTCACAACCCCCGTCTCCTCACAACTCTCTCTGAGGTTAAATCCACCAATATCGACCCTGCCTTGTACGTCGCTTCCTTTGCTCTCAGCTTTCCCCACCTCTCCCGCTTTGTTTACGCATCCTCGGCATACGCCAATTCTCATCTCCACCTCCACCATGACGGGCTCATCACCAACATCCACGAGGCAGTCTACCCCACGGAACCACAGGAATATTCCTGGGCCGCCCCTGTACCTCCCCCCACACTAATTGCTGAAGATCTCGCGCGAATGTCAGAGGTGGAATACGCCACCCTGTTTACCACTGGCACTACCGCCCCCTACTCCGCCGGGGTCTTTTTTTCCGCCTCTACCTACGCAAAACACTTGACTGAGCGGCTACTCCTTTCACGATATCCCCCCTTGGGACTCCCACACATCATGATTTTCCGCCCCTCGTGCATTGGCCCCGCTCTCCGTGAGCCATACCCTGCTTTTGAAATTCTTGGGTCTACACCAGTAACCACTCTCATCTCTGCGGCTATTTCCGCCCCTACAGATGCCCTACTTCTTCCCACCCGGAGCACCACTAACCCCAGCGACGGTCCAGCGGGATTGCAGACCCTTATTGACGAAATCCCAGTCGACTTGTGTGTAAACCAGCTCATTGCGCATATCGCGCATGGTACTACGGGCCCTGTACATGCTATCGGCAGTGTCGGCACACTAGACGGACCCGATCCCCGCCTCCAGCTCGGAGAATACTGGGATGAATATGCAAACTGCATACCCTACGTACAGCGCCCCATGGACCTGGAATGGCTGGACATCGACGCTGTACTACGGCGTGTACCCCACTCCGATTCCGAACTGCAATTGACTCCGATAGTGCGTATGTATGCCTATCTCGGATCGACATTTGCTTTTGCAAATGGGAAAACGAGAAGGTTATGGGAAGAGGGAATGAGTGAGCTGGAGCAGGATTTGCTCCCGTTTTGGGTGGTGGGGAGGGAGGAGGCTTTATGTGCGTTGAGGTTGAGGAGAAAGAGGACGAGGCAGGTCGTAGCGACTGAGTTTAAGAAGTTGCCAATGTTTGTGGGGATGGATGGGCCTAATGATGGGGATGGGGTGGAGAAGGGGCTAGAGAGTGGCGATGTCATGACAGAATATAGGAAGGGCGGGCTCCTGTTGCCTGTGGCGACGTCGATATCAGCGGGAGAGGGGATTGTGCTACCGACTCTGGCATGAGTGAGGATGTGGGAGTAAGGTATGTTCTGTGTGCTAAGGGGGTCTTGTTCCCCTCGTGGATTATGCGTGTGGAAGGTTTCTTGAACTGTCTGTTATATAGATATTTAAACAGCAGCGTTTGACCTAGTAATATCTGCATACGTACGACAAGTATATACATATTTAAAGCACTAGGCCATAAATTTTCGGTAAAAGACGATTTCAATCCTAAGCTGCCACGTTTTGACCTTGAGAAATAAGGGTTTTAATGGTTTTTTTAACATCTAAAACCAGTAGCAAGCTTAGCTTTTACTATTCCATCCTACCGCATCCACCAGCTTGTCCTTGTGTGAGTTACTTGATAGCATTGACGGTTTTCAAGATTTCAACGAAGCAGGGGTGTTTTGTTATAAAACTGCCTTATGTGGGTCTTATGTGTATACAGTTACATACATTTTCAGAAGGATGCCAGGGCACTTTATTGGCATATCGTGAAGTAAAGGTAAACCTATGATACAAACTAGTGTAACATGTGGACTGAAGTACTCGCTAAGTATGTACATACATACAGCATGAATGCATGGTAGGAACGTCAACCTGAATAGTTGCTTGATAAAAGTCCCTCTTCTTTGTCTCTATTTCTCCGACGTTGCTCGTACTACTGTATATTTCGTCAACTGGATTAAGTAAGTTCAATTCCCTTGTCCACACAACGGCCTCTAGCACTAATCGGGTATGTACTGATATTTCAAGGTGGATATACTACCGGTAATTCAAGCTCAGCCAGCGTAGCTAGGCGGGACCTGCTATTCCCTGTCGGACAATAATAACCCAATGCGTAGGTGGCACAAACAATGGGTATACGCTTGCTCGTGAACATACGTATTTTTGAATACCAATTGCACTTATGGCACGACTCGGGTGTGAACTTGACAATTGACGACATGACCATAACTAACATGAGCGGGGTTTATATACATCATGAGCTCTGTATAGATGTATCTATTCCTACAGCCAGATGTCCCCCGAAGAAAGCGAAGATTTCAAATCAAATAAAAACATATTAATGCTGATCCAAGGGAAAGAAGCATAAACAGGCATTACCGAACCCGACTTCAGATACAGATGTATAATGTGAGGTAAATGTGAAAGCTGGTCAACGCCTCATTTGCATGCCCTAGTCAACAGTACTATCGATCATTTATACCTCCAAGCCCCAAACTACTTGCAGAAATACATCCATCACCCCACGCCCTACCATTCCCACTAGCGAGTGGTAACAGGCTACTTCGCAATAGTAATGCCTAAGTATGGAGCACAAGTATTTGCCCAGGCGTTATAGGCCACTATGAGTCCATCATTTAGTATCCATGACGCATAAATTTAAACACAAGACCAGAGATAAATCATATGAGATATGATAAAAAAAATCCTAGAACAAAACCAAAGAACTTACTTGCTTGTTCCCTATCAGTCGGACAGTTTTTCACAACACAATCGGACTGCAGAAAGATATGCATCGGGTCTGTACACCGACACGCATAATCAACCATTCCGCAGCTACATGGGACACTGACTAGGCAGTTATGCTGTTCAAGGGAGAAGTGCATCGTTTAGTAAATGACTTTCTGGCTTGCATAATTGTATATGGGGTCGGCTGGGGAATTACATACAGAACATGACGGAAAACTCGTAATGATTTTTAATCCCGTAACAGCGGCAGGTATTTGGCTCAAGAGAGCGGTATATTGTGTAAGATCTCCGAGGCCAGATGGAAGGAGGCAATTGAGGAGGCCTGCTGTTGCAGGTGTTGCAAGAGCAACGGACGCGACGAGGGTGGTGAAGCAGGGGACCTTCATTATGGGTATATGTTTAGAGATCAATTTGTATCAAAAGTTCTGGGTATGGTGAGGTTTGGACCAGCAACGGCGATACGACTTTGCCCTCAAGCGACTGTGATCAGATAGTTGAAATCGGGAGATGCGGAATGCGGAGGTTCGCTGAGCGGGTATAATTATGGCAGTTGAATAAGATAAGCCTGGACAAATGTACGAAACGTAATTATGAATGTACAGATCATACGAGACTGATTATCGAGTTGGACGCTTTGTGTTGATAAGGCTCCATAGCCCAGGCACCGTACCTCGCTAGGTACTGAGACCAGACCAGAACATATACACACTAGATTGACTCCCCAAACGAATTAGTTTACATGTACCGACCAGCCTCCTGTCTCGGTATGTAGCCTTCTGTTCTGACGATCCTAATCGACAGGTAATCGACAGGGTTATTCGTCAAGGTTGGATGCTGAAAATTGATGGCACTTCCCATTCCAGTGGTGTTTGTCTTACCTCTTCGTCGGCAGGTGGCTTCCGTGCGAGGATAGCATATCTACTCTGGTGCACTTGCCCAGTAGGTTCAATCCCAACCGCGCCCTGTCACTTCCGCCTGCACACGCACGTGCACCACCCTAGCTTAGGTTACCAACACAGTAGTCTGGTTCCAACACAGGTAACTTATTACTATCCATTAGGTACAAGCTTCTCAACACGCAGCACCCTTCGAATTTGAATTCTCTATCCACCATCAATTTCAACACCCTGAATATCACCGTCGTCGTACCCTATAGCTATTACTATAGTTACCTATCAGTTGCATTCTTACCGTCTCGGTTTTCATTCTCGCAATGTATAGCCGCACGCTGAGGACCGCACTTATCCTCCTCGCGACGGGATTTGTAGCCCTCGTCGCTTCAGAGAACACCCTGAGTGATGAGTTTACAGATACACCTGAAAGTGCCGTAAGTACATTTTTCTATAATTGCTTACCCCGCGTAAGGCTTGCAATAATCTCCGGATCCACTGTATCTAGATCTAAACCTCCAAGATCACTGATCGCAACAAATGTTTCAATGCTAACTACTCCCGTTGCATCAAAAAACAGAAAGTAGTAATGCGATCAGTCCCATCTTCCGAATGTGGAACTAGTATCACCAGATCCTGCGCTTGCCACGATGGCCTGTATATCACGAAAGTCACTGCATTGCTACAGCAACCTGATTCGGGCTGTTCTGACAGTGACAAAATTAGTGAGCACTGCCCTATTCATATGTGTACCAGTATTGCGATTGCTCTCCAGAGCTGTCCCGCTGTGTTTTACAAGCTGACTCGGCCTACTTTTTGAATTCAGACCTTTTCCACAGTTTCCTTAGTCAATGCCCTACACTCAAGCTCGTGGCCTAAGGAAACTCCCGGCGGTGGTCGGTTCGCATACGCAAGCCAACATTAACGATACTGGATCGAGACTACGGTAGGTGTAGTCGAGTGGGCATCAAATCGGAAGTTGGAAATCCAGCCAATGAAATACGGGGAGGATCTGGTTATTGAAGGGACTGATCGGGGTATGATATTAATCTTTGGTATTGGCTCAGATCGCTGGCAGTGCGTCGGTATTGGTATGGCTCTGCCATGCGCTGGACGGGTTCAAGTTGCTCATGTTGCCGTTTGTGGATGAAAGAACTATTCTGTTATAATAATTTAGGAGAAATGTTGCCGCACGTACGTTATTTCCAGCCAGATAAATGCATCACATTTATTATTAGGGTTCACAAATCTTTAGTCTTTGGATATATCTTATACCCGAGGTTTGTGTCAGTGTGAGCATGAGTATGCACACAATATGCAATACTCTCGTGATGGTATGGGCCGGGAGATCTATAACTAGAGCGGCTTGATATGACATTGGGTGAGCAGGATTAATCGATTGGGCATTACGGAATCCGGGAGTGTGCTGAATAAGGAGAGTACCAACGGGACTATGAATTTGTAGAGGAGGGTTGTCATCGAGGTGGAGGTTTGTGGAACTGGGGGTTAATACGCAGTGAAATAGCAGGCAATACCTACTCGCCCCAGCCTGCACCCCCCAATTTTCGAGAGGAGCCGCAATTTAGAAAAATATATATACCGAAGGCTCTGACATTTCCTATCAATGTATACGTATGGCTGGTATATGAAATCAAGAAGGATATTGATTTCCCCTGGTGTGTTTTCACATCTAGTCGTATCCCATACGGAGTACATGTGATATTTTTTATACCTACATCTGTTCCTCGCTGTTGCAGATCGCTAACAGGACCGGTTGACATGTGATCACACTTCAGTATAAGTAGTTGAAACTTATGTGAACATGTATGCATACACTTTAGACTTTAGGTACCTATACCACCCAAATTGGTACACAGCCTTGAGATGTTTCAGCCAACCAGAGTTTCGGGCTTCCTAAGTACCTACGACATACAGGAAGCAATATGGGAAAGCATACCTAAGGCAATTTACAGTAACTTAGGATAGCCCGGCCAATTCCGGCCTGGTCTGAATTCCGGAACATCTATATTGCGTGGGCTTATACTTACACCTGTCGAGGTGTCTATTGAAATCGTATATATGTAGACCATATATACTAGTGTTTGGGATTTTCCAGAGGCAAGATGCTGACCGGTATCCCATGAAACCCGGGGCTGTCGACTGGAGAGTTGGTGGGAACCATGGAGATATCGACCCAAAGGGAATTCGCAGCTGTACTTATCTAAAGTCAATGCCATTTATCTTTCTGTTGTCATAGTGTAACATTTGTTGCATTGGGGAATCACAATCGGAATAACGTTTTCGGGCATATTGTCCACCAGATGCCATGGATATGTTCAGGCTATTCCGGAATGGCAGACACTCCGGGCATATGTATGAAGGCAAGTTAAGAAGAAATTGAGAGAAAACTCAATCCTCCACTCAATCAATTCCTCTGCCTTTGCATTTCTAGCGAACTAGAGGCAAGGCGTGCAACCTCATGAAGTGACTTCTCGCATATCAATAAGCTCAATTTGCACTCGTTTCCAAAAACTATAGATTTTATTCTATAGATTTTATTCTTTCCTGCATGTAGTTGTAAGTTTACAAGGTTACGAGCGGAGGAATCTTGAGAGAGAGAGAGATATAGATGTATTTGTTCGGGCTATGTAGAGATCGCTATAGTATGAATGCTATGGTTCTACTGCCTCTCATTTCCAAGGCGAATTCCAGCTCTTTTATCCCCTCCGACCTTATTCCAATTGCCCTGATTAGGAACCCCGGTTTCATCCCGCATATCCCGCATATCCTATTCTGGATTCCTGCGTTCCCCGTGATATCGCCGCACGTGAGTGTAATTCCCACAGTAGTAAAGCACCATGAATATGTGCGATAATATCAAATACATCACGTTCTAAAACCACTCATTTCCCCACTATTATTGTACAATACAGCACATCAGTTCGCAGCTCATATTCATTTGATGCCTGCCACCGGAGTTTAATTGCTGGCAAATAACCTGCTGGGGCCTTCAATTTGGATCTCGGAGGTATGCTTTAATCTTGCTATACCTCCCTGTTAGCCAGTGTACTTGAATTCGCGAAAGATTTTTATTCCGTAGTGACCTAGGTAATTGCGGAATCCAGGCGATACCTGTATTCCGCAACGGCCCTGAAGAGATATATCCTAACCTGAATATCCCTAGGGATCCCCAAGGATTGGTACTTGCAAATATTATTAAGGATTTTAATCTAGCCGTTCTTTTCACTTTCTATACCGTGAAATCGAGCTTTGAATACTACTACTAATATCGAAGTGCCTCACTAAATGAGTATCGTGGTGAATATTACAGTGTTTCTAGCATGCATTGTGGTATTATGAGGCATTCTTTGCATATTTCTGAGCTTCTCAAACGCTGCTTGCTGCTACGGGATATTAGTATCGCAACTACGAGGGATGGGTATATGGACCCAATATACAGCGGCTGTACTTTAATGCCAGCTAAGGCTGGTCAGTTTAATCCCGACCCCCATACAGTACTAGTTGAACAAACCTCTCCTCGCCTACTTCTCAATAGGATATTGCCATATCTCACTCTGAACCAGATTAATATCCTCTACTGGCTACCCCTGTATAGTCCGAATTGGATCCCTATCTGAACCTCGCTTAGTTTAAGGCTGGCGCTATAATCATTTAAACCACAATTCAAAAATCGATATCGACGTGGTCATCAGTAGATGGTTTTTATCAACAAAATTAAGAACCTCCGCTATACCTACCTGTCACGGGAGGTTAGATATGTGCACATGTTTTTTTGGCAATCGCACGCTGGGAGAAGCCTTGGGCATTGAGTTCAACGACCCGCACCCTCTCTATTGTCGTACATTCACGCCGTTTTCCTGTATCTTGATCGGTCGGCATGTTGTGGTTGAAGAATGTTACCTACTCGGTGTCACTAAATTGGTTGCAACAGCCAGGGTGGCCCATGACTTTTGTCGGTCATCTGTACAGTGACTACTTTCTTATACATTATTACTTTCCGTGAGTTTCTACAGTATATAGATACCCGGTACTGGGTTCAGCGGCAGCAAAAATACAGATGTCAGATTAGTTGTAGATCCAAGATCAAGCTGCAATGCTTCACATCTGCTCTCGTTTCACTCTCACAGATTATACATGAAAGTAGAGCATACATTAGTCTCAATTCAGCACGTATGTATCTATAAATAAACTTCCGTCCGCCTCGTGGGCGGATGGACTATTCAATCTGTCCCCGCCCCACGTGCACCAATACTTACATCACAAAAATGCCATGATGAATGCCATATCTGGAGTTGAAATAGTTAATCTTCTATCACTTGATTTAAGCAATATAGCACATAACTAGGAGCTAGTAACACCAATAAATAGACAGAGAAGTTATCTAGAAGGGTAGGTTATTATTGAAGTAGATGCAGAAGGCTGATTAAGGCTAAATGAGTGATCAGCGGCTGGTTTAATAGAGTTTTCACAATCGGAAACCCAATAATGTTTCATTTTCTGGCGCTGAGACCTGGCGAGGTTTCTTTCTCTACAGCGCTGAAACCTACTTCCAGTGAAGCCGCGATATAAGAAACCTCTCGATAAGCAATAATACCGCAGCCTCGCGTGAAATAGTGCAGGAGAGTTATATCTCGTTATAAGAAACTTCTTGCTAGTCAGGGGGTTTATAATATCGGGACTTCACTGTATTGAAGATTCAAGGCGAAACGTCCGAGTCAAAATTTCGATGTGAAGTATTCTGAGTTCCTAAGTTGTCATTTTGATGCATTTGGGTCTCAACGGACATCAGAACAAGAAACCCTACCGGGTCTCAGTGCAGGGGAAATCCCCAGAAGAAACCTTTACAAGTCTCAGTGCAGTGGACAGAAGTAACCTTACTAGGTCTCAGTGCCAGAAAACCTTATTGGGTCTCAGCCAGAATTACAAGAATCTCCAGTGCAAAAAAGGATAACAGAACAAGAAATCTTGCCCAGACCTCATATGTGGGGAGACCTTGACCAAGGTCTCAATCCGCTTCAAAGGTTTCAGCCATCAAAGTCGAACCTACTACTGAAACTTGAAACTTGAAACCTTCGTCATGGTTACGAATAGGGATACTTATTCTAGAAGCAAGGCTATCGATTTCGTTCATTCTTGAATGATGTAAAGGAAGAAGAGAGAAAAATAAGCAAGGAGAACAACAGCAAAAAACAAGAACGGGAGACAAGAACGGAAGACGCGATCGGCAAGGCAGCTTTAGCGTCAATACTTACCGGCGAACATATTTAGCCACTTCAGAAGCCTTGGAAACGCTGACAAAGTATCGTGAAGAGGGAGATAGGAATAGTCCCCACTGTACGCTTTGGGTACAAGAGTCTGGAACTAGACTCCGAAGCTCCGAAGTCTACTCTGCTCCGCCTATTTGAGTTTTCACAGTATCTACTCCGGACTCCTTCGGCAAGGCCTGGAATTGCTTCAGTGCCCTCCAAGTCTAGTGGAAACTACTCCAATATCAATTAGACATCAGGTGGAGCAGGGCTTAAAGCCGTTGGAGCAGAGATATCTTATGAGGCCCTGGAGGCAAAATGCCAAGACCGCCCCAAATCTTCAAATCCATTTGATGGTACGTCAGGTACCTAGTGCAACCGGCCGCAACTCTTTTCCTTCTGTTAAGTACAGTGCCATTCAGAAAGTATCCGGGATGCATAGAAGAGGGGGCAGGCTGCATGCAGACCATTCTGCATATGGTTAAGATAGCCGGCAGTCGGAGGAGTCTGGTTGGATAGTTTGCGTAGTAATATGCAGAATAGCCACGCTTGGCCTGCATTCAGCCTGACATTACCACACCCTCTTTTCAATGACTAAGCAGGCGTAATTACCCTACAGCCTCTGGCAGTGCAACCGGACAGCTACGGTAACCTGGGTGGGTTAATTATTTCTCTTCTTCAGTGAGTCTTACTCGTTTACCGCCTCCACCCGCTACCTAGGAGTTGCTATTCTAGCATGGGATTGCTGTTCTAGCATGGGGTTGCTGTTCTGCCATGCGCAACTTAGGTGGTTGTTCTGGTGAGGTTTGTGCTTGAAGTGTCGGGATTGTTGTTTACTACTAGGTTCATATACAGGCATAGCCAAGGCTGACTGCTTCAAAAGGCCGAAACCGATGTGACTACAACGCACAACAGATAAATTTAATTAAATTATGACACAACACGCACGTGCACGTGGACAGTGCTGGTACTTGATACACTAGTAGATAGCTATAGGTAAATATGGATATACATATTTATAAGTAGGCTTCCGTGATATAGCTTAGGCTACCTGAAGAACGGTATACTCCTGTTAATCAACAGAGTCGAGGTTCATTGTTCTCAGGAAACAACAAGTAGGTACAAATTCTAGTTCTGTAAGTTCGATAAGCCTTCCCTCAATCATCCTTGTTCTGTTTGACCTGTCCGCTTTCGAAAATTGTGCTATTCGCTAATTCTCTAACACCAACTCAGAGGCTCAATATTAGGTGTTGTAGAGGGCTTCAAAGTTGGAGATCTGGTTGTCACATTTATAACAAATTGTTATGGGATAGCTATGTACGGGAGTGGATATTCTGTGCTGTGGTCTTTGAGGTTCTATGGAAAAATATCCAGAATAAATAGAATATTCGTTGTTTTGATATTTTTTTTTTAGAGTCTATACGCCTAATCAGCCTAAGGCTATGCGGCGGCCTGGAACCTTTGACGGAACCTTCATTAGGAGCGGTCGACCCCCGAGAAAACCAGCTACATACAAACTGTGTGAGACCCGAACTCGCTGTATAAGAAAGAAACCAGTCGAAGTGATAGGGACATGGTATAAGCCAACCCCGAAAGTCCTCCATCACCAGTCACTGCGCTCCACTCTTCTCCCTCTGTCGAAGTCAAGGCTTCAATCGGTAGCCATCGTCCCCTCAACTTCAGGTGGCTCCCGAGTGCCAACTTCCTGTCAAAAAACATCTATAGAACAGGTGGTTTGGTTATTTCTGCTAGACTAATATGTGTCAGAGTGATCACAAGGACAGTTTTGTAGGCTGGGCGAGCTCGCAGAGCTACCTACAGTAGGTTTCCCTGCCCCAAGGATAGATGTCCTATCGCATGATGCTTTGCAATGCCCAGTGACTTGGTGGGCATGAGCGCTCAAGGATTCCAGACGCTTGGAGACTGGTGACTAACAAGGTACTGGGGCGGCCGTGCGCAAGCTCTATTGCATACCAGATAACAAGTCATCATCCCTGCAAGACCTTTAAACCCACCACCTTGAGTAGCCTCATGACGCTAAATCACAACTCATTGATCTCATAGTATATATTGATGACCTCTTGACAATCATCGGAATATTTCCTTCCCTCAGACTCTTTCACCATCTTACATACCAACAATTCATCCCTCTCAACACTAGCAGCTCTCCCGAATTAATATTGGTGGGTTAGCAATATATCGACATCGACTTCATCACACATCTCACAGCGCCATCTTACTTGTACGCCAGCCCTTCCCATTTCGGAGTATAATTGACGGCATTTATCACCTTGGGAACATCTAAAGCTCTATCTCCGAGCCTAATTATCGCGAACACAACAAGTACCCCCGGGCAGCTAAGGCATTACCATCCGCGACCTTTCGCGAAATCCACGAAAATGGCTCGGTCATGTTTCGATTCCAGGAACCGATCTACAAATACTCGGTGTTCCTCGGGACCCCTCTCATCCCGCTTCAGAGTCCTCCACACCGGGGTAATCCCCCAACAACTTATACGGGTACCTTCGCTCCGTACCGTGTTCAAGGGAGTAGTCAACGTGGTCCGACTGATCACCAACTCCATATCCAATGCTAGTCCCACCGCCGACGCCAGTTTGTCAGCATTACCAACCACTGGGGTTCCTGTAGTAGCACTCGCCCTCCCCGGCATCCAAAAACTCTTCAAAACTTCCCTCGTGCGATACTCCCGCCTCCCGCACGTCCGCGTGCAAGCTCGCCGTGCGAACCAGACTGACCTTCAACACCCACTCACCACATACGTCACCGACTGCCACGGGAAGATTCAAATGGAAACAATAAAAAATTTCGACCCCCAAGACACCACCACCGGAATTATATTCCTCCGATATCCAGATCCCATTGGTAATTTTAGCGCAAATCCTCGGGGTAAACCAATATATAATGAGTGGTATGTCCCACTCCCGGGCTGGTCTAAAATCTACCACGGCATCCCAGGGGAGGAGTACGCATCTTACGAATCGAAAAAGCTGGTTGAGAAAAAGGGGTTAATGATTACACCAGAGGTTATCAGGATATTAGGGGGCAGGGATGGGAAGGCAGAAGTACAGCCAGGCTGGGGTGGGTCGATGTTGGCGCTTGAAGGGGGGTTGTTGGTGAGTGATGGGTCGTGTATTGCACCAAGGATTTTGGAGAGGTATTTTCAATCTGAGGGGCCGGTCCTGGGGGAGATACTGGTACGGACGCGGAATAGTTCGAATGAAGTCAAGGCGGAGATTTAGGGATGAATTTATCCTTCGCATCTAAATCTACTTTGAGATAGATATGTGGGTTTTTCCTTGGGACTTTTGGTTGGAATTTGGCTCTTCCTAGGTCTCTCTGACCGCTGCGAAGCATATCGCAGCTGAGCACCTAGCGCCTGTTCTTTCACACTCGCCATATGTATTGCATATGATACTTTCCCCTTCCCTTGTCTCAATTTTGTTTCGACTCTAGAATGGGTATTCAGAATTCGGGTAGCCATCATGATATGTACATACTCCTGGTGTTTCCATTTTGACTCATATAGTACAACAGATTCATGATTAAACCGGTTCATTGAGGACTGGCCCTACCAATTGACTTGCCCACCCAGTCAAGATGGCCCGTTTATCCATGATTGAGATTATCTATATTAATTATTATCTACCTAAATATACATCATTACCCTTATTGTATTCCACGTCGATGTATCTTCCTGGTCATCCTGATCCTGTTCATCTTTCATCTTTCTGCTGTTGCTTGCTCACCTCTATCTATATCCACCCCGCTCGGTCTCTTGCAACAAACTACATTACCCGTACCTCGTGGATGGCAGTGAATTGTGTAGCTCCGATCTGCTTTGCAGCGCCTTGCACCGAATGTCTGCGCAATCAATACTCCAAGTCCTTTCTGTAAGATTACAAGGTTACGAGCGGGGGAATCTTGAGACATATAGATATATTCGTCAGGGCTATGTAGAGATCGCTATAGTCTTAATGCTATGGTTCTACTGTCCTGCCTTTTTCCTTATTTCGCCAGCGGATTCCAGCTCTTTTATACTCCTCGAGTTATCCCAATATGCCATTTCGGGCTTCCCTGTTCATGTCCGCATATCCCAATTGTCCATTCTCGGATTCCTGCGCTTCCCGTGATATCGCACGTGAAAGTAATTCCTACACTTTCTGTATGTATGTAATGAACTTGTCCTGTGCCGAAGAATTTCCCTCGCTTTATATCTTTGCTTGTTCGCTTTGCTTATTTATTTTTTATTATACTAGCCTTTTATCTGTTATCTTATTTTCCTGACCCACTTCCATTGACCCTAACTAGCTTCACTGGCCTAGTATAGTCTATTTAATGTGTTGTAGCGAGTGGAGTTGTGGTTGTAGCGAATGGAGCCCTTGTCGTACTGGGCTGGACATATATATTAGATTTCGGGACAAAGTCTCTAGGTAGCTCTAAAGGTGCACTGACAAGACATCTATGGATTTATCATCACCTGGAAAGTTAATGGCCACCCATATCTGTACCTGCAGCAGCTATAGAGTACCTACTTGCTGTACGTGCAAATCCAAACCAAAACTGGGTCGCTGAGATAGGTATAGGTAAAATGCCTAGGTATGGTGGTAGCTTACAAGATCCGGATCCGAACTGGCGGATACTGATTTGAGTTCCTACTGTTTCCCTTGACAAAGCCCGGTGAATGAAGCGGTGCTTTTCTGCGGGGTGTGTTGGCTTCGTCAGCGGTGGCTATGTAGCGTCATCATGCATACAACAATCAACCAATGAATATGTGTATGATGTGATGAGTGATCAAGAATTCCATGGAGGTGGGTTGAAGAAAACAAACAACTTCAACTTAGTCAGAACAATTATCACGAGCGATGTGCAAGTCACGGGAGGTCAGCAATCCTGGGGACGCTTATGAGAAATGAACGAATAGGATTGGGGAAAGTTGTGAGCATGGAGAAGGATATAAGCAGCGGTTTCGCATGTATTTCATAGTTCTGTTCTGTAGGGCACGGCACGACAGTCTATGGATGGTCGCTATGGTAGCTCTTGAATATACTCTTCCACCTACAATTCCTCCGTTCATAACCTCGTAATCTTACAGACCAGGCCAGTAGAGCTAAGCCTCGTTAGTGAACCTAGACTGGGTTGATGGAAGTTAGATGGGTCAGAGGTGGAGTTGAAGAGCTTCACTTGGTGGGGATTTGATATAAATTGAAAATGGCGGATAGAGATAGGTATTAAAAAATAAGACAGGACAGATGGAATGCATGATATAAACAGAGGCAAATTCTCCCCTACAGATACAAAAGACATCATAAATGAAGTGGAATGTTATGAGCTATCAACTTGATGAAGATTTAAGAAATGCATTTGTAGTGACGGTGGATGTGCTAATGATCAAAAAGTCGGAAGAGATGGTATTTGATACAATTACTAAAATTCATTCACAACATGCACATCTAAGCAAGGTTAAAACATGTGATCTGCAAATTACCATACAAGAAGCAAAGAAGTTATTAATAATATTCTTCAAGTGCAAAAAGTTAATTTTGCTAAGCCCGGAACATATACTCTATAAACATGTTTCGTCAAGATTTCTTCTACCTAGTGGAGATAATGTAAGATTACGAGGTTACGAGCGGAGGGCCCTTGAGAGAGAAAGAGATAAATGTACTCGGCGTCAGGACTATCTAGAGATCGCTATAGTCTTGGTGCTATGGTTCTAGTGTCTTGTCCTTCTCTTATTCCACACTGGATCCCGCTCCTTATATCCTTCGAGCCCTATCTCAGACTTGCCTTTCCGGGCCTCCCAGTTCTTTACCCGCATAACTCAAAGTTGCCTTTTCCAGCCCATGATCGACCTTGCGTTCGGCCCGAGAGTATTTCCTACAGATAGTAGGGGGTGTAGTAATCTGAGTGGTGGGTATGTGTAATCGAACTCATTGTACATACATACTACTGATTGAGCGAGGAATGAATGATGATAGCATTGTGCCTGTAAGAATTACAAGGTGATGAAACCTTGTATCGAGGGAATAGCAGAACCTTGAAAGGAGCAGCATTGGGGCCTGCTTATCGCCTTAAGCGGATTGCCAGTTATGAAACTGCAGAATAAGGGTAAGGTAGGTCTACCTCAGTACATGCTTGGATGCTGACAAATAATGATATAAGGTGAGCGGTGAGCTGTGAGAGTCCAGTGAAGGAAGTGCTACTCGAGAGAGGGAGGAAGGGAAGTGAGCTCTGTATTGATATGAGCTAGAGTCTCAGTCTAAGCGCATATTCGGCGAAAATGTAGCCGGGTAAGGTCTGGCTGATTCCCAAAGCGCAGGTCTAGTATGTACGGGCACTCTAATAAAGCATATCTAGAGCGATTAGGTGAAAATCGCAGATATTTTGTTAACTACGCTGAGCCTAGGCCTGCCTGGGGAGGTACGATTTGGATATGCAGTGTTAGATATTTGTAGAGAAAAAATTGAATCTGGGAACATTGTAGAGTTTTTTTAAAAAAATCGGAAGGACCCGCCCCAGATGTTGTAAATCTACGCACAAAGGGAGTTCTTAATATCAGTAATTCACTCTGCTAGGATACTTTCAGATTTCATATCCGCAAGCTCACTTTGATTCAGGTTGGGTCTGGGGACGGAGTATATTACACGGATGCCATTGAGAAGCGGAGTAGAGATTTGGGCCGTGAAGGGCTCGGGGTATCCTGTATCTAGTTGGAACTACGCTACTTTTCTCATTTCGCTCATACCGCATAATATACCTTACTGCATAAGAAGTGTCCTGACGGGCATCATGCAGTAAGACAGATTCGACTGTAGGTAATAGGTTGCTTACAGATGCGGATGTGGAAAAAAGTCGACTGGGGTTGCTTACCCATAGATTTAGTATGGAGGTGGTTTTGTGATCGTGTTTCTCGCGAGATATGTGCTACAGCGAACCACTATAATAGCATAACGCCAGGGCCGGGATATCCTATGCTATTAGGACATTTATGCAAATATAGAGGCTTTGCTTGGAATCGCGTGCACATAGAAAATATGAATTGAAATTCCTGCCGAAGTACTCTAACTCTCTATTCAACTCCTTCTACTGCTATTGCAGCCTCCAGCCTACCCCGGCTACCCGCGCTACTCCATCTTTCATTACAGAGAAGGATCAATTGGAATATCCATCTTAGATGAAAGACTGTCTAGATGAAAGACTGTCTAGATGAAAGACTGCCTAGATGAAAGACTGGGTACTTTGTACGGAGTAGTGTGAAGACTGAGCTCTATAAGAAATTTACAATCACCAATCTGTTCCGGCAGTCCGTTGCTCCGCTCTGTTTCTCGCTGTTTATCTCGGCTGTAGATACCTGCAGTAGCTGAAATAGAAGTACAGTACATCTCCGAATTTTCATAGGCCTGCCACCATACCACTAGTTATGCAGGTTTAATTGTTAGGTAGCGCTTGACACGTTTGGTACCGAGCTCGGGCCATCGGGGTCTCTGCTAATAGAGCGGTTATGCTATTATGATGGATGCTTATTATAGAGGTTGGACTATATAGGGTGCTTTAGTTTGCCGAGAGGCTGCCTGATGGAAATGCGAGTGGAAAATATTCCGGGGTTCAACATGATAGTATTTATGCAAGACGTCTGAGATGCCCTTTTGTTAAGTATTCGGGCTAGGTCACCTTAGCTCGAGCCTGTGAAAGGTTGAGGTTAGTATGCATGGCCTGAGTTGTGTCTGTATGTATACCGTAATATATGTACAATACGGTAGTGTGCTTCAGTTCAACACTTACTCACAATAGTGACACAAGTCTCTTGTGCTCACTGCTTATTACATCGGAGTTGGTATAAGTGCCTGGATGTGGAGGGCGAAAATGAGAATTTATCACATTTCTGGTGAAGGAGTAGCTTCCGACTATACCCGGAAAGGTAAATTCAACACCAGGAGTGATATAGCATGCGTGCAACCACCCATCCTAGAGATTGATTGGATTCCTTGATATACATCCGTCGACCAGAAAGTGTTATTTGAGCTTCGGTCCACCTTCCCCAGCCTTCTGGCTCCGGTCCACCCACCGAGTCTTGCAGATCCAAAGTATGATATCCTACGTCACCCCCCTCTTCGAAGATCGGATAGGTCCAATAGTTCCTCCGATGCCTTCTCATGGGCAGTGTAATCGGGGTAACAGTTTCACATCGTTTCCGCTTTCAATCACCTCCTCCTCCCTTAATCATTTCCTCGTCCTCCAAGGATTTCCCCCGTCTGAGTAGTCTGGTTGGACAGTTTGTGCAGAATAGCCTGAATACAGCCCAGCCTAACCACTCCGGTTTTTATGCATCACGGACACTTTTTGAATGGCACTGTATGTAGAATTCCTAATATCAGAGTTGCTGGGTCTTGAATGACCTTCTTTCAAAGTCGTTTCTCAATAAGTTCTCATGACCTATTGGTAGTTATCTGGGTCGGCCCCCAAATAGGTATGTCGTTCGGGGTAGTATTATCAGATTAGTCTGATTGCACACATGGACGGAGAATCATTATGTAGTCACCAACTTAACATAATCAAGTATTCTGCATGCTGTGCTCTCACCCATATCGAACGGTCCGCAATTCACTTGTAAACCAACTGTCGCAATTGCAACCAGACTACATCGTAATCACGAGTAGAAGGTACGCCTAGCCATATTAGTCACCGCCATGTCGCTCCAAAGGGAAATCATTGCACCTAGGGCATGCCGGCACGCGCAACCAAACTAGGAAGCTGACAGCGGTTGCTACTGTGTAGTATATTGTAGGGGATCTCTGGGGATATCTATAGACTCACGCCCTCATTCAACTCGAGAGAACTCACGCACGTGGGAATCACGAATGGAACGATACCCCTATGCCATATTGGTCGGGGTCAGTTTTAGGTTCTGCTATGGGACATCGGACGGTATATTCTTCACTCACCTCCCTCTACCTCGATATCAATCTAAGAACCCACACCCGTAGGGTAGGAATCACGAATAGAACGATACCCCATGACTCATTGGGCTGCACCAGTTTTAAATTCTGTTCTGGGGCATAATGACGGTATACCCGTCACTCACCTCCATCTCCCGCGATACCAATCAAAGTACTTACACCCGTAAGGTAGCAATTACGAATGGAAGGATACCCCATGGCCCATTGGTCTACACTAGTTTCAGATTCTGTTCTGGGGTATAAGGACGGGATACTCTTGACTCGCCCTCGATATCAGTCAAAGAACTCACGCTCGTAGGGTAGGAATCACGAATGGAACGATACCCCTTAGCCTCATTCTTCTGGGTCAGTTTTAGTTTCCGTTATCGGACAAATGGACGGCATATCCTTCACTCACCTCCATCCTTCACTCACCTCCATCTTTCACTCACTTCCACCCTTCAGTCATCTCCATTCTTCACTCACTTCCATTCTTCACTCACTTCCATCCTTCAGCCACCTCCATCCTTCAGCCACCTCCATCCTTCAATCACCTCTATCTTTCACTCACTTACATCCTTCACTCACCTCCATCCTTCACTCTTCACTTACATCCATTCTTCACTCACCTATTTTCTTCGCTCACCTCCATCCTTCACTTACTTCCATCCTTCGGCCACCTCCATCTTTCACTCCCATCCTTCACTCACCTCCATCCTTCAGTCACCTCTATCCTTCACTCCCAACCTTCACTCACTTCTATCCTTCACTCACCTCACTCACCTCCATCCTTCGCTCACCTGCATCAACCCCGATATCAGTCAAGAACCCACACGCACGTGGGAATCACGAATGGATCGATACCCCTTTGTCCTATTGGTCAGGTCAGTTTTATTCTGCTATCAGATATTTGGGGGGTATATTTTTCACTTAGCTCCATCTACCTCGATGTCAGTCAAAGAACTCACGCACATAGGAATCACGAACAGGACGGCACCCCTTAACCCAATTCGTACCAGGGCATATACACGGTTGTTCATACCCTCACCTGTTCTCCACGATGTCAGGCAAAGAACTCATCCCTAGGTAGAAACCACCAATGGAACGATATGCCTAAGCCCTATTTTTCTGGGTCTGTTTTAGCCTATGTTCTCGACATGTGCACGGTATGTCCTTCACTCATCTTCATTCACCTCCTTATCAGTCAAATAACTCCCGCACGTAGGAATTCGGAATAGAACGACACTACTTAACCCTATCGGTCTAGGTAAGTTTCAGCTTCAGTTCATGGACATCTGCACAATATGTTCTTCACTCACCTCCATGTACCTAGGTCTCACGCAAAGAACTCATGCACACACTGACCCCAATTCACCTCCATGTCAATCAAAGAACTCACGCGTAACGTAGCAATCACGAAGGAACGACACCAGCCCTATTCGTCTGCAACACTTTTAGCTTCCGCCCTCCGGCATAGAGACGGGTTGTTCTTCCGTCGCCTCCATTCACCTGGATATCAGCCACCTAACACACGTACGTTTGAAACAGGAATGGAACGATATCACTGAGCCCGATTGGTCTGTGTCAGTTTTGGGTTCTATTCTCAGACATATGCACAGTATGTATATACTTTACTCACCTCCATCCACCTCAATATCAGGCAAAGAACTAACAATCGTAGGGTAGGAATCATCAGTTGAACGATATGCCATGGCCTTTTCATCTGCATCAGTTTTAGATTTTGTTCTCAGCCATAGAGACGGTTTGTCGTCCCGTCACCTCCGTTCACCCCCATCTAAGACAAAATAACTGGGGTAGGTGGAATAATGAGTGGAAGATACCTCCAGTCGTATTGGCCTGGGTCAGTTTTAGCTTTTTTTCTCAGGCATATGGGCAGTATATCCTTCACTCACCCCTAGGTAGTCATCTGGGTATCAGTCAAAGAACTCACCCGGAGGGTAGGAATTACGAATGGAACGATACCCCTTAGCCCGATTGGCCTGCACCAGTTATAGCTTGTTTTCAGACATATGGACAGTATATCCTTCACTGACTCCTAGTCATCTGGATATCAGTCACAGAGCTCACCCGGAGGGTAGGAATTCGGAATTGCTTTTTTTTTTCATACTCATTGCTCATATACGGCTCTACTGGTTTTTTTTTTTTTTAAAAAAAACTCAGTACTCGTATATAACTCCAGTGGAGGGGCCACGATGAATAAGCTGGAAATCCAGGTGGATTCAAGGGGGTCAAGCTAATCTGGCCTCCCACGCCGTAAACACAACGATTATAATGAAGGAGAAAGTAAGGGGAAAGCATCTTCCGCCTATCTAAAATGAAAAAAAAGGGAAACCACTTTCCGCCTATAACATCCAACTCCGGCGACAACGGCAACCCCCGCGCCATTAGGAATTACGAATGAAACGATACACCTTAGCACTATTATTCTGGGTCAGTTTTAGCTTCTGTTTTCGGACTTGTTTTCACCCACTTCTTGCAGGTACCTCGATATCAGTCAAAGACTGACGCACGTAGGAACCACGAATGGAACTCTATGTCTCAGCACTGTTGATCTGAGCCAGTTATAGCTTCTGTTCTGGGGCATAAGTACGATAGACCTTTCGCTCACACCCACCTACCTCGAAATCAATTAAGAACTCACACACGTCGGGTAAGAATGACGAATGGAACGATATGCCTAAGCACTGTTGGTCTGCACTAGTTGTAGCTTCTGTTCTGGGGTATAAGGACAGTATACCCTTCACTCACCTCCATACTCCTCGGTATCAGTCAAAGAACTCACATTCGTAGGGTAGCAATCACGAATTGAGCGATACCCCACGAGCTACACTAGTTGTAGATTCTTTTCTGGGGTATAAGGGCGGGATACCCTTCCCTCACCTCCATCTCCCTCGATATCAATCAATGAACTCACTGACAGTAGCAATCACGAATGGAGCGATATCGCTTAGCCCTATTCGTCTGCATCGGTTTTAGATTCTGTTCTCTCCCCTAGGGACGGTTTGCACCTCTATCCACCTGGATATCAGCCATGACTCACGTACATTGGAACCAGGAATGGAACGATACCACTAAGCCCGATTGGTCTGCCTCGGTTTTTGGTTCTGTTCTCCGCCACTTTGTGCTCCCGTCACCTCCATTCACCCCCAGGCTAATGAAAATAACCCAGGCCGGTGAAATGATGGGTGAAAGATACCTCCAGCCTTATTGATTAGCGTCAGTTCTCTGCAAGGAGAATAGGTTGCAGCCAGGGACCTACCAGCAGCTGCTACTCCGTAGTGTTCTCCGGGCGTATCCTTGGGCGGTATATCTTTCCATTCACCTCCATTCACCTGGATACCGGGCAAAGAACTCACAGCCGCCGGAATTCCGAATGGAACGATACCGCTGAGACCTATTGGTCCCGGCCGGTTGTAGCTGTGGACAGTATATTCCCCCATCACCCCCAATTATCTCATACACATGCACGCACCCCCATTCACCTCGATATTCACAAGTTCATGTAGGCAGGAATCACCAATAGAAAGATGCTTCTTAGCCCTATTGATCTAGATCAGTTATAGCAACTGTTCTCTGGCGCATGGACGGTTTATCTTGACCTCACCCTGATTCACCTGGATATCAGTCAAAAGACTAACGCACGTAGGTATTACGAATGGAACGAAACCCCTTTGCCCTCCAAGGCTGTAGGTACTGTACTCGGCATACAGGCGGTAAACGCTTCACTCACCTCCATTCACGTCGATATCAGTCAAAGGACTGACACCCGTAGGGTACCACTCACGAATGGAGCGATACCCCTTAGCCCTACTGCTCCGAGTCACTTTTAGCCTCTGTGCTCGGACGTATGCACAGTATATCCTTTACTCACCTCTATCTGCCTCTGTATCACTCAACGGCCTCACACTCGTAGGGTAGGAATCATCAGTTGAAGGATATGCCTTGGCCCTATTCACCTGAATCACTTGTAGCTTCTGTTCTCCGCTGCAGAGACGGTTTGTCCTTCCGTCACCTTCATTCTGCCCCATATCGAACAAATTAACGGGGTACATACAGTCATGTCGCGTTATAAGAAACTGCTCGGGACCGCAATAGAGTTTCTTATAACGCGACACCACTGTAGGGGGGATAATCAGTGGAAGATACCTCCAGCCATGTTGGTCGGTCTCACGTTTAGCTTCTGTTCTCAGACGCCTGGACGGTTTGTCTTTCACCTACCCCTTGCATTTACCCCGATATCAGTCAAAGACTGACACACGTAGGAATCACGAACCGAACGATACTCCATGGCCCCATTGGTCCACACCAGGTTTAGATCCTATTCTGGGGCATAAGGATGGGATACCCTTCACTCACCTCCATCTCCCTCAATATCAGTCAAAGAACTCACACTTTTAGGTAGGAATCAAGACTGGATCGATAGCCCATGGCCCCATTTGTCTGGGTCAGTTTTAGTTTCCGTTCTCGGGAAAATAGACGGTATATCCTTCACTCACCTGTGTCCTTCATTCATCTCCATCAGCCTCGATATCGGTCAATAACTCGCACGCTTAGGGTAGGAATTACGAATGAGCTATTAGTCTGCGTCAGTTTCAGCTTCTGCTCTCGGACATATGGACAGTATATCCTTGACTCGTCTCCAGCTACCTTGATATCAGTCCAAGAACTCACAGACGTCGGAACTATAAATGGAACGATACCCATGAGCCCTCTTGGCCTTGGTACCTTCTGCTATCGCACTGATGGGCAGTATATTCTCCCCTCACCTCCATTTATGTCGATATCAGTCAAAGAACCCACGGTTGCAATCATCCCCATTCCCCTCGGTGTTCAAAGGTTTATTTTTTAAATTTTTTTTTACATACTCATTGCTCATATTCCTCCGTTGGGGGGGCCACGATGAGCCACCCAGAAGTCCGGGTGGGGTATTCAAAGGCTCGCGATATTCAAAACGCACGATATTCAAAAACTCACAATATTCAAAAACTTACGATATATGGAGGCAGGAATCACCAATGGAACGATATTCCTTAGCCGTATTGGTCTGAGTCAGTTTTGGGTTCTGTTTTCGGACATATCGACGGTTTATCGTTCACGCACCCCATTTACCTGCATACCAGTTACAGAGCTCACTCGAAATTTAGGAATCACGACTGGAACGATACCCCGTAGCCATATCCCTCCGCAATAATTTTACCTTCAGTTCCCTAGCATAGGGATGATTTGTTCTTCCGTAACCTCTATTCACCCAGATATCAGCCAAATAACTCACGTACGTTGGAATCAGGAATGGAACGATACCACTTAGCCCGGTTGGTCTGCGTCAGAGTTTGGTTCTGTTCTTGAACATGTGGAAAGTATATTCTTTACTCACTTCCATCTACCTCGATATCGTTAACTTACACTCGTGGAGTAGGAATCATCAGTTGAACGATATGCCTTGACCCTTTTCATTGGCATCATAGATTCCGTTCTCTGCCGTACAGACGGTTTGTAGTCCCGTCACCTCCGTTCACCCCCACAGACAAAATAACTAGAGCAGATGGAATAATAAGTGGTAGATACTTCCAGCCGTATTGGTCTGTATCAGTTTTAGCTTGTGTTCTCAGACATATGGACAGTATATCCTTCACTCACCTCTAGTCTTCAGGATATCAGTCAAAGAGCTCACACACGGAGGCTAGGAATTACGAATGAAACCATACGCCTTATCACTATTAGTCTGGGTCGGTGTTAGGTTCTACTCTCGAGATATGGGCGGTTGTCTTTCACCCAGCACCTTGATATCAGTTCAAGACTGACGTATGTAGGAATCATGAGGGCGCCCGGGCGCCACCGCCCGAGATCGCTACCTCCCAGGCGTCCAAATAGCAGCAATTCCGGGCGGAATTGGGGCGTTTTTTCGCGGATTTATGGGGCCCTCGGTCCGGACCGTGGCCATCTAGATTGTCAGCATGCCTCTGGTTGGCGCCGGTGGCGCCTGAGGCAACAGGGGCAAGCTAGATTCCATGCTGATGCTGCTCTCAAACATGTGATGCACAGTATAGATGTCGCTCAGCTCCATCCGCCACGATATCGGTCAAATAACTCGCACGCTTAGAGTAGGAATTACGAATACCTATTAGTCTGGGTCAGTTTCAGCTTCTGCTCTCAGATATATAGACAGTAAATCTTTGACTCGCCTATGGTTACCGTGATATCAGTCAAAGTACTCACGCTAATATCAAGGTTAAAGGGGAGTAAATGATAAACCATCCCTATGTCTGAGAACAGATACTGGCACTAGTATAGGGCAATTGGGTTAAGCTGTAATGGCTCCGTTTGGATAGGAAGGTAGCTGGAAGTTAGGAAAGAACCTATGCTAATATCCGAAAGCAGAACCTATTACTAAGTTAGTTCAAGAGGGCTAAGAGGTATCGTTCTATGTACGATTCATATGTACACATCAGTCTATAAACTAAAGCCTATAGGAATTACGGATGGAACAATAACTCCAGAGTTAGTGGTCACCGTCAGTTCCCTGCAAGAGTAATTTATTACAACTACGATTTTCCTCCGCCCCAACGCCACCAGCCAGCGCCTTGAATACTACGTCACCAATGCTGTCGCCCAATGCGCCCCATCGCCCCTAACGTATTTGACCGGGATCCGGCGCATCCGGCGCACTTCCGGGATGCATGTATTGAATTGTTAAAAAATCGAATTATAATGCAAATAGGCTCAAATTAAAACCAGAGTTTTAGTATAGACATAGAATCCATCTGCAAGTGCTGCCCTAGGGTGAGCATTGCAATATAAAGTGGTGAAAAATGGAAGGTAGGATTGGGAGTATGTATGGACTAGCAATTAATGTGACGAGATTGTAGCCTCAAAGGACTTGTGGGGCACAATATACATTGTACGTGATGTATAAAACATGTAGATTCAGTATCAGGACAAAGCACCTGCTATATGAAGAGATGTAGTAAACTACATAGCAGATTATGTGAAAAACTACATATTTTGAAGGATATAGGAATCGAGGAATGTTTATATCAGGTTTATATCCGAGTTTAGGTTCAAACACATATGTTTACTCTCTTTACTAAGGAAGTCTTATATATTATAAAGGTATGGTAGGCCCTGTACAATGGGTTCCAACTCAGGATCATCAGCAAAGAAAAGTTGGGATCCCAAAGGCTACACCAAGCGTCCAGAACCTAGCTTGTGTCCGCTGCCTTACCAGTGTCAGGACGCTCATCCTATCTTCGCTTGATTCTAACCCTATCTATGCTTCTCGCTATATTATGTTCCCTTCTCTACATGTTCCTCCTCGTGATACAGCTGGCTCTTGTGTCTCCCTCTCCCATTTTCCACATGCATTGCGGGACATTTGTAATAGTTTTTTTATGTACCTTAGATTACATGATTGCTCGATATTTGTATCATTCTACTTTCAAACAAGTATATCAGCAAAGAATTTTTAGCGTCCTGACACCCTGCTGTGATACCCTAATACCCTCTCTTTACTATATACCTCTTATGTCCCCCATGGTATCCTGTGAGTCCTATTCTGGCTTGTTAACCCTTCTGCCTTCTACAAGTCCCTGTCAAGTTCTTTTCCGCCTGGGTGCCAATTCCCCGGTGTGACACGTCCCTAGTCATGTACTGTTTTCTCCAACTGTACTCCCTACATACCCCCTACACATCTTCGTCCTCTTGTATGCCCATACTCATCTGTCACTAGATCTTCACAAATGATTTAAGCCAACAACTGTCTAGTTACACATACATTATATCCCACTACAACATAATTCTCCTGTCCCTATCCTTGTTTCGTACCTTCAGAGTCCTATTTATTAATTGTAGAGCTCATTCTATGTATTCAGATTAATCCGATTGTTTACCAGCCATACCTTGTCTTATTTCAACCCAATCAGATGCACCATCCCTTCTATATCCCCTATCTGCACAATCCATAACTCCTTCCCAGTATTCCTGCATTCCATCCGAACCATTCCTTCAACCCCTCCTGGCTTTCTTGAACCCCATACAGAAAGTAATGATACTAGAGCAACCTCATGCACCTTATTAACATAAGCCCATACGCTGAAGAGCCCTCCCAGTTTCCCTACAATCCTCCCATCTAGTTCCCCATTAGCTGCCAATGATCTTCCTCTGCATCGCACATATAGCCAATCAGTCCATGGTTTCCCCATCTTCCGGAATGCCTGCCCCACTATCCACCAGACATTGTGTATCTGTACAGCTTCCCCTTGAAATTGTGCCAGTGCAACTGACAGCTACGGATAATGGTGTGTTGGGAAATACTCGACCTCTGCCAGCCTTACCACATCTACTAGCAGCCCTGAATTCAACCTGAGATATTGTTAGAACTATTTGGGAAGCTCAGGAACCATTAGCCTTTCCGCTACCTTGTGCATGAGTGTGTCTTCTGGATAATTGGAACCTTGTTTACCTTCGAATCTTGGATACTTGGTATTGTTCGGATGATTTGGCCTCCCCTTTGGCTGATTAGCATCTTGCATCCACTACCTGGAGTCCTGTATGTTGATCAAATCCAGAATCCCACAATCCACTGGGAACTTACAACTACAAACCTCGATTTTGAATTCTCTCATCTGCAAAGCATGTTCTCTAGTCATGGTATCGAGTATTTGCTTGGTTGCATTCACCTGGTTAAATCTCCGATAGGCATCCTTCAAAGGTTTGTGGAGAGCCTCCATCACATCTATTGAGTACTGTAAGATGCTCATCTATCGTGCATTGAGCGCCCAGTTCCTAAACTTTAGCAACTCTCAACTTTATAACTTTTGCTACAATACATTGCCCAAATTTCAAAGGTAGGTTCTTTGACAGAGAAATATTGATTTACAAGTGTTCGTGAAAATAATTTATTAGAATTAAGGTCAGTTGTTAGGACCCAAAGTTCACGACTTTTTGTATATACATGTCATTGTAATCTGAGAGCAATTAATAGTTACAGGTGCAAGTTGCTTGACTGCCAAGTAAAAGTGGTGTAGCAATTAATGATTACATCACTAAAATTTAACCCTAACTGCCTAATGTAGTAAATTCCCCCTTTGAGAAATACATGCTATTTATTTATTTGGTGTGTGAATTAATAGTTACTGATAACAAGACTTAACCCTAACTGCCTTATTAGGTAGATTCCCTCTTTCGGCCTTACACACTAAATTTTACTTTAGTGTGAGAATTACTAATTACCGACCATAAGACTTAACCCTAACTACCTTATTGGGTAGATTCCCTCTTTCGGCCTTACATGCTAAATTTTACTTTAGAGTGGGAATTACTGATTCTAACTGAGTTATTGGATAGATTCCCTTTTTTGGCCTTATACACTAATATTTACCTTTGTATGGGAATTCCTGCTTACCAATTACAAGAGTTAACACTAAGGGCCTAATTGAATAGATTCTGTATTTCAGCCTTACACACTTGCTCTTACTATATTATTCTATATAGTAGAAGGTTATGGTCTTCACAGTGAGTTCTTTGAGATTTCTGCCGAGCCCGCGACTGTAGTTTTTAACTCCATTTTCAACCCCAGTCAACCACTACCACTACAGATCAATTAATTCAGCCATGTAGGTCAAATTGTAGATAAAGATACAGCAAGGCCATTAACCTAAAAAAAAGTGCATGGTCCCTCCCAACTTGTTCTGTCATTACGGGTGAAAGTCCTGACGTTGTTGGGGCTAGCAACCCGTTTGGGCTTGGCAGACTGTGCCGAAAAACTCCATGTGCGTAGATTTTAGAACAGTTTCTGTAGTGGTTTCTGTAGAGCCCAAACAATTTTACGTGGATCAACAACACGTGTTCTAGCTCATCATAGTACTCTGCGTATCTATTAGAACACTTTTTGTAGTACCAACTAGATCTATATTATAACTAGTACATACGTAGCACTCATACAAAATATGGTTGAAACTATCTATTAATTAATTATACCCATATGTATATATAAAAGATAGAGGCAAGCTGATTCTAAAGATTTTAAAATATTTGCAGCCTTACGCCAAAGTTGTTATCCAATTATCTCTTAAAGTTCAAGTATATAATATATTCGGGTGTTTGGTAGGTAGGCTATATGTGTGCTAATCTGAGGTTTGGTAGGGAGACGGCATATGATATATTAAGGTGTTTGAAGGGGGGCAATATAGGGGCTAATTGTGGATTTGGTAGGTAGACGATCTATGATATATTTGGGTATTTGGGAGAGAGGCTATATATAGGTTATGATACCCAAGTGATTTATGGGCTAATCATAGATAGGGTACAGATACATTAGTGCATTTGGCAAGTATGCGATTTTTAGCGTACTTTATTTTAGTATGTGAATAACAAGACTGAAAGTCTCCTAATTCAAGATAGTTCTAGTTTGCGACTCACATTTTGTGGAGTCTCATACCTTATCCTCATTGGGTAAATTCCCTGTTTAGAAGTACATGCACGGGATCCTCTAACCTCAGCCCGCAGTGCGTGCCACATCCTACATGCCTATTGCATTCTACGTGCCCATTAGAATTTAGTGTGCCTCCTATATGCACCATTTGCACTTTGAGCAGGAAAGAATCTTTGGTGCCCTAATGCCCTGCTGTAGCGCCCGGACGCTAGGCCTTTGTATCATTGCCTCTAGTGCCCTTAGTGCCTACAGGGAGACCAAGCGCCACCACCCCAGATCGCTGACTCCCAGATGTCCAAATCATAGTAATTTGGGGGGGAATTTGTAACGGAAGACTGTTTTTTATAATTGTCTTAGTACGCATTTCCTAGCACCTATCATGTATACCAGATAGCTCAGGCATAGTACCTTTGTAAATGGGGACCTAAAGTATTTAGGGTGGAATATTACCCTGAAGTAATATTCCAGGATTACTAAGTACTTTAAAGGCTAAGAGTTTGGTTTCTAGTATTGGATTACTAAGTTC
>Ga0307511_10000364_pt1 | contig 48242 bp, 58 predicted proteins | sample 13_EM_MG_FD_200266 | JGI IMG/M metagenome (GOLD analysis project Ga0307511, IMG submission 200266) | Populus trichocarpa ectomycorrhiza microbial communities from riparian zone in the Pacific Northwest, United States - 13_EM | ecosystem: Host-associated > Plants > Roots > Unclassified | place... | reverse complement strand
ATCAAGACGGCTATCACCGTCCACTCGCGCCTGTGACCCAGGGATCGGTGCGTTTCTGGCACAAATAAGGGAAAGCTGAGACTGATCACATGGAAGATACTGCGGTGAGGGCTACCTTGAAGGATAGCTCGCTGGCACTGGTGAGTGAAGCCGGTCGTGATTCCGATCGAATCGGCTTGTGGAGCCTCCATCGTGGAGCCTTCTGCCATCGGGCGGAACCCCCACGTTGAAACGGTTCGTGCTGCCGATGTGTGACATGGCGGGTGAGGGAGCCGGTCCGCGACTGCCGGGCAAGAATGGAGTTAACCATGCGTCCCACCCGAGCCCTCCACACTGGTGTCTTTGGACCTATAGGTCTACCTCAGTCCCTGCCCTGGGGGACGTGGGTGGGGGACGAACCGGGTCCGAGAAAAAAGAAGGCGAGTATTCTGCACCCAACAAAGCGATGTTGTGAGAGCCCCGAACATGGAACACTGACGCTTGCACCCAAAAGGGATGTACTACATACCCTCCTGCCCGAACGAGTCTGACCAAGTTAGCCCAGGGACGCCTCAACGCGTTAACCAAACCAAGGTTCACCTCGCCCTCTAACCTACTCCGTACCGGGTCGCGCGTGTGGCGACTTCACCTACGGGAGTTCCGCAATTTCGTTGTGAACTCTTCGAAGCCTGCACGTCCCAAGGCGCGAGGAAGGAAACGGAGCGGCTACTTGGTCGGAGGAACAGGCGAACACTCTGATAATTGTTTCCAGTCACCACCGCACAAGTCCCATACCGTTGCCGGCGCTGTGTGACCCGTATGTGAGGATCGCACTTGGTCCGTGATCACTCGTCACGTAAGGCTACGCGGTGCCGGCGTAGCGGCGCTCGCCCGAGCTACAGACGGCCAGGCAGTCAGTTATATGAAATCCAACCAGTTGCTGCTCCCCAGCACGACCTTCCCGAGCCGCCCGGGCCCTTCTAAGCCCTTTGCAGGAGGGAATGGCGAAGATCCGGTGGTAGTTGGAAAGCTGGATTCGAGCCCCCAGGCCCCAATACTCAACCAGTCTCCGTATGTAGGACTTAAGTGGGCGCCTACTGTACTTGTTAACAGCTATCCGACAAGCCCTATGAGACGGGACTTCGCCAACTCAGCCATAATTTGGTCAGCGGGCTGAATTTCGAACGAAATGGTCCCAACGTTGTGATTCCAGGTGCGCGGTTTGGAGACATTATCCGCAACCCGACGCAACGGATGGGGTCCTGACAACTCCCTTATAAGGGTTCGATATTCACCTAGATTCGTTCGTACACGTTGTACATCCTACGGACGGTCACCGGTGTCACCCATTACTATATGGGCATAAATGATGGAGTATGCAGTTCCACCGTAAATTTTGTGGTGAGATTACGAGGGGTCCACATGTATAATACATCCGATTTTCATAGGAGTGGATGTTATGCATTCTCACATCTCCCACTGTTCCTATTGTTCTTCCACACTAAACCCCTTCAGCAACCTATAGTCGATTTCTGTGGCGCGGGCCAGTTCATAAGTTAGTCGCAATTTTACCGGTGGTGTGGTCACCAGGGCCATCCCGGCCCATGATAAGCACGTTGTTATCTGGATTTACGGTAAATTAATGCCGGATGTTTTCGACGACCGCCGATCACCAGAGGGGTCGTGCGCCCCCGGGCCGCCATGGGAAGGGTTTATACCAATGAATCTAAACACACAAATAAAGGATAGGCATGTGGGGCTACTCACAGTCGCTTGCAACTCGATGGCTCGTTTGTGATAAAACCCACGCAGGATTTTGTGTTAGTGCGTGGGGCCCGGTGTTGACGATACGTTCCACGATATGTTGCTTCGGGAAACCGTGGTAGCGTTACTTCGAAATCCCTCATCACGTTCGTAGGCACTCCCCGCTATCGGTGGTGGGGCTGTAATCCTGCCGCTAGTCACGATCACTACATTGATTGTCGTACTATTTATTTCCCAGTATGCGATCGATTAGGATAACGAACCTTTCCGCAATACCACTATCCGTCGCCCTCTCCCTCTCTAGTGTTGGCAGCTATACGTCGCCTTCCAAATGCATTGAGTACGCCAGGGAATGAGCGTGCGAACAACAGAATTGGCTGCCGAAGAGTTCCACTTGGAGTCCTGAGAGCGCTGGGTTTATCGGTCGTGCAACTCGTGCGGTTTCGTACACACAAAATGCCCGTGTTAATGTCTAGTTGTACCGGTACTTCAAATTGTCAAAGGGTTCCTCATCTCTTCCCTCGTGAGCCGAAGGGAGACCTGGATACGAACCGTAGTGCCGCGAAAGCAGGTGTCACAACAGAGGACGGGATTGAGAGTGTGATGAAGATTCCACAGAACCAGTTGTCTCGAACGGCTTACGTCTGCCGACAATTCCGCGGTGAACCGGTTGGCGACACGAGTAGATCATGAAGGGTGGGTGCCATCTTGGGGATTGGTTCTTGGAATGGTGTAAGGATGGTGTGCGGGGACAGTGTACGCTGTTGCCGTGGTCCCTGGGGCGGCGGACTGTGGAACATGCCGTCAACACCGGGCCCCGCACCAAAATACGAAATCCCGTGTGCGTTTTCCAAAAATGTGCCATCGAATTGCAAGGCTGCGTGGTGCATGATTGGCTGGTGCCCCCTGGTCGTAGTATCTGTGACGTCGGTTGTGCCCGTTGGCCATAGCCGGGAGACGAACCGAAATTTGCAACTCGCTCCCTGCATGACGAGAGCGGGAACTCCCCCTGATTGCTGAACGCTGGGTATTGAGTAAGTAGCGATGGTCAGAGGGTCGCAACTCGCAAGCGCGGCAGCGTGCCCGAGCCCTGGGGTCATATGAACGTTTCTCGACTAGTCTCGTCACCGTCAGTCCAAAATTTCAGTTGAAATGGAGTCCGTTTGAGCACTGGTACCTGAGTACCGACAACCAGTGCTAACCGAATCTTAAGCTTTCCCACAGTTTGCCACGAAACCCTTACTCAATAGCTTCCCAGTACGGCCTCTCCCGATTCGACAGGACCCGTTCCGTTGGACAGCTTGTGATTGGACGTAGACAGATTTTTTTTGGTGTGAGGGTGGGAGGAGCCGGCGGGGAAAGCCTCGTCTCATTGATGGCCGCCATTCGGCCTGGAATTTTACCAGCGTGTAATTATTTCGAGCCATGCGACACGATCTCGTATTTCCGACAGTTTCCGACAGCTCGTAGGCGGCGCGCCGCCCCACGTGGTCCGCCGGACCGCCACAATGCCAGAAGATCTCGAACCATCGCATACCGACGAACCGTTCGTGCCTCGTTCATGATCCAGGGATGCCAAGACTTTGCTTTGTTGGAGACACGTTGACCCCGAGGACTCCGAGGCTTGCACGTAAACAGATCGGGGGGTTTAAATTCACAACCGCCCTTCCTCGCTTGCTTCTACGGGATCATCCTGCCGATTTAATGACCTGCGGCAGTCCCCGTGGATCCGAAGAGACCAACGGGATTCTAGCGACATTCAGCTTTCAACCCAAGCACCCGATAGCCGAAGCCATCTATTGGAAATTCCTGGTAGCCCAACGTTCTCACGATCGGTCCAAGTGTATGCTCAAGACGGTGTAGAGCCTCCGAGATGGTTGCAACAGGGTCTCCCCACTAACCGCTGGGTAACGGGGGAGGTTTTTGGGTGGTATTGCATGACTGAGTGGGGGGGCTGCGCGGCGTTTGGGGCCTCACAGCCCCAGAGAGTCTCAGGCGTTCCACAGTGATTGTCACCAGATCTAGGAGTCCCACAGTCAAGGCGATTGCCGGTACAGTGGCCATTTTCGTTTCTATGTCTCTAAAAAAAAGTTCTTTAAAGAGCAGTCACCGGTCACCCGACGCAGAAGCGATTCCAAATGGGGTATAACATGTCTTGGGTGGGTGTGGCCGAAATGAAAGGAAAGAATGGGTTATGGCATGCCTGAACAGGTTTTACCTCGCATTAGGCCCATGCTGTTAGCGCGGACGGACCCAAGTGCGCTCGTGTGAACCACCACATCGGGCTGGAGATGAACTCGATCCTCTCGTGACCTCCACCGGTCCGCAAGGGCGTGGGAGGAACACGAGGGTCATTTGAAGCTCTCTGGGACCCGTCATCGGTGACGTATTGGAGGGGTGGCGTTGCATCCTGCATGCTCACGCTGAAACGGCTTGGGAGGAGGGGGCACGAGGAGGTAAATTTCGCAACACCGACAGCCCAAAGAGTCTAAATGGGCAAGCAGATAAAGATCTTCGCGATGGGAGGGGAGAAACGCGTCAGGGGTAAAGGAAATGAACGAAGATCGTGTGCTTAGCCTCGAGGTTCCTCCAGTAGCACGTTGGGTAGAAGTGTTCCCCGTTGGCGACGAGTTGCAGGTGGGAGAGCGCTGTGATCAGCGAGTGAGAGGGGAGAGGTGCCCTTTGGAGGATCTCCAATGGGTCGTATATCGTCTTTGTAAACCAAAAGAGGCCTGGTTTCCGGAAGAGGAACTGTTCCGGCGTGGACGGAGCCAAAAAAGTCATCAGAGGGGCGCCTGACTGTGTGGTACTCGGATGTGACCGTGGTTTCAGATTCGGTAGATGTGAATTCACTTGCCCGGACTCTTTTCTGTTTTCTGTAATGCCGGTGTTGTGGGCCAGGCGGTCTCCGATCGGCCGGATCCGGCCGGGAGATTGATGGGCTGAGACACTAGGCTACTTCATCCTCGTCCTCTGAAGTATAAATGCCTCGATTATGTTTTCTTTCCCTCACCATCTCCCCTCCTCCTCACAATGTCCAAGGGGTAAGTTCCCTTCACCCGGAACTATTCCTATCGCTGACTCTTTCTCCTCCCCGCCCCGTCCCTCCCTTAGAAACGTATTCGTACGTCTTCACTCCACGCCCACATTAGCCTTCCTTGGCTAACCTCGCTACTAGTTTGACATCAAAATCGACTCCAAGCCTGCCGGGCGAATCGTCCTCAAGCTCTACGACGATGTCTGTCCAATGACTTCTCGCAATTTCCGCGAGCTCGCCACTGGAGAACGCGGTTTCGGCTACAAGGGCAGCGTATTCCACCGCATCGTCCCAGAGGTTCGCGCGTCACTCCCTCCCTCGCGTTTGTGACCGCTCACGTTCTATTCTCTTCGCCTCAGATGATGATTCAGGGTGGAGACTTCAGTCCGGAGGCCGACGGTTCCGGTGGCCATTCAATTTACGGACCAAGTTTTCCAGGTTGGGAGATCACTTCCTGTGATTATCTGCCCCTAACTGATCCCGTTGTTCCAGACGAGTCGTTCCGCTTCTCACACAACCGTGGTGGACTGCTCTCCATGGCGAACAGGGGTCCCGACACCAACTCTTCCCAAGTACGCACCATCCTGTGTTTCTTTGCTTGACGGGTGACTCATCTCTCCTTGACCCAGTTTTTCATCACCACCAATCCCTGTACATGGTGCGATCGACGTAACGTCATTTTTGGCGAGTGTGTCGAGGGAATGGATGTTGTGAAACGGATTCAAAGCTATGCCAGCGATGACATCCGCCGACGCCCAAGCGTCCCTTGCGTGATCGATCGTTGCGGAGTCCTGCCAGAGTGATCCCATGACTCGTAGATCTCGTTATAATATCTAGGCCCGATTAACTTGTCGCTTGTATCTATTTCACAATCTGCAACCCGGGGTTCCAGCATAGTTCCAGAAATTATCACTGGTCTGATGTGATTCATTGTTGTTCCGACGGATCCACTGACATCGTGCTTCTCGAACACACTGCAGTACAAAATTCAGCGTGGAAATTGAGAGTTTGGTATCGGACAAGCTAAGGTGAACATTGATACCGAAGGGGAGCGCCGCTAGAAGTGTCGTCACCCCAACGGTGACGGTCTGGTCGCGAGGACAGGAGCCATGCAGCCGGAACACTTACCGATATAGATTTTTGGCCAAAATCACGATTGACTTTTCCTCATCAGGTTCCTCCGGATCCTCCTCTTCCCCCCACCCAATCCTTCAGTTCTACCCCATCTAAGATACGGAACCTTTGACTTTTCGACGCCCACAACGTTGTCATCATTCTTCGCGCGGAAATCCAGCATCCCCCATATCGGTATCTCAATCTCCCCCTTGACCAAAACGCGACAGCGACCCAATAATGCTGGCGGGACGGGCGTGATGATTTGCATTCGTGTGGGCGAAAGCGATCGAATGAGCGCGAGTCCGAAACAGTTTGATGAGAACGGGGATGGGGAAGGCGTCCCTTGCTTGTAGAGTGAGCCTAAACTTCCGCTTGCCTCTGGTGGATGATCGGGTGCAGTAGCCATCTCATCGTGAGACTCGACAAGGGCGACCACAGCACCATTGAGGACGTTCTGGATCTCTGACGCAACCACATCTTCCGTTCCAGCCATAGCGAGGATAACCTTATCAAATGCAATGGACGTGCAAACGTCGTACGGAACTTTGGCGCAAAGCGGGGTCTCCGTCTCCCATGATGGGGTCTCTTGATGGTCGCTCTGGACCGGGAGTCGCACCGTGTGGAAATACGATAGGAGAGAGAGCGCTCTTAGCTCGGCGGTATGAGAGATACCCGTAAAGGTCTGTGCGGGCGGCAGATGATGACGACGTCTCTCGGGAATAGGTGTTGGCGGGAATGATCCGGAGTTGGGGTTATGATTGAAGCTTTCGAATTCGAAGACGTCAGAAGGCTCAAGCATATCCTCGATCTTCCTGTTCAATTCGGCCCCGAGACCCTTTGTCCATCCCATAGTGTTTACGATGAGCGGGACGACCTCGACGATCCGTGAGTCGTCAGTTGGCGGGGTGCTGGGAAACTCGAGGTCTTGTTTGTAGGTTTGGATCAACGCCTGTATTGCATTTAGGTAGAGCGTGGGAGAGTTTCGTGGTGTGGGGGAACCGATGAAATGCGCCGCGTGTGGTGTGATTAGATGAGTGAATGGGGCACCTTGGGGATAATATTAATTTGAAATCGACTAGTGACGATAACTTTACATACCGAAGTGGGGTTTCGAGATGACGGTCAGTGACACCATCCCGCTTGGTGAAAACTCCGATTGGCCAGGGTCGCAGTCAATAACCGCGACCTGAGCGTAACTAAAGGTGTGTGTTTTAGTGATCGCGCTGATCGCGTAATTGCAAAAACCATACCGTGTTGTCAATCTGTTTGACAGCATCCTCGCAAAAGTACTTTTCCCAGAGGCTTTCGGACCGGTGATTTGGCACACGGCCGGTCGAAAAACGGTGGCATTTCCTCCATCCGGGCAAGAATATGAATCGAGGAGGTCAGAAGCCTCCTGATCCCAAGCTGTCGGGAGAACGAATGCCTCGAGGTTTCGTTCTTGTTGCGCCCACTATGAGTCAATAAATCATTGCTATTCGGAAGAGCTGAATGAAAGACATACCACGTGGACTTGAACGCCGGGGACCCCGAGATCAGCGATGAAACTGCTGGGCTGTGGGGGCTGGAACATGCTTTCGAACGTCCGTATGACGCGCCCAAGGCCCTCTATCCCAGTGGGGCGAGCACGGATTAAAATTACAGCGCGCTCCGGAGAAATACAGGGCCTGAGTCTGTCGTGGGCACGACTAATCAACGGAGAGGCAGGGTCGGTATTTCCAAGCGACTCGATGCAAGGGAGAGGCGAGAGCTTCGGAGAGAAGACGGTGTGCGAGATGTTCGAAGCAGTCAAAGTAACCCCCATCAGCATGACAGACCCCTGTAGAACTGTCAGCTGATACACCCCAGTAAGCGCTATGTTTGAGTGAGCGGGGAGAATAATAACAGCCGCTGGTTCCTCGACGCTGATCAGCGCAAAGCACTCTTCGGGAGTCAGAGGAAAGGTGTTGACGCCGAGCTCTGCAGCGAATGGCGCAGTAACTGCGGCGACAGGAGCATCGGTGGGCTGGATGCCTCCAGCCTCTGTCTCCGTTTCCTCGTCTGATGAGTCGAGGAGAGGCTGGCTTGGCGACCACGCACGCTGTGGCCGGGCGTGTGACTGCGAGAGGATTTCCTGGTCCGATAACGAAATGTCCTCATCCGTTAGCGAGTGCAAGTCGGGCTCTGGTGTGTCGAGTGGGGCGTCGAAGTATCGAACTTTGCCCTCGACTTTTCGATCGTCCGTCTTTTTTCGCCGGTGCGGCTGGTCCGCTTCGTTCCTGGTGACGGGCTCTGGTTTTCGTTTACGTGATGACCGTCTCGGCGTGGGACCAGGTGCGGGTGATTGAGGGTCAGGGTTGGCGGCCGCCAGGGATGGGGCAGTCGGCTCCTGCACGCCAGGGGTGGCCGCCAACCGCACCTTTCGAGCATGAAACGCGCTCAACATTTGGAGGATTGGCACGTGACTGGCTGGCGACTCCCTTGCTTCCCCACCGCCACCTTTGTCCCGGGATGTCAACTCTACTCCCTTTCCATGTTTCAATAACGGACAAACTATGCGATCCTGCGAACAGCGATCTCCTCTTACTTGCACACGGACTCGGCTTGCGCCGGATCGTCTGTAAATTATTGCAGATCTACCATTCTTCCCAATCATTGGTGTGTCTCGTGAACGCCTCCCCAGAAGAAGAGAATGGGATTGGTGAGGAGCTTAATCTCTTGGGGTGTCGAAACCCCGGCTTCATGATTCTTGGGTTTGAGACGGATAAAAAGGCGAGGTAAGAGTGACGTTTACCCTGATGAACAAAACCAACAAACCGGAAGGCAGGAATTGTATCGCCGGGGCGGGATCTTCTCTGTCACGTCACAGATTTTAATAGTCGACATGCTGCAGTCGACACTCCCCACAGAGATGATAACTGGGTTCATGATATTACACGCAGAGAGGTCCGCTTCGGCCTACCTCGCGGCAGATGGTAATCTGACGCAGGGATATTAGAGTGTCAGCTCTATCACAAGAAGCCTTCATCGTCCGTCTGTTACGCGAAAAGAACGAAGTGGCTTTTGTAAAAGCCTTTTCCGACCAACCGGAGCACATCACCAGTGGTTTGGCTCCATTAAGGAACATCATCAGGGAGTTGAGGGTGCAACACGTGCACATGTACCCTAGGTAATTCCTTCTCTCCAGAGCATGCTGTTTCCTTATCGCCGACAGATTTCACGATGAGGTCAAACAAACCTTGGAGAAAAAACGCATCGATATTATTCAACTGTTACAAGGTCTCACGGAATCGATGAAGGAGATCCACGGTGCAATCATACAGTGCATCAACTCGACTATGTCGGAGCTCAAGAGATCCCACACAAACGTGAGTGCGTTTACTAGATACTTCGGAAGCATACCTATCCAATCGCAGCTCGATCTTGATGATCTCAATGTAGATAACGCATACTTCCGATCTTTCGATGCTATCGTGCGCAGGCAACTAGATCCGGTGTGGCACAAGGTCGGACCAAGGACAAAACAACTTGTTGGTGACCTTGCCACCCTTCGACGCCTCCTGACGTGAGTTGGAAATTGTGCAAAAACAAGCTCCGATTGACGATACCTCACAGGTACCTACTTACTTATGACGCTGTGGCGTTTCTGGGGTACCTCGATACAATTCAAGCCGCAAATTCGGTAGCGACAGCCAAAGGTGCCGCGGGTTACCAGTCCCCCTGGCTCCTTACAGACCAAGCCGGTATCATATTTCGTGAGGGGAAGAGGCGCTGTTATTCCCTGACCGCGACGAAGCAGCTCCAGGATGCGTCGTTGGACGAGAATGAAGAAGCCTGGGAAATCCTCGATGAGATCGAAGGTATCGTCGGTGGCAGAATCGCGGGCAAAGAGAACGCACAGTCTCCGTGGCCGAAAGGTTTGGAACCTTCTTTGGAGGAACAACCGAAATGGGCTAGGTTGGTTGACATTCTCAATGAGATCGAGGAGGAGATACGGTCCCAGCAGATCTCTGGTAGTTGGGCACGTGAGGTCTTTCGTGCTCTTTCCCTGCGGCCCTGCTAACTGTGACCCCCAGACACCCCCGGAACAAATACGGTTTTGGTCATGACAGCGACGTCTCAGTCGGCCGCTACCGTCAGCGAGTATCTTTCAACTTGTGATCGAAGCCTTCAACCTGCTGTGAGGGGTCGAGCGATGATGGAGCGGAAACTCCGGGGGTATTTATCATGGAGAGCCAAACTCACGGAAATCCAAGGCACCAAACAAAACTGCCGGACGGTTACGAGCAAAGACACTCAGGGCACAACAACAATCAGTGCAGCCCTACAGAAGAAGGATCAAGAGAAGGCGAAGCGAGCAGCGAGCAGGCGGAGGGTGCGTGGCGGTGCTCCCGACGTCTCTGTGTCCAATAGGACAGGTGCAGTACCCGTAATCACTGTGGAGGAGGACACGGTGAACGAAGATACGAGCATAGCTGAATTGTGCGAACAACCCATGTTCTCCTTTCGCCAATCTGATTATTCCTAGTCTTGCCACACAGACAGTGGGCGACGATGAAGAGCCACTGGTCGCAGGGGAGAGTCAGAAGACAATACCGGACGTCGAATTCATAGGATTGCTGTCGCTCGATGAAGGTTTCGATATGAATTACGGCCTTGTACAGCCAGAGGAAGCTGTCATCGTCCGAGCCTACTCTGACGACTCGGACGACATGATGTTGATGGAACTTCGTCCACGCTTTGTGGTGATGTTCGACCCCAGCCTCGAATTTCTCAGAAGAGTGGAGGTATTTTACTAAACTCTTGGCCCGCGCATCCCTCCTGACAACCTGCTAGGTCTACCGAAGTTCGAATCCCGGGCTTCCCCTACGGATGTACTTTCTGATGTACGAGGAATGCAGTGAAGAGCACAAATATTTGTTGGGGCTGCGAAGGGAGAAGAACGCATTCACACGGTTGATTGAAGAACACGCGGTTGGCTAACCTCTGTCTGGCGATGACCACCACCTAATGCCGGTTCCTCAGAAAATGCCGATATATCTTGGCGACGCCCGTACAGAATCGACGTCGGCAGACGCCATGATTAAGACAATTAGCACCCGATTTGCGGGCGGTAGAAAGGAGATAAGTCAGGTTCCATCTAGGGTAACCTATCCGACAAGTCACAACTCAGTGAACAGATTACTGAGACACACTATCTCCTTTTAGGTTATTGTTGACATGCGGGAGTTTCGCTCTAGCCTCCCTTCGATTTTGCACGCGTCAAGATTGCAGCTTATTCCTACTACGCTAACTGTTGCCGACTACGTTCTGACCCCAGACATTTGTGTGGAACGGAAGAGCATTCCGGACCTCGTTTCATCTTTCAATAGTGGTCGACTGTGCATACATTTCTGACATCACGGTTGACCATGCTGCTGATCACTGAGCTCCACAGGTACGCCCAATGCGAGCTGATGTCTGTGCATTACAAGCATCCGCTCCTACTCATCGAATTTGAGGAGCAAAAGTCTTTTTCACTGGAGGTAAGCGGTGATTCCTCCAGCAAGGGCACCGAACAAATGACCTCCCCAGGTCAATGCCGCCGGAGCAAGATCTTTCGCGAAGGGGAAAGGGAAGTTCCCGTCCAACGTTCCGGCCAATATTCCGGAATTCGTACCTGCTCTTCAGGAGAAAATCGTGATGCTGACACTGGCATTCCCGCGACTGCGCGTTATCTGGTCATCCTCCCCACACGCGACTGCGGAAATATTCAACGACCTCAAGTTAAACAGCCCCGAGCCTGACGCAGAAAGAGCCGTCTTACTTGGTGCAGAAGACAATCCCGAAGTGGATGGAGGGGTAAATGTTGCAGCTGAAGAGCTGTTACGATCACTTCCAGGGATCACTGACAAGAACGTCAAGCATGTCATGAGCAAAGTCCCATCTATCAAGGCGTTTTGTCGGCTCGAATTGGCCCAGGTCCAAGAAATCGTCGGGGTAGGCCCTGGGAAATCGTGTCATGAGTTCATGCACCGTGGTGACAGGCATAGAAGTGGCAGCACGCAGTGACCTGAACGCATTTTCGCGGGGGATTCAGGCCACCTATACCGCGCGTACTCTTGTGCAATTATTTACAGCATAGTTCAATATACTACGTTCAAAACCCACCAAATTCCGGTTGTGACTTATTTCTCAAACTCCCCCTTGGCTCCCAGGCCTTCAGAGAAGAAAGGTCCTCGGGGCCGTCGGGGTGTTCCGGGTCGAGGACGTGCCCCCATGCTCCAGCTCCGGGAGTTTCAATCAGTAACCGATCCCCTTTACCCATGAAGATCGTAGCCTTTCCGCCGATGTTGATCTTACGAGGTTCAGGCTCGCCTTGTACGCCTTCTGGGTAGTCCCCGTCTTCCTTCCGGGGTTTCTTAACCCATGTGTTCCTACCCAGTGCGCCAGGTTCTCCACCGTCGATACCATATGGTTGCCTCGTCCTCCTCTACGGAGTGCACTGAGTGAAGCGATTGTAAGGAAGCACGGGCCAGCTTACCTCGGAGAGCATGGAAACCTGTAGCTGTTGCAGGACTTCAATCTCCCGGATCACACCATCCCCTCCCTTCCACCGGCCCTTTCCACCAGAATCCGGCCGGATGCCGAACCTGTGGAGCATGATGGGATACCTCCGTTCCAGGATTTCCACATCGCCGATTCTGGTATTTGTGATGTGGGTATGTACACCGGACGTCCCGTGCCACCCTGGGCCTGCCCCGGAGCCCCCGGCGATCGTTTCGTAATATCCCCAACCGGAGGTGGTCTTTCCGTCCTTGTCTTTTCCGCCGACGCCAAACGTGAGGTTACTGGGAGCACTCCTGTGAATGCAGTCCCCGATTCACACAACTTCTGGAACGCACTTTGTACAGCCTTGGCTGGCGGCACAGGCGTGAAACGCCTTAAGCACGACGTCGACGATTCTCTGGGAGGTCAACACGTTCCCACCACAGACCGCGGCTGTCTTAGAAGGTGAGAGCAGTGACCCTTTGGGGATGTTTACTGTACGGAGTGTCAGACGCTTGCCTGCGGGAAATTGGGCGGAAACGCACTTTTCAAAGGAACCAGACAACCAGCATTCAACGGAATGTCCGTATCTAGCATTGACCTCATGCAGTAGATGATGGCAGAATGGACCACTGACTCGGGGGAGTTAAGGTTCCCTCGAATCTCGCACCCAGTGCCAGCGAAATCCATAACAGCAGATCCTTCTTTCTCGTCGATTTCAATTTTAAGCTCTATCTATATCGCTGTCAGCATCAGTGTGTGAGTGGCCATTTCATCTCGCTTACTGGGGAGCCGTCATCCAGATAATCAATCGCATGGAGTACGTTTTTGCCAGAATTCCGCACCACTTGTCGGAGTAAGTTACGTACCGATGTCTCGGCATTGGAGCGGATGTGGTGCATGTACTCTTGAACCTTTTCTAGACCGTAATCGTCGATAACTATCGGAGTTTAGCAAAGAACCGACACCCAGGGAGACTCGATGCTGACTTGCATGAATTAACTGGACCCCCTTATGGTTCGCCGCGATTTGCTGTTCAGCAGATAAGTCAACGCCTAACGCGTTGCGAGAGGACGCACAGCCTTCAAGTCACTCTCCACGTCACGGATATTTCGACACCCAGAGCTGCCGGGGTAGCTGGCTGGGATTTCAATCATGTACCTGTCTAGCCCCTTCTTGTCGAATATTCCGTCACTGACGATCTTGAAACTCTCGACGTTCGCTCCTTCCTCAAAGATCGTGGTTGAGGTGGGTGGCATGGATCCAGGAAGGATCCCTCCGATGTCCGCGTGGTGACCACGAGAAGCAGTGAAGAAGATTATCTCGTTGGTGTTTGCGTCGAACACGGGGGTGATGATGGTGATATCAGGAAGATGTCTGGGGAGGAGGTTAGATTCAGAAATAGAGAGTGGCGCAGCATTGGTACTGACGACCCGCCCGCTTGTGGGGAATTGGACATGAGGACGTCCCCAGCTTTCAGAGTTGCCGCGTGCAGCTCCATCTGGTATCTCACGGCGCTGTGGGAGGTTATCTACAGTTTCACTGGAAATCCTCGTCGGAATCTCTTACAAACTCATTGCTCCCAGGTGGATGGGGATGAACGGCGCGTTCGCAACCAAGTCTCCATCAGGGCCAAACAGTGCACATGAAAAATCAAGTCGCTCCTTGATATTGGTGCTGATGGAGGTCTGTTGGAGGCTACGGCCCATAGCTTCAGCGACACTCATGAAGCGGTTTGCAAAGAGTGTCAACAAAATGGGATCCGGTCTCTTTGGTTCGCCCATGGTTGCGGTTGTACGAGCGGGAGGAACTTATGATTATGATCTGTCACGCCGATTACGATCTCGTGTGCTCCTCGTTCCCACGATTGCAACACTTTTCAGTGCTTATACTACCAACAGAGAAAGACGATAGACACGAATGAAGTATTTAGGGCTGCGATGGAAACTTAATACCCAATGTCGCCGTAGAAAATTCCGCGTCCACTTGTGCCAATGTATACCCTGTGTAGTCTGATCAGAAGGCTGGCGTGCCAAAGGAGGGGCTGGACCTACCGGCCGTACTGCCTTGGATCACCGGCGAGGATGGCGGAGCTGTACGCTGCAAAACTGTGCTGGGAATCATTGATCTTGACCCACGAAGTCTAGGAGGAGGTTTAAGAACAAGGACCCTCTGGGAGAAGGTATACTCACCCCAGCATCATCGGACCGGTAGACCCCTCCAGTTCCAGAGACCTTCGCGACGGCGAAGATAGCGGGATACTTGCCGGAACCGGAAGGAGCGCCAAGTGCTATGGCCCACGCCTGAGAGACGTTCGAGATGGCGTTGAAGGTTGCCCCAAAGTTGGTGGAGTGGAAGAGCCCAGTGTCTGTGGAAACCCATACATCACCAGCGACTGTCGGGTGGGCCGCAATTTTATATGGGGAATAGGAGCTACCAAGAGTTCCACTCCTAGAGAATGTCCGGCCAGCGTCTCTTGAGATGTAAAATGAAGAACCAGATGCACCATAGAAGGTGCTCGCATCCTTCTTGTCGGCAGCGATAATAGACCCGCTTGGCAGGCTGCCAACATCCGTAAATGCCGCGGTAATTCCAGAAACCAGAATGCGGTTGGTTCCTGTTCTCCATAGGATAGAGGTTCCGTCCGCGGAGATGGCAACTTTTCCTCCTGCGACGCCGTCTGGAGCCCCGGGGTGAGGGGACCAGGTGGCACCGGAGTTACTTGAAAGGGCCAATTGCTTAGATGATCTAAGGGGCGGTCAGATATCGTTCAACTGAAGGATCTGGATTGGGACGGACCCTCCGGTATCTGTGCCAATCCTAACAATGATATTGGACTTGGAGCCCGCAAAATCGAGGTCGGCGCTCGTGGCCCATGTGGGGTTTGAGAACCCAGTGGACACGGGAGCGTCAAGGTTATTATGGACGAACCCTGTGAGTGGTGTTCAGGAGACTGTGGGAGGAGTGTGATGTGGGCTCTGCGTACCGCAGAGATCGCCAACGGCGGAAAGGAGGCGGGGGCCGGTCGGTGGAGAGATTAATCCCAAGATTGCGGTTTCCTCGATTCCGTCTGCCATCGACTGGAGAGTGACATTATGGGTTGTATCCCACTTAAGGAGGTCGCGCCCCCCTTGAATGGTCGCACCGGTGCCGTACATCCATCGGTTCGAGTCGAAGGGGTCGATAACCAACGCTTCCATCATCCACCTATTGCACAAGCGTCCAGTGTCTTAACAATGGAAGGCATGCAATGTACTCACCCAATCTGCTTCAGGTCGGTGGTAGTGATCGTGTAGTTCGGGCCAAGCCAGGGGGAAATTACGTTGTTGAAAGTATAGAACCTCTTGGTGGAGACCCTTGGTTGGTTCCAATCCCAAAGTGTGGTCCAAGTCGCGCCACCATCGGTTGAACGGAAGATGTTCCCATCTGGCCACCACGTATTCAAAGCGGCAACCATGAGTGTGCCAGTTTTCTGGTAATCAACTGCAAGCCCTCCAAACCCATAGGATTGACTTCCAATAATGTTGGATGGAGGCGTAATGTCCTTGACCGCTTTGGTTGTCAAGTCGTATCTCCACACAGCACCTGGAATGGACCTTAGCTATTGAGAAGAAATTTCTGGGGGGTCGCTCATACCGTTGGTTCCATCGAAGGGACCCGCGTTATTACTTGCTGAGATATACAAAACCTTGGCGCTAGGATCAATCACGCCCTTATGGGTCAGAAACGCGTTGTTGAGCCCCGCGATCGATTTCCCTGCAATATAGCGTTATTCGCGAGGTGTTGGTTGAGGAAGGAAGTTGGCTTTACACGTTACGCCAGCATCTTCCGATACGAAGACGTTGCCTTGTCCCACTGTGGCTACCCCCACAAAAATGCGAGGAGTTGGGGACCCCCTGGCGCCAGTGGTCTGATCGAATGTCACCCATGCAATACCAATGCGGTCACTGATGAACGGTGAGCTCCGATTCCGAGGGCGATGATCAAAATCCACCTGTTGTATCCCGAGGAGTCGCTCGAGTCGGGAATGTACGCGCCTGAGTGGTGCATCAGACCGTGGTCCGTCGAACGGCATGGACGGCTCACCGACACTCGTGAAAGACGTCACCTTGTTCCACGTCTTCCCGTAATCCGTGGACTTCCAAAGCCCTTTTCCGCTCCTGGCGCCGAAGTAGAGTACCGAGTTTTTGTTAGGATCAACGGCGAGACGCTGGCAGAACCCATCAACACGACCGTCGCGTTGCAACAATCACGATATCACTCACCTCCCCCATGCCGCGCCCTGGCATGTTTCCACCAACCTTGAATGGTAGAGACGAAACGGTCCAAGTTGTACCATAGTCACTGGAGGCCAAGATCTGACCGTTGTTTGGGTCCCAGGAATTTGTATACATTCCGGTGGCGAGGTAAAGCCTATTTGGTTCTACAGGGTCGGTCGCCAATGCGTCCACTCCCCAGTAGTTCCACCGGGCATCGTCGACGAAGTCTAGCAGGGGGCTCCAGGTTCCATCTTGGTTTAGCCTGTATGCGCCACCGATGTCGGTCCTAGCGTATGCAAGATTTTTCCTGGAGGGATTGAAGACGATCCCAGGAACGAAGCCACCGCCACCACCGATCTTCACGTTCTTCCAGTTGTATGCCTGGGTGCTCTGAGCAAGACACACAGATCTGGACAATGCGACGACGAAACAAAGCAGGAGAGCGCCTCTCATAGTCGGTCACAGATGGGGGCGCGAGAGTTTTGGCGGGCATCAGCGTACTGGAGGGCCGAATTTATACTTTCAGACGATGGTCCATTCCTGAAGAAGGTGCAACGGATAAACATGGGACCATGTGGAAGCGTAAAACAGATCTTTCGTAAAACGGAACCTTCCAGGGAAGTTTAACCGGAAGCGGAAGCCCCGTGAATAATCCAGGCGCAGAGTAACTTAACGGCTGTTGCGCGTGTTCACAATATCCAACAGCTAGCGAGGTGGAGGTGGTTGCTCAATCGCGGGCCGTCCGGCATAAACATAGCTGACAACCCGTGTGGCACAAGGCGAGGTCAGCTGATGGTGTTCGATATGGAGGGATCGTGGGAAGAAAGGATAATTAGGAGAGTTTCCCCGATCGCGTCACGGTTTGAACCCAACACTCGTTGACGCGTCCGGTACCTCGCCATCTTCAGCATGCCTTTGGTGAGGATCGAAGTATGCGACTTCAAGTCGTACAGGTAGACTATCCAACCACGCCGTAACTCTTCCCGCTGACGATCCTACAAGGGGCCACCAGACGATAGGACCGTTCCGAAACTTCACCTCGGTTATTGGTCCTAATGGGGCTGGGAAGTCCAATCTTATGGACGCCATTTCCTTCGTTCTTGGAGTCAAAAGTGCCCAATTGCGGAGCAGCCAACTAAAGGACCTCGTCTACCGTGGAAGGAAACTGGCTGCCCCTCCAGACGAACCGTCTGAGCAAATCGACGAGGATGAGGAGCCGGAATCATCGGCCAAGAGGGCATGGGTACTGGCGGTGTTCCATGATGGAGAGAAGGAGTGGCTTTTCCAACGAATGTGAGAGTCATGTGTTGTGTTCGACATCTGGTTCACTCATTGGTACGATCCACCCAGAATTTCCACCACTGGAACGTCCGAATACAAACTCAATGGCAGGACTGTCACTTATTCCGCCTACAATGCTGCCCTCGTCTCCCATAACATTCTCGTCAAGGCGAAGAACTTCCTGGTATTCCAAGGAGATGTCGAAGCGGTCGCCTCACAATCAGCGAAAGAGCTCACACGGCTAATTGAACAGATCAGCGGCTCCCTTGAACTGGCCCCGGAGTACGAGAAGGCGAAGGAGGCTCAGGAACGTGCCACCGAGAATGCAACTTTCAACTTCACGAAACGGCGAGGCATTACTGGGGAAATCAGGCAGTTCAGGGAACAGAAGAACGAAGTCGCCAGGTACGAGAAGTTGGAAGAACAGAAGGTCAGTCCGGGATTACGGATGTACGCCGTGCCATCGCTCATGTTCCATTTTGTCATCAAGCACGAGCTGATTTTGCGGCGCGCTCTTTACAAACTGTATCACATCGAAGAATCTTTGAAAGCGAACGCATCGGAGATCCAAAAGCAGAGCCATGCTCTTGGTGGGCTCCGGGAGGACCAAAACCGGCAGCAGCAAAATCTTGATGGTACCCGTGCAGAACAAGCAAAGTCCAAGGCCGAGGTATCTCGGGAGGAAAGGAGATTGAAGCGGGCCGAGAAGGCATTGGAAACCAAGGTACGTGACATTTCATTGTGGGCGCACTTCTGGAATTTTATGCGCCTGGAACAGAGACCAGAGCTTGTCACCGCGGAGGCGCAGATCTCCCATGCGACCCGCAAGAAGGCCAACTCTGCGAAACTGATGGAGCAAGTTGCCAAAGACATCGAGAAGAAAGAGCAGAAGATCGAATCTTACTATGAAGATCTGGGGATAGTCCGCCAAGAGGCAGATAGGGTGCAAGGTGGATCTTCCTTCTCGGTCGTCTCATTCGCCCTCTAACCGCATACCAGAGGAGCAACGTAGGGCCACAGAGGGTAGTGCCTCACTTAGTGAAGAGAACCTGGAAGAATACCGGAAATTGTGGGTCTGATGGCTTAACCCTCCAGTTCCCACCTGATTCTACAACAGGAAAGCGAATGCCAATATCCTCGCTGTCGATGAGCGGCAGTCCTTGAAGACGTTGGATCGCGAATTTAAGACCGCAGTTCGTTCTTTGGACCAACTGAAAGAGAGGGTTAGCGCGTTCGAAGAACGGAGGGATAAGCTCGACAGAAACGCGGATGAGATTCAGCAGAAGTCCGATGATGTGAGCTATACAGTTTGATAAACATACCCCCGACTAACCCCCCATGCAGCTGATAGGGAAGGTTCAAAGTGTGGAGGCGGACCTTGAGAGGACGGAACGAGAGTTGGAAGACCAGCGTGCCAAGCATACGCGGATTGCGTACGTTCAATTTAGTACATATCCCTCCCATTGATCTCATCCCCCTGGCAGCCAACTCGAGAAGGAGTTAAATGAGGGGTTGGGCGAGATCTATCAACAGCTCCTGCAAGCAAGTGTCGACCGGCAAGAATCAGAAAAAGAGGCAAGACTCAAGGAAACTTTAACCAACCTATCAAGGATCTTTCCCGGTATCGACCTTTTTTTTCCGGTCTGCGTTTCCTTCCGTGAATGACCTTGGTCACAGGCGTCCGCGGACGCGTTGTTGACTTATGTAAACCAACTCAGAGAAAGTACGAGTTGGCGGTTGCGGTCATCCTCGGTAGAAACATGGATGCCGTTGTCGTAGACGAGGAAAAGACTGCCATCGACTGTATCGAGGTAAGTGACGCCTATCCATCGGGGTACGGGTTCTGAGGGGGCTCGCATACAGTATATGCGCAATCACCGCGCGGGTCACGCAACATTCATCCCCCTTGATAGTATCCAGGTGAAACCCATCAGTGACAAGTACCGGTCTTTTGCCAAAGGGGCGAGACTTGCGGTGGATGTGATTCAGTACGAACCTGCCGTCGAACGTGCCATCCAGTATGCTTGTGGCAACGCTCTTGTTTGCGACACCATGGATGTCGCTCGCTATGTGGTGTTCGACAAGGGTCAGGAGGTAAAAGGTGCGTGAATCGCTACGACTCATCCCGATGCATCCTGACTTCAGCACAGCTGTGGCTCTGGACGGTACAGTGATCCACAAGAGTGGCCTGATTACTGGCGGTCGTAGCACGCGTGACAGTACGAAGAAGTGGGATGAGACAGATGTCAAAGGTATGCCCACCTAGGTCCATTCGAGAGTCCTGTCTGAAACACATCCTCCAAGGCTTGAATAAAAGGAAGGATAATTTACATGATCAATTAGCCAAACTTCAGAGCAAGAAGTCAAAAGAGAAAACGGACGAAGCCCTCATCCTCGAGATTGAGCGCTTGAAATCATCCCTGAAGAACATTAGAGACGATCTGGTATGTAGTTGGACCCATGCGATTCCTTGTGGTTCTAAGCCTCCCCTAGAGCGCTACCCAGTCCCGTAGAACTGGAATCCTTGATGAGTTGGAGCACGTCAGAGGCCAACTCAATGCATTGGGACCCCAAGTCAACGCTGCTGCTGCCAGCCATGATCACCTGCGGGAACAGGTTGAAACGCTCCAGGCCGTTATTGGCGAAGCCGACGACAGCGTATTCGGAGACTTCTGCCGAAGGATCGGAGTTGGCAACATTCGTGACTACGAGGAGCGTCAGCTAAAGATCGCTCAGGCGGTAACCGAAGCACGCCATCGATTCGACACCCAAATTGCTCGCCTCACGACACAGTATGTGTTCCGTATCAGCGCCGGGTATGTCGTTGACACATCATAGGATAAAGTTTGAGGAAGAACAACTCCGAGCCACCCAGGGGAGGCTGGCCGATCTTGACGGGGTCATTCGGGGCGAGGACGAAGCACTGGTTCGCCACGAGCAAACAAAACAGCAAATTGAAGCGGAAATTCAGGACGCCGAAGCTAGCGTCCAAGGACTGAAGGCGGCCCTCGCCAACGCGAACGCGGACTTGGAGAACCACACTACCAACGTCGATCAGGCGAAGAGGGCCTATAACAAGGCTGCCAAGGCAGTCGACCAGGTTCTCAAAGATATCGCAACCAAGGCATGTGAAATACCCGTTGGGGTGTTCAACGGAAACGCTCATTCCTCATCTAGAACGGTGAAATCGAGAAGCTCGGTTTGGAGCGTTCGGCCATCTACAGGCGTTGCAGGGTAGATGAAATCGGGATCCCTTTACTGAAGGGAAACCTCAAAAACGTTCCCATGGAGGAGAGTCTGACAGTGGACAAACCGGTACAAGGGGAGGAAGCAGAAGAAGACGAGAGCGAACGCCCCCAGGAAGTTCAAGACTACGGTATCGAAATCGATTATTCGGAACTCGAGGACGAAGAAATGGAAGATTCCTCCCCGGAAGCCGCAGCCCGCTTTGACGAGGAGATAGTCAAGGTCACCGCGGAGATTGAACGCATGGTCCCAAACCTCAAGGCTTCCGACCGGTTGGGCGATGTTGAACTCAAACTTGCGGAGACTGAGAAGGAGGCTGACAAAGCCCGAAAGGATTCCAAGAAAGCTCGTGATCAGTTCAACGACGTGAAACAGAGAAGGTGACAACTCTCACAGTCCCGCACGTCCAATCGGTCTAAATCTGACATGGACGATCTCTCCTCCCCATTTTAGATACGAACTCTTTATGAAAGCTTACAACCACGTCTCCGAGAAGATTGACGCGGTATACAAGGAACTCACCCGCGGAAAAGCAGCGCCAATGGGTGGGGTGGCATATCTCAGTTTGGAAGACAATGAGGCGCGTGGATGGCGTTCTTTTCATCTCGGCTGCCCACGGGATTGACGCTCCATACAGGAGCCCTACGTTGCAGGTATCAAGTACCACACTATGCCACCGATGAAACGCTTCCGTGACATGGAACAGTTGTCTGGCGGGGAGAAGACAATCGCAGCGCTGGCTCTTCTTTTTGCTATTCATAGGTGCGAAACGCCTTCCGTACCCTACGCCCACGACCCCATTACTAACCCCCAACAAACCCCAGTTTCCACCCATCGCCTTTCTTCGTTCTGGACGAGGTCGATGCTGCGCTGGACAACACCAACGTCGCGAAGATCGCGAACTACATTCGGTCGCACGCGTCGGACGCCTTCCAGTTCATTGTGATCAGCTTGAAGGGGTCGCTGTACGAACGCAGCAACTCCCTTGTTGGGATTTACCGTGATCAAGATGTGAACAGTTCGCAGACGTTGACCCTTGATGTAAGTTCCGTCTTCCTTCGTTAATCCCCCTCTGCTTGGTCCGTCCGAGAACACGCGCTGACCTCACCGCTTTTGCCTTATAGCTGACACAATATGACGAATAATTCGCGTGTATATTACCTTCTGTATCTAGATTTTTCTTGAGATGATATCGGGTTTTACTCACCCTCGAGGCCCGCCCCACAAACCTGTCGCGAACAATGTGTTTGATGTGGCTGGTACCCACGTGACCCGGGAACATGGATCGGGCGGTAGCGCAGCCCTTAGGATCCTCAACTTCATCCGTCGCCCTTGACCACAATCGAAGATAATGTCCCTACCACCGGCCAACTACGATCCACGCAGGGTGTGCGTAAACCCATGCCCAAACGTTTCGCTTGGGCTCGGAAAGCACAAACGTACAGTCGGTGTTTACCTAGCTGGTGCATTGGTACGTTCCCCACCCCTTCCGATCCACAAGCGGATCCCGAACTCAAAACTGACCTCAAACTTCTCTTCGGTTCTGTCCGTTACTCATGTGCATGTCTGTCGGTGATCTTGCGGGACGGATCTTATGACTAATTTTCTTGTGGAATTGCGCGCGCGTATAGTTCACCCTCGCCAATTGGACGTTCCTCGATGCAGCGATCCTCTCCGCGCACGTTCAACCCCCACACGACACAGAACCGGTGTTGGTTCACGTCACGTTCGTCGACTGGATCCCGGGAATTTGCTCTCTTCTCGGCATGCTCGTCGTCAACCTGATCGACAAGGACCGCGTTCGTGGGGAGGAAGGGTTCGGCGATTCGAGGGCGGTCTGGAGGGCCAGACTCTTTTTGTTCATCAGCTTTGCGTTGATGGCAGGTGGTCTCGCTGGGAGCGTTGTGAGTGTTTCTCGTTGAATTTCTCGAATTTCCCACCTCGTGTCCGATATGTGGGCTCAACGCGTGGCCTCTTCTCTCTAGTGTGTCTTGATCCTCAAGTACATCTTGAACAACTACCCCGAGATGTACAAGTACTACGGCTACTGCAACGTCTCGCAGAACATCGGGTTGATGCTCTCTGCGGTTGTGCTTTGGATATCCCAGAGTAGCGGTGGAGAGTACGAGTACAATCTCACTATCTAATGGTCCCCTTCCGCTTAGCCATGTATCCGAAGCTCCGTTCCGTGAACATCGGGGTGGATCCCTGTTACTTTTTTTGTCCCTGTGTTTTCGATAAGCCTAGTGTTGTTGTATTCCGTGCGAGATCCCTCTAGATCCTCCGAAATTTCTCCAAGCACTGGGTCGGTTACTTTCTCGCTCCCTTGAATAAATTCCGCAGTTACGTAGCCCTCTCAGTCTCCATCTTGCGCCGAGGCTGGAGGCGTCACTGGAATAACTCCGAAGGGGGTGATCAGGATAAGACGAAAACGGAATTAGGATTGCAGATTATAGCGACGAGAGACAAAACATGCGCAAAGGTTAAAATATACTAAATGCTACGATAAACGAGAAAGCAGTGGAGATGAAAAATGCTACAGATCTATGTATCAGAGTGTTCGGAGGATATGGAAACAGCGCGAACGGGAGGAGGCCTAGGGCAGTCTATCGCCCATGTAAGCAGTCATAGATTAGGTCTAAAAGCGTGAGGGTGGAGCGCAATCGCTGGGACGTGCGCGCCTGGGTTTTGTTTCTAGCGGGTTCGTGGGAGTGGGAATGAGAGAGGAAGCAGGGAGGCTGTGCCTGGGCGTTTGGAGTAGACGGAATTACCAGTCGAGGACTGGAGGGAAGAACTTCGCGATCAACCCTTGATAGTATGGCTTGAGCTTCTTGGGATCGACGGGCTCGTCAGATTTGGAGTAGAGGTCGTATGGGTTAAAGGCCCTGACGGCAGCCAACGCCTTCTTATCTGCCTCGTTGGTCAAATGGCTGTACGCGCCTTCCCTATGCCATCTAAGGACACGAGGCAATGACATGAGGAATGGTATCAGGAGTTGGAAAAAGATGACGCACGGGTAGAAGCTGTGGTATCGAATCATATGGAGGCCAGCCTCTGGAAGACTGCACTGGTTCTTCAACACGCCGTACAGGTACTGCAGATTAAAAAGGGGAGGGGAGAAAAGGCAACCGATCAGCATCAAAGCATTGAACAATCGACGATCAGGGGAGCAAGCGGGATAGTTCATGGTGGCCCAGTAACAGCCATCGGTGGACTTCGGTGATAGGCAGGGGGGAAAGGATGTTTATCAACTCACCTCGTCATGTCCCCAACTCAACAGGACGTTGTCCAACCCACAGTTCGGTCGGTATACGCCATACTCGGTCGAGTACACGGGGTCCTTGGAGTCTGGGTTGTTCTTGAACGTCTCCGGATAAATGATCTTATCCGAGAACTTGCACCCCACGACGAAAGTATCTCCAACGACGTCCCACTGGCCCTGAGATCCAAAGAAGAACAGGAGTTTTCCCAGGTCGTGAACGAGTCCGGTAACCTGCATCCACTCCGGTTTCCCATCTCGTCGAATGGCCTCTGCAGTTTGCAGCAAATGTTCGATCTGAGAAACGGTCGTCTAAAGAAGAAAGATAGCGCGTGTGTGAGATCAGAATCCCGATCCGGATAGGAGTAACAGTGGGAGTGTGAGAGTGGGGGAGCGGGGATCAAAACACCCGGCACAATCACCAAGGAACAAGTTCGTTGATGCGGACGGAGGGGTTTTAGGAAGGGGAAAAAATGACGCAACGCGCGATGACCGCATGCGAAATTAAACGTGGGTGTTATGAGGAAGGGTGGTCGTCGATGAATGGGCAAAGAGGAGAAGACAATGCAAAGGTCGGGAAATACTTACATCAGGATCTGAATCGTCGACAAGCTCGCTAAGCTTCTCCATGGCTTCCCAGATACCCATGCGGGCCCTGACCGTTCGCTTGAACTCCTCGCGAACCCGGAGATTGTACGCGACTGTCTGCTTCTCTGTTCATCATCCATCCAAACGCGAGGAGAAGTGAGTAACCAGTGAGATGAGGGGGGAACTGTGGACGCGTACCATGCTGTTCACGGTAGAACTCTTTGACGTGGTCGCAAGCGTCATCGTATTGGCGGAAACCGTCCTTCTCCTTGGCTTGGTCAAAGAGGGAGTCGTCGTCCCATGAAGGGGTAGTTTGGGAGCAAGTGTTGCTGACTTTGCCCTTCAGAACATTGACTGGACGCGAAACAACCAAGAGCATCAGCACCGCAGCCATAGGACGCGCCCAAGACGCAAGCGCAGTGTATACCTTCGTCAACAGCGTCGGACACGACATCGAAGGCTCTGGCTTCGGCGACGGAAGGCATTATGAAGAAAGTGCTGCTCCGAGCGAAGGAAAGGGAAGAAAAGGTAATTGTGTGTGTGTGGGGGAGGGTGGACGGAGGCGAGGCTCGGTAAGGAAGGGGTGGATGAGGAGAACCATTCGAGTGCAGCTGTGGTTTATATAAAGATTGGAAACGGGATTAGGTCGCAGGGTGGTAAGGCCTGGGAAATGGCGAGAAGGTGCAAGATATGATTGAAGAGAAGCCGGAGGGGTGAGAGACGAAAGACGCCGTTTGACCCGCTTGGTTATCGATTTAGAATTCGTTGATGATCATCAAAATCCGGGGGCGCCTGGCCCACATCCACTGGGAGTGGACCGAAAAAAGGAATGGGTGTAGGGAGGTGTGCTGTTTCAGGACGGGGGGGACCCTCAGCTTGGAACTCTCGAAATCACCGACGATGATGGGAAACTGTAGACGCCAGCCGTCTGCAAAAACTGAATCTCGTTTCGGCCCGTACGGTTCAATCAACCTGCGGCTGTAGCGGTAATCTACCTCCAGGGTGAGCTCGGGAGTCGGAACCCCTCTACCTGGCCATTTATTCGACTGTCCGGTGCTGGCTGCCCGGTCCTGAGGGCGCGACTCTATACGGCTCTAAGCACTGAAATCAAATTGCGGGTATTAAGATTACAATGTAAAACACAACGGGCGACAGACGAAGGATATGGTGTGTTCCCAGGGTGCAAAAGTACGAAACCAACAACGCGGAAGATCAACACCGCTGCAGGGAGGAGGCGACGAGCATGTTTGGAGCTCTTAGAGCACGAGTTGCTTGGGCTTCTCCCACGTGTATTCGGGGTTTCCTGAAGCGGGTAGTATGGTTAATTCCCGTCTGGGACGCTGGAGAGAGAAGGGGGACACACCGAAGTGACCGTACGAAGCAGTCTTACGGTACACAGGCTTCTGCAGATCCAGCTGACGAACTATAGGGATAACGCCTTGAGTAAATCGAGATAGCTGACTCTTTCACAAGATAAACACACCAATCACACCAGGTCGAAGATCGAAATTCTTGCGGATGATTTCCACAAGCTCCTGATCGCTCTTGGTTCCCGTTCCATACGAATCAACGAAAATGGAGAGTGGTTCAGCAACACCGATAGCATAGGATAGCTGAACAAGAGCGCGCTGAGCGAGCCCTGCGGAGACGAGTGATTTGGCTTATGATTAAGGTGAAGCCCGATCAGTTGTGTAATCAATGAAATCTCAACTGAACTCGACTCACCAATCCAGCGAGCGGTGTATGCGGCGGACCTGTCGACCTTTGAAAAATCTTTACCGGAGAAGGCGCCTCCACCGTGCGCTCCCCATCCACCATAGGTATCGACAATGATCTTGCGACCGGTCAAACCGGCATCACCCTGAGGACCCCCGATAACGAACCGTCCGGATGGTTGGATCTGTCAGAGTTCGCATGATGGTAAGCATTCCGGCAAACAACCACAAGGGGATCGGTAATCACTGACATGATAGACGGTGTGTTCGTCGAGAAGGTCCGCGTCAATGACTTGTTTAACGATCTTTTCTAGGATTTCCTTCCTCAATTCCTCAGTGGTAATGTCGTCGGAGTGCTGAGTCGAGATGACGACGGTATCGACTCGGAGGGGGATAACGGCACCACCGTCACGCCTGTACTCAACCGTCACCTGGGTCTTGGTGTCTGGTCGGAGCCAGGGGAGAGCACCGGTCCGTCGAGCGACAGACAAAGCCTTGTTGAGTTTGTGGGCGAGAACGATGGTAAGCGGCATCAGTTCTGGAGTTTCGGAAGTCGCGTAGCCGAACATGAGACCCTGATCGCCGGCACCGTGGTCCTCGAGTGAACCTTTGTCCAGACCTTGAGCGATATCAGGAGATTGCTGCTCGATGGCGACGAGAATGTTGCATGTCTTGTAGTCGAAACCCTTGGAAGAGTCGTCGTACCCGATGTCCTTGATGGTTTCTCGGATGACTTTTTGGTAGTCGATCTGGGCTTTGGTGGAAATTTCGCCGAAGACCATGATCATTCCGGTCTTCGTAGCGGTCTCACAAGCGACCTTGGAGGATGGGTCCTGTTCCAAGCAAGCATCGAGCTATACAATATTTGTCAGACTTGCCGTGGCGAAGGAGCCGGAGATACGCACAATAGCATCAGAGACTTGATCGCAAATCTTGTCTGGGTGACCCTCACCGACAGACTCGGACGTGAACAGGAAGTGGCCGGGGGCAAGAGGTGGGCGAGTGGTGGCGTTACCGTTGGGAGACATTTTGGAGGGTGTGGGAGTAGGACGAGGGTGGTGGGGGAGATTGCTACGGAAGCTACGCTGGGCTGGTGGCTTTTTGAGAGGTGGACTCTGGTACGAGTCTTGGGTAGGCTTACCTAATAGTCACGCCATCTACCCCAGTTCGCGACCGGGGGAGACGCAAAAAATCGTACGCTGAACCCAGGGTCGGCGTAATTCTTGCGAACACCTACAGGCGGGTAAGACGACGCCGGGGGAGGCATGTGCGACTTGGACCACACCTCAGCCTCGTGGCTGGACGCTCATCCGGATATCCGGATGCCTACGTCCGAGATCACTTTGCTATCCATCCGCTTCTACAGGAGATCTTAACGGACCGGTAGAGTCGTCTGGTACGCGATTGTAAGACGCGCCGGACCTTGACGACCGCAGTTCCATGCGAGTAAAAGCGATTTATGCGGCGGCACTTACTCGGGTCTCGGGCCTTCCAGTCGACCCATCGCGTTTCGATCCCATTTACTGAGGACGCCAAGATTCCATTCACTCCCTATTCGAGCACCTCGACCACAGGTTGCCTGGAGATGAAACCCTTCTCTTCCTTCGACATCACTTCCACAGCGTTGCCTGCTTAGCCTTTGTACTTGAAACTCCCCCACATCCTTCCATGCGGTCCCCCCCGGTCAACGCAACGATCCAGGTGCTCCCATGAGGCATCCGAATCCCAGAAATCGGACATCACTTGTCTTACACAAGGCACTAGTACCTGCCCTTACTCAATCGGTCTGGACCCTGCGCAGCCCCGCGGAACGACAGGCATCGACGTTGGACGCGGTCAACGCAGGCGTTTGGGTTAGTTTGATTGGGATGGCGACGATAGAACAGAGGTTGAGACTACTAAGTGGTCCCTGGCCGCTCACGTTGTCACGATTGAGATCATCCATAGAATGCCATTCGACAACTCAAGTGGCTTTGTCCTGAGCCGAAGAAAGACGTCAACATCCGTAGTCACGTCTCACGTCCCTTGTCCAACGCCCTGGGTCGTTTTGCGGATTCCACACAACGACGTCGGCCGGGATGAATTGATCGGTTACGGAACGTCTCAGTGCCACCGCCTCGGAGGCGTTTCCGCACCGTCCCCGCAGGCTGGGCGTGTGGCCAGCTCCAAATATCCAGATCTAACGTATTAGAACGAATGTACGTAGGAGTCAGTCATGGGGACGTCAAGCCGAGTAGCTCGGTCAATCCGTGGATCTCGGACTCGACCCGGATGCACAGGACAAGCCTGTGTGAGCAAAGAGGGGAGAGAGGCGTGTTTCTCCTGGAAGGTCCGTATGCCCATCAGACCTTGGGGTCGTTTCTTTGGCCGTCATCGCACCGCCCCTACGATATTTACCCCCATCCATGTACCCCCTCACCCCCCCAATCCAAACCCGTGACCAATTGAATACGGTTGACAGAATTGAGTAGACACGGTTCGGTCTGCCTTGCCGCTTGCCCACGTCCCACCCCGACACCGCCCAGCCGTCCATTGGATGTCCCGAACGAGCCCTTCCTCGTCCCCAACAACCAGATTCTCATGTTTTCACCCCATTCATGGGTTTCCCTTTCAAGCAATTAGAACGCACGGGGTAGTTATATAACTTGCCGACAGCCATTCCGTCCCCCACAACACATCCGTCGCCCTCCCTCCATTATGCCTCCATGCCACCACTTTCTCGGTCGTGGTCCCGCCGTCAAGAAGAAAGCTTTGCTCGTCGGAATCGGTTACAACTACCACAAAGGAAGCGGGAAGTGGGATCCAATTCCAACATCAATCCCCAACGTCAAGAAACTCGCCGCCTTCCTTCGAGGTGAGCGCTCCCTTCCATCCACGACTCCCTCTCTCTAACACAACCGCTTGATACCTTCCAGAGCATTGCGGGTACACTGACATCGTCATCATGACCGATGAGGATGATGTCGAGGAGAGATATCAACCAACGAAGATAAATTTAGTTCGTCCCCCCCCTTCAACATCGCCTCAGATTTGCATACCCTAACGACGCCTTCCTTCAGAGGCGCGAAATTAAGGCTCTCTGTCGCGGAGTAATGCCAGGGGACCGGCGTGTCTTCTACTGTACGAACCCTCCCTCCGCGCGTTTTACACCACCAGCGCTGATGCTACCCCAACGACTAGTCGCCGGCCATTCGGACCAGATGCCCTGCATGACGGGTAGCGAAGAAGATGGCATGGATGAGGGTGAGCAATCTCGGTCCTCCCGTTCGTTTACGTATGTTGAGCGCCTGTCACATCAGTGCTCGTCGCGGCCAATGGGCTCAGAATTAGAGACAACGTTCGTCACTCACACCACCCCGCCTCATCCGCCACCCAACCAATGACCCTTTCTTGTAGACGCTTAAGAATTGGCTGGTCAAACCTCTCCCCAAAGGTTCTGCACTCACCGCAATTTTTGATTCTTGCACCTCTGGGACGTTGCTCGGTAATGCCCCATCCGTACACACACCCTGCTCACTGTCGCTTACACCCAGAAAGATCTTGACCATTACAAGTGCAATAACGTCTATCGACCGTGGGTCAACAAGGGAGGACGTAAAAGTAACACCCTCCGAAACCAAGTCGGTAGGTTATTATCGTACTTTCATCATCGCTCATCGCTTTACCTCCTCGTGCAGTTAGGAAGAACTGCAAAGGTACTCGCTCTGGTCCCCCAAGCCGACGCCACTCCACATTTTGGGGGGGCAGCGGCGAAGCAGAGGTCCACTTTCCCAGCCTTCTCCAACTCATACAGGCGTTGGATGTGTGCCCAACCTCTAAACCGGGGCAACTGGCCGGGGAATCTGACAAACACTACGGAGAAAGGTGTGCGTCTCCGGAGCGCCAGTTTGTATGCGAGGGATGGTGTCGCAATATGATACCGAAGAAGACGACCCTTGATCATCCTGACGTGGTATGTTGGATTTTCAATCACTCCCTACTCCACGTTTACCCCTCGGTTCTCGTAGGTGTCTATCTCGTCCTCCAACGATGGACAAACCTCATGGGATGCAAGCACGCGCAACGGCGACAGCATCTCTATGACAGCTGTGCGTTGATTCCGTCTATCAGTTGCCACTTGACGATCACTCACAGTCCCCCCCACAGTTCTTGATTGGTATCCTGAGTAAGCTATTTTCACCATGTCAGATCGCCACCTCCTGAACGAACCACGTCAGCGGAACATCCAGGAATAACTTATTCTGAATTGATGACGCGACTCAAGTGAGTCTCCCTTTGACTCGGCGGGGATCTGGTTTTTTATTTTTCCCGCTCCGACAGTCACAAGGTACACTCGTTCACGAGGAAAATGCATGATAATGTTAAGAGGGAGAGTCGGGCTCGCCATAGAGCTGAAGGGAAGAACACGGATTCCGAAGATACCGAACCGGAGGAAGAGTTCAAGGGCGAGATGGACAACTTCCAGGATCTCCAGTTGGGAAGCATAACCCCAGTTGTACGTCGTGAAGACAATTCGCTCCAGCCTTCTCTCACCTAACAACCTCTCTGCAGGATATGGAGCGACTTTTCGTACTCTGACAAACGTTCGACCCACCACCCACATGCCGATACGACGGCAACCCCGAATTATACCGCTCATGGACTTGATTATCTATGCACATCACCGGCATTTATTGCCCATGGACGTTTTATACTATTGCCCACCATATGATCATTTCCCTCATTGGACAGCAGTGTGCAAGCACACGACCCCCGACTTATGTGTATTATTAACCGCTGCATTCGCATCTTTGCCTTTCTTTCGTGTAGCTTTCGCCTGTATCCTCATCGCAACTTAGTTGTCCTCATTTTTTTCCGTTCGCGTTCTTGTTTACATGCCTGGGAGTTTTCCCGGCCCGGCGGACCGGACTATGTCACCCACTTCTTCCTTACTTACCTCTTCACCGAACCACTATGTCTGTTCCTCTTATTACCTCGAATGATGGAAACAAGATTCCTGCCCTCAGATTGGACCATCCGACCCCCACCACCTACTCTCAATCCTTCGTGGCGGTGCTCACCCGGGTCCCGGCCTACCAGTTGATTCATCTTGCACTCGTCTTGCACCATATTCCGCTATCCCAGATTGAGCGGACGCCAAGTCCTCCATTCACTCATCGTTCCAGCACGTCCAGCATGACCTGCACCGGTTGCTTTGAGATGAAAGTTGGAACCCTTCTCCCACTTCGATATCACATTCGCAACGTTGCTTGTCCAGCCACTGCACTCCAAACCTCCGCCACACCCTCCGATGCGGTCCCCGTGGTCAAAGCAGCGATCTGAGTACCCCCACGAGGCACTTGCTCTTACAAAATGTACCTATCCCCGTTCAATCGGTCGACGAAGACATTTTTCATTTCGGCTGGGATAGTGACGATGTAGCGGGGGTTGAGATTAAGAATAGAGAAAGGCGGTAACACGTTCCTTGTCCAGCACTGGAATGATTATTGGATTCCACTTATCGGCCAAGTAGAATTTATCCCAGCGGTCACCGCCTCCGGCCTCCGTCTCCAAGGTTTGGTGTGCGGTGAGCTCCAAGCGTTTCCGCCTAGATCGAACGTAGATTGTAGAGTCCAGTCGCGATGATGTCAAGCCGAGTAGGGCCGCCGCGCACGTGGATCCCACACTCGAGGTGGCCCGCACAGGTCGCTGTGAAGGGAGGTGTGTTTCTTACTAGAAGGCCCTCACACTGCTTACCCACATACTTCAACCTGTCAAACCGTCTACCCCACAATCAATCAGAATACAATAGGCACCGTTTGTTCCACCACCACCACACATACATCCTACTATTTCCCATAACACCGCCCGGTTCGTTCCCGGATAGTCCAAACGAGGCCCTCCTCCACCCCAAACGTGTGGTTCTCGTGTCGTCTTCACCCCATTCCAGGGTTTAAACTAGGATGGCGGGCTGCGTATTTAACCTTGGGCGATAGCGGCTAGTCAATCTCAAATCTCCCCCCTCCCCTCCCATCTCCTCTCGACGATGCCTCCCTCCCGCCATATGCCCCCCCGCTGTCTCGGGGTTAAGAAGAAAGCTTTATTAATTGGGATCAGTTACGATCACAACAAGGTGGGGATGGAGTGGGGTACTATACCCACGTCGATCCCGAATGTCAGGAGGATCGCCGCGTTCCTTCGAGGTGAGCGGTCTCTCCCATCCACGATTCTCTCCTACTCACGCAATCGCCTGATGTATTCTAGAGCACCGCGGGTATACCGATATCGTTACAATGACCGATGAACCCGGTGTAGAGGAGAGATATCGACCCACAGAGCGCAACTTGGTTCGTCCACTCCCTCAATCTCGCCCGAGGTCCATATACCCTAACAACGCCTTCTTTTAGGAACGCGAGATCTCGGCCCTCTGTCGTGGAGTAGCGGCGGGGGACCGCCGTTTCTTCTATTGTGAGAACCCTCTGCCCTCGCGTTTACCATCATCAGCGCTGACGCTACCCCCAACGATCAGACGCCGGCCATTCGAGCCAGCTGCGTTGCAAGACGGGTAGTGAAGAAGATGATATGGATGAGAGTGAGCAACTTTGGTCCCCTCATTTGTCTATGTGTATTGAGCGCTCCATCACATCAGCGGTCGTCACTGTTGATGGGACCGAGATTCGAGATAACGTTCGTCACTTGCGCCACCTCACCTGCCGCATAAACAAAACATTGACCCTTTCATACAGGCGCTTTACAAATGGCTAGTCGAGCCTCTCCCTAGCGGCTCCGCGCTCACTGCAATCTTTGATTCATGTAACTCTGGCACCTTGTTGGGTAATGTCCCCTCTGCACTATCTCCTTGCCCACTGCCGCTTACGCCCAGAAAGACCTTCGTCATTATAAGTGCAATAATGTTTACCGACCATGGGTCAACAAGGGAAAGCGTAGGAGCAAAACCCTCCAGAATTGCGCCGGTACGTCGGGGATCATGCACCCATCACCACTTATCGCCTTACCCCTTTGTAGTCAGGAAGAACGGCAAAGCCGTTGGTTCTGGCCCCCCGAGCAGACACAACTCCAGATCTTGGATTGGCGGTGGCGAAGCAGACGCCCAACTTCCCAGCCTTGTCCAGGTTTTGCAGGACAAATGCCCAACCACCGAACCGGAGCAACTTGTCAAGGAGTCCTACAACCACCAGGGGGAAAGGTGTACGTCCCCGGAGCCTGAGGAGCACGACAGGGAGATGCGCAGACCCATGGAACGTACCGGACACCAGGGGGAAAGGTGCCTGTCCCCGGAACGCAAGTTTAAGTGCGAGGGGTGGTGTAAAGATAAGAGTAAGATGTCGAGGACTATGACGACCTTTGATCATCCCGATGTGGTACGTTGAGCTTTCAATCGTTCCCTGATCCCTTCATATTTACTCCCTTGGTTTCGTAGATATCTATCTCGTCCTCCAACGATGGTCAAACCTCTTGGGACGCAAGTACGCGCAACGGCGGTAGCATTTCGATGACAACAGTGCGTTGATCCCGCCTGCTGGTGTCATTTTATGATTACTCACGGTCTGCCCCACAGTCCTTGATTGATATCCTTGGTGAGCTACTTTCACGATCTCAGATCGACACCTCCTGAACGAACCGCATCAGAGAAGAAGCCACAGATAACATATTATGAATTGATGACACTTCTCAAGTGAGTCCCCCTTCGACTCGACGGAGATCTGGTTTTAAATGATTTCTTCTCTGTCCTGGTAGCCATAAAGTGCACTCGTTTACGAAGAAGATGCATGACAGTGTTAAGAAGGAGAGTCGGGCTCGTCGAGCTGAAGGGAAGAATGGGGATCCCGAAGATGCCGACAAGGGCGAGATGGATAACTTCCAAGAGCTCCAGCTGGGAAGTCTATCGCCGGTTGTACGTTTTGAAGATGATTCGCTCTGGTCTTTCATCTGCTAACTGCTTTTCTGCAGGATATGAAACGACTTTTCGTGCTCTGATAACCGTTCGATCCGCCGCGTGGATGTCAATGGAATGACATCACGGAATTATACCCCAGTATACCCCTCATGGAATTGATTGTCTATACATACCGCTGACGCTTATCCCTCATGGTCATTTTCTATTATTGCCTAACATATGCCCTTTTACTTCGGAAAGGATTTGTAACTGCAAGCGCATGATACCCGAGTTACTTGTAGTACCAAATTCTGCGTTCACCTCTTTGCCACCTTCGTTCGTGTGCCTTTCGCCCGTATCCTTGTAGCAACTTAGCCGTCCTCGTTATTTTCCGTTTGCATTTTGGTTCACTCAGTAATCAGCTCAATACTCGCCCGAGAGTCTTCCCCGGCCCGGCGGACCGGACTATGCCACTTCCTTCTCTCCTTCAAACCGCCAATGTCTATCCCTCCCATTACCCCGAACGACGGGAACAAGACCCCTGTCATTGGATTGGGTCAGGTGATCTTCAACCACTTACTTCCAATCTATAAGCAGAACCTTCCTGTGCACGATGAGCGAACAAAGAAACAGAAGAAAGCTGTGAGAAAGATTGCGCCCCGTTGAGCACAACAGACCGGGGAGACACGATTTCTAGGGCGGTGTTCCGTCCAGGCCTCGACCTACCCATCGGTGCTATCATAGACTGAGCGGACGCCAAGTCTCCCATTCACTCCCCGTTCCAGCACGTCCAGCACGACCTGGACCGGTTGCTTGGAGATGGAACCCTTCACCCTACTTCAACATCACTTCCGCAACGTTGGCTGTCCAGCTATTGCGCTAGAAACCTCCGCCACACACTCCGATGCGGTACCCATGGTCAATGCAACGATCCGAGTACCCCCATGAGGCACTGATTCTTTCAAAAGGTACCTATCCTCTCTCAGTCGGTCTGGACCCCGTGGAACGATGTGGAACTGGAAATGCTTGGCGCGGTCAACACAGACATTTTGGTTACTTCGGTTGAGATAACGACGGTGTAAGGGGGTCGAGGCTAAGAATAGAGAAAGGCGATAGCACGTTCCTTGGCTAGCACTGGGACGATTAGTACTTATCGAATGAGACGAGTTGATCCCTGAGGCGTAAACATACCACTGCCTTCGGCCTCGAAGTGCCTTCCCCCCCAGTGCCCAAAGCTGGATGTGCGGCGAGCTCCAAGTATTTCCGCCCAGATCGAACGTGGAATGTAGAGAGTCCAATCATGAGGATGCCAAGCCGACAATCCGCGAGCGTGCATCCCTGACTCGAGGTTTGCACAGGAATCGATAACTTTGAACAAAAAGGAGGGGAGGGGGGTTTCTTGCTGGAAGTTCCGGTCGACCATCAGACCTTGAAATAGTTTCGTTGGAACGTCCTCGCAGTGCCACCTATCCGCATACACCCTCGCCAACTGTCAAACCGTCCGCCTCACGATCAATCAGGATTCAATCGACACGGTTTGTTCTACCCCCGTCCCTCATACGTCCTACTACCTCTACACTGCCCGATTGTCTGTCGGATGGTCCGAGCGAGGCCATCCAACGTGTGGGTTCTCATGTCTTCACCCCGTTCCAGGTTATCCCTTTCAGGGAGCTAGGACGTACGGGCTGTATATAAAGCCTTGGGCGGTGGCGGTCAGCCAATCTGAACTCTTGTCCTCCCTTCCCCTCCCCTCTCCCTCCACAATGCCTCCCTGTCGTGATAAGCCCGCGGTCAAGAAAGCTTTGCTCATTGGAATCCGTTACGAAACGGACGAGGAGTTGAGTCCTATCCCCACATCGATCTCCAATGTCAGGAAGATCGCCGGCCTCCTTGAAAGTAAATATTTCCCTTTCATCTTCTGTTTTCATTCACTCATGCTTTTTAGAGCGCTATGAGTATACAGATATTGTGATCATGACCGACGAAGATGAAGTAGAAGAGAGATATCAACCAACGAAGACCAACTTGGTTCGCCCCCTCCCTCAGCCTCGTCTAGACCTACGTGCCCTAACGATACTTTCCTTCAGGAACGCGAGATCGCGGCCTTCTGTTGCGGGGCAGCACCAGGGGACCGCCGTTTCTTCTACTGTATGAAACTTCCATCCTGATGTCCACCATCACCAGCGTTAACACTACCCCCAATGATCAGACGCCGGCCATTCGGGCCAGCTGCGTTGCAAGACGGGTAGTGAAGAAGATGGTTTGGATGAGAGTGAGTAACCTCAGTCCCCCCCCCATTTGTTTATGTGCATTGAACGCTCCATCACGCTAGCGGTCGTCACAGTCGATGGAGTCGACATTCGAGATAACGTTCGTCACTTGCGCCACCACCTTACCTGCTGCATAACAAAACACTGTCCCTTGTCTACAGATACTTCACAAATTGCTGGTCAAGCCTCTTCCAAAAGGTTCCGCGCTCACTGCGATCTTTGATTCTTGTAACTCTGGCACCCTCTTGGGTAATATATCCTCCACACCCCTCTGCCCACTGCCGCTTACACCCGGAAAGATCTTGCCCATTATAAGTGTAACAATGTGTATCGGCCATGGGTCAACAAGGGGAAGCGTAGGAGCAAAACCCTCCAAAACCGCGTCGGTACGTCGGTATCGCACATCCACTATCGCTTATCACCTTACCCCCTCTTGCAGTTAGGCAGAATGGCCAAGACAATGGTTCTGCGCCCCCGAGCCGACCCCGCTCCACATTTCGGAAGGGCAGCGGCGAGGCAGAGCCCCCCTTTCGCAGTCTTATCCAGACTGTAGCAGACATGTACCCAACTACTACATCGGAACCGGCGCAGGTGGCTGAGGAATCTGACAAACACCGCGGAGAAAGATGTGCATCTCCGGAGCGTGATGAGCACGAGCAGGAAAGGTGTGCATCTCCTCAGCGTACCAAGCACGACGGAGAAAGGCGTGGGTCCACGGAGTGTGATGAGCACGACGAGGGAAGGTGTGCACCTACGGGACGTGATGAGCACGACGGGAAACAGAGCGCACCCCCGGAGACCGCGTACGGCGGGGGAAGGTGTGCCTCCCCGGAACCCCTGTTTGTGTGTGATGGGTGGTGTCGCGAAAAGATGCCGGGAATGACGACCCTTGACCATCCTGACGTGGTGTGTTGGGCTTTTAATCGTTCCTCTGTCCTCCGTATTCACTCCCTTGGTTTTGTAGATATCCATCTCGTCCTCGAATGATGGTCAAACTTCTTACGATGCAAGTACGCGCAACGGCGGAAGCATTTCGATGACAACAGTGCGTTGATCCTGCCTCCCGGTTTTTACTCGATGATCACTCACAACCCACCCCACAGTTCTTGGTCAAGATCCTCGGTAGGCTCTTTTCTCCATCTCATATTGACACACCCCCTGAACAAACCGCATCAGAAACAAAGCCGCAAATAACATACTCTGAATTGATGACGCTCCTTAAGTGAGTCCCCCTTCGACTGGACGGAGATCTGGTTTTAAAGGATTTCTTCCCCGTTCCGGTAGCCACGAGGTGCACACATTTACGAGGGGAATGCATCTTAGTGTAAAGGAGCAGAGGCGGGCCCGTCGTGGGAAGAGCGCGGATCCCGAAGGTGCCGAACCAGAGGGTGAGATGAATAACTTCCAGGAGCCCCAGTTAGGAAGCCTATCGCCGGTTGTAAGTTGACAAGACAATTAGCTGACCTTTTATCCGCTGACTGCCCTCCTGCAGGACATGGACCGACTTTTCGTACTCTGATAACCGCTCGACCCGTCACGTGGATGTCAATGGGACGACATCCCGGAATTATACCCCACCATACCCCTCATGGAATCGATTGTCTATACATACCGCTGACGTTTGTCCCTCATGGCCGTTTCATGCTATTGCCTCAACATATTATGACCCTTTATTTCGGAAAGGATTGGTAACCATACCAGACTTACATGTAGCACCAAATTCTGCGTCCACCTCTCTGCCACCTTCGTTTGGGTAGCTTTCGCCTGTGTCCTCGTAGCAACTTAGCCCTCGTTGTTTTCTGTTCGTATTCCGGTTCGCTCGGTAATCAACTTACTTGCCCGAGAGTTTTCCCCGGCCCGGCGGCCCGGCGGCCCGGACGATGCCACTCGCTCCTTTAAACCACAAGCTCTACGGTATCCCTCTCATTACCCCGAACGACGGGAACAAGATCCTTGCCCTTGGATTGACTCGGGCGACATGACACCACTTACTTCCAATCCCTAAGCGGAACCTTTCTGTGCACGATGAGCGAACAAAGAAACAGAAGAAAGCGGCGGGAAAGATTGCGTCCTGCTGAGTACAACAGACCACGGGGAGACACGATTTCTAGGGCGGTGTTCCGCCCAGGTCTCGACCTACCCATTGATGCTGTCATAGACTGAGTGGACGCCAAGTCTCCCATTCACTCCTCGTTCCAGTACGTCCGGCACGACCTGGACCGGTTGCTTGGAGATGGAACCCTTCACCCTACTTCAACATCACTTCCGCAACGTTGGCTGTCCAGCAATTGCGCTGGAAACCTCCACCACACACTCCGATGCGGTGCCAGTGGCCAATGCAACGATCCGAGTACCCTCATGAGGTACTGATTCTTTCAAAAGGTACCTACCCTCACTCAATCGGTCTGGGCCCCGCGCAACGGCGTGGAATGGGAAATGCTTGGCGCGGTCAACACAGACATTTTGGTTACTTCGGTTGAGATAACGACGGTGTAAGGGGGTTGAGGCTAAGAATAGAGAAAGGTGATAACACGTTCCTTGGCTAGCACTGGGACGATTAGTACTTATCGAACAAGACGAATGGATCCCTGCGGCGTAAACGTACCACCACCTTCGGGCCTGACGTGCCTCAGCCCCGTACCAAAAGTTGGGCGTCAAGTGTTTCCGCCCAGATCGAACGTGGAATGTAGAGAGAGGATGTCAAGCCGACAATCCGTGAGCGTGTATCCCTGACTCGAGGGCTGCACAGGAATCGATAGCTTTGACAAGGAGGAGGGAGATGGGATTCTTGCTGGAAGTTCCGTTCGACCATCAGACTTTGAAATAGTTTTGTTAGAACGCCCTCGCAGTGCCACTTATCCGCATACACCGTCGCCAACTGTGAAACGATCAATCGGAATTCAGTCGACACGGTTTGTTCTGCCCCTGCCACTCATACACCCTACTACTTCTACACTGCCCGATTGTCTGTCGGATGGTCCAAACGAGGCCATCCAACGTGTGGGTTTTCATGTCCTCGCCCCACTCCAGAGTTTTCCCGCTGGATATATAACCCCGGGCGGTGGTGGTCAGCCAATCTCAATTATTGACCCCCCTCCCCTCCCCTCCCCTCCTCTCCCCTCTCCACGATGCCTCCCTGTCGCGATGCGTCCGCTGTTGAGAAGAAAGCTTTACTGATTGGAATCCGTTACGATCATCACGAAGCGGGCGAGGATTGGAATCCTATCCCCACATCGATCTGCAATGTCAGGACGATCGCTGCCCTTCTTGAAAGTAAATACTCCCTTCCACATCCTCTGTTTTCATTCACTCATGCCGTTTAGGGCGTTATGGGTATACAGATATTGTTATCATGACCGACGAAGATGATGTAGAAGACAGATATCGACCAACGAAGATCAATTTGGTTCGCCCCCTCCCTCAGGGTCTAGACCTATGTGTCCTAACGACGCTTTCCTTCAGGAGCGCGAACTCGCGGCCTTCTGTTGCGGGGCAGCACCGGGGGACCGCCGTTTCTTCTACTGTATGAACTTTCTGTCCCGACGTTCACCATCACCAGCGCTGACGCTACCCCAAACGATCAGACGCCGGCCACTCGGGCCAGCTGCGTTGCAAGACAGGTAGTGAAGATGATGGTTTGGATGAGAGTGAGCAACCTCGGTCCCCTCATCTGTTTCTGTGCGTTGAACACACCATCACAATAGCGGTTGTCACAGTTGACGGAACCGAGATTCGAGATAACGTTCGTCACTCCACCCGCCGCACAACGGAAAGCTGACCCTTGTCTACAGACACTTCACAAATTTCTTATCGAGTCTCTTCCCAAAGGTTCCGCGCTCACTGCGATTTTTGATTCTTGTAACTCTGGCACCTTGTTGGGTAATATATCCTCCGCACCCCTCTGCCCACTGCCGCTTACACCAGGAAAGATCTTGTCCATTACAGGTGCAACAATGTGTATCGGCCATGGGTCAACGAGGGAAAATGTAGGAGAAAACCCCGCCAAAATCGCCACATCCACTATCGCTTATCACCCTACCCCCCTCTTGCAGTTAGGCAGAACGGCCAAGACACTGGTTCTGCGCCCCCGAGCCAACCCCGCTCCACATTTCGGAAGGGTAGCGGCGAGGCGGAGCCCCTCTTTCCCAGTCTTATCCAGACCATGGCAGACGTATACCCAACCGCTACATCGGAACCGGCGCATGTGGCTGAGGAATCTGACGAACACCATGGAGAAAGATGCGTATCACCGGAGCGTGATGAGCACGAGCAGGAAAGGTGTTCGTCCCCTCAGTGTACCGAGCACGACGGAGAAAGGCGTGCGTCTACGGAGCGTGACGAGCACGATGGGGAAAGGTGTGCACCTGCGGGACGTGATGAGCGCGACGTGGAACAGCGCGCACCCCCGGAGACGAGACACGGCTGGGGAAGGTGTGCCTCCCCGGAACCCCTGGTTGACTGTGATGGGTGGTGTCGCCAAATGATGCCGGGAATGACGACCCTTGACCATCCCGATGTGGTGTGTTGGGCTTTTGATCGTTCCTCTGTCCCTTCGCATTTAATCCCTTGGTTCTTACAGATATCCATCTCGTCCTCAAACGACGGCCAAACCTCTTGGGACGCAAGTACGCGCGATGGCGGAAGCATCTCGATGACAACAGTGCGTTGATCACACCTCCCGGTTTTTACTCGATGATCACTCACAATCCACCCCACAGTTCTTGGTTGAGATCCTCGGTACGTTATTTCCTCCATTTTCAGGTCGACACATCTCCTGAACAAACCGCATCAGAAAGGACGCCACAAATAACATACTCCGAACTGATGACGCTTCTCAAGTGAGTCTCCCTTCAGCTCGAGGGAGATCTGGTTTTAAACGATTTCTTCCCCGGCAGCCACGATGTGCACTTGTTTACGATGGGAATGCATCGTAGTGTAAAGGAGCGGAGGCGGGCCCGTCAAATAGCTGATGGGAAGAGCGCGGATCCCGAAGGTGCAGAACCAGAGGGTGAGATGAACGACTTCCAGGAGCTCCAGCTAGGAAGTCTATCGCCAGTTGTGAGTTGCGAAGACAATTAACCCTGACCTTCTATCAACTGACTGCCCTTCTGCAGGACATGAACCGACTTGTTGTTCTCTGATAATCGTTCGACCGTTCGCGTGGATGTCAATGCGACGGCATTCCGAAATTATACTACACCATCTATGCATACCGCTGAAATTTATCCTCCATGGCTGTTTTCCATTAAGTACCCTCATAAAATTCATTTTGTATCCAGAGCGTCACGGTTTCCATACGGACGGGCGGACGTTGGAGGCTCAGTCGTCCAAACGTTGAGATCACATTGTCACTTTGTTCCCCTTTGTAATCACGATGATTACAAACCGGGCTTAGACTTCACGATTAAGATCCTGGCGAAGGATTTTACGGTCGCAGGGACTAGGCAACGCATCCGGACCCCTCCGATTCCCCAGATCGCGACGATGGGCGGGTGGATGTCGATGAAACCCAAGTCACTCACGGGCAGTCTTACATGTTGCGCGCGCGTGTGTGTGTGTTTATCTATTTACATGTTGCGCGTGCCCGGGCACAATGCCAAAAAGCATCGCCCGACGGTTGCAGATTCTAATGTACATGCCCGGCAAGTTCACGAATGGCCAGCTAGTCAGATAAATATCCAGGACGGATACTAGCTCGATCAGCTTTCGCTTTTCCGAATCCCACAACGTTGTCCTTTCTTCTTCTGTCCGACCTCCAGCCTCGAGTGTCACTGCCTCCACCACTTTCCGGCAATCGAGCCACTTTGGTAGGGTTTGGCGTCGCTTCCTCGGCACCACGACTTCTTGACTTTTGACTGTGCGCAAAATCTTTTGCTGATGTAAGCATCCTGCCTGGCGAACCGCGTATGGCGGTGCCGTTTAGTGGCGGTCAATGTAACGCCCAGACCTGTTTGAACACCACCTCCACCATCCTACGAGTCCCCCCCACACTGAGCCGGTAATAATGGCAACACGCCCACGCGAGGCCGAGGTGTCGCTCATCAACGACAGAGTTGATATCCTGAACAAGAATGCGGTCAAAACCTTCCCCGCAAAGAAGGTCTTCAGAGCCGTTAGCTCCATCCTGGCTCTGGTTCGGGTTGGTGCTCGCCCTGCGCCCACCCGTGAATATTCGTTGATGACTCAACCTGGCAGGACAGGATGATCAACAGCGAAGATTCCGTGCTGTTGTCTGGATACTGTTTCGACGTGTGTGAGGCGCTGAGCGCCACAATCCAAGCAAAGAATGCGGATAATCTCGATGGATCCATAAGGACGGCACTTGAGGATTTGGAAAGGTGGGTTCATCGCCCTCCGTCTGGCCCGCCTTCCTCCTAACCGATCTGATCTAGAGTTATGCGCGAAATCGGGCTGACTCTCAGAAAGGGGGCGAGCCTGCCGCACATTGAGTATGGCAAAGACAAGGTTGAGGAGCACAAGCTGGAGATCCGAGAGATACTCGACGTTCTTAACGTGTCGAGCTCACCCCTCGATGAAATCTTCGGCGCAGGCAAACGTGCACACCGCTTGGCGCCCTTTGGTCCCCAATTCACCACCAAAACCTCCGGATCCAAAAGTGGTACGCCCTCAGCTTTGGCCCAGCTGTTTCGTGCGGAATACTGACAGCCCTGGCCATTTCCCTCTCAACCTCAACACTCCAGCCTGCGAACGTTTGATCCACCGCGCGTTTGCTCTGCCAGAACTCCCATCCTTGATTGAGGAGATCTTCTCGAGTAAGGATGTGGAGGATACGATTGGCTGCCTACACGGGGACGACACCCAGGCCTTCGTCGACGTGATAGACGAGGCATGTTTTACACTCCCTCGTCATCACGGGTCTGCTGATTGAAATCGATTCTGACACGTTCCACCGACCAGGTATTGAATACGTCCAACATTCCGCCGCAGACCCGAAGAAAGTGTCTCAAATCATTGTATAGAATGTGCGGCCGCCACGCGCTCCTCCCGCAAGCCTTGAAAATCCCCGTTTCTTACGACCGAACCGGTGTCGCGTTGTGTAGGGGAGGATTTGCGGATGTATGGAAGGGGGTATATTCTGGTCGGGATGTTGCCGTGAAGGTCATAAGGACATATTCAAACAGTGACCTGCAGAAGATCACTGGCGTGGGTTTTGGCTATCATCCCTTCCGCGTGCTTGCGCGCTGACGGCGCACCATGTAGAGGTTCTGTAAGGAGGTTATGACGTGGAAAACCCTCCAGCATCCGAATGTCCTGCGGCTGGTAGGAGTGACGATGTCCGAGACCCAGTTTGCGATGGTATCGGACTGGATGGCTAACGGAAACATCAACGACTTCGTGAAGGTGCACCAGGACGTAAACCGGTTAGAACTGGTAGGCCTTTCATCCGTGACCCCCCGGTCTTCGCTTCAAGCTTATTGACAATTGGGCAACTTGTCTAGTTGGGAGGCGTCGCAAGGGGGTTGATTTACATCCACAACCAGGGAATGGTTCATGGGGACCTGAAGGGGGTGCGTTCGTGACGGCTATAGTTACTTTTTATCTTACCGAGTTTATCCGCCAAGGCCAACATACTGATCGACCAATCTGGCTGCGCCCTCCTGGCAGATTTTGGTCTGCTTACGATCATCTCGGACCCCGCGAATTTTTTTCTTCGACTTCGTATACACAGGGTGGCACAGCCCGATGGATGAGTCCGGAGCTCATCGCTCCGCAGCGGTTTGGGTTCAAGAACAGCCGTCCAAGGAAACCTTCGGACTGTTATGCCCTTGGAATGGTCATATACGAAACCATCAGTGGGAACCTGCCGTTTCACGGACATGCAGACCTAACCGTTATCATGAAGGTCCTGGAAGGCGAATACCCTCCTCGAGGGACGAGGTTCACGAAGGGGCTGTGGGAGATGCTGGAACAGTGTTGGGCGTCTCAGCCGAACAACCGTCCCAGCATCGAAGATGTCCTTTGGCGTTTGGAGATATCCTCAATTTTGCCAGAGCCACCTTTCTCCGAAATGGATGCGGGGGTGGAGAACGACGGTGATGATTGGGACTCAGACAACAGTTCCACTGGAGTCCCAGATGAGGCACTCGCCTCTGTCTACTCCGTTACTTTCAATGCCGCCGATTCCACACAAGCACATAACCGCGGGACAGTGGGGAGGTATAATGGTCCCCTCCCCCAAAGGATAAAGAAAGCATTATTGATTGGAATCAGTTACGATCACAAAAAAGTGGGAATGGTGTGGGGTACTATACCCACGTCGATCCCTAATGTCAGGAGGATCGCCGCCTTCCTTCGAGGTGAGCGGTCCCTCCCATCCACGATTCCCTCCTACTCATGCGACAGCCTGATACATTCCAGAGCACCGCGGGTATACCGATATCGTTATAATGACCGATGAACCCGGTGTAGAAGAGAGATATCGACCCACAGAGCGCAACTTGGTTCGTCCACCCCCTCGATCTCGCTTGAGGTCCACATACCCTAACGACGCTTTTTTTTAGGAACGCGAAATCTCGGCCCTCTGTCGTGGAGTAGCGGCGGGGGACCGCCGTTTCTTCTATTGTGAGAACCCTCCGCCCTCGCGTTTACCATCACCAACGCTGACGCTACCCCCAACGATCAGATGCTGGTCATTCAGGCCAGTTGCCCTGCCCCACGGGTGGCGAAGAAGACGAGAAGGATGAGAGTGAGTGCCCCGGACCCCTCACTTATTTATGTACATTGAGCGCCCCATCACATCAGCGGTCGTCACTGTTGATGGAACCGAGATTCGAGATAATGTTCGTCACTTGTGCCACCTCACCTGCTGCCTAACAAAATATTGACCCTTTCATATAGACGCTTCACAATTGGCTGGTCAAGCCTCTTCCAAACGGTTCCGCGCTCACCGCGATCTTTGATTCGTGTAATTCTGGCACCCTGTTAGGTAATGTCCCTCCAGACTCCCTCCCCCCCGCACTGCCGCTTACTCCCGGGAAGACCTTGCTCATTATAAGTGCAATAATGTCTACCGACCGTGGATCAACAAGGGAAAACGTAGGAGCAACACCCTCCCAAATCGCGTCACATCCCCGAAGTCTGAGGAGCACAGCAGGGAGCCTGAGGAGCACGACAGGGAGTCCCCAGAGACCAAACACAACGGGGAAAGGTGTGCCTCCCCTGAATCCATGTTTATGTGTGATGGGTGGTGTCGCAAAACGACGCCGAGGATGACGACCTTTGACCATCCCGATGTGGTGTGTTCTTTTGATCGTTCCTCTGTCCCTTCGCATTTAATCCCTTGGTTCTTATAGATATCCATCTCATCCTCAGGCGACGGCCAAACCTCTTGGGACGCAAGTACGCGCGACGACGGAAGCATCTCGATGACAACAGTGCGTTGATCCCGCCTCCCGGTTTTCACTCGAAGATCACTCACAACCCACCCCACAGTTCTTGGTTGAGATCCTCGGTAGGCTATTTCCTCCATTTTCAGATCGACACGCCTCCTGAAGGAACCGCATCAGAAAGGAAGCCACAAATAACATACTCCGAGTTGATGACGCTTCTTAAGTAAGCCTCTCTTCGGCTCAACGGAGATCTGGTTTTAACGGATTCCTGCCCTGTCATGGTAGCCACAAGGTGTACACGTTTACGAAGAGAATGCATTGTAGTGTAAAGGAGCAGAGGCGGGCCCGTCGTATGGCTGATGGGAAGAGCGCGGATCCCGAAGGTGTCGAACCAGAGGATGAGACGAATACCATCCAGGGGCCCCAGTTAGGAAGCCTATCGCCGGTTGTAAGTTGCGAAGACAATTAGCTCTGACCTTTTATCGGCTGACTACCCTTCTGCAGGACATGGACCGACTTTTCGTAATCTGATAACCACTCGATCCGTTACATGGATATCAATACGGGCACACCCCGAATTATGCCCCTCGTGGAACTGATTATCTATGCATACCGTTGACGTTTACCCCCTAGGACCATTTTCTACTATTCGTTCAACGTATGTTCTTTCATCCCGAGGCTTGGCCACTGCAAGCGCATGATACTAGATTTATCCGTAGTTTTAAATTCTGCGTCCGCCCTGATTCGCTCGTACCCCTGCCGTAACAATCGAGAAGACAACTACAGCGCCTTGCATAATTGTGTGAACATGCAGAACAAAAAAGTGCTGTTTGTTCGTGTTTGTATGTGACCGGTTGTCACCCGTCGGGGAGCTCGGGCGGCCCAGAATACATATTATCGTAATGATATTATCGCAACACACCAGCTGGATCTATGTTACCCGCGACACACTAGGGTCCATGTTGCTTGCGATGCACTGGGATATATGTTACCCACGACGTACTGGGATCTACGTTGCTCGAGACACGTTAGGATCTATGTTACCCACTGCAACATACCAGTGGAATCCGCGTCGCTCGCGACGCATTGGGATCCAGGTTACCTGCGACATACTGTCAACCTAGCTGTCCTGCCTCCATGGGCAACAAGATAGTTGCCTCTCGTTAAGGAGCAACACTCGTTGGACCGCGGACAACAGATTGAGCCCGGGCTGAGCTCTTCGCCATGAATACCGGCTGTGAACAGGGTTGATTGCCCAGTAAACCTACATTCGTTCTATCGTTCACCAACCCTTCCGCTCTTTCATCCTTTCGCTTTCTCGATGGTTTCCGCCACTCGTAATCGCACTAGACCGCTCGACCGGTGGTAATCCAACCAGCGCCCAACCGTGCTGGCGTTGGGCTGCCTTTTGGTCGACATGGCTTTCGTCGATAAAAACGAAGCGGTCCGGGTCAGCATATTGGGTCGTTTCAACCTCCCAGCACGCCCGGACCCTCTTATCTCCTTCCAACGCCTCCTTTCACACCACCTTCCAGGTGAAGTCCCGCGATCGTAGGAAGCGAGAGATCGTGGCCATCGATACTGAAATATTGCGGACGGTTTCGAGTTTCTCCTTGATTTCATCAAGGTACAATGTAGGACTCGACTCCAAAAGCGATTTCAGGTACCAGGCGTCATCATCATCTAAGATCTGTGGCCTCCCTGTCCTCTTCTTCGATGGGTCCAAATATTCGCCACACTCATCGTGAGTACGGATCACCTTGTGGACGCCACCGAGAGACACCCTCATCTGCGAGGCGATATCGCGGATGATCAGACCCTCGCGCCGTAACGCGTAACTCAACAATCCTTTTCCTTATATCGACAGATACTATCGATCACGTAGTGATCGTGTTCCGACCAGAGGGGGCACGAACACTCGTAGCTCACACAACACTTGTCCTAGACCATCGAAAATATTCACCAATATACTAGCACATGTACACATGCGATATG
>Ga0307511_10000363_pt1 | contig 48270 bp, 48 predicted proteins | sample 13_EM_MG_FD_200266 | JGI IMG/M metagenome (GOLD analysis project Ga0307511, IMG submission 200266) | Populus trichocarpa ectomycorrhiza microbial communities from riparian zone in the Pacific Northwest, United States - 13_EM | ecosystem: Host-associated > Plants > Roots > Unclassified | place... | reverse complement strand
CTGGCTTGTACATTATTAATCCCCTCGGTCTATTCTTATACCCTACTGGTCTGTGCGCATGAACCTGCCCTATACCCCTTAGTATATATACCTAGGCTAGGATACGATGTACTCCCCAGATTTGATATCAACAGGATACTCCGAGGTCACCACCTAGAGTCTCCCTTGAAACCCTTAGCTCCATCTTCCTCCCGTCTTCCCTCGCTCTCTCACATCTACTGTTGGATACGTCCAACAGCTCGGACCTCTACTCCTCCAGCCAAGATACCTCTCGCTGTTCCCTTGTGGTTAAAAGTCTGATCAGTCACTCCTCTTTGACTCATCGTCTTACCCGTAGCACGTGACGACTACCAGCGGTCACCTCGTCGGCCCTGACACACCCATCACCAATCACTTGCTTGGCCACTTAATCAGATGCTTACATGATCATGAACTTTAGTATATAAGTATGTACAAATGTTCTGATGTACTCTCAGACTTTGTCAATCACAGTGTTCTCCCTCCTGACAGGCAGATCATTAGTGATTAACCCCTAGCCTCCCTTGTTCCCCTCTGCTCAGTCCAGAGAAGCCCTTCCTCCTTCTCTAGTGCCAAAACACATTACCTTGGCCTCTCTTTATTCCTACCTGAACCACAGATCTTCTGGAGCCACAAGTTACACCAACATATACAGGAGTGGTCTGTCCCAACCCACTCCAACGTGTTCTGTGGTTACCCAAAAACTTTGTGTACCGAGTATCATAGGAGACTAGCATCAGTTCAGTAGGCCTGTTGGTGAGGTCAGTTCTGACAGTTCTGGTCTTTGAAGAAGGATGAGAAAGATAATAGAGAAAGAACGTAAGGGTAAGTTACACAAAAAGGTCAGAAGAAAAGGAAGAATAAAGGTTGAAAATTGCTGGCGATGACATGGTCATATATAGACCCAGCTAACAAGACTCTCAACAACCTACAAACTACTTAGGTGACCCAAGATCTGGGTCAGAATGACCTCCCACTCATACCCATTGTTGTTCAAGCAGAGTTGTGCTCAAGGTTGACCCTGACACATGCATTGGAGTTGGCTGTAGATTTCCAGGCTAGGGAGTTGGAGAGGGTGGACTCACATGTCCAGGACTTGGTGGATGAGATGGAGGTGATGAGGAACACAGTGAGGAACCAACAACTTTTATTGATGAAGCTGGTGCACTTATCAGAGTAGGTGGGGGGTTTTGTCTTGGGTGTTGTGCTTCCCAGACTAACCCATCAATAGGTCCACAACCGCCAGTACACGTGCAGTGAAGGGAACATGGAGAGTCCCTTTGAGCTTCCCAATGATGATTTGTCTGAGTTCTCATCATCCAAGTCCAAGGGGTCCTCAGAGTCATCCAGGGGTAAGGCTCATGCTGTTCCCTATGTCATCCCTATCCATGTCCCTGGTCCAGTGACCACTGGTCAGAGGGTATCCTGTTGTCAACCTCATCAAGGTCCTTGCATCAGGAGGAGTACCGGTTCTGGATTGTTGAGGAGGGAAGCCAGGATGGTTCCTCAGGGTGGGAGGTATAGGTCAATGTCTCCAGAGTCAGAGGCAGTTGGAGGTTCAGTCCATATAGTGTTGGCTTTGTCCTACTTCCTGCCATCTGTGGTTGGCCCTTCTGATCCGTCCCACCATCTTCCTATATTCCTGATCTGTCCCCTGTCACCCCTCACCTGGCCTTGATCACCAAAAGGGACCCAGACTTCATGGAGGGTGATGGAAGTCCCTTTGGGTCTGACATGGGGGCTGCCTTGGATCCTCATCCCCCTGACCCACTCTCCTCACGTTCCACCCCTGTTTCACCCTTATCGTGTTTCAGCCACACATTTATTCTTATCTTATTTCCCTTATCTCTTCCCCTCTTGTTTTTCCTCTTAACATAGCAATACATGGTCTGTGTGCAGTGCCTGCCCTAAATCCCCCCTTTATATAGTGGTAGCATACTGCCTGTACTGTCTTCCCAGACTTGTCAATTCAGATCTCCCCCACAAGCTAACTGCAACTCAAACACATCTCAAACCATAGAGTCTGAATTGACCCTGAAATCTCCACTTGTTCCCCTTTGCTTTCACCTCTCTCTTCTTTTATCTCTACCCAGATCAGATACTCTCATTTGGCCCTGAAAGCCCAGACACCCCCAGGAGTGGTGTATCTAGACCCAGCTAACAAGAGTCTCAACAACCTATGAACTACTTAGGTGACCCAAGATCTCAGTCAGCAAAGTGCCTCCCATTCTTTGAGTGAAGCAGTGCTTGAGGTTGGCCCTGACAATCACCAAGTTTAACATTTACTCATTGCCAATCAATTGTGCCTATCTTCATGGCCATTACAATTCCTAGGCAGAACTACTAGAGACTAGGACCCTACCTCAGTTGATCTCTCCTTCACTGGGTACTACAAGCCACTGCAGCCACCCCCAGTCCAGGTCAGATTACCAGTGGGTCAGTCATTGGTGTTTAATAGGATCTGATGTGGGTTGCCTGACAGATCTTTCAATGGATGCTGACTAATGGTCTAGGCTGTGTGGGAAGATGGAAGATTGTTGGCCTGGGGTTGGCTGATATAAGAACTGCCCATTGGATGACAAGTCCCCATCAACTTCCCATCATTACTCTCATCCAAGTACACCAACCCAATCCAGATGTGCTACCAAGATGCCTGTGACTTCTATGATCTTCACAGGGCAATGGATGGCCCAACTTGTCCAGCTCCTCTGTTGTCTTCAATTAAGGTAATTTCCTCCAGCACCAAGTGCAGGTGGGGTGAAGGCCAACTGAGAGTGGGTCTCAGAGAACAGTTATACTCCAACCAGTCCATATGGCCCTTATGGCCTCAGCTTTGACTTGTAGACCTTCAGCCTGAACAAAAGTGCGTTCTTCATCATGCGACCTGAAAGATAAGATAAAGTGTGAAGTGATAAGATAAAAGATAAAAGATAAGAGATTTGAATGAAAGGAAACATGTCATGGTTTGAATGTAAGGAGTGTGAGCATCTAGGACTTAGAAAGAAAAAGGAGGAAAACCCATGAAAATCATGACAACTTGGTGGAGTTGGGGGCAAAGGTTAACTCTGTTTCCTGTCAGCATGGCTCTTCCAACAAGGGCAAGGGAAAAGAAGCTATAGAGGTGGAAGAGGTTATCCCTGATGTCCTTGGAAGTTCCATTCACCTTGGTCTTGCTTCTGATGCCAACAATGAGGGGTCATCAGGTTCCTGTTGCACTCCTCCCATTGCTCTACTTTCCCTTCCATCCAACTCTTCCAACCATCATATGTTCATCCTATACAACTTGGAGAAGGAGAACTGTGGGGTGGGGTGGAAGGCTAAGCCCATTGTTGAGGACCAGGCCATGAGTGTGTATGTAGTATGTGGTCAATGTGCTACTCACAGCAAAGGCTTTCCTAATGATCACTTCTAACCATACTTCATCAGTCATCATATCCTAGGGCTCAAGCATTGTCACCAGTTGTCCCATCACTGTGGAATTCTTGGAAGCAGTGAGGAAGAGTTGTTGCCAGTACAAGTACATCCAAGACATGAATGAACTTGTAGGGGCAGTCAAACATTTTTTTTTTTGAGTACTATTATTCCTCCATGGGGGACTCATTGATTGGTATTGGGATTGTACAGACAGCCACTGGGTAAATCATCTGGTTGCAGATGTAGTGACATCATGGGTTGGGATGGAAGTAACACCAAGTAATCTTGTGTTCTGTAGCATCTTTTGTGTTCCTCCAATGTGATCTAGTATTCCATTTGGTTCTTGAAGAAAGGATAACAGTGTGAATTGAAAGAACATGTGAGTAAGTTGGGGCAAAATAATAAGAAGGGAAAGAAAAAAGAAAGGTTGAAGATTGCTGGTGATGACAATGGGGAGGCTATACCGGTCATACTGAAATTGTGCTTGGGCCTTAGTTGTGGAAGGAGAAACGCCTGTTTGACTAGGTGAGTGGGGGTGACTAGGGGGCTGGTGAACTACCATACATGGAATTGGGGAGTGTCTCCTATGGTTTAGAATTGTGGGTGGGGCAAGGCAAAATTCATAGGATCATTCAAGAGCATGAAGGATGTAGAGGGATGGAAGGGACTGGGAGTGTCCATGTACCATGGCAATTGGTTCCTATTCATCACCCATATGAGAAGTATCAGAATGTATTAAGATTTATTACAGCTGCAGTCCACACAGGGGGTTATAGGTACAAAATAGGTCTCTACAGGGAAATCATTTGGCTAAAATCCAAAATCAACAACTCTCCAGTTTTATAGGCAGCAATCAGATACTGTCCATCACAGTGGATTTTAGTGGGCTTTTCATACTCCCTAGGCAATTGTAAAATATCTTTTCCTGTGAGTGTATACTTGATCCTAGATGGATATGTAATGGTCCCCTTAGTAGTACTATGGATGAACCTCAGATGGGGACTGGGTAAGAGTTCATTAGATATTGTAACAGGGATTGAACCTGAGATCCCAAAGTCCCATCCTTGGGTTAGTAAGGACTTAAAGTGAACCCAAACTCTCAAACCATCTATACTGAGGGGATTTTTAGATGGTTCACCCTGAAACCTCACCTTGCCCATAACCTCTCCTGTCTGGGTGGACAAGGCTTGAATTTGTTTACTATCCAGGAGAAAAACTGTGGACCCATCTCCTGATATCCTTAGGCTTGTTGTTGAGAAATCAGATATTGCATCTACTTTTTTGGGGTGTTTTTCTTTCTTGGTATCCCAGATGTAGATCTTCTTGTGTGTGCACCAAACAATGAGCAACCTCCCATCAATTAGCTGCATGTCTCTGCGACTATGGGGTCCAGCTAAGATTTTGATGGATGACTTGCAAAGGCCAGTTGAGATATCCCAAATCCTCACCACTCCTGCTCCATCACTTGAGATAGCAATCTGATCTTTTGCTTGCACACTGATAGACATAATTAAAGCAGAAGGGGATGGTTTAGACTCTGGGCTAGCTGCCACTAGATCGGTAGATAAGATGTCAATCTGCCAGAACTTGATTGAATTGCCACATGATATTAAAATGAGGGGGGAGGAAAATGCAATAGAGGTAATGGAATGATCTCCAACCAAGGTCTTGATGAGGTGGGGGTCTAAGCCAGTGATGTCCCAGATGTAGATCAAATCATTGCAGGCACCAGCCACAGATTTATTATCAGGGGAGAGGCAGCAAGCTTCAAAGGCATTGTTAGGAGGTTGGAGTTTGGCAACAGCCACTCCAGAATCTGAGTTCCAAACAATGGCATACCCTCTACACCATGAAACAAAATGGGGCCCATGTGAGGAGAAAGTAGCAAATCTACCCTCATAAGTAGGCCCAATTTTGTCACCATTAATGTTCCATTGCTGCACAGTACTGTCCTGGGATGCAGATATTAAGAGTTGTGAGTTTGTGGGGGAGAATTGAGCAGAGTAGACCATATGATTATGTTGAATGACACAGCAGCACTCCCCTGTCTGGGCCTTCCATAAGTGAACTGTCCCATCTCCTGATCCTGAGGCAATTATGGAACAGTCTGGTGAAATGGAAACAGACATAACATTACCAGTATGGCCATGGAAGGTCCTGATAACCCCACCAGTCTGGATATCCCAGAGTTTGACAGTTCTATCAAAACTCCCAGATACAAGGGATGTCCCATCTGATGAAAAGGCAAGGGATCTTGCAGGGCCAGTATGTCCAGAAAGAGCAGAGGTACAAATCCCAGTGGTTGCATCAAGGGTAATGATGTCTCCAGACCATAGACCAACCACAATGAGGTTGTTCCAGCATGCAAAAGCCAAAAGGGTCTCGTCAAACAAAACTGTACGGAAACATGTCTCCCATCCAGCTCGGAGCCCCTTGACTACCTTGACCCCTTGCAAGACCTCTGGACTGTGCCACTCATGGAGCCAAGATGAGGAAGGGGAAAAGGGGACAGCTTCATTATATAGCTTGGCAGGGGAGTCCTGGATTACATTAAAGTTTTCCAGGATGAGATGCTGACTATCATCTGCCCACTTGCAGATCAAGCCTGCCTAAATTTTAACATAAATGCAGGTTTTAATAAATAGATTGTTTACAACTCACTGAATTGTACCATTGCTGAACATCATTGATGGCATAAACACTCACACCAAGCTTACCCATGATGGTGAGGACTTCAATCCAAAAGAGCAGGTGTGTTGTGAAGAACTTGTCAATGGCCTTACACATCTCCACAATACCATGGACATCACTGGGAACCTCTGCAAGGTGCTTTGCCCAAAACTGACATGAATATCCCAAAGCATCCCCAATGTGTACTTTCTGGAGAACAGAGATATCCTGAACCTCTGAGAGAATGATAGAGTCATCTAGGTCACAGATATTCCTCTTCAACTTCTCCTCCATTAGATTAAGGCATGAAAGCAGGATTTCTTGATGGTGAATTGATGGGTTTACAAAGAATCTTTCATCCTTGCATCGGTCTTGGTCAATGAGAAAGTCAGGGAATGATTTGTGAAAGACTCGAACAGGGTGGGTCCTTTTATCTGGAACAAGTAGAAGAGAGTGGAGAGAATGGAGAGTGGTAGAGATATAGGGTGTCCTGAGGAGGGAAGAGAGTGCCTCCACTGGGAGGGGATTGAATACAAGCAACACTGCCCCCACCACAGACCTAAAACGGGAGTAGAGATCATGTTCATCCAAATCTACACTATGGAATGCTTGCTCCAGGACCTGGGTGTAGAGTAGGTCAATGCCTGACTTCCCTTCATAGGCTGTGCTTTGTGGGAGTGATACAATGAGGCCAAGACGTTCAGCAGGAGATCCATGTCGAAATGCAACAAATTTGATAACTGTTGAGGCATAGATGAAGAGTCCTGCTGCCTTCTCACAAAGAATGTCAATTTCATATGAATGTGGCCAATCCTCTGCAAGGTCACAGTCACTTCTGGTCTCAGCAATCTCAGTCAACCCAGTTCTGAAAAATAGCTTGATGTCATTGTCTACCAAGGAGCGCTCAACATCATGGAGTCTAAGGACTTCTGTGATGGGTCGAAGTAATTCCAGCCGGAATCCTGAGCGGATCCGGGGTTCAGGACGGCCAGTGATAAAGAATTTAACTTGTGGAATTTTGTCCACAAAGCGTGAGAGCACAGAAAGGATTGCAGATGCAGGCTCTTCATCCTTGCATTCATCAAGAGCATCAATGATGATGAGAGTCTGAATTTGAGTGGCTTTTAATGGGCCAACAATGACTTTCTCCATCTGATTACAAAGGGACTCCTTTCCAACACCAGGCTTGGCCTTCAAGACTCGCACCAACTGGTCTCGGAAGAGGGAGTAGCGGTATGCAAGTTGGAATGCAAGTGTTGGGAAGATTGTTTGAAGGTTACTCCTGTCTTCAAAATCTCTGGAGCAAAAGAAACTTGCACCAAGGTCCCCATCTGCAAAGCTGATCTCTGCAAATGTCTGGGCAATAGTTGACTTCCCAGTCCCTGCAAGACCATTTAACCAGAACACACGGTGGTCTTGTTCATCCTTCAGCCAATTCTCAAGCTGCTGGAGAACATCCCTCCTTGTTCCCCTCAGGCACCCTTTTCTATTCCCAGAGGAGTATCCTGCCCCATCAGTGTGAGGTATGTTGTTCAGAAGGAGGTGATCTAGATCTCTCTACTTGCAAGTTACTACACAGGTTGGATGATAAGGGAGTGGGGCTCACAATTTCTTGACAACTCTTGTCCAAGATATCTTCTTGTACTGATGTCTGGGCAGATGTTAGAAATAATGAGAGCAGGTCTGGCAGGTGGTGCAAACCTGATAATCCATCAAAGCATAGCGAATATCATCCACCAGGGCATCAACCTTCTGTGCATTTTCAGGGTTATTGAGGAAGTCCACATGATTGTTTTGGGTTGCTATTGATCCCATGGCTTGGCCAGCCTCTTGCAATTTCCTGGTAATCCACAAGTGTCAGACCCAGATCTTGATTTTGGAGACTATGAACTCACTGATTCAGTTCACCTTCTCTCTCTTTTTCTCTCCTTCTTTCATTGACATCACCCAAAGTGAAAGGGTCACAGAGTGATTCAGAAAGTATTCTGATCCGTGGTGCCAACAATTCAATAGCTTGTTGGTTCACTTCTGTTTGCTAGGGCGACTGTAGGCGCTGGAGGTTGATTATATGGGGGGAATGCCATACCTCAGAGTTGTCCAGAATAGACCAGAGATATCCCGCGATGGATTTGAGGGGAGGATAACCATTTGGTGATTCTTTTACCCGATAGAGGATTGATTTGGCTGCAGCAGATGCGACAGACTCCCGACCCGGTTGTGTATTATCTGCGGGGATAATTAGGACGTTAACCAGAATAACACTTTTCACGTGGCGTTGAAATTCTGACCATCCGAACGGACACGAAGCGGTGGTGCACTTGGTGGTCTGATCTCAAGATCCTCGAGATCTGGCCCATCCAACCCCTCTCCGTTGCCTTGGCCTCCTGCAGGTGGGCGTTTCCGCTTCTTTGATGAACTTGGGATGGGAAACGGGGTACTCATTTTGGTGTTAGTTGGTACAGATGGTCGTGCGATAGCGGATAGATGGGCCCGTGGGTTTCGTCTCAACGCGCAGTCGTTTTCTCACAGATCACATGATCTTTCCTCCGCCGACCAGCAATTTCGGCGAAGCCTCGCTACTCAGAAGGATCCCAAAACAACGAATTTCGAAACCCAGCACTACCGAGCCTCCCCATTCCACTCGCCGGTCTGAAACCCTGAAGGGACAACGAGACTCGCCTCAGCTTTCGGGTGATCATTCCCCAGTTTCTTCCTCTGTGGTGAGCGAATCTGCGGTGCGGTGTATGTTTGGCTGTCTCTTCTTAACACGAACCCCGCCTTTTGCATAGTCCCACTACAACTCTCTGTCTGCGCTATCCCCATCTTCAGCGATGATCGACGAATTCCACTACCAGCAACACTTAGCGACACGCCACCCACCACGACAGTGATTGCCTTCCGATGACCCCACGCCGCCTTGGTTGATCACTCCCTTACAGGCCACCACATTCTACCTCGGCATCTTTTCATCGCGACTTTTGCCAACGTTGTACCCTGTTGCGGTATCAACCTCCCTCAGTCCATCGACCTCGACTCCTCGGACCATTTCAACCCCGCATCGCGTATCCCAGATCCTTCAAACGCCATCCTGCTTTCAACGACTCCGCTCTTCGTTCGCCGGCAGTATCTAGCGCAAGACCTCCCATCCCCGGAACCCGCCGACTTTTGATCATGGAGCACGTTTTGTTTCCTTCTGTTTGGATGTAGGCGTCCGCGCGAAATCGGACTGGACCCAACAAGATTCATGCGTTGAGGAGTTCAGAGAACCGGCTACAAACAATTGCTGTGTTCTGGACCATTCGTAGAAGTTGGTCTCGCAAACGTATGTCGGACCTCGCGTGCTGTCCGGTCGGCCCATATTCACGTTCTACAGTTATCAGCGACCATCGAGATGAAGGCATCCGACGGCATCATCGAAAAACTCACCCCTCCGGTTCGGAGCGACAGAAAAGGACGTCTGTCATAGAAGGTCAACGATCACCCGGGTGTGTCGCTTCGCGTTGAATAAACCAGATATGTGGAACGCGTTTTCGAAGCAGGTCTTATGTAACAACCTCGACGATGCTTGTTGTCGTTGTTGCTACTCTGGTCATTCGGGAGTCATCAGCTGCGTTTACCCACTGCCACCCACTACGAAAAACCCTCCGGAACCCGAATCCTGATGGCCTGTTCACCCACTCGTCCGTCCCAAGCTTCCACACTGGCGCAGACTTGGGAAAGGTGAACGATGTCCGACCAGTTCCACGGGTCTGTTTGACTGGTCACCAAGTTTTCCATGTTGAAGATGACAGCGATCGACGGACCAACCTCGTTAGACTCAAACACGTTCTCACACAACATCGGCGGGATGGCGTCGTACCGATACCACCCTGGCACTGGGAGCGCCCGGAGGTCGCCGAGGTTGCTGGAACAGGCCAGAACGAAATGATCCCTTACAGGCAGATTGTTGGAATGCACAGCAGGCTCTACATTGGGTGTGTAACCTGTTTATTCCGTGTAATCGCCCGACTGACCCACCGGATAGTTAGTTGATCGACAAGACTTTGGCGAGAGGTGCGAGGATGGGCTGGGTTCGAACAAATAGGATTCTTTGATCATCCATGAACACATCTCCCACCGTGGATCACCTGGAGTGCGTGATTGGATAGCGTGTTAGGGGTGGTATCTTGTCAGAAGGGGCGGTCGGTGTTCAAATAAGAATGTGCGCCCTACGGGTGGTTGCAACTCGTACCTGCTCAAACTTAGCTCAGGCCCACCGAACAGTTGCTTACCAACACATGCGTCGTACCAAAACCTTCTCAAGCGACTACGGAGGCTTTAGCTATCGTAGCGATTCTGACTTTCAGGTTGGGTTCGTGTGTGCCCTTGGCGTAGGACATCCGGTAACCAAATCCAAGATCGGCTGTTTGAGATGTGATCGGGTTTTGGATGGAAACGATTTGCGGCCCCACTGAGACTCTGCCCAAGAGCGCAGGGTATTCGCCTATCTGGCATAAATCTGTGCTTCGAGACTAGATCCGGAGTTGTTTGCCCGGCGGAAGCGGTAGTTTCGATTAGAACCTACTATCGTTGAGGGGGATTTCGAAAGTGTGGGCAAGCCCTGGAGAACTCAGACAGGATGATCTCCGTCGAGAGTGACGGACGGGTGGAACGATATCGATTGGGAGTGACGGTGAATGGTCTCGGAATCCGTCTCGGATTTGTACTTCGACCTCAGACCCCGATCGCAACTCAATCGGAACAGCCTAGCTGTACCAGAACGGAAATGGCTTCCCCATCCGACCTACGACCACCGTTTCACGTCAACTCCTTGGATCAGAATGAAAGCGAAGGAGACACGACCGACATGGTCCCTCATCTCCCCCTTCCTCTCGTCGAATCGAAGTCTCCCACGCATCCTTTCGCGTTCCACGGCTTGGTCTTCCCTCGTTCCTGCGTTGACGATCATCGACTCCCAAAATCTCCGCCAAGAGGATAGGCACGATGGTCCCGTGCAAGAAGGTGCTGAGTTGGTGCTGTCTGGGTATGAATATTTGAATGGGCGGAGACGGACGCGAACGGTGTCGCATCGAAACAAATTGGTGCGTGTTAACGAGTTCTTCTTGACCTAGAAATTAAACTGGGCGACTTCCAACAACCCTAGCACCAGAATCCTTGCCAAATCGTGATCTGCCGCCTTCCTCGACACACTCTCGGCAAGCACCCGTAGATACCGTCGTCCCAACACTCCACCAACTTCGTGTACCCACCATTCCGTGATACCAACAGCCGATCAACGACAAGCGACTGCGACACCCGAAGCGTGCCCGCGCAGGGAGTATCATCAATCATCCCGATGAATACTACGCGAGGCAGATCATCCCCTGCGTGCACGGTCTGCCACAGTGCTGATCGGGTAACATGGGCGAGCGGTCGATGGGTTGGGTGTTGTACGCGTCGAGGAGTGAGTACTCGTTCGCTTGTTTGCGAACCTCTGTTGACCTCAGGCTGTCATTGGCGGCCATATTCCTAGCTCTCTGCAACGCCCACACCACACAGAACATTCGTGAGCCCAGGAACCGCAAGTGTATCTCATTAAACAGACTAAACAACGCACAGAAGGGCGCCGGGTGCGAGCGCTGTGTGTTTCCTAGTGATGGTGGAACGGAGGAACACAACAGTTCTGCAACGAGTTTGCACGACACCCCAGAGGACTTCTGCAAGACCCCAAAGCGACGTCCTCAGAACCGTTTCCGACGATGTAGTCGCGGTCACGTCGTCTTGATCTCTACAGAACAATTGTCATCCCGGTAAGTCTGTGTGTTCGTCGTAAATTTCATGTGCGCTCGCCAATGAGAAGCTTTGTTTCACAGCTAGTTGCAAAACGATAGACCGCTTTTCGATGAAATAGGACAGGATTCTTTTGTTTACACTGTGACAGGTAAACAAAGATTTTGAGTGAAGAATCGACAACGGGGATCACGAGAGTTGATAAGCGCTTGACGGGCGCTGTTATCCACCAGCTATCCCCAACCATCCCGACGCATTGTAATACCAGTCCTATGCCAAAAAATTGCCCAGAACTGTTGGGTCAGCACGGCTGTATACCCCGTACTTTTAGTTCTATCTCCAGAGGTATACGGGAGGGCATGGAAGGAGTAAGACCCCCATCACTCGACATCGAAAATCTTTGTTTACATGTCACGACATAAACAAAGAAAACCTGTCCTATTTTTTCAAAAAGCAGTCTATCATTTTGCAACTGGCTGCAATACCGCTTTCGCCCGCCCGATCAATCAGCAATGCGGTGGAGATCGTGAAGCTCGTAGTCAAGCACAAGATGTCCGTCCCCCCGTGCTTCGGAGGGACAGGTATGCAATGGCGTTTCGGAGCTGTATGACCAGCTATTTTCACCCCGGGCTATTCTCAACCACTCAACTGCAGCCGTTTATTTAGCACTCTGTCGACGGTGGGAGCATTTCGTCCGGGATTGAGAAGGTTTCCGGACTCATCGTAGGCGATGAGTAAATTGATTGTTATTCTGGCTGAGTGTCCCACCCAGAGGAAGTCTCGAACCTTGTCCGTCAAAAAAGACCTCGGTCGGCGGACGCAAACGAGATGTTGTCTTGGTGTTCCTTGCTAAGGCTCAGTATCTAGTAACTCCCCTATTGTTCCGGGAATCCGGGATAGCGTTTCGCATTTCCACCAAGCAATATACCAGTGATAGCGGTCGAACATGACCCCAAGCCTCATCCAATTTGCGAAGAAGGCGGACGATCTCTCCTCGCCTGTTGCCTCTCCATCACCATGGTCAAGTTATAGAGTATGGATCACCATGTTGAGTGCTGGAGACGACAAGGCGTTGAGCCTTGCTTGAGTAAGTCTCACTACCCCCGCCACAATTGCCTGATTCCGAACTATCCGTCGCTTCTGGCGGAAGTTGGCGCGCGGCCGAGAAGTGTTGGCTCCCCGTGTTGGGAGCATGGTGCCGAGACTTGTTCCTCTGCTGTTATTCCGTAGTCCGTCGCCCAGAGCATCCATAATGCTTCTCATTCTATCATTTCGTGGACGCCCCACTGCCCTGTCAGTGCCGGCAAGCCTACCAAGTCATTTGCCGTGGCTTAACCGCATTGACTCACAGCTGGTTATACCCTTAAAGAACACCCTGGCCTACCCCGTTCACCAGCGTCTTTCCATTGACTTTCGCTAACGCCACACCCCATTGCGGGATTGCCCAGTGTTATTTCGCCGGGTTCTATCACCACTCCAACCACGCGCACCACAGATCCTTCAAACACCCCTGCCGCTTCCAACCATCAGTATACCTAGATTTTACTTTTTAAGCTAGGGTCTCTCAGTCACAAATAAGTGCCCAAAAAGGGGCGAAAGTGATGGGTGTAACGCGAGGAAAGCGCGTGAAAAAGTGCAAAAAGTAAAAAGTGATCTGAATGTTTGCTGATGACAGCATCAACCTCCGCCAGCGGTATCTCACACAGGGCCTTCTGCCTTCCTAAACCTAAAAATGTTGATATGAGAGCACATTTTGTCTCCTTCTGCTTTGGATGTGGCCCTGACCAAACAGGTTTTGTGTGCCAAGGGTTCAGAGAACCAGCCACCTCCAGACAATTTCATGTGTACTGAACTGTTTGCAGAGAGTCAGCCTCGCAAATGTAAGTTGGAGTAGTATTTTTCTGGCTTTTCCATGCCCACATTCTACAGTTGTCAGTGGCCATTACAATAAGGACTTTAAGGAGGCATCCTACAGCATCGTTGAGGACCTCGCACATCCAGTTCAAAGCAGCAGAAAAGGTCGGCATACTGTGTTAATGTAGTTGTACCCAGTACATATTGGTCCCGTTCACGTGATCATTTTAGACATACCGCTCGTTACCTGTCTTCTTTCTTTTCCCTCAGTTGATCACCACATCACTGAGGTTAGTACTGAGTATTCCTTCATTCATTCCCTTTTCATTGATTTCATACTACCTTAGACGTTTCTATCAGGTAGTTATATTGAATATCTAGTTGATCGCCACGTCACTGAGACATTTCTATCATACTGTCCTGGAGTAGGCCTCTGCCATGATGTTGATCACTGGCATACGTGTGTCCTTCCACTCCAACTGTTTGTGATCTGGTGGTGTACCCCCACAAACATTCAGTTGTCTTTTGTGTTGGCATTCTTAATCATTCTTGTGAACCCGGGGAGCAGGTTGACTGTCCTGATCACAACTCAGAAGTTTGTGTTGACAATGGTTGGTCCAAGGGCTAGATCACCTTCATCTGCCATTCTTCTCAGGTGTAATGAAGACATTGGAGCTTTGTTGTATGGGATAGGACAAGGATCCTATCTGCCCTCAAGCTTGATAGTCCCCATACTCACTTGCATTGAGTTTTTCTCCATGTAGGACCCCTTGTGGTGAGTTCAGATGCCCTGATGTAGATAATTGCTGATGTTGCATGGGGATTGTTTAGCACCTTTATTCTTCTGAGGAGTCTCTTTGCCCAAAATCTAAAATCAATACCTCTCCAGATTTATAGCCAGCAACCAGATAGTATCCATCACACTGGACTTTAGTGTACTCTTGGTACTTCCAAGGTAGTTGGAGAATCTCCTTTCCAGTGACCATGTCTTTGACTCTGGATGGATTGGTGGTTCTCCCCACAGTGGTGCTATGGATAAAATCCAGACGAGGGCAGGGTAGGGGTTCATTAGACAATGTAATGGGGATTGAGCCTGGGGTCCCAAAGTCCCACCCTTGGGTTGGTATGTCCTCGAAACAAACCCAGACTCTCAAACCATCCACAGTGAGGGGGTTGTAAGATGGTCTACCCTCCAACCTCACCTCACCCTCCAACCTCACCTTACCCACAACCTCTCCTGTCTGTGTGGACAAGGCTTGTATGTGGTCTTTATCCAGGAAAAAAACTCTGGACCCATCCTTTGATATCCTGAGGCATGTGGTTGAGAAATCAGATATTGCATCTACTTTCTGGGAGTGCTTTTCTTTCTTGGTATCCCAGATGTGAATCTTCCTGCGTGTGCACCAAACAATGAGTAACTTCCCATCAATTAGCTGTATGTCCCTATGACTTTGAGGTCCAGCTGAGGTTTTGATGGATGACTTGCAAAGGCCAGTTGAGATATCCCAAGTTCTCACCACTCCAGCCTTATCACTTGAGATGGCAATATGATCTTTTGCTTGTATGCTGATGGACATGATTGAAGAAGAAGGGGGTGGTTTAGACTCTGAGCTAGCTGCCACTAGATTTGTGGATGGGGCATCAATCTGCCAGAATTTGATTGAATTATCATCAGATGATGAGATGAGGGTGGAGGAAAATACAATGGAGGTGATGGTATCAGTATGTCCAACCAATGTTTTGATGAGGTGGGGATCTGAGCTGGTAATGTCCCAAATGTAGATGATGTGATTACTAGCACAAGCCATAAGTCTATCATTGGGGGAGAAGCAGAACTTTTTAAAGAAATGTCCAGGAATCTGGAGTTTAGCAACAGCTATCCCAGAATCAGAGTTCCAAATAATGGCAGCTCCATTCCCCCATGAAACAAAATGGGTCCCATCTGAGGAGAAACTGATATATCTACCCTCACATGTAGGCCCAATTTTGTCACCATTGATGTTCCACTGGTGCACAGTATTCTCAGAGGATGCAGATATCAAGAGTTGTGAGTTTGCAGGGGAGAAGCTGACAGAGAAGATCATGTGATCATGTTGAATGACACAGCAGCATTCCCCTGTCTGCACATTCCATAAGCAAATTTTATTGTCTACTGATCCTGAGGCAACTGTGGTACAGTCTGGTGAAATGGACACAGAAAAAACCAAAGTAGCATGGTCATGGATAGTCCTGATAACCCCACCAGTCTGGATATCCCAGAGTTTGACAGTTTTGTCATGACTCCCAGATACAAGGGATGTCCCATCTGATGAAAAGGCAAGGGAGCTCACAGAGTCAGTATGCCCAGAAAGAGTGGATGTGCAAACTCCAGTGGTTGCATCAAGGACAATGATATTTCCGCACCATAATCCAGCTGCAATTAGGTTTTTCCAGTGTGCAAGAACTTTTGGGGGGCCATGAAATAAAACTGTACGGAAACATGTCCCCCATCCAGCTTGGAGGCCCTTGGCCACTTTAACCACATGCAAGACCTCTGGGCTATACCACTCATGGAGCCAAGATGAGGAAGGAGAAAAGGGGGTAGCTTCATTGTATATCTTGGAAGGGGAGTCCTGGATTGCATCAAAGTTTTCCAGGATGAGATGCTGACTATCATCTGCCCACTTGCAGATCAAGCCTGCCTAAATATACTATGAATGCAGACTTCAGTAAATGAACCATTCACAACTCACTGAGTTATACCACTGCTGAACATCATTAATAGCATAAACACCAACACCAAGACTACCCATGATGGTGAGGACTTCAATCCAAAAGAGCAGGTGTGTTGTAAAGAACTTGTCAACTGCCCTGTGGACTTCTCCAATATCATGACCACAACTGGGAACCTCTGCAAGGTGCTTTGCCCAGAATTGGCATGAGTACTCTAAAGCATCCCCAATGTGCTTTTTTTTGTAAACAGAGAGATCTTGAACCTCTGTGAGAATTGCATAGTCATCAAGGCCACAGATGTTCCTCTTCAACCTCTCCTCCATCAGATTGAGGCATGAGAGCAGAATTTCTCTATGATGGACTGATGGGTTTATGAAGAACCGCCCATCATTGCACCGCCCTTGAGCTGTAAGAAAGTCAGGAAATGATTTGTGAAAAACCCGAATGGGATCAGTCTTGCTGTCTGGAATAAGGAGGAGAGAGTGGAGGAGACAGAGAGTGGTGGAGATATGGGATGTCCTGAGGAGGACAGAGAGTGCTTCCATTGTGAGGGGGTTAAAGACCAGCAACACTGTCCCCACAACAGTTCTGAAATTGGAGCAGACTTCCTGCTCATCTGGACCTGCATCAGAGAATGCTTGTCTCAGGATCTGGGTATAGAGCAGATCAATCCCTGACTTTCCTTCATGGGTTGTGCTTTGTGGGAGTGAGGTGATGAGAGCAAGCCTTGTGGTGGGAGCATGGTATCTGGATGCAACAAATTTGACAACTGTTGAGGCATAGATGAAAAGCCCTGCTGCCTTCTTGCAGAGAATGTCAATTTCATCTGAGCTTGGCCAATCCTCTGTCTGACCACAGTCACTTCGGGTTTCAGCAATGGTGGTCAATCCGGCTCTCAAAAATAGCTTAATATCATTGTCCACCAAGGAACGCTGAACATCATGGAGTCTGAGCACTTCTGTGATGGGTCGAAGTGATTTAAGCCGGAATCCTGAGCGGATCTGAGGCTCAGGGCGGCCAGTGATGAAGAACTTGACTTGTGGGATCCTGGTCACATAGCGTGAGAGCACAGAGAGAATTGCAGAGGCAGGCTCTTTGTCCTTGCATTCATCAAGGGCGTCAACAATGATCAAGGTCCGGATGTGGGTAGCTTTCAATGGGCCAACAATGACCTTCTCTATCTGGGAACAAAGGGACTCCCGTCCAACACCAGGGTTAGCCCTCAAGACTTGTAGCAACTGCTCCCGGAATGTTGGGTACCAGTATGCAAGTTGGAATGCAAGTGTTGGAAAGATTGTTTGGAGATTACTCCTGTCCTCAAAGTCTCTGGAGCAAAAGAAACTTGCACCAAGTATTCCATCTACAAAGCTGATCTCTGCAAATGTTTGGGCAATAGTTGTCTTTCCAGTCCCTGCAAGACCATTGAGCCAGAACACACGGTGGTCTTGTTCATCCTTCAGCCAAAGTTCAAGTTGCAGCAGGACATCCCCTCTTGTTCCCCTAAGACACCCCTGCCTATCCCCAGAACTGTAGCCAGCCTCAATGGTATGATGCATGTTGTTCAGAAGGAGGTGATCTGCATCTCTCTACCTGTAGGTTACTACATGAAACTGGACTATCATTGGGCAGGACTCACAATCTCTTGGCAGCTCTTCTTATAGATGTCTTGTTGAAATGAAGTCTGAGGAAAGTATAAGGTACAGTGAGAGCGAGTCCCTTTTGAGCACAAACCTGGTATTCCATCATGGCATAGCGAATATCTTCCACAAGACTGTTGACTCCCTGTACATTCTCAGGGTTGTTGAGGAAATGGGCAAGATCATTTTGGGCTATCATTGCCTCCAGAGTTTGGCCAACCTCTCCCAACTTCCTGGTAATTCTCATGCGTCAGATCCACTTGTCTGTCTTTTGGTGTGTATGCTCACTGTTCTAGTTCAGCTTCTCTATATTTCTCTTGCTCTTTCTCATTGACACTGCCCATAGTGATCAGCTCACGGAGTGATTCACAAAGTGCTCTGACTCGGGGCGCCAACAAACTTATAGCTTGTTGATTCACCTCCGTTCGCTAGAGCGGCTGTCAGTTTTGTAGGTTGGGTATGCAGGTTGGAGGCCATACCTCACAGTTCTCCAGAATACACCAGAGATGTTTTGCAATGGATTTGAGTGGAGGGTAAGCAATTGGTGATTCTTTTACTCGATAGAAGATTGATTTTGCTGCAACAGTGGCAGCCAATTCCCGATTCTGCTCTTCATCAGCTGCAGCGATAAGATTAGGACATCTACCAGGAGAATTCTTTTTAGATAACGCCAAAATGCTGACCATCTGAGCGGATACGAAGTGGTGGTGCACTCGGAGGTCTGATCTCAATATCCTCTGGATCTTGTCCACCTGATCCCTCCCCCCCGCCTTGGCTGCCCGGAAGTGGGCGCTTTCGCTTCTTCGATGGGTCTGGGACGAGAAACGGGGTGCTCATGTCGGTGTTGGTTGGCGTAGATGGTGGTGCGATTGTAGATAGTTGGACGCGTGGCTTTCGTCGTTGGACGGTCACCTGATCTCTCCCCCCCCGGCAGTAATTTATCCCGGAACGGTCTCAACCCCAAAGTCAGTTCTCCTCCGTGCGCCATCGACTATGCCACCCGGAACCCATCTGCATCAGCCCTGGCCCCGCTCCTCCCCTCGACACGACTTTTTCTCCCACCGGTGAGGCCAGTCCGATCTGGCTCGACACCCGTTGTAACTCTTTGCTTCCGTTCCTCACTCTCCCACGATAGATACCAAGATCCACCACTCAGTAGTATATCCACAACCACAATTACCTTCCGGTGACCTCAAGCCAACGCTGCCTTCGGTGGTCCTGCTCGCCGGTACCCTACCCGTTGCTCCTATCGCCAAAACACCTTACTCTACTGCGGCATTTCTCTACATCGTTTCGCTGAACTCAACCCCGAACCACCACAACCACACGACATGTACCACGAATCCTTCAACCGCTCCTCCCACTCTCAATGGCGCCGCTCTTCGCCGGCGGGAGCTCGCGTAAGACCTACCCCTTCCTAGAATTCTCTATCCCTGAGCGTTCCTTGTTTCATCCTGCATGGGTGTAGGTGTTCACAGAGTCGCTCTGTACTGTCGATACCCCCGTTCCGAAGGATTCGTAGGAGTTTTACCAGCCAACGTAAGTTAGACCTTTCGTGTTGTGTCCCATACTCCCCGATTACTCACTCATATCAAGTTTCTCTCAGTTTCTACATTCAACAACTCCCCTCCGGGCTCCGCTTCATCCTTTCACCCCCAACGCTCCATGGCTCAGCTCACGACGCCAGCCGCTAACAGTGCCGAAACGCAAGCTTATATCGACAATGCCAACGACCATCGGATACGTACCTTTTCGCGTTGAACAGCCCTGATCCGAACTTTCGAAACGGGCACTGAGCGGCCTCGGCGAAATTGTTGGTTTTATCCTCTCTGGTCCTCTGTGAGTCACCCACTCCACTACCACCAAATCGTCAACGTCCCTCCGGTGCCTCTCCAGTGCCCAAGTCCTGATCACTCACTCATCCGCCCCAGCTCTTTCCACACCGAGACGGGCCCAGAGAAGAGGCGAATGGTATCTGACGAAGGCGTGTCCAGTTCCTCGACAACCTCAGGCTTCCTTGTCCGATAACCAAGCTTATTATGCCGACGATAATAACCGTCGATGGACCAGCCGAGCCCGCGGTGAACTCGAACGCGTTCCCGCGCGACGTCCTTCACCCGGGCATCGTATCGATATCGCCCTCAGTGCTGGAAGCGCCAGGGGGGCCACCAAAACCAATCGAACAGTCCAGAGCGAAAGTGTTTATATTCGCGGGCGGATTGCTGGATACCCAGAGGGCTCTGCATTCAGGTATGCTACCCGTTTATTCCATCCAATCGCCTGGCTTACCCGTCGGATGGTTAACCGATCAATAGCGGACGCAGGCATCGGCGACCACGCTGGGGAGCCTGGTACCTGTACTTTGAACGCGGCCCAGAATTTGGCGAGGGGTCGAGGATGTGTTGGGTCAAAGTGAATGAAAATTCTTGAAACGATTTACCGACCCCACTTGCCATCTATTCACTTGCGGAGGGGACAGAAAAAGGGAGACTCGTCCATGAACGCACCTCCCACTGGAGATAACTTGGGTGCGCGATTGGATGGGGTGTCGTCAGAAGAGGGATTCGGCGTCTGAAGGAGAATTGGCACCCCACCAGTGGCTGTGTTTTCGTACCTACTTAAATCCTTTCGTACCGTACCGAACCCTCCTTGAGCGAGCTACAAACGTTTTGACGATCGTAGTGGGTTCGCGGGTGACATTCTGTCACCGGGTTATCCAGCCAGATCCACAATTGGCCGTTGGGGTCGCAGGCAGAAAGAATTCTCAATCTCAACTCAGACCCCGCCCGACACTATGCAAAGGTGGACCACTCTCCCATCCGACCCGAACCGAGGTTTCACAACCAGGTCTGGAGTGGTTCGCCTGGGGTCGGATGCGGTGCCTTCTAACCGGATCACTCTACTTCGAACGCTGTGAGCGAGCCCTGAGAAGTCCGGGCAGAACGATCCCTGCCGAGACTGACAAACACGTGGATTGATATCGATTTGGGCTGGTGAAGAGCGGTTTGGAACCCATCTCGGGTCTGCTTGCCTTTTTATTTGCGAGCTCAGATCTCCACCGCGATTGATTGAAGCCGGCCCGCATCAGATCGACCCATGCTGCTCCAGAATGGAAGGAACTTCCCCCATTCGCAGTTTAGCTGCACCGGAGACGGTCGATGTGCGAAACCGCTGCGAACGAGGGAAACGATCTCCCCTCCCCATCGTAAAGGCTGCTTCGTTTCCCTCTCGTTTACCGCAAACATTCTTTCCCACTCGACAATTTGGTCCTGATCGCAAATTCCAACTCTTCCCCTCCTTCCATGTACCGGCCGCCGAATTCCCCAACTCCTTTAGAGGGAGATATACGAAGCATCGATACTTGGTGCCTCACCAGTGAGGAGTCAATCCGCTGTTGACGCGAACCCCGATTCAGGTTGGGCTTCAGACCCACAATATCGACTCTCCCTCTTCAACGTTCGAACGTTCAGCAATGACCGATAAAGTCCAGTCCTGAGCCACGCTTAGTGATCCTATTCAAAACCACCCCGCCACAACCGGCCACACCATTAAAAAATGCCACAACCCCGCCCTGCTCGCCGGTGCTTTTCCATCGCTACCACCGCTGGCACCGTCTATTTCGGGACTACTCTGGATCGTTTCTTCGAGCTCAACCATCCCAACCACACCGTGCGTATTGTAGAGCATTCAAACACCCCCCTGCCTCTAATGGATTCGCCTTTCGTACCCCATAGAAGCCCTGCCGCCTTCTGGAACCCGCCGATTTCTATCTCGGAGTACGTCCTGTTTCCTTCCCGTTAGGATGCGGACGTTCGCGAGCCGGTCTGGACCGAACACGATTCGCGCGCTGAGAGGTCGAGAGTATCGTCCACCTCCAAGCGATTACTGCGTCCCGGACTATTTGTAGAGGTTGATCTCACACACGTGAGTCGGATCTTACGTGCTGTCCGTTTGTCCCATGTTCACTTCCACAGTTGTCGGCAGATATCGAAACGAAGGGGTTCGACAGCATCATCAAGAAATTCACGCGCTCAAAACAATAGAAAAGGTCCGCTGCTGTAGAAGGTCAACGATCGTCTGGGTGTTGCCCCGCATTGGACAAACCGGATGTGAAGAACGCGCCTTCAAAGCAGGTCCTGAACAACCTCGACGACGCTGCCTTTTGCTACCTCTGAACCTTCGGGAGTCACCAACCGCGTTTACCCACTACCCACCACTAATACCCCTCGAGGTCCCTCCAGCACCCAAATCCTGATCACCCGCTCGACCGCTCCCAACTTGGTCTGGGTCGACACCTGCCTGAAGGAGAGGCGAATGATGTCTGACCGGTTTCTCGAAGACCTCACTAGTCCGTTCGACCGATCGCAAAATTTGCCACACCGACGATGACAGCAGCCAACTGATCAGCCCTCGGTGGCGGGCTCAACTCGTTCTCGCACAACATCGGTGCGATCGCCTCACCCGAGCGTCGTATCGATATCACCCCGGTACTGGGAACGCCCATGGGCTGCAGAGGTTAACGGAACAGTCCAGAGGGGATGAATTTAGATTGTCGGTGATATCGATTAGGAGCGACGGTGTACAATCTTAGAATCCGTCTCGGACTCGTACTTTGAGACCGTGACTGGGTGCCGCTCCGGACTTTGCAACCATTGGAACCGTTCTAGTTGTGCCAGAACGGCAAGGGCTTCCCCATCCGACTGAGGGCCGCTGTTTCACGCAAACGAGGTACACGGACCAGCAGCATCTCCCCTTCCTCCCACTATGATGACGACAATTGCCCTCCCCCCAAAAAAAATCTCTACCGGAAGGATAGATACAATCATCCCGTTCGACGAGACGCTGACATTGGTTATGTCGCTGTCAGTGTCAATGGTCGGACCTGGGCGGGCATGGAAACGGACAACATCGTGATCGTGACAAAACAGATGGGTGCGTGGTACTGTGTCCCCATTCAATGACTAGAGCTTGAATCGAACGATTTACAACTACGATAGGTCAACAGACCAGAACCTCCGCCGAAACACGACCTGCTTTCTCCCGCGATGCGCTCTCAACAAACGTAACCACAAACCTGCAGATCCCACCGTCCCAGCGCTCCACACCGACTCGGTATACCCTCAACTTTAAGATCCCAACAACAAGTTGATGATATGCCATTACAACACCCGAAGCGTACAAACGCGCAGCTAGGGTAACCTCAATCCCGATGAAGACCATGCCAGGCGGATCATGTCATGCGTGCACGGTCCACCCAGGTACTGATCGAGTAAATTGGGCGAGCGACCGGCGGTTTTTGGTGCTGTACGCGTTGAAGGGTGAGCGCTCGTTTCCTCGTTTGCGAACCTCCGTTAACCTGTCGTAGGCGACCAGATTCCTAGTTCTTCAAAATACCCACACCCCACAGAACATTTGCGGGCCCGGGAGCCGTAAATTCATATCCTCGACAGACTCAATGGCACGTGTCCGGTGCGGTGGCGTTGAGCATGACCGTTGGGTGTTCCCTGGCAATCGCGGAACGGAGGAACATAGTAGTTCTGCAACGAGTTCGAATAGCGCGCGATATGTCACCCCGACCCATGGTGTTAGCGAAGCCGCTTCTGACGATGCAGCCGCGATCACACCGTATTAGCTCCCACAGAAAGGTTATCATCCAGGAAGTCCACGCAGTCTTTGTAAATCTCACCTGCTCATACGGGGGTGTGGTCTCAAATACTACCGTTGTTGCCCATCAGCTACGTATCTGAAACTCGCAGTCAAGTGCAAGATCCTCGTTGCCCTGTTCTCCGAAGGGACGAGCATGGAATAGCTGTATGATTGGCTGTTGTCATCCGGCTTTCTCATTTGTTCAACCGCAATCGTCTCTTGCTTGTAGCACTGAAAAGTCCGGACGGAACAATCCCCGTCGAGAGTGACTGACCGGTGGAGTGATATCGATCTGGGGTGGTGAGGAACGATCTTGGAATCAGACTACGATCGACTGAAGCCTGTCCTGCTCCCGGCCTCCGCACCAGATCGACCTGTGGTGTTCTAGAATGGAAACGGCCTCCCCCATCGACCGACAGCCATCGTTCAGCGAGATTTCTGTCCCAGAGACGCTCGATGTGTGGAAGTGCCGTGAACTCCCCTCGCTCTCGTCCGAGTACTAAGGATCCCTCCTCTTTTCCTCTCATACATCCTAAACCTCCCTCCCCTTTTAACACTTTCAACAATTCGGTCCCAGCAGTAAATTCCAACTCCTCCCCCCCTTCCATGTAACAGCCGCCGAAATCCTCTGCCAGAAGGACGGACGCGATAGTCTCGTTCAAGGCGCTGGCATCGGTGCTGTCACTACCGACTGACAAACCGGGCGAATGAGAGTACCGGCGACACCTTGTTGAAACGGATAGGGATGGGTGCGTGTCAACGCGTTTTCATTGATTAAGAAATTAACCCGGACCACTTCCAACAGTCTCAGGCGGACAACACCCCCAAGGAGAACCGTTGTCAAATCGTACGAAGCCCTGATATGTTGGTGCCCCAGCATTCGTACGCGTTCGACCGTCCACGAGACCCAGTTTGAATCCCGATATATTGTCTCCTGCTGCGCGCTCTTGGTCAACATGAACATATATTTGTAGAATCTACAGTTCCAACACCCACCGCTGGGTCGGGATACGTGCCTCCAAATGCCGTCGATGGCCTGTCAGTGACATACAATCTACGCGCCCCTGCCATACCCATCTATTCACAGCTAGGGCATCTCCGACCCTGACGCAGGGCTTCCATGAATCACTCGAAGTGTATTGTGCCCCGTGTGCGTAGTATGTCAAGGCATTGGTTGAGTAGAGGGGGTGAATGACCAGTGATTTGTGGTGTTGCACACGTTAGGGGGTGAGTACTTGTTCATCTGTTCACAAACCTCCATTTGCTGGTTGTAGGTGACCAGATGCCTAACTTGTCGCACTGCCATACATTCCTGGGCGTCTACAAACCCACAACTCGACTGTCATAGCAAGTAGGGAAGCATAGGGAGAAAAGCCAAAATGTGGTACCGGAGGATAGTTTCCTGACAGTATGGTATACATACTCCACTACACAATACATGTTACTCATGGTTATTGAACAAACAAGTAGTGATAAGCTGCTGAGTGAGAAGGTCATTAAAATTTTCCATGTTAGAGTCCTTAGGGGAGTAATGATATAAAGGGACTGAAGTCTGTTTGAGGGTATTTGTGCCACCACAATAGACTATTGCACTTGCACTTACATGGTATCTATTTTGGTTGCACTTTGATTGATGAGACATGAAGAACTGTCCTATCCATTTTCAGTTTATGTTCCTCCCTTGATCTCATTACTGGACTGGCAGTAGCAATAAGTAGTTTCTGTGCACCACCCCTCTTTCATTAGTGCATATGTATCATGATAGCAAAAACACAAGCTTACGAACTAATTACAATTGTTGGTATCCAGTTGATTTCCAGTCCTCCTGTGTGAAAGGTATTTGGATGTGTCAACAGTTCTTGCAATAATATTCCACACAAGTTACAGGTCCAGAACAGTTCTTTACTAGGAAATCATTTGACCAAAATCCAAAACCAACAACTCTCCAGATTTGTAGCCAGCAACCAGATACTGCCCATCACACTGTAATGCAGTAAACCCCTCATACCTCTGAGGCAACTGGAAGATTTCTTGTCCAGTAGCTTTATCCTTGATTTTAGATGGATAGGTTATAGTTCCCACAGTGGTACCATGGATGAAATCCAGATGTGGGCTGGCCAGGGGTGCATTAGATGGTCCAATGGAGGTTGGGCCTGTGATCCCAAAGTCCCACCCTTGAGTTGATATGTCATCAAAACAAACCCACACTCTCAAACCATCAACTGTGAGGGGATTGTTGGATAGTTTACCATCCAACCTCACCTTTCCCACAAGCTCCCCTGTCTGGGTGGACAAGGCTTGAATGTGCTCACTATCCAAGAGAAAAACTATGGATCCATCCTCTGATATCTTGAGGCTTGTGGTTGAGAAGTTAGACCTTGCACCCAGTTTTTTGGGCTGTTTTTCTGTCTCAGTATCCCAGATATAGATCTTCTTAGGTGTGCACCAAACAAAGAGCAGCCTGCCATCAATCAGTCGTGCACCTCTCTGACTGAGGGGCCCAGCTAAGGTCTGGATGGATGCTCTACAAATTCCAGTTGAGATATCCCAAGTTCTCACCACTCCAGCCTCATCACTTGAGATAGCAATGTGATCTTTTGCTTGTACACTGACAGACATGATTGGGGTGGAAGTGAGTAGTTTATACTCTGAATTATCCACTAATGGGATTGTAGGTAAGATATTGATTGGCCAGAACTTGATTGATTTGTCAAGTGATGATGAGATGAGGGTGGGGGAAAATGCAATGGAGGTGATTTCCCCGGTATGTCCAACCATGGTTTTGATTGGGTGGGGGTTTGAGCTTGTGATATCCCAGATATAGATGGTATTGCCACTGGCACCAGCAATAAATTTGCCATTGGGTATGAAGCAACAATGTTCAACACCACTGCTGGGAGCCCGGAGTTTGGTGATAATCACTCCAGAATCAGAGTTTTGAACCACGATAACTCCTCCCCCCCATGAAACAAAATGGGTGCCAACTGGAGAGAAAGCAACATGGTAACCCTCATAAGCAGGCCCAATTTTGTGGCCATTGATGTCCCACTGCTGTACAGTATTGTCATGGGATGCAGATATCAAGAGTTGTGGGTTTATGGGGGAAAAGTTAACAGAGTTGACATGACGCTTATGTCCAGCAATGACATGGCAGCACTCCCCTGTCTGAGTGTCCCACAAGTAAATCATGTGGTCATAGGACCCTAAAGCAATTGTAGCACAGTCTGAAGAAATTGAAACAGAAAGGAAATCACTTGTGTCACCATAGAAGGTCCTAGCAATCCCACCAGTCTGTATGTCCCAGAGCTTAACAGTTGTGTCACCTGCAGCAGCAGATATAAGGGACATCCCATCTGATGAGAAGGCAAGAGAGTTTATATGTGTCTTGTGTCCAGAGAGAGTTGATGTACAAGTTCCAGTGGTTGCATCGAGGAGAATGATATTCCCAGATGCTAAACCGGTTGCAATGAGGTTGTTCCAGTATGCTAGAACATGGGGGATGCTGTCAAGCAAAACTGTACGGGAACATGCCCCCCATCCAGCTTGGAGTCCCTTGACTACCTTAACCCCTTGCAAGGCCTCTGGACTGTACCACTCATGGAGCCAAGATGAGGAAGGAGAAAAGGGGACAGCTTCATGGTATATCTTGGAAGGAGAGTCCTGTATTATATCAAAATTCTCCAGAATGAGACGCTGACTATCATCTGCCCACTTGCACATCAAACCTGCCTATATGTAATATGAGCATAGGTTTCAATACATAGACTGTTCACAACTTACTGAATTGTACCATTGCTGAACATCATCAATGGCATAAACACTGATACCAAGGTGACCAATGATGGTGAGGGCTTCAATCCAAAAGAGCAGGTGTGCTGTGAAGAACTTGTCAACAGCCCTGTGGACTTCCTCAATATCATGACCACAACTGGGAACCTCTGCAAGGTGCTGTGCCCAGAATTGGCATGAGTACTCTAAAGCATCCCCAATGTGTTCTTTTTTGTAAAGAGTGAGGTCTTCAACCTCTGTGAGAATGGCATAGTCATCAAGGTCACAGATGTTCCTCTTTAACCTCTCCTCCATCAAATTGAGACATGAGAGCAGAATGTCTTGGTGATGAATGGTTGGGTTTATGAAGAACCTTTCATCCTTGCATCGCCCTTGATCCATGAGAAAATCAGGGAATGATTTGTGGAAGACCCTAATGGGGTCAACCTTGTTGTCTGGAACAAGGAGGAGAGAGTGGAGAGAACGGAGAGTGGTAGAGATGTGGGGCATCCTGAGGAGGGCAGAGAGTGCCTCCATTGAGAGAGGGTTGAACACTAGCAACACTGCCCCTACCACAGACCTGAAGCAGGAATAGAGGACATTTTCATGCACATCCACATCATGGAATACTTGCTCTAGGACCTGGGTGTAGAGCAGATCAATCCCTGACCTCCCTTCATGGGCTGTGCTTTGTGGGAGTGAAACAATGAGGGCAAGTCTTTCAGTGGGGGAGCCATGTTGAAATGCAACAAATTTCACAACTGTTGAGGCATAGATGAAGAGGCCTGCTGCTTTCTTGCAGAGGATGTCAATCTCATGTGAGCTTGGCCAATCCTCTATCTTGTCACAGTCACTTCTTGTTTCAGTGATATTGGTCAATCCAGTCCTCAAAAATAGCTTGATGTCACCATCCACTGAGGAACGTTCAACATCATGGAGTCTGAGCACTTCTGTGATGGTTCGAAGTGATTTCAGCCGGAATCCTGAGCGGATCCGAGGTTCAGGACGGCCGGTGATGAAGAACTTGACTTGTGGGATCCTGTCTGCATAGCGAGAGAGCACAGAAAGGATGGCAGATGCAGGCTCTTTGTCCTTGCACTCGTCAAGAGCATCAATGATGATCAAAGTCCGAATGTGGGTAGCTTTTAATGGGCCAACAATAATCTTCTCCATCTGGGAACAAAGGGACTCCCTTCCAACACCAGGGTTGGCCCTCAAGACTTGGAGCAACTGCTCTCGGAACGTAGGGTACCGGTATGCAAGTTGGAATGCAAGTGTTGGAAATATGGCTTGGAGGTTACTCCTGGTGTCAAAGTCTCTAGAGCAAAAGAAACTTGCACCAAGGTTTCCATCTGCAAAGCCAATTTCTGCAAATGTCTGGGCAATAGTTGTCTTTCCAGTCCCTGCAAGACCATTGAGCCAGAACACATGGTGGTCTTGTTCATCCTTCAACCAAAGTTCAAGTTGCAGCAGGACATCCCCTCTTGTTCCCCTCAGGCAACCCTGCCTATTCCCAGAACTGTGCCCAGCCTCAATGGTGTGATGCATGTTGTTCAAAAGAAGGTGATCTGCATCTCTCTACTCATGGGTTACTACACAAAACTGGACTGTTAGGGAGCAAGACTCACAATCTCTTGGCAGCTCTTGTTGTAGATGTCCTGTCGTAATGAACTCTGAGGTAGGTGTTAAAAACAATGAAAGCAAGTCCCTTTTGAGTGCAAACCTGGTACTCCATCAAGGTGTAGCAAATATCTTCCACAAGACTGTCAACCCTCTGGGCATTCTCAGGGTTGTTGAGGAAATGGGCAAGATTACTTTGGGTTGTCATTACCCCCAGAGCTTGGTTGACCTCTTTCAACTTCCTGGCAAACCCCATGCATCAAACTCAGCTCTCTCTCTCTTGGGAAGTATAGGCTCACCATTCCAGTTCTCTCTCTCTTTCTTCCTCTCGTTCTTTCTCATTAACATCACCCGCAGCGATAGGCTCACAGAGTGACCCAGAAAGTGCTCTGACTCGTGGTGCCAATAGCCCTATAGCTTGTTGGTTCACCTCCGTTTGCTAGGGCAACTGTGAGCATTGCAGATTGAGAATGCGAGTTGGATGCCATACCTCACAGTTGTCCAGAATACACCAGAGATATTCCGCGACGGATTTGAGTGGAGGATAAGCATTCGGCGATTCTTTTACCCGATAGAAGACCAATTTGGCCGCGGTAGTTGCAGCTGATTCCCAATTTTGCTGTGCGTCAGCTGCAGCAGTAAGAGGACATTTATGAGGAGAATCCTTTTCGCAAAACATTAAAATACTGACCATCTGGATGGACACTCGGTGGTGGCACACTCGGTGGCCCTCTGATCTCAAGATCCTCTGGATCTAATCCATCCGCTCCCTTCTGACTGCCTGCGAGTGGGCGCTTCCGCTTCTTCGATGAGCTCTGGACAGGAAGCGAGGTGCTCATATTGGTGTTTGTTGCCGTAGATGGTGGTGAGATGTCAGATGGCTGGGCCGCGCACCGGTCACCTGACCTTCAGTCCGATTTCTGGAATTTGTGGAAACCCTCAGAGACATCCGGAATTCGGAACTCAGTTCTCCTACACACGCCATCGAATCGATGCCATCCGGAGCTCATCGACTTCGCGTAGGGCGAAGAAGACCTGAAAATACTTGCTTTGGCTTCTCCGGGTGATAATTCCCACTCTTTGGCCCTGTCCCTCTCCTCGACACGAACCTCGCTCCCCCACACAATGAGGCCACCCCCATCGAACTCAACAAAGGTTGTAACCCTCCGCTTCCAGTTCCCCCTCTCCGATGATGGACACCAAGATCGACGCTCAACAGTGCAGCCGCGACCACCTCGATTACCTTCCGACGACCTTACGCGAACCAACGCCACCTCCACTGGTCCCGTTCGCCGGTGTCCCACCCATCGCTCTACTCTCCATCGCCGTAGTCTACCCTGCGATTTTCCCGCATCGTTCTGCCAAACTCGACTCCCCGAACCACCTGAACCACCTCCGCGCGTGACGAGTCCTCCAACCACCCCCTCCCACTTTCAACGGGGCCGCTCTTCACCAGCGAAATCTCACGCAAGCCCTACTCCTTCCTGGAATCGCCCAACCTCACTCTCTGGGTGTGTCCTTTCCCCTCCGCTTGGGTGGTATTCACACGGAGTAGCTCTGGGCCAACTATGCTTGTACGCCAATGGAATCTGTCGCCGCAAGCGAACACCCCGTTCTGAAGTAGGAGTTTTACCCCGCCAATATAAGTCAGGCCTTACGCTACGCACGGTTGTCCCATCCTCACGTTCAGTAGCTGCCGATGACCACCGAGGAGGCGGGAAGTGCGTTCAATGTCATCATCGAGAACCTCCAATGTCCACTCGAGAGTAGAAGAAACTGCGGTTCAGTTGGAGCAGGGCTCTGCTATGATATCGCCACATGAAATCCACCCGCCCTTCCGTCCCTGCAATTTGTGGTTAGGCAGCGTGGCTTTCGAACCCGAACCCGTCCTCATTCCGGTGGCCGATAAACCCCGATAATATCTACGGACCTGGAAAGAAAGTGGCTCCTCGTCTCAACCCCGATACGTTGATCGGACGCTACGCCGGGGATTGCTCTGGCACGCTGGCGCTCCATTCCACTGCCCTCGCTTCGCAGGACACTGCTGGTACCATCCCGAACAGTGGACCTAAACACAAGGAGTTCTCGAAGCGTGATGGAACCTACATCCTGGTTTACACGCTGTAGAGAAGGGCACAACGTGGGGTGGGGTGACGGATGTGTTGTTTAGCCACCACCGACGGTTCTTTATTGCAGATATTGGCTCTTTCGTGTTCTTAGGTGGGGCCATTGTATGAGGCTAATAGTACCTTGCCTGAGAATTGCGCGGGGACTGGCGGCAGTTACCCGTTGACGCAACGGAATGGAACAGCAGACTGAAGGATCTTGGGGTAATCCGGGGAAGTTCCGAGTTTGATCACTATTTGAGGGGAAGCTGGCCGAGACTCCTGGAATACGACTGAGTCCTCACAGGACGTGGCCGTGTGTGGGAGATTGTGTGTCTGCTTGGGGCGGTCCAAGGAGTAGATGAGATCAATTGTTCTGGACCACCCTCCGCCTGGGACGGAGACCGCCAAGAACGACACATCTACTCTTACTGTGTAATCCATACGCAGGGAGCAACCATCGAACATTTTTATCCGATACTGATCATCGTCCAACGAGTTCACATGTACACCCGCGCTCCTCGCCCCCAACAAGTTCCGCGAATTAGCTCACCGCGCTTGTCGTCGATAGGACCGATTCGCGACCTTACATGCAGAAGGTCAACGACATTCCGGCTCTCAATCGATCTCGGCGGATCCATTGCCACCTCCGACCCGTCGGAAGTAGTCTCCCCAACACCCGACCCGATCGATACGCACCCTGGCTTTGCGACAGCCACGGTCTCACGCGAACTCCCTGGATCAAAATGAAAGTGAACGAGGCACACAGACCGGCAACATCTCACCTTCCTCCCGTCACAGTGAACGGCGATTTCCTCTTTCCTCCCACACACCACAAACCTTCTTTCGCGTTCCACAGCTTCGGCACAGTCGCAGATTTCGTCTCCTCCCCTTCCTCCCTCTCTATGACGACGAACGCCCTCCAACTTCCATCGGGAGGATAGATGTGGTAGTCGCGTTCAAGAAGTCGCTGATATTGACGTGCGTGGGTATGGGCACGAACGGCGTCGTGACGGAACAGATGGGTACGTATTACCGTGTTTCGATTGACTTAGAACTTAAATTGGGTGACTTCCAACAACCCTAGGTGAACAGTGCCAGAATCCTTGTCAAAACCGCGATTTGCTGTCCCCCGCGACGCCGTCGCGTTCTCCCATAGTAACCATAACCGACAGATCTCGCCGACTCAACTCTCACCACCGACTCGGTATACTCGTGACACCAACAACCAGTGAACGATATGGGATTGCAACACCCGAAGCATAGGCACGCGCGGTTATGATATCCTCGATCCCGATGAACGGCTTACGCGAACCGTGCGAGCGGAATCATATCCCGCATACGCGGTCTGCGAAGGTGTTGGTGTCAGGTAACATGGGCGAGCAGCTGGCGGTTTGTATTGCTGTAACGTTGTTGGGCAGTGAGTATTTGTTCACCCGTTTGCGAGCCTCCGTTGACGTGTCGTATGACCAGATCACAATGTCGACACCCCACGGAACATTCGCAAGCCCAGGAGCAATAAATGCATCTCCTCGACAGATTAAATGGTACACGACCGGTGTGGTGCTGAGCACGACCGCTGGATGCTTCCCGGCGACCACGGAACGTACAAACACATTCCACAACACGCGTGATGTGTCACCCCAGAGTGCTTCTGCAAGAGCCTCAAGCAACTCGGAGCCGCTTCTGACGACACAACCGCGGTCACACCGTCTTGATTTCCACAGAGTGGTTATCTCCCGGGTAAGTCCGCGCAGTATTCTGTGAATTTTATGTGTGCTCACGTGCGGGGAGTTCAGTCTCAAATAATACTGTTGTCGCCCGCCCCACGTATCGTGAAACTCGGAGTCAAGTACAAGGTCTCCGTCGCACTGTTCTCGGGAATGGGTATTGAATGGCGTCACGGAGCCGTATGACCAGCTGTTTTCACCTCGGGCTATTCTCAGCTGTTCAATCGCGCAGCGCTGTCAGTGACGGGAGTATTTCGTCTGGGATTGAGAAGGTTTCCGGGCTCACGGTAGGCGATGAGTAAATTGGTTATGCCTCAGGTTGACCATTCCACCCAGAGGAAGTCTCGGATCTCGTCTGTCAAACAAGACCTCGGTGGATGGATGTAAACGAGATTTCTTTGGGGAAGCATTTGCTCGTTGTGTTCTCTGGGAACTCCCCTGTTATTCCAGGAATTTGGGGCAGCGGTTCGCATTTCCGCCGAGCAATATATCAACGATCGCAGTCGAATCTGGCACCGAATCTGGCACTAAAACCTATCCAATTCGTGAAGAAGGCGGACAATCTCTCTTCGGTTGTTACCCATGCATCACCACGTCAGGCTATAGAGTCGTGGATCACCGTGTTGAGCGCTCGATGGAACGAGCCCTCGAGAGCCTTACTCAAGTAAGTCTCGCCACCCCCATCGAAATCCCTTGATTCCAAATCACCCATATCTTCCTCCAGAAGCCGGAGCACAACCTCAAACAGCGCTTGCCCCGCATATTGAGAACACGATGCCGAGACTTGTTCCTCTGCTGCTTTGCGCGATACCCTCGGACGCACTCCGAGTCACCAGCCTCCTCGCGACCTTTTCCACTCTGTTCGGACATACCGTGATTCAGACCAACGACTCCGGCATGACTCATTCTTGGGAAGCCTTTTCAAAATTGTGGTCCAGAAGCTCATCAGTTTACCGCGGAGATTTGGGGTGTGTTCCTTCGAGGAGTGTAGCCACTGACGTGGACCAAGCACGTCACTTTCCTGGCGTCCGATGTTATCTGAGTGCGTGCAACGCGAATCATGTTTGACAGCGCCCCCGCCAGAAACGCTAATTTTCTCCTGTAGTTCGTTGCCAAGAGCATCCGTAGTGCTTCTCCTTCCATCATTTCGCAGACATCCCGCTGCCATGTCGTTGCAAGCTTTACAAAATCATTCGCCGTGCCTCAACCGCATTTGTTCACGGTTAGTTATACGCTTAAAGAACATTCCACCCTACCCGCTCACCGGTGTCTTTCCATGGGCACTTTCGCCGGCGCAGTACTCCATTGAGGGACTGCCCGGTGTCGTTTCGTCGAGCTCCATCATCACTCCAACAACCATCCGCCACGTGTATCATCATTTGAGCACCCCTCACACTCCCAACGAGTTTATCCTTCGTTGGTGGTATCCCACGCAAAGCCTGCTGCCTCCAGAAATCTGTCAAGTTCGCTATCGGAGCGCATTTTGTTTCCTTGTTTTGGGTGTGGGTGTTCACATGGAGCTGGCTTTGGCCCAACAAGATTCGTGCGCCGAGGGGTTCAGAGAACCGGCCACCTCCAGATAATCACCCTTGTACTGAACTGTTTGGAGAGAGTTTACCTTGCGAACGTAAGCGGGACCTTCGGTGCCACCATGTTGTCCCATGCTCATGTTCTGCAGCCGTCAATGGCCATCGAGGCGAAGAAGATTTCAAGAAGACGTCCGAAAACATCATCGAGAACCTCGCACGTCCCGTTCGAAGCATCAGAAAAGGCCGGCACACCGCCCGGAGCGGGCCGCGGTCACGATATCGATCCCCGGTATATACACGTCCTTCCACTCCCGCTGTTTATGATCCGTGGCGTGCCTCAGGCTTGAACACGCAGCTGGTCTTTTGTATCAGTGTCCGATAAATCCTGACGATCTCTGCGAACCTGGGAAGAACATTGACTCTCCTGATCGCAACCCCGTATGTTGGTCGGTCACAAAACTCAGGATTCCCTCCCGCTGGTTCCCCCTTCTATCGCCCTCATCCCACAGGGTACTACTGTCGCCATCTTAACCGTCCATCTCAAACGCGAGGTATCGTCGAAGGGCGATTGGCATGTTTATCGCATAATACATATATGGTAAGGATCCATGAACAATTGTCTCAACAAAGTCTACTCTGACTCGCCCGCTCCCAGGGTCGGAGAAAGGTAACCCCGCGTCCTCGCCAACACAGCACTCCTGGTCCAAATTTCGCGCTTTCCGTCCTACTGGATCGAGTCTACAGGCTCTCTGGGAGACTCTTTCAGTCGCGTTGCAGAACCTCTGAAGTTGACGGCGAGAGATTTCCACGACTCTGGTGAGGAGGTACAGGGTGGGGCGATGAATGTGTTTCTTGGTCACCGCCAACAGTCTCACCCTGCCGACTTGGGACCATCCGCATTTGTAAACTCCGCCCATGAAAGTAATCTTACCTTGTTTGGGCCAAAAACTGCACGGGGTGGGGCGAATACCAACTACGCCATTTACCCAACAAAACCCCCCAACGGAAGACTGGGGTGATCTCACGGCGATGTGAGGAAGTTCTGAATCTGACCACCATCCGAGAAGGAGTCGCGCGAACTTCCTGGGAGGTACTAAGCTACAACCCGTGTAGAACTTTACAATGACGAGGGTTGGTCCAAGACTGGACCGACTTTCGTTTGTGATTCTTCTCCGGAGTAACGAAGACATCGGACCTTCGCTGCAAAAGACGAGACAAGGATCAGATCTACTCTGGACAGGATACATCCGATACTCGCTCGTAATAAGCCTTTCATAGGTCCTTTGTTTGACAACTCACCTCCGTGCTCCGCTTCATCCTTTCACAAGGTGGGCACGAACCCTGCAGGAGAAGTCCGAACAGAACGATCCCCGTCGAGAGTGACGGACAGATGGACTGATATCGATTTGAGGCGGCGGGGAGCAGTCTTGGGGTCTGCCCTGGTCTAACTCGGGCCTGCTTATCATTTTACCCGCGCACTCAGATCCAAACCACGATCGGTTTAGGCAAGTCCTGCTCCTGCCCCCCGCATCAGATCGACCTATGTTACGGCCACCATTTAGCTGCACTCGATGTGTGGAAGCACTGCGAACGAGAGACATGATCTCCCCTCCCTTCCTTCCGTGTAACGGCCACTGAATTCCCTAACCCCCCATGGGGAGAAATATTTTCAGATTGTACGAAACCTCGACCTTTGGTGCCTCACCGTCTGTACGTATTTAGTACCGTCCACGAGACCCAGTGGGAATCCCACCCTGGCTTTCCCAGAGACAGAACGGCTTTCCTCACCCAGACAGACGGCCACCGTTTCACGTGAACTCCCTGCATCGGAGTGAACTGAACGAGGGTACACGACCAACACGATCTCCTGATCTCCCCTTCCCTCCCACGCATTCAAACATCATTTCGTGTTCCACAACGTAGTCTTCTTCCCGTCCTGTTTTGACGATCATCAATTCCACTAATCATGAGGATAGACACGACGGTCCTATTCAAGAGGGTGCTGAGTTAGTTGTGTTGCTGTCCACGATACGGACTGGGCGGGGACAGGTACGAGCGGCGTAGTGTCGAAACAAGTTGGTGCGTGTTAACGAGCTCTCGTCAGCTTAACAATTAAATTGGGCGCCTACCAACAACATTAGGCCAACAACACTACTAAAATCCTCGTCAAACCACGATCCGTCGTCTCCTTCGCCGCACTCTTGGTCAACACAGCCGTAAACCCGCGGATATCACCACTCCAATACTGCCCACTAACTCGGTATATTCCTCACCTCATGACACAAACAGCTGAACAACGACACGGGATTGCAACATCATGTGCATACACGCACAATTAGGGTATCCCCGATCCCGGTGGGTGGTTTACGCGAACCGCACAGGGCGGATCATACCGCCTGTCAGGGCGCTGGTCTGATAGAACGAGATGCCGTCCGCGTTGGAGCGTGAGTATTCCTCCGCCCGTTTGCAGACCCCCGTTGACCTGCCGCATGCCCAACTCGTCGCAGCTCCCACACCCCATTGAACATTCACTAGCCCGGATGCCAACCCTTATATCGACCTCCGCGTTGACTCCAGGAGTACAATTGTACCCCCTTGACGGGCTAAACAATACATGGCCGGTACGATGGTGTTGAGCGTGATCGCTGGGGTTTTTTTGCAGTGATGTCTTGATGGAGGTAGTTGCTGATGCCATATGGGGATTGTTCAGTACCTTTATTCCCCTTACAACTGTTATGGAGGTTCTCTGTTGCTCTGGACCATAGGGCGTATATCTGCTCTGCAACACCCCATCTGCACCACTTACAGTTGTTGAATAATCAAATGACAGAATCATTAACATATCTGTGTGACGATCTTGTAGAATCACAGAGTGCACCCATTCCTAAGAGTAAGGTCAAGGAGAGGGGGGGGGGTTACCCAAGTGTTAAATTCCTGTGGGGGCTTAGGCCTGACATCAGGGGATTTTTATGGAACTGGGTAGTGTTCCCTATGGTCTAGAACTGTTGGTAGGGTAGAACTACAGATGTGCTGAAAGTGTTAAGGATGTAGAGGGGTGACAGTGACTGGTTAAGAGTACCCATGGTGCCATGATGGACTGTTGCATAGTAGTAACAAGTGGTTCTCATACATCACCTATATGGAAGGTATCAGAATGCAATAGCAATTATCATAGCCATACTCCACACAAGAAGTTACAGGTACAGAATAGGTCTCTACTGGGGAAACATTTGACAAAAATCCAACACCAACAACTCTCCAGATTCATAACCAGCAACTAAATACTGTCCATCACAGTGGATTGCAGTGGGCTCTCCATATCTCCTAGGCAGTTGGAGAATATCTTTTCCAGTGACCATGTCTTTGACCCAGGATGGATATGTGGTGGTCCCCACTGTGGTAGTGTGGATGAAATACAGACAGGGGCTGGGCAGGAGTTCATTAGATAATGTAACAGGGGTTGATCCTAGGACCCCAAAGTCCCACCCTTGGGTTGTTAAGTTCTTGAAACAAACCCAGACCCTCAAACCATCTACAATGAGGGGGTTGTTGGATAGTTCACCCTCAAACCTCACCTCACCCACAACCTGTCCTGTCTGTGTAGACAAGGCTTGAATGTGCTTACTATCCAACAGAAAAACCTTGGACCCATCCCCTGATATCCCAATATATGTGGTTGAGAAGTCAGATACTGGATCTACTTTCTTGGCATGTTTTCCATTGATATCCTGGATGTGAATCTTCTTAGTTGTGCACCAAACAATAAGCAACCTCCCTGCAACCAGTCGTGCACCTCCCCGATTGCAGGGTCCAGCAGAGGTTTTTCTGGATGACTTGCAAAGGCCAGTTGAGATATCCCAAGTCCTCACTATTCCAGCCTCATCCCATGAGATAGCAATATGATCTTTTGCTTGCACACTAATGGTCATAATTGAAGCAGAAGGGGGTGGTTGAGACTTTGAATCAGTTGAAATTGGGTTTGAATATGAGGGATTAGTCTGCCAGAATTTGACTGTTTTGTCAAGAGATGATGAAATGAGGGCAGAGGAAAATGCAATGGAGGTGATGCTCTCAGCACCCCCATCAAAGGACTTGATTGGGTGGGAGTCTGAGCTGGTGATGTCCCAGATGTAGATGGTGGTATCACTGGCACAAGCTATAAGTTTATTGGGGAAGAAGCAGCAACAAATCAAGTGACTGCCAGGAACCTGGAGTTTGGTGACAAAGGCTCCAGAATAAGAGTTCCAAACCATGGCAGCTTCTCCCTGTAATGAAACAAAATGGGTCCCATCTGGGGAGAAAGCAGCATAGAAACCCTCATACTCATGCCCAATTTTGTTGCCATTGATGTTCCACTGCTGTACAATATTACCTACAGTATTGCCTTTGGATGCAGATATCAAGAGTTGTGGATTTGTGGGAGAGAAGCTAATAGAGCAGATACCATAATTGCCACTAATGGTATAGTAGCACTCCCCTGTCTGGGCATTCCACCAGCGAATTGTGCAGTCTTCAGATCCTGAGACAATTGTGATGCCATCTGGTGAAATGGAAACAGACAAAACACACTTGGTGTGGCCATAGAAGCGCCTGATGACCCCACCAGTTTGGATATCCCAGAGCCTGACAGTTCTGTCATGACTCCCAGATACAAGGGATATTCCATCTGATGAGATAGCAAGGGAGCTCACCAGGTTGGTATGTCCAGAAAGTGTAGACCCAGGAGCTCCAGTGGTTGCATCCAGGATAATGATGCTTCCAGACAAGAAGCCAGCCACAATGAGGTTGCCCCAGCATGCAAGAGCCAAAGGTGTGTCATCAAATGAAACTGTACGAGAACATGCCTCCCATCCAACTTGGAGGCCCTTGACCACCTTAACCCCTTGCAAGTGTTTTGGGCCATATGACTTATGGAGCCAAGATGAAGAAGGAGAAAATGGGATAGCTTCACAATATATCTTGGAAGGACAGTCCTGGATTGCATCAAAATTGTCCAGGATGAGACGTTGACTGTCATCTGCCCACCAGCAATTCACACCTGCCTAAATATATAACATGAATATCAGTTTCAGTAAATGAACTGCTCACAACTCACTGAATTGTACCATTGCTGAACATTTTCAATAGCATAAACACCAATCCCAAGACTACCCATGATTGCAAGGGCTTCAATCCAATAGTGCAGGCATGTTGTGAAAAACCCTTGGATGGCATCACACACATCTTGAACACCATTGCTATTACTGGGGACCTCTATAAGGTGCTTTGTCCAGAACCTACATGAATACTCCAAAGCATCTCCAATGTACTCCTTCTGGCGATCAGAGATATCTCTGACCTGGCTAAGGATGGCATAATTGTCAATGTGACAGATGTTCCTCTTTAACTCATCCTTCATCAGGTTGAGGCATGAAAGTAGGATGTCATGGTGATGTATAGATGGGTTTATGAAGAATCTTTCATCCTTGCATCGCCTCTGATCCATAAGAAAGTCAGGGAATGATTTGTGGAAAACCTGAATAGGGTATGTCTTGTCGTCTGGAACAAGGAGAAGAGAGTGGAGAGAACGGAGAGTGGTGGAGGCTTTTGGTGTCCTGAGGAGGATGGAGAGTGCATTCATTGGAAGAGGGTTGAACACCAGTATCACTGCCCCTACCACAGACCTGAAATCAGAGTAGAGGATCTTTTCATCTGGATCCACATTACAGAAAGCTTGCTCCAGAACTTGAGTGTAGAGTAGATTAATCCCTGACTTTCCTTCCTCAACTGTGCTTTGTGGGAATGACACAATGAGGGCAAGCCTCTCAGTGGGAGAGTCATATTCAGATGAAACAAATTTGACAACTGTTGAGGCATAGATGAAGAGTCCTGCTGCCTTCTCACAGAGAATATCAATATCATGAGAGCTTGGCCAATCCTCTGTCAGGTCACAGTCACTTCGTGTCTCAGCAATGTTGGTCAACCCAGTTCTCAAAAATAGTTTGATATCATTGTCCACTAAGGAACGCTCAACATCATGGAGTCTGAGAACTTCTGTGATAGGCCGAAGTGACTCTAGCCGGAATCCTGAACGGATCCGGGGTTCAGGACGACCAGTGATGAAAAACTTGACCTGTGGAATCTTGTCCACATAACGGGAGAGGATAGAGAGAATTGCAGATGCTGGCTCTTTGTCCTTGCATTCATCAAGAGCATCAATGATGATCAATGTCCGAATGTGAGTAGCTTTCAATGGGCCAACAATGACCTTCTCCATCTGGGAACAAAGGGACTCCCGTCCAACACCAGGGCTGGCCCTCAAGACTTGGAGCAGCTGCTCCCGGAATGTTGGGTACTGGTATGCAAGCTGGAACGCAAGTGTTGGGAAGATTGCTTGGAGATTACTCTTGTCCTCAAAATCTCTTGAGCAAAAGAAACTTGCACCAAGTATCCCATCTGCAAAGCTGATCTCTGCAAATGTCTGGGCAATGGTTGTCTTTCCAGTCCCTGCAAGACCATTAAGCCAGAACACATGGTGGTCTTGTTCATCCTTCAGCCAACTCTCAAGTTGCAGGAGGAGCTCCCCTCTTGTTCCCCTCAGACAACCCTGCCTGTTCCCAGAACTGTAGCCAGCATCAATTGTGTGATGCATGTTGTTCAGGAGAACATGATCTGCATCTCTCTACTTGTAGGTTACTACATAAAACTGGGCTATCATGGAGTGGGACTTACAATCTCTTGACAGCTCTTGTTGTAGATGTCTTGTTGTAATGAAGTCTGAGAAAGGTATCAGGCATAATGAGAGAAAGTCCCATTTGAGTGCAAACCTGGTAGTCCATCATGGCATAGCGAATATCTTCCACAAGACTGTTAACCCCCTGTGCATTCTTGGGGTTGCTGAGGAAATGGGCAAGATCATTTCGGGTTGTCACCACCTCCAGAGTTTGGCCGGCCTCCTTCAACTTCCTGGCAATACCCATGCATCAGGTTAGCTCTCTGTCTTAGGGTGTGCAGGCTCACTGTTCCAGCTCACCCCCCCTCTCTTTCTCTCGCTCTTGCTCATTAACATTACCTGCAGTGATTGGCTCACAGAGTGATCTTGAAAGTGCTTTGACTCGGGGTGCCAACAAACTGATAGCTTGTTGATTCACCTCTGTTCGCTACAGCAATTATCAGTGTTACAGGTTGAGTATGCGGGTTGGACGTCATACCTTGCAGCTGTCCAGAATACACCATAGATATTCCGCAACAGATTTGAGCGGAGGGTAAGCGCCGGGCGATCCTTTCACCCGATAGAAGATTGATTTGGCTGTGACAGTTGCATCCGATCCCTGATTCTGCTCTCCGTGGGCTGCAAAGGTAAGGTCAGGATGTTTACAGGTGAAGATTTTTCACGTAGTGCTGAAATTCTGACCATCTGGGCGGACACGAAGTGGCGGCGCACTCGGCGGTCTGATCTCAAGATCCTCTGGATCTCGCCCACCTGATCCCTCCCCCGTGCCTTGGCCGCCCGCATTTGGGCGCTTCCGCTTCTTCGATGAGCTCGGGATGGGAAACGGGGTGCCCATGTTGGTGGTGGTCGGCGTAGATGGTGGTGCGATTGGGGATAGTTGGACTCGTGGCTTTCGTCCGACGGTCACCTGACCTGTGAAATTTGAACGCCGGGTTCTCTGAAGCACACCCTCAACCCCACCCATGCTGTTCGGAGTCCATCGACCTCCCGCGAGGACTTGCTTTGGCTTCGCCGGGTGAAGTTCCTACTCTGGCCCTGTCCCTCCCGGTACGAACCTCGTTCTCCACCTGGCGAGGCCAGCCCGATTGGGCTCTACACTCGTTGTAAGTCTCTGCTTCCGTCTCCCCTCTCCGACGACGGTCACCAAGATCCACGCTCAGCAGTGGATCCACAGTCACTTCAATTCCTTTCCGATGATCTTACTCAAATCAACGCGACCTTCCCTGGTCCCATCCGCCGGCGTCCCACCAATTGTTCTACTCGCCATCACCATGAGGGATTTCCCTACATCGTTCCGTCGAACCCGACTCTGAACTACTACTGCCACGCTACACGCATCGCGAGTCTTTCAACCACCCCCTCCGACTTTCAATGACGTCTCCCTTCGCTGGCGGAACCTTACGCAAGACCTACCCCTTCCTGAAAATCCGCCGACTTCAGGGAGTGCGCCTTTTTTTTCCTGCTTGGGGTGTCGGCGTTCACGCGGAGTCGCTCTGGGCCAACTATATTTATACACCGAGAAAATCCGCCACCCCCAGGCAAGCATCCCCGCTTTGAAGTAGGAGTTTCATCCCACCGATGTAAGTTAGACCTTAGGCGTCGTGCGGTCGTCTCATGCTCACGTTCCGTAGCTTTTAGAACCGCCAAGGTGAAAAGGTGTCCGATGGACTGTCAAGGACCTCTCATGTCTGTTGGAGGGTAGTAGAAAAGGTCGGCCAATAGTTCTGGTGCAGGGCTCTGCCACGACATCGATACCTGGAATCCGCGCGTTCTTCTGCTACCACACTTTATGATCACATGGCGTGGCTTTCGAACCCGTAACCCGTCCTCATATCGGTGCCTGATAAGCCCGACGATCTCTGCAGACCCGGGAAGAAGCTGGCCGTTCCCCACTATAGCCACAATGTGTCGATCGGGCGTTACATCGAGGATTTCTCCACACTATGGTCCGTCTCGCTGTCCTCACTTCGATACTACCTGTGTCCTCCCGAGCATCGACGCCAAAAATACAAAAATTTCTCTGATCGCGATGAACCACTGATCCCAGTTCATCACGCAGTGGACGGAGAAGGGAGCAACGTGGGGCGAGGTGGTGGGTGAACGTTTGACTACCACCGACGGTTCCTTGTTGCAGATGATGGACCGTCGTGTTTGTAGGCGACGCCCTCGTATGAGGTCGATATTACCTTGTTCGAGAATCGCACGGGGACGGGCGGGAGTTACGGCGGTACAACGGAGCTTAGCAACACAAGACTGGAGAGGTCTCGCGGTGGCCCTGGGAAATTCTTGGTCTGACCACTACCAGAAGGAAGCCCTGCGAGAATCCAAGAAGATACCTCACCGAGCACTTGCGGGATGCCACTGCGTGTGAGATATTGTCTGTCGACGAAGGGCGGTCCGAGGAGTGACATGAGACCATTTGTTGCGGGTCATTCCTAGCCTCGGAAGGAATGGTGGATAGTGGATGCGTCGGAGCATCGCTCCCAAGGACGGCACAGCTGGGATCTGTTCTCACCGCCACTCGGATAGATCTGGAAATTCCATACGCCGGGGACAGTCATAGAACGTTTTTATCCAATAAGATTTCTTCATCATTCGAGGAGACCACTCCGCACTCGCCTCCACCCCACCCCATTGCCAGCAAGTTCCACAGCTTGGCCCATCGTGTTTGTTATCAATAGGGCCGATGAGCAACCTTACATGCAGAGGGCCAACGGCGTTCCGGAAACCCATCGCATTGATCACATCGAATGTCAGGGTCCGAAGCACGCGCTTTTGAAGTGGCTCTCAAGCCACCTCTGCGAACTAAACGAAAGGTTTCACGGAGGAGATTGTTGAACGTTCAAGTGCTCACCCAAAAAGACGCGCTCGATGAGCGCTGAGCGACCGATCTGCTCCCGCTCCGGGCCTCATCAAACCAACCAGCGCTTTCCTGGAGACAAACTCCCCCCTCCATCTGACCGACGACCACCATTTCACGTGGACTCCCTGGATCAGAGTGAAAGTGAACGAGGTACATGGCCAGCATGATCTCCCGCTCTCCCCTTCCTCTCGTCAAAGTGAAGGATCGTCCCCTCACCTATCAAAACATCCCTTCGCGTTCCACAACTTGCCCTTCTCCCTTTCCTGTGTTGACGACCATCGGCTCCCCCAATCACTGCAAGGAGGGTAGACACGATGGTCCCGTTCGAGAAGGCACTGAGTTGGTTACGTCGCTACTCGTGGTACGAACTGCGCGGGGACGGGCGTGAACGATGTCGTGTAGAAACGAATTGGTACGTGTCAACGAGTTCCCGTTGACCTAGAAATTAAATTGAGTGACTTCCAGCAGCCTCAGGCGAACAGTACCACCGAAATCCTCGTGAAATCGCGATCTGTCGGCTCCCTCGACGCACTCCCCAACATAACCGGACACCCGCGGATATCCCCACTCCAACACTCCTCACCGACTCGATATACTCCCACCCTATGATACCAACAGCCAGTCGACGACACGCGATTTCTATACGTAGGCACGCACATTTTGGGTATCCCGATCCCGACGGATGGCCCATGCGAACCACGCAAGCAGGGCTTGCCATGTCCTGTATGCCCAGTCTCACAAGGCGCTGGTAGAGTGGAACGAGGCGGTTTGTGGTTCTATGAGTTAGTACTCGTTCGCCCGTTTGCGAGCCTCTGTTGACGTGTCTAGGTCTAACTCGTGACGACGGTCGCAACCCACTGAATATTTGCTGGTTCAGGAGCCAACTGTTAATACCGTCCTCCAAGTTGAATGCGCGAGGGCGACTGTGACCTCAACTCTACCCCTTCCGCAGAGTAAACAGCGCATTGCCAGTGTAGTGGTGTTCTGCACGACCGCTGGGCGGTTCCTGATAACTGCGGAACGGAGAAACACAGGTTATGCAATGGGTTCGAATAACGCGCAATATGGCACCCCAGAGGACTTCTGCGAAAGTTCAATGCAATGTTCTCAGAACCGCTTCTAAGGATGCAACCGCGGTTGCACCATATTGATTTCCACAGAACGATTATCATCCCGGTAAGTCCGCGCGGCCATTGTAAATTTCACGCGTGCTCACCAATGGGGAGTTTAGTCTCAAGTAATACTGTTGTCGCCCACCCCGATCAACCGACGATGCGGTAAAGATTGTGAACCTCGCAACAGAGCATAAGGCACCCGTCACACCATACCCCGGAGGGACGAGTACAGAACGATGTTTCGGAGCCTTCGGCCGGCCGTCTTCACCCCTTTCTTTTTTTCAATGCGGTCATTTGTTATTTGTAGCACTCGGCCGGCGGTAGACGCTGGGATTGAGAAGGTTTCTGGTGTTCAGGGTGGGTGACGAAAAAACTACTTGCTGTTCTAGCTGACCGTCCCACCTAGAGCAAGTCTTGGGCCTTTTCTGCCAACCAAGCGCTCAGTGAATGGACGAGATGTTTGAGGAAAGAGTCTGCTCATGGTGTCCCCTGCTAAGAACCTGTATCTAGGAATTCCCCTGTTTTTCCTTGAACCCAGCGTAGTGGTTCGCGTTTCCACCAAGCAATATACCAGTGGTTACACTCGAACCTGATGCCAAGTTTTATCCAACTCGTAAGCGGGGCGAACGATCTCCCTACTTCTCGGCTGTTACCCCTCCAGCACCATGGTCAAGTTGTGGAATTACAGGTCATGTATCGGATGCTGGAAACAACGAGGTTTCGAAAATGTTACTCAAGTAAGACCCATCGCTCCCATTGCTGTTTCTGATTCCAATTTGTTCGTAGCCTCCTCCAGGAACTGGCGCACGACCTCCGAACAATGTTGATGCCCCACATTGAGAGCCTGATGTCGAGACTCGTTTTGCCACAATCTCGCGCAGTACCCTCAGATGTACTCAGCGGTCTTCTTGCAACCCCTCCGCTCCGTTCAGACATATCATGCTTCTGACCAACAGCTCCGATGTGACTTCGTGGGTCTGGGCACATTGTTGGGAAACTGTTTTAAAATGTGACCCGAAGGTTCGTCAGGTTACTGCGGAGGTTTGTGGTGTCTATTCAAGAATTGCAGCTGCCAACGCAGACCTAGCATGATATCCAATTTAAATCTGATTGCTGGGTGGTTTTGGGTCCACGTGAGTGGAATCCTACTTGACAGTGTTCCTCCAGAAATGTTAAATTTGTTCTGGGGTCCGCTGCCAAGAGGGTTCACACTATTGCCCCTTCCATTGTTTCAAGGATGCCTGCTGGTATGCCAAGGTCCAAGTATCTGCAGGTAAGCTCCATCAAGTTATTGACCATACTTAATGGTTGTCACACTGGCAGAGGAGGCTATGCATTGCTCCTGAAGCTGTCAGCTTCTGACATAAAGGGGAGGGGGGGAAGGTGCTTGAATGGTAGTTTCCTGTGTGGGCTCACACTTGAGATCAGGGATTTCCATGGGACTGGGAAGTGTACCCCAGGGTCTAGAACTCTTAGTATGGTATGGCACAAATTACAGGATCCCCCAAGAGTCTTGAGGATATAGAGGAATGGAAGGGAATGGTAAAGGTATTCATGGTGCCATAATGGACTATTGCATAACAATAACTAGTTCACACACATTGGCTATGTAAAAGTTATCAGAATATATCAACAGTTGTTACAGCTACTCTCAACACAGGAAGTTACAAGCACAGAATAGGAATCATTTGACAAAAATCTAGAATTAACAACTCTCCAGATTTATAGGCAGCAACAAGATACTGTCCATCACAGTGGATTTTAGTGGGCTTTTCATACCTCCTAGGCAATTGTAAAATCTCTTTTCCAGCAACAGTATCCTTGATTCTAGGCGGATAGGTGATAGTCCCCACAGTGGTACTATGGATGAACTCCAGAGGGGGACTGGGTGGGAGTTCATTAGATAATGTGACAGGGGTTGAGCTTGGGGTCCCAAAGTCCCACCCTTTGGCATTTAAGTGTTTGAAACAAACCCAAACTCTCAAACCATCCACAATGAGGGGATTGTCAGATAATTCACCCTCTAACTTTGTCTTACCCACAACCTCTCCTGTCTGGGTGGACAAGGCTTGAATGTATTTGCTATCCAGGAGAAAAAACTTGGACCCATCCCCTAATATCTTGAGGCTTGTGGTTGAGAAGTTGGACCTTGTAGCCACTGTTCTGGGTGCTTCTTCTTTCTCAGTATCCCAGATGTGGATTTTGTGGGGTGTGCACCAAACAAGCAGCAATCTGCCATCAATTAACCCTGCATCTCTCCGACTGAGGGGCCCAGCTGTAGTTTGGATGGATGCCTTGCAAAGGCCAGTTGAGATATCCCAAGTCCTGACCAATCCAGCCTCATGAGTTGAAATAACAATATGATCTTTTGCTTGTACTCTGATGGATATGATTAAAGCAGAGGCAGAAACTGGATCTACAGGTGGGGCATCAATCTGCCAGAACCTGATTGACTTGTCATAGGATGATGAAATGATGGTGGAGGAGAATGCAATAGAGGAGATTCCCTGAGTATGTCCAACTAAGGTTTTGATGGGGTGGGGGTTTAAGCTGGTGATGTCCCAGATATAGATGATGTTATCACTAGTACCAGCCACAAATGTACCATTGGGAGAGAAGCACCAATGTTTAACATGACTGCTGGGAGCTTGGAGTTTGGTGACAATTGCTCCAGAATCAGAGCTTTGAACTGTAGCAACCTCCCCTTCCCATGAAATAAAATGAATCCCATCTGGAGAGAGAACAGCATATGAACCTACACATGGAAACTCAAATTGGTGACCATTGATGTTCCACTGCTCTATAGAATTGTCATTGGATGTAGACACCAAGAATTCTGAGTTTGTGGGGGAGAAGTTGACAGAGATGATTCTATCATTGTGTCTATCCATGACACAATGGCACTCCCCTGTCTGAGTATTCCACACACAAACCGTCTTGTCCCAAGATCCTGAGGCAATTGCAGTTTGGTCTGGAGAAATGGAAACACACAAAACTGACCCAACATGGCCATGGAAGATCCAAACAACTCCACCAGTCTGGATATCCCAGAGTCTGACAGTTTTGTCATCACTCCCTGATACAAGGGACGTCCCATCTGATGAAAAG
>Ga0307511_10000362_pt1 | contig 48275 bp, 41 predicted proteins | sample 13_EM_MG_FD_200266 | JGI IMG/M metagenome (GOLD analysis project Ga0307511, IMG submission 200266) | Populus trichocarpa ectomycorrhiza microbial communities from riparian zone in the Pacific Northwest, United States - 13_EM | ecosystem: Host-associated > Plants > Roots > Unclassified | place... | reverse complement strand
GAAGCGGTCAAAGGCATCAGCTTCGACGTAAAGGAAGGAGAAATATTCGGCCTCCTGGGCCCCAATGGAGCAGGAAAATCCACTACCCTGGAGATCATCGAGACCCTGCGGGATAAGACGAGCGGGACCGTCACGGTAGACGGGCTCGACCTTGATAAAAGCCCCGGCGAGATAAAGAAGATCATCGGCGTGCAATTGCAGACTTCCGGCTATTATCCGGGACTCAACCTGACCGAACTGATCGAGCTCTTCGGCGGCCTTTACAACAGAACGGTTCGTCCCCTGGAATTCCTGGATATGGTGAACCTCCGCGACAAAGCCAAAGCTAAGTACAAAGAGCTCAGCGGCGGCCAGAAACAACGCTTTTCGATCGCTACGACCCTGATCAACCAGCCAAAGATCATATTCCTCGACGAACCTACCACCGGACTCGACCCGCAGGCACGTAGGAACCTCTGGGATCTGATCAAGGATATCCGGGCTAAAGGCACCACCGTCATCATTACCACCCATTATATGGATGAAGCGGAAGTATTGTGCGATCGGGTTGCCATCATCGATTCCGGCAGGATCATCGCACTGGATCCCCCGGATAGATTGATCGACAACCTGGTAGCCACCGGATTCGAGCGACCCAAAGAAGTGAAAAAGGCTAATCTGGAAGATGTATTTATCAACCTGACCGGACATGCCCTCCGGGCCGAGCATTGAGCAGATGCCTGTCGGAATGCATCCTATAATCATGTATCAGCATCCTGCAAATATCTATCATTAACCATCCGTTAAATCATAACTTATGAGCACCGAATCTTCCACTGATCTTCGCTATCCCATCGGCAAATACGTGCCCCAGCCTTTCTCCGGCAAACTAAAAGATGAATGGCTGAACGATATCAAATTCCTTCCCCAGTTACTGGAAAATACCATCGTTAACCTGGATGAAGCCCAATTGCTGACCCCTTACCGCGAAGGCGGATGGACCGTGCAGCAAGTGGTACACCATGTTGCCGATAGCCATATGAACGCTTATTGCCGGTTTAAATTGGGGCTTACCGAAGACAACCCCACTATCCGTCCCTATGAGGAACAATTATGGGCTGAGCTGAACGACGTAGCGACGATTCCCATAAATATTTCTATTACCTTACTGTATGCTTTGCATACCCGGTGGTATGCCGCCATTGCCGACCTTACTATCAAAGACTGGGAGCGCACCGTCTTCCATCCGGAAGCAAAAAAAGAAATGACGCTCTGGTATCTCCTGGGTAGCTATGCCTGGCATGGTAAACACCATGCGGCCCATATCACGGCGCTGCGTGAACGGAATAAATGGTAACTGCTCCTCGTCCCGACCCTTAAAAACATAAAACGCAAAATTTCGACATGAAAGACCTGAGCTGGAAGACACTATCCTCCGAATACTTGTTCAAAGACACCTGGTTCACCCTCCGTAAAGACACCTGCCAGACCCGCGATGGAAAACTCATCACTCCCTACTATGTATATGAGTTCCCTACCTGGGTGACGGTCGTCGCCCTGACAGAAGACGGAAAGATCATCCTGGAAAGACAATACCGGCATGCGCTGGAACAAACCAACTACGAGATCCCCGGCGGCTGTGTGGATGATACCGATCCCTCCCTGCAGGCTGCTATCGAACGGGAATTGCTCGAAGAGACAGGCTACCGGTTCGAAAAGTTTGAATACCTGGGAAAGACCTCGTCGAACCCTTCTACCAATAACAACTGGATGCATATGTATCTGGCCACAGGCGGCCGATTAGTCCAGGAGCAGGAACTGGATCACAACGAAGAGATTGAAGTATACCTGTTCACGATTGATGAAGTGAAACAATTACTGCGGGAGAATAAGATCATACAGAGCATGCACGTCACCGCCCTGTTCTATGGCCTGGAACGTCTGGGAGCGCTGAAATATTAGCTACACCTCCCCAACAACGAACACGCTGCCACAGACCAATACCAGATCTTTTGGTCTTGCATGTGCTTTTGCCGCATGCAGCGCCTCTGTCACCGTAGGGTAGGGGTGACCCTCCAGGCCGGCTGCCCTTGCCTTCTCTGCTAACTGCTCTTCCGGCAAGGCCCTGGGGATCTGTGCCTTGGTGAAATAATAGGTGGCAGGACGAGGCAACAACGAGAGGACCTTCGCAATGTCCTTGTCGTTTACCATGCCCAGGACAATATGCAGCTCTTCATGATCGGTCACTTCTATCTGCCGGACCAGTTGCCGGATGCCATCTTCATTATGGGCGACGTCAAGAATGACATCCGGGTGTTCATGGATAAGCTCCCACCGGCCATGCAATCCCGTTAATTTTTTTACCTGCTTCAACGCGGAATGCACAGCGGCTTGCTCCAGTTTCCATCCTTTGCCATGCAGGAGCGTGACAGCTTCCAGCACCGTCAAAAGATTGCGGGTCTGGTAAATGCCGGGAAGGTCAAGGTTATAATAAACTTTATCATCAGACACCGGCGACGTAGTTACCTCAGCCACCAGGTGATGGCGTTCATATTTCCAGTCGGAGACAAATCGCTGCCGGTCCGCATAGACAAGCGGGGCTTCTTCTTCCCGGGCCCGCTGTTCGAAAACAGGAGCGGTCTCCGGGTGATATTCACCTATGACGACGGGTACCCCTTTCTTAATGATACCTGCCTTTTCAAATGCAATTTTGGGAAGGGTATCGCCTAGCAGGTTGATATGATCATATCCTATATTGGTGATGACGGATAATTCCGGGAGAATGATATTCGTGCTGTCCAGTCTTCCACCCAGCCCTACTTCCACGATGGCAATATCTACCTGCTCCTGTGCGAAATAATCGAAGGCCATGGCCACCGTCACTTCGAAAAAAGATGGGTCGATCTCCTCCGATAGCGGCTTGATCCGTTGTACAAAGTCTGTCACGAAATCCTCGCGGACCATTTCCCCGTTCACCCGGATCCTTTCCCGGAAATCCTTCAAATGAGGAGAAGTATACAGCCCCGTTTTATAACCGGCTGCCTGGAAGATGGCGGCCAGCATATGACTGGTGGACCCTTTACCGTTAGTGCCTGCTACATGAACAGACCGGAACTTCCGCTCGGGATTTCCGATGAACGCACTAAGGCGGATCGTATTGTCGAGGTCGGCGCGGTAGGCGGCAGCCCCGATGCGGCTATACATGGGGAGTTTGCTGAATAAGTATTGTAATGTTTGCTGGTAGTCCATTGTAAAATGAAAGATCAAAGATAAATGGTTCTGTAGAATTCGCCCATCAAAGTAAATTTCTAAAATTTATTGTTAAATATTTTAGTTCCTTTGCTCTGATTTGTACGAGTTATGAAATACGAAAAATATCATATTGAAACTTCTTCATCTTTTTTAAAGTTTGAGTTTATTAGTAAAGGCCCAAACGGGAGCATAAAAAAACAGGTCATATTTAGACAAACAGATAATGCTAACGTTTACAATTTAGGTTTTGGGGATGTTGATGAGGTTACAGGAGAAATTAATGATGTTGTCATTACGAATAATAATGACAGTCAAAAAGTTTTAGCCACTGTAGCATTGACTGTATTACGTTTTTTTGAAAAAAATCCGGATAAGTTTGTTTTTGCTGTTGGAAGTACGAAATCCCGTACGAGGCTTTACAGAATGGGGATTTCCAATAACTTAGAAGAAATAAAAGAAAATTTTGAAGTTTTTGGATATAATGACGCCAAATGGGAAGTTTTTAGCAAGGAAAAGGATTATGAGGCTTTCCTAATTAGAAAAATTTCATAACTTTGAAGGGAATGAAGGCCGCTAAAAAAAATACAAAAAAATCTCCACTAGCCCGGCAGGCTTCTAAAATTAAGGTTAATAAGAAATTAGATAACCTTGAAGATGCCCCTTTTTTTAAGAAGAAAATGGCTAAGGCAAATAAAATGCTGGCTATAGCAGGGTTACCTCAATAGTTCAGATTCCTGACAAAAATCACCTTTTCACAGAAGCTAGTTATGGATCTTGAAATTGAAAATGATCGTGCCAACCGATTCATCCCCTCCTGAATTGAACTTTACCTGTTTAGCCTTGCGGAGAGCAATGGCTTTCATAGAGCCATCTGAAGTAGTAGACCCCCTTGGCTGATAATCCGCATCGACTACATTCCCATTGGCATCTACATGTATATCGACGGCTACTTTGGCATTTTGATTGAAATCATCTGTAAAAGAGGGCAGTCCCGTTATATGCCTTCCGGATAATCCCCGGGAGATAGTTACGCCCGAATTCCCCCTTCCCCCCCCGGTATAACTATCGGACTTAGGATCCCCTCCCGGCTGTCCCTGGTCTCCATGTCCCCCGGCAATACCCTGGTTGCCCCCGGGCTTGTAATCGTCCGCATCATTTCCGCCGGTTCCTGTGCCATTCACGCCATGGAATACAGCTTTCGGCTTAGCGGGTTTGGGAGGAGCAGGCAGAATATCCGGTTTTTTAACGGGCCGGGCCGGTGTCTTCACCACTTCTTTATCGGGAATCTTCGTAGCATCGGGTTTGGTGATAACCGCCTTTTTAATGGCAGGAACATCTTCGTCCGGTTTAGGATCCGTCTCCACATCCTTCACAGGTTCTTTATCCACTACGGCTTGTTTGGGTGGGGTATATTTTTCATGGTCCTGTGCGGAAGGCTTGCCCGGCAGATAGGGCTGGTCCGTTCCCATTCCCTGATCGCTATTGCCCAGGTTCACTTCAATGCCTTCTTCTACCACAGGGGGAAGCTGCACCGGGTGGGTCCAGCTTACATAAAAGAACAAAATCAGCAGCAGTACACAGATCAGCAGAGTATAACCTGAAGCTTTTGCATTCTTTTGGGATTCAAAATTATCTGTCATAAAGGCACTGTTCAATCTAACGAATTTACCACTTATTTGGCTGATAACGATGCAAATAACCGGCAAATTGCCCTGAAAGGATCCTTCCCCGCCCCAGATGGGAAATTTTAGGTTCTATTTAACTTTATATTTCATGGGGTAATGAATATCATACGCCAGTTCATACCCTGCGTCCGATATGGCTGCCAGCCTTTTTTGCTCTTTATTCTTTCTGACCATACAGATCGTTGCTCCAATAGCGCCAACTACGGTACTTGCAAGGACTACGGTTGCGAACAGTTTATTCTTTTTCATATACTTTGAGTCATTTCCTTATCCGGATGCAATCGAAGTGCCAAAAAAACATCTGTCCACATACCTTCGGTCGTCGATCACGGCCCTGGATCCCTTCGGTGACCCCCTGCATCTCATCGATCACACCCCTCACCCCATCCTATGATAAACCCAATCCGGTATCCATTTAAAAATCTTCGCGACCAGCCACCAACGTCGGGTGATATACACCCTCCACTTTTTCTTCTCAATAGCAGCAACAATCTGTCTCGCCGCCTTGTCTACCGGCTGCACCCAAAATCGTTTGTCAGCTTTGGCCATCGCGGTATCTACAAATCCCGGCTGAATATCCGTTACAAAGATGGGAAGTTTCGTCTTTTTTGCCTTTATATGCAGGCCCTCGAAATAAACACTCTGGAACGCCTTACTAGCGCTATACGCCGGAGCCTGGGCGTTGCCCCGGATGGAGGCAATGGAGGACGTAGTGGCCAGGTGGCCATGCCCCTGCCGGACAAAATAATTGAAAGTATAGACCACCACCCCAATAAAAGCATTTACATTGAGCTCGGTAGTTTTCTTTTCTATCTCCCAGTTTAGGCTTTCGCTGATGTCGCCATAACCGGAATTATAGATCAGCAGGTCCAGACCGCCCAGTTTCCCGATCAACTTTTCCAGGTGGGAGATGCTCTCGCTCCCGGTGACATCAAAAGATTCGGTGACGATAAGATTGGGGTATTCTACCTGCAGGGAATGCAGCAATTCCTGGCGTCGGCCCGTAACTCCCACCAGGTTTCCGGCCGCCGCATAGATCCGGGCCAGTTCCCGCCCAATCCCTGAAGTAGCGCCGACGATGATGATTTTTTGCATGGGGCTAAAATAGGCAATTCCCCTCGTCAGAATCGAATCATCTGGCTAACCGGCTCCGGTCGACCGCTCTAATGGGCAAAATCCGCCTCAAACCGACCCTTGATCCTTTCCATCGGAGGATTGAAATAGCCAAACTTCACTTCAGGGAACTCTTCATGGATCAGCTCCATCAGTTGTTTGATCCCTAGAAACTCCCCGGTCTCGACCACTCCGATCTTACCAAGGTACCAGTCGGGATCGATATTGAAATTACGCCATTGGATCATAGTCAGCCCCGTCTCCCGGATCAGTTCGCGCAAGGCCTCATATTCTTCCACGCTATCCGTCATCCCCGGGAAAACAAAATAGTTGATCGACGCCCAGCCTCCATAACTCCGCATGACTTTCAGGCTCTCCACGATATCTTCGAACGTATAATTATTCGGGCGGTAATAAGCCTCATAAACAGATTTCCGGGCAGAATTCGTGCTCACTCGTATGGAGTCCAGCCCTGCCTCGCAGAGGGCGCGGATGGCGGCAGGCTTGCTGCCGTTCGTATTGATATTGATACTGCCTCTGTCCGTATGCTTGCGCATCTCCAGGATCGACTCGCGGATCGTCTCCCACATCAGCAAAGGCTCCCCTTCACATCCCTGGCCAAAACTGACAATAGGGAACGGCGCCGTTTGTAAATGCGGTACCGTGAATTCGACGATCTCTTCCGGCAAAGGTTTGAAATTCAGCCGGTCTTGAGGAGACGTGATCGATTCCTCCTGGGGTTGAAAAGAAATACAGCCAAGACAATTGGCATTACAGGCAGGCGAACTGGGGACCGGGCATTCCCAGCGGCCCATAAAATAATTCCGCGCAGCCGGGCAGTGGTAGGTCTGACAGCAATTATCTGCCAGATGCCGGATCAACCGGTTCTGCGGGTAGGCTTCCAGGATAGTCGACACCCCTTTATTAATGACATCCCAGTCATATCCTTCACAATCCTGGCGGATATCCTGTTCTATGCGGACGGCAGGCACATAAAACTTTGAGTCGGACCAGGCGGCGGCGGTATAACAGAACAGGGGCAGGGTAGGGGCGCCCTTCTCCGTTTCATAAGCCGCCAGGTAGAGCCCCGTATGGGCGGGCGGGATAAAGGCGGCTACTGCCCATCCTTTCGTACAAAGACGCATCTCCCCCGTGAGCACGTCGATGCCGATGCCCCTTCGCCCCGGCAGTTCATATAAAGAGCCGCCCTCCGGCAACTCGATCCAGTCCTCTTCCGGGACAGGCAGCGCATCCCAACCGCTACGGCCGGTAGCATACAAACTAATGTCTTCAAAAATATTTCCCTTTCCGTCGGAATAGAGAATGAACGGTGATTGTTTCAGCATAATAAATACGAATTCCGGGTTATCCCGGTATAATCTTTCCAGTGTCTCGATCGGGGCCTGGCCATCCTCAGTTAGAAACCCTTCCCCAGGTAATGCCTGCAAAATTCGTGAATTTGTTCCAGTTCTGCGAAATCAAGATTTTTTCGCAGGTCAAAGCGCAGGTTTTTGTCCTGCGAAGTGCTGATATGGATGGAGTCGTAAAAGGCTTCAATATCATTAATATTTGACCACAGGAAGAATTGGTCTTCTGGTAAACCAGGAATGGTAATGCCAATATGATGGAACGATAGCAATTCATCCGAACGAAGGCCTCTTTCGCAATAGAACAGATAGGTATAGCCAATGCTCAGGCTGAGATGTACGGTGGCGGTCAGCCAGTTGCGGGCAAATAACATCAGCAGTCCAATGCCCAGAAAGAAAAGGATCTCCACCAGGCGGAAAAAGAGATTCACCTTCGGCAATTGCCTGAGCGTATCCCTTCCCGCTAATACCAGGATAAAAATATCAAGGGAGATGATCAATTGGCACCAGAAATATAGGGGAGGAGACTCCGGCTGACGAAAATGGCTGATAGCATGCGACAGGATCAGAAGGCCCGCCACAAAATGCAGCCAGCCACCGGAACGTTTCAGTTTCTCGAATGCGGGATGAACGACAGGCAGGGATATCGAATCCATACAGCAGTAATTTCCTCCTTAGATGCAAAAGAGCTGGATTTCCATATAAGAGTTCATCAGCAATCAGGGCTAACGCCTAAGGGATCAGTGCTAACCCTTAGAAGTACCGGTTCGTTCACATCCGGACTATTCTCCGGTCCGCCTCCTTCAACCGGCTCCGGCAATAATCATTGAACTCTTCTTCATCCGCATCGTCTTCGTCGTCATCCTCCAGCACCTCTTTCTGTAGCAGCCGGTTATTTTTAAAGTCTAGCGTCAGCAGGCCATCCTTTAATACAACATTATTAAAGGCCGTCCAGTCATAACTTCGTTTGAACAAGGTATTGATCACCACCCGGTCGCCGCTGAATCCGATCTCCAGCGGGCGCTTGACCTGGTATTCCAGGAAAGATTGAAGGAAGAATAAAGCCCCAAGCCAGGGCAGAAAAGGCATGCCCAGCCAGCCCAGACCGGCAATCAGCAGCCAGTAACGGTAACGTGCTTGTCGCCCTCTCCGGGAAAGAACGATATTGAGCACAGTCCCTATCAGGACCACTGCCGCAAAAGAACTAAAAAAAACGTGGAATTGACCTTCCCGTATCTGCACATTCAGGAAGTTCAGCACAGAAAAAAGGCATAGGAGTATACTGATGAAATCAATGGTCCGCTCACTGTCTTTTTTGAGAATTACTACATACGGGTAGCGCATATAACGAATTATATCAGGAATTGCTTGCTACCAGTAAGTTACAAAGTTTCCATAATATACGGGCGCTTACGTTGGCATCCCAGTCCGATTCGCCCACCCCCGTCTCATCCAGGTCAAACCCGATAAACTGGCGACCGCTCTGGATGACCTTTCTGATGAGATAAAAGATCTGTTCAGCCTCGAACCCACCGTGTACCGGCGTACCTGTATTCGGACAGAGCTTGGGATCCAGGCCGTCAATGTCAAAACTGATATATACTTTTTCAGGCAAATGGCTGACGATCTCATCGGCGATCTGTTTCCAGCTCTGCCCTTCGAATCCCCGCTCTTTAATGTCTTTGTCGAAATAAGTGATCACCTGGTAATTGCTGTTGCGGATATAATCCCATTCTTCCTGGCAATAATCCCTCACGCCTACCTGTACCAGCCTTTTCAATTCCGGGATCTCTTCCAGGGCATTGTACATGATACTGGCATGACTGTACACGAAGTCTTCATACCGTTTACGAAGATCGCAATGAGCGTCGATCTGCAGGATGCCGAAATCACCATGTTTTTCAGCGATCGCTTTGAAATAGCCCAGGGGAGTGCTGTGATCACCTCCCAGCAATGCTACCAGTTTGCCATTGTCGAGCAGCGTTTTGGTCTGCTCGTACACCCATTTATTGAGGAGGAGGCTGCCTTCATTGATCTCCTTCAGGGATTTACACATAAAACTATTCTTCTCCAAGATCTCTCCCTTAGAAGTAAAATTGATGTATAACTCGGCTTCTTTGCGCAGGTAATCGCTCTTCATCAATACCTTCTTGTCCGGCTGGCGCATGAAAAACCCTTTTTTCCAGGCATCGTTCGTCTCACCGTCGAAAAGGTCCACCTGCATGCTGGCATGGAAGATATGCTCTGCAGCCCTTGCCGTGCCGGCGCCATAACTAACGGTCACCTCCCAGGGCACCGGAAGGATTACCAATCGGGCGTCTTCTTCGGAGAAAGGGAGACCGAAAATATTGTTTTTCGGATTGCTGGCGCCATTGGCGTCAAAATGCGATAAATCTGTCATGGTCGTAGAAGCCTCTTTGTAGGAATGCAGCGCAAGGTAAGACAGTATTTGGGATATGACCAAAATATGTGCGGAAAAAGGATGTTTAAACGTCAAAACCACCATTTTTTTATATTTTTTTTATATTTCCTTCTCCCCAACCCATTTCAAAGATTAATTGTTCCTCCCGCCTCCAGACAATTACCACAGAAACCGCCCCTTTTACATCCCCCCAACATATTTTTTTACCTACTAGTAAGTAGGTAAATTTGTTTTTTTTTAAATACCCCCCGCCAAAAAAATCCCCCGGGGCCAAAATATGAAAGAGACAACAAGGGAAGAAATCATTACACTCGCCGATGAATTCATCCGTACCAGAGGCTTCAATGCCTTCAGCTATGGGGATATCGCCGGGATCATGGACGTCCGCAAACCTTCTCTACATTATTATTTTCCCTCCAAGTCAGACCTGGGTATCAGCGTGATTGACAAGGAGTTGGAAAAAATGGCCCGCCTGAAGGAAGAGACAGAAGATCTGCCGGGGAACGAACAGCTGAAAAAATTAGTGGAAGTCTTCTTCAACAGCAGCCGGAGAGGGAAGATTTGCCTGACAGGATCCCTCACCCCGGATTACGCAACGTTGCCGGAACCTATGCAATACAAAGTACAGGAAATGTGCCGGACCATCCTGGATTGGATGGCTGTCTGCCTGGAAAAGGGGAGAACGGAAGGCCGCCTGGCATTTCCCGGACCGGCGCAGGACCGGGCGTTGATCGTCCTATCAGGGCTCCTGTCCTCTTTGTTATTATCCCGGGTATTGGGAGACCATATATTTGACCAGATGATCGGTCAGCTTTTAAAAGACATGAACGCAAATTTTCAGATCACTGACTTGGAAGAGATTATACCAGAACATCTAAAAGATTAAAATCCATCCATAAATAAATCTAAACATGCGAAAAGTAGTCGTTACAGGTATAGGCGCTATCACCCCCCTTGGAAATGAACCGACCACCTTCTGGAGCCAGTTGGTAGCCGGAAAAAGCGGCGCAGGACCCATCACGAAATTCGACGCCACCGCATTCCGGACCCGTTTTGCCTGTGAAGTGAAGAATTTCGATCCATCATCCATCCTCGACCGGAACGAACTCAAAAGAACCGATCTGTTCGCCCAATATGCCCTGGTCGCAGCAGACCAGGCGGTAAAAGATGCAGGCCTGGACTTCTCCTCCATGGACCCCTTTGATACCGGTGTGATCTGGGGAACAGGACAGGGAGGCATGCAGACTTTTGAAGAACAGGTAACGGAATACGCCACCAGCGGATCCCCGAATGCCGGCGAACGCCCTATACCCCGCTTCAGCCCCTTTTTCGTCCCCAAACTGATCGCCAATATGGCTTCCGGCATGATCTCCATCAAATATGGATTGATGGGGATCAATTATACGACCGTATCCGCCTGTTCCACTTCCAACACCGCCATCATGGACGCCCTCAACTATATCCGGTTGGGTAAGGCCAAAGTCATGATCACGGGCGGCTCGGAAGCCCCCATTACAGAAGCTTCCGTAGGCGGATTCAACTCAATGAAAGCCCTGTCCACCAATAATGCCGATCCTACCGGCGCCTCCCGCCCCTTTGATGTCACCCGCGATGGCTTTGTCATGGGAGAAGGAGCCGGCGCCCTGGTCCTGGAAGACTATGAACATGCCCGGGAAAGAGGAGCGAATATCTATGGGGAAGTGGCTGGCGCAGCCATGACGGCAGACGCCTACCATATGACGGCTACCCATCCGGAAGGCAAAGGCGCTTTAAGGGCCATGCAGGATGCATTAAAAGATGCGGAACTCAATAAGGAAGACGTGGACTATCTGAACGCACACGCTACTTCCACCCCCGTAGGCGACCTGAGCGAGATCAACGCCATTACCCGCCTTTTCGGCAACGAGCCACAGCGGCTGATCATCAGCGCCACCAAATCCATGACCGGTCATCTCCTGGGAGCAGCCGGCGCTATCGAAGCCATCGCCTGCCTGATGAGCATCCGGCATTCCCTCATACCCGCTACTATTAATACGAAGGATCTGGACCCGCAAATACCTCGCGGACTGAATATTTTACTGGGTGAGACGATCCCTCATCCCGTAAAAGTAGCGATGAGCAATACATTCGGGTTCGGAGGGCATAATGGCATCGTGGTTTTCAAAAAAATCTGATGAGCCGGTGATTGTTTTGGCCTAACTTTGCTCCCTGTTATGAAAAAGCTACAAATAGTCATGCTGGTGTGCATCGCAATAGCTATTGCGGTACTCATCAGTTTCATGGGCGATCTCTCCACCTATGAGACCATCGCATCCGCCAGACAAAAGCCCGGAAAGACCGTCACCATCATTGCCCACCTGGACAATAAAATACCCATCGAGTACGACCCGGTAAAGAATCCGAATTATCTCAGCTTTCATATCAGCGACACCCTGGGGAATACGGCCAAGGTAGTATACTACTATGAAAAGCCTTATGACCTGGAGAAGGCGGAGCGTGTTACCTTAAAAGGTAAAATGAACGGAGACGTATTTGAAATATCCAGGAAAGACGGCATTTTGCTCAAATGTCCTTCCAAGTATAAAGACGACCCGAATGCGGCTAAGAAAAGCCTCACTCAAAATTAATACCAAGCCATGGAGTATGTAGGCGAACACCTGTTGCCCGGAAAAATAGGGCATTTTTTTGCACTTCTTTCTTTTGCCGCTTCTTTCGTTGCCCTGTTAGCATACATAAAGACCGCCAATGCGAAGACCCCGCAAGAAGAGAATAGCTGGCGGCGGATGGCCCGGATAGCTTTCGGGATCGATGTCCTGGCGGTGTTCTCGGTGCTGTTTACCATCATCTACCTTATTTCCCATCATCTTTTTGAATATAATATTGTCTGGGAGCATTCCAGCAAGGCGATGACTTCGGAATATCTGCTGGCCTGTATCTGGGAATCCCAGGAAGGGGCCTTCCTGCTCTGGACGATCTGGCATTGCATCCTGGGGCTGATCCTGATGCGGACGGCCAAAAAATGGGAAGCACCAGTGATGACGGTCATCAGCTTTGCCCAATTATTCCTGGCTACCATGATCATGGGGCTGTACTTCTTCGGCGCCAAAGTAGGCATCAACCCTTTCATTCTTGTCCGTCAGCAAATGGTGGACGCCCCTATCTTTCAGCGGGCAGACTACATGAGCTTCCCGCAGATGCAGGACGGCCAGGGACTTAACGCCTTATTACAGAATTACTGGATGGTCATCCATCCCCCGATCTTATTCCTCGGATTTGCCTCTACGATAGTCCCCTTTGCCTTCGCCATTGCAGGCCTTTGGAAAAAGCAATTTGGCGGCTGGACGAAAGTGGCCCTTCCCTGGACTCTCTTCTCCGCCTGTCTGCTGGGCACCGGCATCATGATGGGAGCGGCCTGGGCCTATGAGTCCCTCAGTTTCGGCGGCTACTGGTCCTGGGACCCTGTAGAGAACGCCTCCCTGGTCCCCTGGCTGATCATGGTGGCAGGCCTGCATACACAGGTCGTGTACAATGCAACCGGCCATTCTCTCCGGATCACTTATTTCTTTCTGCTTCTTGCCTTTTGTATGGTGTTGTGGGAGACCTTTCTCACCCGGAGCGGTATTCTGGGAGAGAGCTCGGTCCATGCCTTTGTCGACGCAGGCATACATGCACAACTGGTCGTCTTCGTGCTGATCTTCTTTTTACCGGCCGTTATCCTGTTCCTGGTGAGATACAAACAGATCCCCCATATCGTCAAAGAAGAGGCTACGGATTCCCGTGAGTTCTGGATGTTCATCGGCTCCCTGATCCTCTTCCTGTCATCCATGTTCATTATCATTTCCACCTCCCTGCCGGTATTCAACCTGCTCACGAAAAAGAAATGGACAGTAGGAGATGACGCCCCTTTCGCGTACAACCGGATCGAAATATTCGTCGCCATCCTGCTCGGCCTCTTTACGGCGGTAGCCCAATATCTGAAGTACAAAAGAACGTCAAAGGACTATTTCGTAAAAAAGATCTGGCTTCCCACGGCAATCGCACTGGTCATATCCCTTCTCATCAGCGTCTTCGGAGGCATCCATTATGATACCTATGGGGCCGGTTTCCTGGCTGCCATCCACCTGGGCATCTTCGCCGCTGTCTATGCCGTCGTAGCCAATACCACTTATATATGGTCAGGCCTGAAAGGAAAAATAAAAGCTGCCGGCCCTTCTGTCGCCCATGTCGGCTTTGGCCTCATGCTCGTGGGCATCCTGCTGTCTTCAGCCAAGAAAGAAGTGCTGTCCTACAATACGACGGGGATCAACCTCAACTTTGCCCCTGAGACGAAACAGAATCCCATGGAGAATATCACGCTCCTCAAAGGCGTCCGGACCGATATGGGTAAATACTGGACCACCTTCATCAGCAGCGACTCCGTCAATTCCCGTAGCAAAACCACCTATTACCATATCAATTTTCAGAAAAAGGACGGCACCCGGCAATTCGACCTCTATCCCAACTGGATGAAATCCACCAAGGGTCAGCAGGAGACCGCGGCCAACCCGGATAAATACCATTACTGGGACCGGGACATCTTTACCTACATCAGCGCTACGGATAACCCGGAACAAAAAAGGGACGATACCATCCAGTTCAGGAACTACCCACTGTCTCTGAAGGACACCGTATACTTCTCCAAAGGATATATTATACTCGATACCGTCCTGATCAACCCGAACAATGAAAAGTATCATTTTTCAAGATCGGACACCGCCCTGGTGGCAAAAGTGACAGTGGTGAGCAAGGATAGCATGCGTTATACCGCCAGTCCGGGCTTCTATCTGAAGGATAATGCCCCCGTCTTTCTCAACGATACGGTATTTGCGCAGGACCTGGCTTTCCGTTTCAATAGGGTAGTGGATGGCAGGAAAATAGAGCTGGGAATAAAAGAATCCTCGGCGATGCTACCCTTTGTGGCCCTGAAAGTATTGGAGTTCCCCCAGATCAACATATTATGGATCGGTATCATATTTATGATTATAGGATTCATAATGAGTATTATATGGCGCAGGCAACAGGCAGCGGCAGCAAAAGCGGAAAATTAAAGTTTTTTAGTAACTTTAAGAGCGCTTATGGCCTGTCCTCAATATAAATACCGGATTGCCTTCTTTTTCTCCGTGCTCTTATTGGCGGGCCTGTATTCATTTGCCCAACAGCCGGCAACACCTGCCAGGCAGTCCACCGATACCCTGCCGAATGCATCCCTGCCTCCGATGCCGGAATTAGGTCCTAATGACACTATCCCTGTTCCAGCTAAATTATATAACGGGGAATTTCTTGCCGCCCATACCATGGAATATTCATGGGTGCTTAGACCCATGCCCCCTGCCATGCGGAAAAGATACGAAGAGTGGACCCGCCTCCGCAATGCCGTATACGTCACCTATCCCTATGCGCGTAAGGCCGGCATCATCCTGAATGAAATGAATGCCAAACTCGCCTTGCTCCCTTCGGAAGAAGATCGGAAAACCTATATAAAATCCCGGGAAAAAGACCTGAAAAGGGAATTCACCACCCCCCTGACTAACCTGTCGATCTACCAGGGAAGAATATTGATGAAGCTGATCAACAGACAGACAGGAAATAACTGTTACGAGATCATCAAGGAATATAAAGGCGGGTTTACCGCCCGGTTTTATCAAACGGTTGCTTTTTTCTTCAGCAGCAACCTCAAGCAGCCCTATGACCCCAAAGGAGATGATCAGGTCATCGAAGCGATCGTCCAGGAAGTAGAACGCATGTACAGGGGATAACAGAACCGGCCATCTCTGCCGGGCCCCGGCTCATTACAACCGATGTATTTTTTCCAGCAGAGCGGTAGTCGAATACCCCGGTAAGATCGGATTAATCACCACCCGTCCGCCCGCCGCCATCACTTCCCTTGCTCCCACGATCTGGTCCAGTGTATAATCGCCCCCCTTTACCAGCACATCCGGTAAGACAGCATTGATCAGGTCCAAAGGAGTATCTTCCTCAAAAATAATAACGGCATCCACCATCAGCAGAGAAGCCAGCAGGGTAGCCCTGGCCTGCTCATTATTGATCGGACGCTGTTCACCTTTCAGTCTCCTGGTGCTGGCGTCCGAATTGACGCCCACCACCAGGAAATCTGCTTCTCTGGCGGCATCTGACAAAGAAGCGATATGCCCCTGGTGCAAAATATCAAAACACCCGTTCGTAAAGGAGATCGTCTTACCCAACACCCGCCAGCGGCGGATCTGATGCAGTAATCCCGAAAGGTCATATATTTTAAGCGGAATGATCTGGGGTAACTTCATAAACTTTCTTCTTATTTATTCTTGGCAATAACACAAAACTCGCTACACCGAACAGGATAAAGCTGAGGAACTGGCCAAACCACAACAGCCAGCCGAGCGCCTGTCCATATGGCAGGGCAGGGACATCATAGAATGCTACCGTCTTCTGTACCAGCAACGCATAAGCGCCGATCCCCCCGGGAGATATGATCATCCCGATGCTTCCCATCGCCAGTACACTCAGGGCATCTACCAGGTTCAGGTGACTGGTAGCGCTGATCGCGAAGAAGCCAAACCAGGTGCTGAACCAATACATAACCCAGATACCCACCGAGTATACGATGAACAGCGGTTTATTCTTCAATGCTTTCACACTGGTCAGCCCATGCCAGATATTGAGAAAGATCGTTTTCGCCTTTTGTACAAGGCTGATATGCCCGAATTTGCTTAACAGCCATTTCGCAAGGAAGAACAATACCAGTGCTCCGGCAACCAGGGCGCCGATCTTCACATAAGACATCTGCCCGCTGGCATTCCGGAACAGGGCATCGATCTTTCCGGAAGTCAGCGAATGGATCACGTCGAACTGGTAGACAAGGGTCAGGCCGAATACCAATAACAGGCAGATCATGTCAAAAGCCCTCTCCGCGACGATAGTCCCCACCAGTTTATCCACCGGCACTTTTTCATAACGGGCGATGACTGTACATTTCACCACCTCACCAAGACGCGGCGCCCCCAGGTTGACAAAATAACCGATCATCACCGCTAAAAAACAATTCAATACCGAAGGCCGGTAGCCCATAGGCTCCATCAATTGTCGCCAGCGCAGCGCCCGCAGCCAGTGACTGGCCAGCAACAATAAAAGGACGGGAACCAGCAACCAATAATCGGCCCTGTCAAGGGCATCCCTTAACTGGGCCCATTTCTGCCTGTCCATATCCTTAAGGCTTAGCCACACAAAAAACGCTGCCAGTGCAGCGAAAAAAAGATACTGAACGATCGACAGGAGTTTCTTCTTCATGACTGCTACAAATTACAGTTTATTTCCTTCCCGCGGAAAAACGATCCATGGCTTAAATCCCTTGGCCTTTTCAAACTCCATTCGCGCATATGAAATGACAATGACAATATCACCTACCGCACCCTGCCGGGCTGCCGGTCCATTCAGGCAGCAGGTGCCCGAACCCCTTTTCCCTTTGATCAGGTAAGTTTCTATCCGGGTTCCATTGTTCACATTCACGATCTGTACCTTTTCATTTTCAATCATGTTCGCCGCATCCATCAGGTCCTCATCCAGGGTCAGACTGCCCACATAGTTCAGATTGGCTTCCGTAATAACAGCCCTGTGTACTTTCGACTTAAGAATTTCTATATCCATAGATTTAGTACCTTTTTTAAGATACGCGGCACAAAATTATACAAATCTATTGTAAGTAAAGTTCAGTAGAGCCTATTCTATAACAGTATGTTATCAATCAATCGTATTTCTCCCAGGAAAGCAGCTACCAACACCACCGCTCTTTTTTGCCTGCTCCCTGCTCCTATACCGTCGTCAACCGGCTCCAGCGTACCCGCATCGGCGATCTCCACATAGTCGATGCGGAAACCATTCTCCTCCAGGATAGCCCTTGCCCGGGACAATACCCCCGGCTTCCCCCATTCCTCCTTCACCAACGTCAGCGCCCGGTAGATCGCCGGAGCCTTTTCCCGCTCCCTTTCCGTCAGGCGCATATTGCGGCTGCTCATAGCCAGCCCATCAGCCTCCCGGACAATAGGGCAGGGATGTAGCCGGGTGGAAGATTTCATAAGGTGCAGCAGCCGTGCGACAACCATACATTGCTGGTAATCCTTTTGCCCCATGAACAGATCGTCCGGTGCCACGATGTCCAGCAAACGCCGCATGACCTGGCAGACCCCCTGAAAATGCCCCGGCCGGTATTTTCCTTCCAACAACGTCTCCAGCCTCCCCAACTCATATTTTTCCAGATCTTTCGTCCCCCCGGGGTACAATTCGACTGCTTCAGGCAGAAATAAAGCATCCGTACCCGCTTTTTCCAGCAGGAAAATGTCTTTTTCGATCGTTATCGGATATTTCTGAAAATCTTTGGGATCATTGAACTGAGTAGGGTTTACAAAAACACTGCAAACGGTGATTTCTGCGGATTTTTTTGATATATCAATAAGTGATATATGTCCGGGGTGCAGCGCCCCCATCGTGGGGACAAAACCGATGGATTTTCCCCCGGAACGTTGTTCCCGTAACCAGCCGGTAAGGTCTTCGGCTCTCTTGAATAAAATCATCTTTTAGGGTTTTATACTCGTCAAAAGCAGCTACAGTGCCGTTTTAACTTTAAAATCATTACCTTTGCAAACTATTTCGTTAAGGTTCCTCTCACCAATTATATCAAATAATGTTAAGTAAGAAAAGAATTTTATTTATTGCCAACGAAATGTCACCCTATTTAGAGCTGACAGAATTTGCGGAGATTGTGAATAAGCTGGCAATTAAATCAAACGAAACGGGATTTGAAGTACGGTGTATTATGCCAAGGTTTGGAGTGATTAACGAACGCAGGCACCGGCTGCATGAAGTAGTTCGTCTTTCAGGGATCAATGTGTCGGTGGATAATGATGACTACCCCCTGCAGATTAAAGTAGCTTCTTTACCCAATGCACGTTTACAGGTATACTTCCTGGACAATGAGGACCTTTTTAAACGGAAATCCATATTTCATGACGAGCAGGAGAAGTGGTTTGATGACAATGGCTTGCGGACAGTATTCTATTGTAAAGGCGCCCTGGAGACCGTGAAAAAATTTGGCTGGCCCCCCGACGTGATCCACTGCAGCGGCTGGATGACAGGCCTTATTCCCCTATACCTGAAGACCGTTTATAAAAAAGAACCGGTTTTCGCCCATAGCAAATGCGTCTTCACCATCGGGCAAACGACTTTTAAAGAGAAGCTGGGCGCCGATTTCCTGAAATTGGCCAATATACACGCCAATATCAAAGAGAAAGACCTGGAACCCTATAAAGAAGCGAACAATACCGCCTTATTCCGCGGCGGAGCCACCTACGCCGACGCCATCACTTTCGGCGCCGATAAAGTCGACAAGAAGCTGGTCGACGAATTCGGAAAGATCAGGGGCAAAAAAGTGCTATCTTTCAATACCGAATCAGATTTAACAGATTATTTGCAGTTATATACAGATCTGAGCAAATAGGTCTGATAATTGCATACTTACATAACTAAATAATTTATTCCATTATTTGGTTTCAGCGATTATCTTTGCCCCCGGTAAGAAAAATCCATTAATTTTTAAATAAATCTGTTTTATTCCCATGCCTTATTTATTCACTTCCGAGAGCGTTTCTGAAGGCCATCCTGATAAAGTCGCCGATCAGATATCCGATGCACTAATTGACAATTTCCTGGCTTTTGACCCCCAGTCGAAAGTAGCCTGCGAAACCCTGGTGACTACAGGCCAGGTCGTTTTAGCCGGAGAAGTAAAGTCTAAAGCATACCTCGATGTGCAGGAAATCGCCCGTGGCGTTATCCGTAAAATCGGGTACACCAAGAGCGAATACATGTTCGAAGCGAACTCCTGCGGTATTTTTTCCGCCATCCACGAACAGTCTTCCGATATCAACCAGGGTGTAGACAAGAAGAAAAAGGAAGAACAGGGCGCCGGCGATCAGGGTATGATGTTCGGTTATGCCAGCAATGAGACCGACGATTATATGCCCCTGGCACTGGACCTGGCCCACAAGATCCTCCTGGAACTGGCTGTCCTGAGAAGGGAAAACAAACAGATAAAATGGCTCCGCCCCGATGCCAAGAGCCAGGTCACCCTGGAATATGACGATAATAACAAGCCCGTCAGGATCGACGCTATCGTCGTTTCCACCCAACACGACGACTTTGACACAGAAGGCAAAATGCTGGCGAAGATCAAGAGCGATATCATCGAGATTCTGATCCCCCGGGTGAAATCCAAATACAAAAAGTACTCCCGCCTGTTCAACGATAAGATCAAATATCATATCAACCCGACCGGTAAATTCGTCATCGGCGGCCCCCACGGAGACACCGGCCTGACAGGCCGCAAGATCATCGTGGATACGTACGGTGGTAAAGGCGCCCACGGCGGCGGAGCTTTCAGCGGAAAAGATCCTTCCAAAGTGGATCGCTCGGCAGCTTACGCTACCCGCCATATCGCCAAGAACCTGGTAGCTGCCGGTGTAGCTGATGAAGTACTGGTGCAGGTATCCTATGCTATCGGCGTAGCCCAGCCCACCAGCATCAACGTGAACACCTATGGCACCGCCAAAGTAAAGCTCACCGACGGTCAGATCGCGAAAAAAGTGATGGAATTATTCGATATGCGCCCTTATTTCATCGAGACCCGTTTGAAACTGCGCAGCCCGATCTATAGCGAAACAGCAGCCTACGGTCACATGGGCCGCAAGCCGGAAATCGTGGAAAAGACCTTTACTTCTCCCGATGGTAAAGAAATAACGAAGAAAGTGGAGCTGTTCACCTGGGAAAAACTGGATTATGTACCGAAAGTAAAAAAGGCATTCGGCATTAAATAAATAGACTTCCCCTTAAAAAACCTCCCGAACCAGGGAGGTTTTTTTATTTTAAGGCCCGGCCCTTCGTATTTTTGGCCGATGAACGAATCGCACAACCCATGGACCATCCTCTCTGAAACACCCGTCTATGACAACAAATGGATCGGCCTTACCGAATTCCGGGTGATCAACCCCGGCGGAGGGAAGGGCATCTATGGAAAAGTACATTTTAAGAACTTAGCCATCGGCGTCCTTCCCCTGGACGAACAAGGAAATACCTGGCTGGTGGGACAATACCGTTTTCCATTGGATCAGTATAGCTGGGAAATCCCGGAAGGTGGGGGAGAGCAGGGCGTTGCACCCGTGGAATCGGCCCAACGGGAACTACTGGAAGAGACAGGCCTGGTAGCACAGGAATGGAGCCCTCTCCTGGAAATGCACCTCTCCAACTCCGTTACCGATGAAAAGGCGATCCTCTTCCTTGCCCGGCAACTGGAACAACACGAGGCCATGCCGGAAGAGACGGAACAACTGGTGGTCCGCCGGCTTCCCTTTGAAGAGGCGTATCAAATGGTGCAAAAAGGACAGATCATGGATTCCATGTCTGTGGCCGCGATCCTGAAAGTAAAGCTGATGCTGATGAACGGCGAATTAATTTTAAAACCAAAGAATGACTGATAAATTTGATAAACCCGCCCGTAAAGGCGACCGGGAGCACCGCGGCGACAGAAGCCCCCAGCGAAGCAGCAAAGGCCTGCTCATCGGCCGCCAACCGCTGATCGAAGCGATCCGCTCCGGGAAAGCCGTCGATAAGATCTTACTGCAACGCAATACGGCCGGCGAATCCCTTGCAGAAATAAAAGAACTGGCTAAGGAATTCAATATCCCCATCCAGATCGTCCCGGTAGAAAAGCTGAACGCCCTCACCCGGGCCAATCATCAGGGAGTGGTCGCTTTTGCCGGCCTGGTACAATACCTGGACCTGCAACAGGTGATCGACCATGTAGTTACCAGCGGGGCCATCCCCTTATTCGTAATGCTGGACGGGATTACGGACGTCCGCAATATAGGGGCCATCGGCCGCTCCGCCGTCTGTTGCGGCGCCCAGGCTCTGATCATTCCCGATAAAGGCGTAGGTGCTCTGAATGAAGAGGCCATGAAATCCTCAGCCGGCGCCCTGGGAATCGTCCAGGTATGCCGGGTGGGCAGCCTGCTCAAAGCAGTGGATACCCTGCACCTGAACGGGATAAAGGTTTTCACCAGCGAAATGGGAGCGGATAAAAAGGTCTTCGAACTACCGCTGGCCGAACCTTGTTGTATAGTGATGGGCAGCGAGGATAACGGCGTACAGCCCTATATCCGTAAGGCGGCAGACGAACATTTCACCATTCCCATGGCCGGTAATTTTGATTCGTTCAATGTCTCCGTAGCCGCCGGCATTATTTTATACGAAGCCATGAAAAACAGATTGCCATGAGCCCTTTACACACGCCACGGATCCCGCAGTCCGCCACCCCCGCCGGCCGGACGATGCCATTCAGCGCCGGCCTGCCCGCCACGTTGATCGAATGCCCCCGGGATGCCATGCAGGGATGGCCTCATATTATTCCTACCCAAAAAAAGATAGCCTATCTCAATTCCCTGCTGAAAGTAGGATTCGACACCCTTGATTTCGGCAGCTTTGTCTCTCCAAAGGCAATCCCGCAGATGGCGGACACCCGGCAGGTACTTGACGGCCTTCAGCTATCGGGTACTACTACCAAACTCCTGGCTATCGTCGCGAACTTTCGCGGAGCAGAAGAAGCCGCTGACCGTGACGAGATCACCTATCTGGGCTTCCCTTTCTCCATATCGGAGACCTTCCAGCTGAGAAATACCAACAAAACGATCGAAGGCTCCCTGGCTACCGTAGAAGAAATGCAGGAACTTTGCATCAAAAGAGAAAAGGAATTAGTCGTCTATATCTCCATGGGCTTTGGCAATCCATACGGCGACCACTGGTCGGAAGAGATCGTCTTTCAATGGGTAGACACGCTGACCCTATTGGGAATAAAAATCATTTCTCTTGCGGACACGGTAGGTCTGGCCACTCCGGAACAGGTCTTTTCCGTAACGGACTACCTGATGATGCAAGTGCCGGATTACACCGTCGGCGTGCATTTACATTCCACTCCCCATGGCCGGAAAGCTAAAATAGACGCGGCCCTGCAGGCCGGCTGCCGGAGGTTCGACGGAGCCCTGAAAGGCATCGGCGGTTGCCCCATGGCGGGAGACGAGCTGGTAGGGAATATGGATTCGGAATGGATGATCGACTATTTCAGCAAGCTTAGTCATTCCGACTACCCTGGTCTGCTGGGGAAACTGGACATGGAGGCTCTGCAGGAGAGCCGCCGTATCGCGGATGAAATCTTTATATAACATTATGGAATTCCAGTTGCCGATACAAATGTCTTCCCTCCCTCAGCCTATCCGCTACCAGGATAAAATATTGCTGACAGGCTCCTGCTTTACAGAACATATTGGGAATAATCTCCGGGACTGGAAATTCGACATATTGCAGAATCCCAACGGCATTCTATTCGACCCGGCCAGCGTAGCTTCCAGCCTGATCTCCTATATCGGCAACCGGCAATATGGGGAAGACAGCCTGGTCTTTTTCAACGAGCTCTGGCAAAGCTGGCAACACCACAGCCTCTTTTCCCATACCAATAAAGAAGAATGCCTGCGGATCATCAACGAGTCCCAGTCCCGGGCACATGCCTTCCTGAAAGAGGCCCAATGGCTGATCATCACCCTGGGCAGTTCCTTCTCCTACCGGCTGGCGCCGGACGCACCCGCTTCCCTGCAGGATGCCGCGGCCCGTATGGCCGCTGCGGCTGGAATGGCGGCCACCGCGGGCAGCCTTTATCCGGTCGCCAATTGCCACCGGGCCCCTGCCCCGACTTTCCACAAACACCTGATGACGATCGAAGAGATCAATACAGCGCTGGATAATTGCCTGTATCAATTGTTCCATTTCAATCCCGGCATCCGCGTGATCTTCACCGTCAGCCCCGTACGCCATATCCGCGACGGAGTCATTGAGAACAATCGCAGCAAAGCCCGGCTGATAGAATCCGTACACCACCTGGTGAATAAATTTGACAGGCTCTGGTATTTCCCCGCTTATGAACTGGTCATCGATGTACTGCGGGACTACCGGTTTTATGATATCGATATGGTCCATCCCAATTACCCCGCCACCAGCTTCGTACTGGAAAAATTCACCCGCCATTTCATCGACGAGCCCTCCCAAAAGATCATGGAAGAAGTGAAAAAGATCGTCATCGCCCGCCGCCACCGGGCTTTCCAGCCCACCACCCTGGCCCATAAAAAATTCCTTTCAGACCATTGGGAAAAAACGAAAGAGCTCAGCACGAAATATCCCTTCCTGGACCTGGCGGAAGAACTGGAGTATTTTTCTGCGCTTCTTAAATAATATTCTCTTAATGTGATGTCCGATTAACTTAAGAAGGCAATAGCTAGTTTTGCCGGACTTTTCAACATTATTACTTATTTTAGGCACATTGATTAGTATTGCTGATATAAAATCGGGCGAGGAATCGTCATTTACAGCCGTCTTCAATCAGTATTATACCAGGGTATATTACTATTTTGATAAGAAGACCAGGTCTCCGGAATCTGCCGTGGAACTGACCCAGCTCACATTTATTAAACTCTGGCAATTCAGGCACACCCTCTCGGAAGACCTTTCTTTCAACCTCCAATTATTCCACATCGCCTCCACTACCCTGATAGATTATCTCCGCCGGCAAAACACACAACGCAAGACGTTCCTCCAGCTTTCCGAAAAGACCGCCCGGGCGGCCGAAAATGTTCCGGCTCCCGCCAGCGCGGGGTTCGAGGAGAACGACTATCTGCATACCCTTACCAGTTCTCTCCCTCCGGTGCGTAAAAAAGTCTTCATCCTCAGCCGCATACATGGTCACTCTTATAAAGAAATAGCGGAACGGCTGTCAATATCCATTCACACCGTAGAAGACCATATGGTAAAAGCCCTGCGCCATATCCGGTCCATCGCGTCCCACCTTTTTGTTTTACTCCTTATCATCGGCTGGCTATATTAACTTAATGTTACCAGCAGAGGTAACCCCAATTATCAAACGTATATATTATCAACCGCTTATTTGTACATGCATGGAAATAACCCGCGAGCTGATCCAAAAGTTCTTTGAGAATAAATGTGACCCCGATGAATTTGAGGCCGTCATGAACTATTGGCAGAGCCATCCGGAACAGGCAGCGCAAGACCTGGGAATAAAAGAATGGAATGAGACAGACCCACTGGCCTCCGCTCCGGAGAATGGCCACGCGGAACTGTTGGAGAATAGCCGGGCGGAACTCTTGGAGAATGGCCGCGCAGAAATGCTGGAGCAGTTGAAAGATCAGCTTTTCCGGCAACCCGAAAACCCGGCATTTTCCGTTCGGCCCTTTATCCGCCGGTTTTACCCTGCAGCCATCGCAGCATCCCTGCTATTGGCAGTAGCCGGATTAGTATGGATCCGGATAAAAAATACAAACGGCAGGGATACCGGCCCTCAAACCGCACAACAGGCCGGCAATAAAAACGGGCCGCAGACAACATCCATCCGGATCTCCCGGGTCAACCATACCGGCAAGCCCCTGGTGATTCAGTTGCCCGATGGATCCTCGGTAAAATTGTACGATCAATCCTCCCTGCAATACACCGACTCCTTCGGGATCACCGAAAGGGACAGCCGGTTGGAAGGACAAGCCGTCTTCACGGTGGCCAGGGACAGGAACAGGCCTTTCACCGTTGTCGCAGGATCACTGGCTACCACGGCCCTGGGCACCTCTTTTGGAATGACCGCACCCGCACCCGGCGGCGCTATAGCCGTGCAACTCTATTCCGGCAGGGTAGTGGTGCGGTCGACGCATGCCCTGACAGGTTGGAATAAAGATATTTATTTATCTCCGGGCCAGCAGGTGCTCTATGACGATCATCGTATGTTGGCTACCGTCAGCCGGTTCGGACCATCCGGCAACGACGTGGCCGATGAGAAAAAAGAGAAGGAACAAAAGGACCTTGTCTTCAACAACAGTTCATTAAAAGAAGTAATAAACCAGTTATCCATCCAATATCATAAAAAGATCATTTACAGAAAAGCAGATATCGCCGGCATGAACTTTACCGGCACCGTTCCCCGCACGGACTCTTTGGGTACTTTTCTGAAATTGCTGGGAGCTATGAACAACCTGGATATACAGGAACAGCCACCTGTCTTTATCCTATCCAGGCATAAAGATTGACCACCGGCTTATCCTTTAGCTGATTAAAATATCAGGCTTTCCTTTTATGGATGTAAAAAAATTGAACGCGGCAGCGTACATGCATTCTATTGTCTAAAACTAACAAAACATGAATCTCATTTCGACCAGACTCTTGAAATTTTTTGTTTTTCTGGGCCTTACCTGGCTGATGAATGCCGGTCAGGACCTGCTGGCCCAGTCCCCTGCCACTGTAGTGAGGGGCACTATAGTAACGGAAAAAGGCGTCCCCCTGGAAGGAGCCACGATAAAAGTGAACAATCCTAAATCCCAGGAAACGTACAGCGTTGCCAGTAACGAGCGGGGCCTGTTTGAGTTCAGGACCCTAACGGCAGGCGTCACCTATAATTTCACCGTTTCGCATATCGGTTATGCTTCCAAATCGATCAGGGGATTCCTGGTCAAACAAAATGAGAATAATTCCCTGTTGGTTCGTATGAGCGAAGGCAGCAACGACCTTGACCAGTATGTAGTCGTCGGCTATGGCACGCAGAAACGGGGCGATCTTACAGGCGCCGTTACACAGGTGAGCGGAGAAGTGCTGCAGGACAGGCCTTCCCCCAATATCTCCAGGAGCCTGGAAGGGATAGTGCCCAATCTGAATATCAGCATGTCAGATGGAAAGCCCATCCGCAATCCTGCCTATAATATCAGGGGCCTGACCTCCATCGGCGCCGGAGGATCGGCCTCCGCCCTGGTATTGATCGATGGAGTATCCGGCGATCCGAGCCTGCTGAATCCGGATGATGTCGAGAGCATCACCGTCCTGAAGGACGCCGCCTCCGCCGCTATCTACGGAGCCCGGGGTGCTTTCGGGGTGGTGCTGATCACTACGAAGAGCGCTAAGAAAGGAAAGACGCTGATGAACTTCAACTCCAGCTATTCTATCAACCAGAAGACGGTCACCCCTAAGCTGGTGAATGATGGATATACCTGGGGCAAAGCGTATGCTGATTCGTACAATGCATGGTATGATTATAAGACACCGGCCGGCACGATCAACGGTATGTTTCCCAATACCGATGCCGGTTTTGATTCCCTGCAGGCAAGAACTACCAATCCGTCATTGCCGAAGGTCACCGTAGACCCGGCTACCGGTAAATACCTGTATTATGGCAGCACCAACTGGATTCAGCAACTCTATCGGGATAATACGCCCGCCACAGATAATTCGCTGAGCCTGTCCGGTAGTAATCAGAATGCCGATTTTTATATCTCCGGCAGGTACTATGATCAGGGAGGCGTTTTCCGCTACGATCCGGATCATTTTAAAAGGATCAACTTACGGGCAAAAGGCGATATCAATGTCAGCTCCTGGTTTACCCTCAGTGACAACATTGACTTCAACACCTATAACTATTTTTACCCGATCAATAATAACAAGGTGCCGGTCTGGGCAAATTTCGCGACCAACCTTAATCCCCTGGTCGTGTTGACCAATCCGGACGGAACGCTGACTCCCCAGTCTTATAGCTCCGTAGGAGATCTGTACACCGGGAATAATACCAGCACAACGAAACAGCTATTCTTCCGCAACACCGTATCGTTCAATGCGGATATCATCAGGAACCTGCTGAGCCTCAAAGGCGATTTCACCTATGCCAACACCAATAACACGGTAGCCGGCATCTACCGCCCCGTGACCTATAGTCAGGGCCCGGGAATGACTGCCTCGAACACGGGGAACCAACTGAGCCAGGCAACAGCCATCACCAGCTACTACGCCACCAACTTATATGCATCTGCACACAAAGACTTTGGCCCGCATTCGGTGAAATTACTGGCAGGTATGAATATAGAGGACCAACGGTTTGACAGCACCTTCATACAAAGGGACGGTATCATCGATCCCAACCAGCCGAATATCAACCTCCTGAACGGTACGAACTACGTCCTGTCAGGAGGAGGTAACGAATGGACGATCGTGGGGCTGTTCTTCAGGGCCAACTATGCCTATAAGGACAAATACCTGGTGGAGATCAACGGCAGGTATGACGGATCCTCCAAATTCCCGTCCTATTCAAGGTTTGGCTTTTTCCCTTCTCTTTCCGCAGGATGGATGCTCTCCAAAGAGTCTTTTATGGATGCGACCAAAGGATGGATGGATAACCTGAAGATCAGGGCGTCTGTGGGCAGCCTGGGAAATGGCCAGATCAGGCCTTACCTTTTTGATCCCCTTATGACGGTGCAAAAACCCTCTACGGCTCAGAATATATCCATCAACGGTGTCATCCCCACCTATACCTCCAATCCCAATGTCATCCCCTCCGGGCTGACCTGGGAAAAATCCACTACCGTGGACGGAGGAATAGACGCCAGCTTCCTGCAAAACCGGTTGCGTTTTAGCTTTGACTATTACATCCGGTACTCTACCGGTAATTTCACCAGCGGACAGCCCTTACCTGCCGTATTTGGCGCCGCAGTACCGAATGGCAACAATGCCAACCTGAAGACCTCGGGATGGGAATTCTCTCCTTCCTGGCACAGCAATATCACCAAGGACCTCAGTTTCACCATAGGAATTGTTGTTTCGGATAATACTTCGGTCATCACCCGATTCTATAATCCTACCGGGGTGCTGCCCGCTCCCTATACGCTTACGCCCAGTACGTATTACAAAGGCATGCACCCGGGGGAGATCTGGGGATTTCAGACCGAGGGGCTGTTCCAGTCGCAACAGGATATTTCCACCCATGCTGATCAATCCTATTTCACCGTTTCCAATTCCAACGTGCTCATGCCCGGGGATATTAAATTCGCAGACATCAGTCACAAAGGAGTGATCAATAACGGTCAGAATACTCTTGCCGATCACGGTGACCTGAAGATCCTGGGGAATGCAACCCCCCGGTATCTGTTTGGTGTCAACCTGGGCGCCACCTGGAAAAGAATCTCCATTGCTGCTTTCTTCCAGGGGGTTGGAAAACAGAACTGGTGGCCTGGCGTCGAAGCCGGAAATTTCTGGGGACAATATAACCGCCCTTATGAATCCATGCCTGCTTATATGATGAAGGACGTCTGGTCAACCGACCATCCCAATGCATACTATCCCAGGTACAGAGGTTATGTAGCCCTGAGCGGCACCCGCGAACTGGCCGTCGTACAGAGCAGGTACCTGCAGAATGCGGCTTATATCCGGTTGAAGAACCTCAATGTCTCCTACAGCCTGCCGGCGGAATGGTGCAATAAGTTTAAGATAACGGGCGCCAAAATTTATTTTACCGGCCAGAATATGTTCACACTTTCCCCCTTGCATAAATATGCCGCGAATTTCGATCCCGAAGTCATCAATGGAGCCGATCCTGAAGTGAATGCGGGTAGTGGTAACGGCTACTCCTATCCTATGTTGAAAACATTTACGGCAGGGATCAACCTGACATTTTAAATTAAACATATAATACCTAAGTACGTATGAAGGTAAGTAAACAGATCATTTTATCGTTCCTGGTTGCAGGAGCCTTTATCGCTGCAGCAACTTTACAGGGCTGTTCCAAATACCTGGACAAAGAGCCTTTTACCACCCTGAATCCCGGTGAGGCCTTTCAAAACGCCGGAGATCTGCAGTTGTATACCAATTCGTTTTATGTCCAGCAGATGCCCAGCGCCAAAACTATTTTTTCCGGGGACAATACCTCTGATTATATTTCAGGGAATAACCCTCCGACACTAATGACCGCGCAGGTCAGCGCCAATAACCCCATAGACGGATGGTCACGGAGCACAGCACAGTCGGGATCCTGGCCTGAATTGAGGAACATCAACTATTTCCTTCAGAATAATATCAACCCTGCCATCCCGGATTCCATCCGGAGAAGTTATACAGGGATCGCACGGTTCTTCCGTGCCTGGTGGTATTTCAATATGGTCCGGCAATTTGGGAATGTTCCCTGGGTCGGCAGCGCTCTTAGCACGACCGATTCCTCTCTTTATAAGACCCAGGACCCCCGCACCCTGGTCATGGACTCTATCGAAGCGGACCTGGACTTCGCGATTGCCAACGCTCCCCGCGCCAAAGACAATAGCTGTTCCATGATCACCAAATGGACGGCTTTAGCCCTAAAATCCAGGGTCGGCCTTTTCGAAGGCAGCTTCCGGAAATATCATACGGAACTGGGGCTTGCCGGCTCTGCCGCTACCTGGTTCAACTATGCAGTAGACGCTTCTAACACGCTCATCAGCTCAGGCTTGTATAAGCTCCATACGACCGGTACCCCACAGTCGGATTACAGGGCCGTATTCACCACCTCTACCCCCTGGTCCGATGAAATCATCCTGGCTTATGTATACAATGACGGGCTGAAATTATGGCATAACGCCAATGCCTATTTTACCAGTCCCACCCTGGGCAATCGCACCAGTCCCATTAAATCCTTCATCGATACTTATCTGAACAAGGATGGCTCCCGGTTCACGGACCAGCCCAACTACGATACCATCTCCTTTGTGAATGAAATGAAGAACAGGGACCTTCGCCTGCAGCAGTCCGTCCGCTGCAACGGGTATAAATATTCCACCGGCGTCTCCGCTCCGCCCGATTATTCCTTTACCTTCACCGGTTATCAGCCCCTGAAATTCAACGTGGATGATCCGGCGATCAACCTTAACTCCCAGAACAATAATTCCATTCCTATCTTCCGGTATGCAGAAGTACTGCTCAACCTGGCTGAAGCCAAAGAAGAGCTGGGCAGCCTTTCCTCCACAGACTGGAATAATACCATCGGCTTGCTGAGGAGCCGGGCCGGCATTTCCAATACATCCATGCCCGTTACCGCCGACCCCTATATGGCGCAGTATTTTATGAACACCATCACTGACCCTGTCCTGCTGGAGATCAGGAGGGAAAGGGGTGTCGAGCTGATGCTGGAAGGCTTTCGCTTTGATGATATCCGGCGTTGGAAAATGGGGCCTTTGATGAATATGCCGTATAATGGTGTATACGTGCCCCAGCTCAGTACGCCCTATGCCATGAACGGGGATGGCGTTTTGAACGTATCATTCGTCACGGCAACCCCGACCTCAGGTACGATAAAAGGAGTTTACTATTACCTCATCGACAACAAAACGGTAAAACTGACCCAGGGCGCCTCCGGCAACATTATCTGGCTTGCCAACATACCCAGGGTCTGGGATGACAAAATGTACTACAATCCTATTCCCAGTAGTGAAATAGTCCTTAACCCTAACCTCAAACAAAATCCAGGATGGTAAAAGGTCCCCGAAATATATAACAATACTAAACTCACAGCATGAAGAAATATTGGCATATCCCTTTCATCGTACTGATCTTTTTAGGCGGACAGACCACGCCTGCAATCGCGCAGGGAGTTTCTCCGTCTAAGCAACCCGTCGATCCGGATGATCGGACTCCTGCCGAAAAGGTGGACGCCTCTGCGGGTCTGAACGCCGCCCGGAGTGCACCCTGGCATTGGACATCCGTCGACACGGCTTTTGGTCCCCTGCCATCCACTGTGCATGTTTTCCGGACAGCGGATTCTCTGAATGGACGCCCTTCCATCGCATACTATGTTTCCGCTCCGTTGAAGGACAAGTCTCTTTTATTCACCACCCAGATCGGATCCGGCAAAAGATGGCAACCCGCCGAGTATTACCAGCAGGAACAAAATCCCCTGCTGGTGATCAACACCGCTTTTTTTTCCTTTAAGACCAATAACAACCTGAATGTGGTGGTAAAAGACGGAAAAATGGTGGCCTGGAACCAGCCTTCCCGCCGGATAAAAGGAAAGGATTCGCTGTATCAATATACCACCCGCAGCGCTCTCGGAATCAGCAGCAAAAGAAAAGCCGACGTCGCCTGGATCTTTACGGACCCGGCCCAAAGCCTGCCCTACGCTTTTGAAGACGGCCCCGTCGTGGCCCAGGGACCCGATTCGATCCCTACGCTCAAAGCTATGAACAATACACACTGGCGGCACTGGAAAATGCAGACCGTTATAGGCGGTGGACCCGTGCTCGTCCATAACGGAGCTATCCGGGTCACCAATGAGGAAGAAGGACTCTTCATCAAAGGCGAAAAAGATCTTCACCCCAGGAGCGCCATCGGTTATACCCGTGACGGCCATATCATCGTACTGGCTGTGCAGGGCCGGACCCCGAAACTGGCGGCAGGAGTCACCCTCGCACAGGAGGCGCAAATTTTACTGGACCTGGGCTGTTACGAAGCGATCAACCTGGATGGAGGAGGCAGCAGCTGCCTGTTGGTGAATGGTAAAGAAACCATTAAGCCTTCGGATAAAGAAGGGGAACGACCGGTGCCTTCGGTGTTTTTGATAAAGCAGGTGCAATAGGTTATGGTCTGTTAAAGAATAAAAAAGAGCATTGTAAATATTGATAGTTTTGAGTTACCACAATTTTCTGTATTGTTGATGACATGCTAAAGGCATGTGGTCATAAGGAAGATATCCGTATCAGGGTTAGTGACAGCGGGATAATAACAACAGCGATAATATCTGCTCTATATTTTGTGTGCTTTTAAACTAAGGTCCATGCTCACAGCATGATGTATAATAGCGCCGCATGAGACGTAATCGACACCAGTACGGGCATAAGAAATAATGTTATCGAGATTGATACCGCCCGACGCCTCGGTCTCGTACTTACCGCCAATCAGCTCAATTGCTTCTTCCAATAGTTCCGGCGAGTAGTTGTCGAGCATGATGCGGTGTACATTGCCCACAGCAAGCACACGGCGCACATCATCGAGGTTACGGGTCTCGATCTCTATTTTCAGGTTGCGGTTGTTGGCCGCAAGGTACTCGTTGGTTTTCTGTATGGCCTGCTCTATGCCGCCACAAAAATCGATATGGTTGTCCTTCAGCATGATCATATCGTACAAGCCCATGCGAAGGTTGTAGCCGCCGCCAATGCGCACTGCCTGCTTTTCGTATTCGCGGAACAGCGGCGTGGTTTTGCGGGTATCGAGTATTTTGGTTTTGTAGCCTTTTATTTTATCGGCGTACTTATTGGTAAGCGTTGCGATGCCGCTCATGCGCTGCATGCAGTTAAGCACCAGTCTTTCTGCTTTTAATATGGTATGCACGCTGGCTTCAACGGTAAACGCGGCTTCGCCATTATTTACAGCATCGCCATCTTTTTTATAGAGGGTGAATTTTGCATCTTCTTCCAGATGATGGAAAATATCCTGCGCCAGCTGCATGCCTGCCAGTATGCCTTCTTCCTTTATTTTAAGTACCGCCTTACCTTTCGCATCGGCTGGTATGGATGCCAGTGTAGAGTAATCGCCGCTGCCCACGTCTTCGAGCAATGCTGCGGCAATGAATTCCTGTGTTGTCAAACGCTCTGTATTTTTGGACGCAAAATTAAGTAAATACTACCAACTTGGGTTAACTAATGAATTCTGTCGCCCCGTACTTCAAGATCCTGCATCACTCCTCCCTCGAATTCCAGCCACTCCTTCCAGCGTTGCCGGACAATCTCCCGTTCGACATAGGCCTCCGCCAACTCAATGAACAGATGATAGTGACCGGCCTCGCTTTCCATAAAGCGCCGGTAGAACTGACGGAGATAGTCATCTCCCAGTCCCTCGCTCAGCCGCTTGAATCGTTCGCAGCTCCGGGCTTCGATCAGGGCAAAAATGAGCAGCTTGTCAAGGAACCGTTCTTCATCGCTGCCCCCTTTCTTCTGAAATTCCATCAGCCTGTTCACATACTGATCCTTCCGTTGCCGCCCCAGAACCAGCTTCCTTTTGCTGAGCTCGGCCAGGACCAGGCGAAAATGCCCCCACTCTTCCGTTACGATAGGAGAGAGCTCCTGTACTAACTTCTCTTTTTCGGAATAACGCTGGATCAGGGATATACAGCTGGTGGCGGCTTTCTGTTCACACCACGCATGATCGGTGAGAATGTCTTCCAGCGAAATACTGGCCAGATCCACCCAACGGGGATCGGTAGGTAATTGCAGGCCAAGGATATTCTTTTGTTCCGGAACTGTTGCCATCCTGCAAACGTATAGAATTCCTTCCACATCTTCCTCCAGCCTCCAACATTGGCGAATTGGCATTTTAATGTACGTTTGCCTGAAAATTCACCCCCTTGAGCGAAGATTTTCTGCATAAAAAACTCAACGAACGAAAGGAACAGCATGCTTTCCGTCAATTGCGCCTGCCGGATGGAAAAACGGACTTTTGCTCCAACGATTACCTGGGCATTGCCACCAACGGGCTCATCGAAAAAAGCCTGTCCGCAATATCTCCCTATTCTCCGGGAACCCAACCCCAGGCAGCTCAGGTTCCTGACCGTCCTCCCCGCCACGGCAGCGGTGGCTCCCGCCTCCTGGCCGGTAACTATTCCCTCATCGAAGAGACGGAAAGGCAACTGGCAGCCTTCCATAACGCAGCGGCCGGCCTGATCTTTAATTCAGGCTACGACGCCAACCTGGGCCTCTTAAGTTCCGTCCCTCAGCGGGGGGATACCATCCTCTACGATTACCTGAGCCATGCTTCCATCCGCGATGGGATACGCCTCTCTTTTGCCCGGTCTTTCTCCTTTCTCCATAATGATCTGGCCGACCTCGGAAAAAGACTACAGGCAGCCGTCTCTTCCGGAGACCAGACAACCGGGGACAGTCAGACCATCGCCGGCGACCAGCCTCACGCCGGAAACATTTTCGTCGTCACGGAGTCCGTATTCTCCATGGACGGCGATCAGGCCCCCCTGCAGGCTATTGCTGCCCTATGCGCACAATACGGAGCCCATCTGATAGTAGACGAAGCGCATGCCACCGGCGTCATCGGTAAAAAAGGGGAGGGGCTGGTACAGGACCTGGGACTGGAAAAAGAATGTTTTGCCCGTATTCATACTTTCGGAAAAGCCGTTGGCTGCCACGGCGCGGTTATCTTAGGCAGTCAGCAACTTCGGGATTATCTTATAAATTTCTCCCGGGCTCTCATTTATACTACGGCACTACCGGAGAGCAGTGTGCTGGCTATCAGTAAGGCCTATGAATTACTCCCGCAGATGGATAAGGAAAGGAGCCGGTTGCTGCAACTGATCGCCCGCTTCCAACAGGCCTCTCTGCACTTCGAACGCCTGAACAGCGCCACCCCCATCCAGGGCGTCATTGTTCCCGGCAATGAGGCCGTAAGAGCATTGGCTGCCCGGTTACAGGCCGCGGGACTGGACGTTCGCCCCATCCTGTACCCCACCGTTCCGAAAGGGAGCGAAAGGCTGCGGATCGTTCTGCATGCATTTAATACGATAGAGGAGATGGATGCCCTGATCTCAGAATTATAATCATAAGGACCCACGGGGTCCCTGGCTGAAGGCCCGGCATGATAAAGGCCACCTCAATTGAGGCAGCCTCTTCATTTTCACCGTCCAATTATATTATTATCGTATGTCGGATTTTTCCTGATCGGACAATGTTTAAAATAAGCCGGCTCATTACTGAGACCGGCCTATTATCTACCTGAACCACCTGAACTATCCAAATATTTTTCGAAATGTTTTTGATGACTTTCTACATGCAAATTTTGGAATAAGTCTGCATTGTAACAATACCATTTTGTGGTAGTTTTTTTTTGTTTACTTTTAAACACTTTTTACCTAAACACCTCAACATACCTGGTATGAGAATCATCCCTTTCCTTATCACCTTCCTGCTGACTGCCGGACTGATCTTTTGCCTCGACACTCAGTGGGATAAGGTCCCGCCGCTGGGTAAATTCCTCAGTCCCCAGCATGGTTGCTGGCAAAATGCAGAGCCCGCCGGTAAGGACTTCAGCGCTACCCTGTCCCTGCCAGGCCTGAAAAATAAGGCGGAAGTTTATTTCGATGAATACCTTATCCCTCACGTATACGCGAACAGCCAGAAAGATGCCTGCTTCATACAGGGATACCTCCACGCAAAATTCCGTTTGTGGCAGATGGAATTTCAGACCCATGCGGCGGCAGGAAGATTGAGCGAGATCCTGGGCCCGGGCGAGGGGAACAGCTACCTGAAATATGACCGGTCCATGCGAAGACTGGGGATGGTATACGGAGCCGAAAAGACTCTGGCAAGAATGGAGATGGACAGCCTCACTAAAGGGGATTGTGACGCCTATACGGCCGGGGTGAATGAGTATATAAAAAATTGTAAGGAGAGCGAGCTGCCCCTGGAATACAAACTGCTCAATTACCGGCCGGAACCCTGGACCAACCTCAAGATCGCTCTGTTCGTCAAGTATATGGCCTATGACCTGGCCGGTCACGACAATGATTTTGAAATGACCAACGCCAAAAGCTTTTTCAGCAAAGAATCTTTCGCAAAACTCTATCCCTCTGCCCAGGATAGCGTGGACCCCATCGTCCCGAAAGGCACCGCCTTTCTGCCTCCACACATTCAACTGAAGGTCCCCGCTACGGCGGATTCCCTCTATTTTTACAATACAGACACCGTGACAGCACGGGAGCTGAAGCCCGAAAAAAGTAACGGCAGCAATAACTGGGCTGTCAGTGGAAAGAAGACCCAGAGCGGCAGCCCTATCCTCTGTAATGATCCCCATCTTTCCACCAACCTGCCGGCTATCTGGTACCAGATGCAGATCCGGACTCCCGAATACAATATTTACGGAGTCTCCTTCCCGGGAGCTCCTTATGTTATCATCGGTTTCAATGATAGCTGCGCCTGGGGGATCACCAACTCAGAAAGAGATGTCCGTGATTACTACAGCATAAAATTTAAGGACGACACCAGGCAGGCATACTGGTTCAACCATGACTGGAAAACAGCCGGCCAGTGGATAGACACCATTAAAATAAGAGGGCAGGAGCAGCCCTTCTATGACACCGTGGCCACTACCGTTTTCGGCCCCGTCATGTATGATCCCGGATTCAGTGGCTTTTCCGATGTACCCTCTTCCAGGTCTTATGCCGTACATTGGGCAGCCAATGATTCTTCCAATGAGCTGGCGACCTTCAGTCGCCTCCAGTCTGCCAGGAACTACCCGGACTACAAAGAGGCGCTGGAACATTTTCAGACGCCGGGACAGAATTTTGTCTTCGCCGCCAAGAGCGGGGTGATCGCCCTCTGGCAGCAGGGCCAGTTCCCGGCAAAATGGAAAGGACAGGGGCAGTTCGTTATGCCGGGAGAAGATAGCTCTTATATGTGGCAGGACAGTATCAGGAACTATGAGAACCCCTATATGCTCGACCCGGACAGAGGCTTTGTCAGCAGCGCCAACCAGGAGCCTGTAGATACTTCTTACCCCTATTTCCTGGGTACAGACTTCCCGCCCTACCGGGGCCTGACCATCAACAGGTTCCTGAGCCGGATGGATAAGATCACCCCCAATGACATGATGAAACTGCAAACGGAGAACTATGATATATTTGCAGAGATGGCCAAGCCCCTCCTGCTCCGGAATATTGACGAGTCCCGGCTCAGCTCGGAGGAGAAAAACTACCTGAATATTTTTAAATTATGGAAGCTCCGCAATGACCCCGGCGAAGAAGGACCGGTCATCTTCAATCGCTGGTGGTTCCACTTGCAGCACCTGATCTTTGACGATGAATTTTCAAGGACCACGCTGCCGGTAATGCCACCCTTTGAAAGCACCCTCCTGGAAGCTTTACTGAAGGATACAGCCTATCAATTCATTGATAATGTCAATACTCCTGAAAAAGAAACCCTGCAGCAGGTGGTCACAGAAGCCTTTTTAAGGTCGATACCCGAACTGGCGCAGGCAGGGAAAGATGACCGGCTGACATGGGCGAAATATAAGGACACCTGGGCCCGGCACCTCTTACGCTTGCCGGCATTGAGCCGTATGCACCTTCCGATAGGAGGGGGCACGCATAGCATTAATGCGGCCAAGCAGTTTCACGGGCCCAGCTGGCGGATGGTCGTTCAGCTTACGGAAAAGACGGAGGCTTACGGCGTCTATCCGGGCGGTCAGAGCGGTAATCCCGGCAGTCCTTATTATGATACGTTCATCGACTATTGGGCCGCAGGCAAATATTACGCGCTCTGGGTCATGGATAAAGATGAGAGAGAGAACAAGAACAAGATCAAATGGACCGTTCACCTGAAACCATAGAAAGCTGCAAGCCACCGGCTATAAGCTGCAAGTCCTGCATTCAACATTCAAAACACAAAATTCAACATGAAATTTCTTATAACTACATTGCTGATCGCCTTGCTAAGTTTTCTCTCCGGCCTGTACCTGCCCTGGTGGTGCTTTGCCCTGGCGGCCTGTTTGGTCAGTGCCCTTATCCCGCAACGCCCTTTCCTGTCCTTTCTGGCAGGCTTTCTTGCGCTGTTCTTATTATGGGGAGGATTGGCCTGGAGCATCGACACGGCCAACAATAGCATTTTATCGGGAAAGATCGCCCAGATCCTGCCCCTCGGCGGGTCTTCTTACTTACTCATCCTGGTAACGGCCTTTATCGGCGCCCTGGTAGGCGGGGGCTCGTCCCTGGCCGGAAGCTTTCTGACGACGACCCGTAAATCCCGGGATCTTAATTCACCGGGTCCGCAGGAGGACCAGGTAGCATAAAAGCGAAAGAGGTTCCCTTTCCGGGTTCGCTCTCAAACCAGATCCTTCCTCCGTTCTTCTCCACCAGTTCCTTGCATAAGGACAGGCCCAGTCCACTGCCTTTTTCCCGGGACGTACCTGACGTCGTATGGGAAACAGACCGGTTGAAAATTTTGGATTGATCTTCCAACTGTATTCCCATCCCGGTATCCTGTACGATAATAGTCACACTATCCTTTTCCACATAGGTGCTGATCGTCACCGCATCTCCCCGTCTGGAGAATTTGATGGCATTCTCCACCAGGTTGCGGATCACCATGTCCACCATGACCTCATCTGCATATACCAGCACCGGCCTCCGCGTCTCGTCTGTTAGCAGAGACACCTCCTTCTCTTCTGCCCGGCTTTGCACCAGGTCCTTGTTTTGGTGGATGATCGGCAGCAGATCGAAGGATTTGGTATTTACCCGCATGCCTTCCATCTGGCTTTTGGCCCAGAACAACAGATTGTCCAGCAGATGAGAAGTACTGACCAGGCTATTGCTCATCAGGGTACTGAAATGCCGGATCTGCTGTTCGGTCAGCGTAGAGCTCTTTAGCAGGTCGACAAACCCCTTCAGGCTGCTGACAGGGCTTCTCAGATCATGGCCGATGATGGACAGTAACTTGTTTTTAATGGCATTGAGGTCTTCCAATTGTCGGTTCTGCGTTACGATCTCCTGATTCTGGTCTTTTAACAGCTTATTGAGCCGCTGCTTCTGCGAATTGCTCTTGACCAGGAAGAACGCCCATAATCCCAGGAGGCAGACCAGACCGACGAACAGATAATGCGTGATCCTTTCCTTTGCCAGTTTACTCTGCTGAAGGAGCTTATCCTTATTCAGCAGGTCGATCTGGTGCTGCGTTTTCTCCAGGTCATAATCCGATTGAAGACGCTTTAGCTCCTTCTCCTTTGCCAGGTTGTAGAGACTGTCATTGAGCGCTATTTCCCCGTTCCTGGCTTCCAGCGCTTTTTCGAAATTCCCGAGATCTTTATATACAACGTACAGCGTATGATAGGCTTCCTTGGTCAGTTCACTAATACCCAGCGTCTTTGCCAGTTGCAGGCCCTTTTCCCCATAATCAATGCTTTTCATGTATTGTCGGGACTGATAGTAGGCCTCCGCCATTAAAGTATTGGAATAGGCAAGCCCCTCAACGTCCCGGATCTTTTCCGAAATATGCAGAGAAGCTTCCAGGAAGTTCAACGCCTTTTCCGGTTGTCTCTTTCTGGTATAATTATCGCCGGTATTTAAAAGGATAATGGCCATCGTCAGCGAATCGTGTGTCTTCCGGACGACCTTCAAAGCCTGGGTATTGTAATAAATGGCGGAATCGAATGCATTCCTGTTTTTATGGATCTCCGCTACATTCACCAGCAGGCCGGCCACACTGGCTTCAACGCCGCTCTTCCGGGCGATTTCCAGCGCCCGTTCAGTGTATTCCAGCGCCTTGGAATTGTCCCCCATATCGGTATATACGATGCCGATATCACAATAGATATTCCCGGTCAGGCCTTCCAATCCTATTTTTTCACTAATCCGCAGGGCCTGTAAATGGCAGTTCAGGGCTTCCGGGTATCTTCCTTTTGATGCATAGGCCACCCCCTTGGTCAACAGGCTGAGGGCCATGCCTTTTTCAAAACGGCTTTGCCGGGCGACCTCCAGGCCTTTTTCCCCCATTAGCAGGGCACTGTCAGGATTCTTGTTCCAATATAGCCTTGAGATCGAATAATACAGCATTACGCGGTCTGTATCCTCCCTGGAAGTCTTTAATCTTTCCAAAAAATGACCGATATCGGGAGTTTGAGCCTTACAAAATAAAGCGGGGCCTACAGATAGGAGGAAAAGTAATATTAGTGTTCTAGGGTACACTACTTAGGGATTTTACAGGTAAAATAAGCATTTGGGTTGGATATTGTACTAGTTTAAAGGCCATTTATCCACCCCGATAAGGACAAAATTTGATTTTTGGGCTATAAGCTCCTATTCCGCCAAAGGGTAAATGCCTATTTTTCACATTTTAATTACCCCTCCCTGTTTTATATTCGTGCTGGCCATAACCGGCAAGATTCACCAACAACCTTTCAAAACAAGGAATGAAACGAACTTTACTCCTTTTTCTTTTACACGCGCTAACTTTTTTTAGCAGCTATGCCACCCGGATCTCCGGCACTGTGACGGATGATAAAGGCAACATCCTTCCCTATTCCTCTATCCTGGTAAAAGGTACTACCAAGGGCGTCACTGCCAACAATGAAGGAAAGTACTCCCTGGACCTGTCCCCCGGTACATATACCCTCATCTGCCAATACGTGGGGTACACCCGCCAGGAGAAAAAGATCACCCTGGGGGAAGAAGGTAAAAAAGTCGATTTCACCTTGTCCCTCCAGCAATTATCCATGGCCGAAGTAGTGGTACGCCCCGGTGGGGAAGATCCGGCCTATGCCATCATACGACACGCCATTAAGAAGCGAAAAGATTATGAAGCGCCATTGGATTCCTTCACCTGCGAGGCCTATATCAAGACCCTGATCAGGACCCGTGCGTTGCCCGGGAAAATTCTCGGGAAGAAGCTGGAAGACAAGGACAGAAAGGAAATGGGGGTCGATTCGGTGGGGAAAGGAATTATCTTCCTATCGGAATCATTGACGAAGATCGCTTTTAAGAAACCGGGTAAGGTCAAACTGGAAGTCATCTCCGGCCGGGAAAGCGGCTCCAACGGGTACGGCTTCAGCTTACCCACCTTTATCAATTTCTACAATAGTAACGTTACCGTATTCGCCGAACAATTGAATCCACGGGGCTACATTTCACCCATCGCAGAATCCGCCCTTAATTATTATCATTACAAATACCTGGGTTCCTTTTTCGAGGACGGAAAAGAGATCAATAAGATCCAGGTCATCCCCCGCAGGAAATATGAACCCCTCTTCTCCGGCACCATCAACATCGTGGACGGAGAATGGCGTATCCACAGCCTGGACCTGTTGTTGGTTAAAACCTCGCAACTGGAGATCCTGGATACCCTGCAGATCCGGCAAATACATATGCCCGTCAACCAGGGCGTCTGGCAGGTCAAGGACCAGGTGGTCTACTTCTCCTTCAAACTGTTCGGCATCGATGCGGTAGGGAATTTTCTGAACGTATACAGTAAATATGAGGAGGCTCCCCGCTTCCGTAAAAAATACTTCAACAATGTGTTGATGAAATTCGATACAGCTGCCAATAAAAAGACCAAGGCTTACTGGGATTCCATACGTCCCGTACAACTGGAGCCGGAAGAGCTGAAAGATTATCATCTTAAAGACAGCATTTATGAGTACAACCGGGACTCCATGGGGACCAAAAAGAACCGGGACTCCCTGCTTAAACAACAGGGCCCCGTCACCTTCGGACAAGTAGTATGGAATGGTTTCTCCAGGTCCAATTTCCGTCCGGATAATCCATTCCGGTATTCTCTGGAAGCCCTCTTGCCCAATATGGGCTATAACACGGTGGAAGGGCTCAATGCCAGCATTGCGGGGTCGCTGATCCGGCCCTTTAAGAAAGGGGGAGGGGAGCTGGTATTCTCCCCGCATATCCGCTATGGCTTTCATAATACCCATCTGAATGCCTGGGGCACCCTCTCCCTGAATAAGAACTCGGCTATGAATGAGGTCGGGGGACGAAAAAAAGGGCCCCGTTCGCCGGAAGAGAGGCGCAAGAGCGGTAAAAAACTCGATGAAGACGACGCTCCGGGCGAGGTCCGGCTCAATTCCACAAGCCAGTCCTGGTCTTTATCCGGCGGTAAAAGGGTCAGCCAGTTCAATCCGGCCAACCCCATCTCCGAATATCTCAATGACTTCTATACGCTGTTCCTGCGAAGGAACTATATGAAGATCTATGAGAATTATTTCTCCGAATTAAAGATGGACCAGCATTACGACAATGGGCTGCGTTTTTCAGTCAACGCCTTGTATGAAGATCGGATACCCCTTGACAATACCACCGGTTATTCCCTCATCAAGGGAAGCAACCGGGACTTCACCCCTAATTATCCCTTTGAGCAGCTAAACACGCAATTTTCCCGGCACCAGGCCTTCCTAACGGGATTTGACCTGCAATACCAGCCCGGGCAGCGTTATGTTGAATTCCCTGACCGCAGAATCTCCCTTGGTTCCAAATTCCCCACCTTTGCCCTCGCGTATCAAAAAGGTTGGGAAGGGATACTGGGCAGTGATGTCAACTTTGATAAATGGCAGTTCTCCGTCTGGGATAAAATCAATTTTAAGTTGAGGGGATTGCTGCACTACCGCTTTAGTATCGGCGGGTTCTTAAATACCAATAGCGTGTTTATCCAGGATTATCAGCATTTCAATGGTAACCAGACCTTTGTTGCCAGTGAATACCTGAATAGTTTCCAGCTCGCCCCTTACTATGCTAACAGCACCACGGCGAATTTTTATGCCACCGGCCATATCGAACACCATTTCAACGGGTTCCTCACCAATAAGATACCGTTATTCCAACGGTTGAACTGGCACCTGGTAGGGGGCTCTAATGCGTTCTATGTCAATAGGGATAATAACTATGTCGAAGTGTTCGGCGGACTGGAAAATATTTTCAAGCTCTTCCGGGTGGACCTGGTAGCCTCCTACCTGAATGGCCACTATGGACAGACCGGTATCCGTATCGGGCTGGGAGGCCTGCTGGGGGGGAATATACAGGTGAAGAAGTAGCTACAAGCTATTAGCTGCAAGCCGGCAGCCAGGAATTTTGTACCTTTGCGCCGTTCAGAAATTTTGTTCACCCGGCATGTGTCCTTAAAATTTCAAAAAAATGGCAGTCTTACACAATCGAGTCTCCCAGAAGGAGCTTAAAGAATTATTATACCAGGAGACGGAACCCCGCACCACCCTCTCATTTTATCACTATTTCCCCATCAGCGACCCCCGGGAATTTCGTGACAGGCTCTATGCAGCCCTGAACGAAAAGAAAGTCTTCGGCCGTGTCTATATCGCTGCAGAGGGCATCAATGCCCAGATCAGTGTTCCTCAATCGAATTTTGAATGGTTACAGGATCATCTTCACTCCATCGATCACCTGCAGGACCTGCGCCTGAACATTGCCGTCGATGATGACGGAAAGTCTTTCTGGGTATTGAAAATAAAAGTCAGAGACAAAATAGTGGCCGATGGTATCGATGACCCGGCTTTCGATATGAGCAACAAGGGGAAGTACGTAAATGCAGACGAGTTCAATCAACTGACGGAGGACCCGGCAACCATCGTCGTAGATATGCGCAATCACTACGAATATGAAGTAGGGCATTTCGAAAAAGCCATCGAAGTTCCTTCCGACACTTTCAGGGAACAATTACCTATGTCGGCGGAAATGCTGCAAGACGACAAGGACCGCAATATCATCATGTATTGTACGGGCGGCATCCGTTGCGAAAAGGCCAGCGCCTACCTCCTGCACAAGGGCTTTAAAAATGTATTTCACCTGGAAGGGGGGATCATTCATTATGCCAACACCGTAAAAGAGAAGGGGCTGGAAAATAAATTTAAAGGAAAGAACTTCGTATTCGACGATCGCCTGGGCGAACGCATCACCGAAGAGATCATTGCCCGTTGCCATCAATGCGGCCAGCCAGCCGATACCCACACCAACTGTAAGAACGAAGCCTGTCACTTGCTGTTCATTCAGTGTCCGGCCTGCGCCTCCCGATACGAAGGCTGCTGCAGCCAAGGCTGCCTGGATACCACCCACCTGCCCCCGGAAGAACAGAAGGAATTACGGAAAGGCATCGACAAGGGACGGCATATCTTCAACAAGGCAAAAGCCCGTTTGCGGCCACTCCCCCCCGGTTAATCTCCACCCCGGCACAGCCGCCTGCCCGTTAAAAAGGGTGAAATCTTACGTTACCGCCTACCTGAAAATCTGCTGAGAATGAGTGCCAGCAGGCCCTGAGCAAGAGCCGGTCCTGTCATCTCAGACGAATTATTTATTTAAGTAATATGTAAAAATTTTTATCTCAGTAAATAACTTATTAATTTTCCATCTAAATAAAAGCGTACTTCGTACGTTTATTACATGTTTCTGATTAGCAAGCTCGAACGTTTTCTATCCTTATCCGGATAAAACCGCCAGGCTAAACCCCAAGGCTCTGATACCATGAATACGGCTCTAAAGAAAATCTTGCGTTTCCAGGACTATATCCGCAATATTGGATATAGGTCTTCCCTGGGTAGCTTTGAAAAAAGAAAATTGGGTATTTTCAACCTGATGAACTTCATCGGATTGCTGATCGGTACGGTGATCCCCATCATGGCCCTCTTCATGAAAGGCCCTCTGCCTCTTCTCTCCTGGTTAATAGCCTGTTCCCCCGCCCTGATCAGTCTGCTGGTATTTACTGCCAATTACTATGAGCGATACGAGCTCTCCAGAATGTGTTATTTCATCCTGTATCCCATTATGACCAGCCTGGTATACGTCCTGAAAATAGACATGGGCATTGAATTTTTCTTTGTGCTATATGGCGTCCTCTCCGTATTCTTCCTTCGGAATCTCTATAATATCGTCATTTCTTTTTCCCTGTCCATGACCTGCTACTTCCTGGTCTGCACCGTTTGGAAAAATTATGACTATCACCTGGAAACAAACCACTATTACCTCTACCTGTTCAATCATCTGCTGGCGATCTTTTTCATTTTTTATGGTTTGCTCCTCATCAAGACGGAAACTACCCGGTACCAGCACCAGACCCATGACAAGAACTTTCAATTGCAACGGAGCAATCTCAAGATCCTCCGGCAAAAGGCGGATATAGCAGAAAAAGCAGCCCTCCTGGAAGGACAGACCCAACAGTTGACAGAACTGAACTCCTTAAAAAATAAATTATTCTCCGTCATTGCCCATGACCTGAAATCCCCCCTGTATGCCTTGCGCAATCTCTTCAGGAATATAGTGCAATATGACCTGCCGGGTGAAGAAATAAAAATCCTGATCCCTGAAGTCGTGACGGAACTGACCTATACCACCGGGCTGATGGAAAATTTATTGCAATGGGCTAAAAGCCAGATGCAGGCTGAAGCGATAAAACCCCAATTGCTGGACATCGCAAAAATTACCCAGGAGGTCTTGCAATTACTCCGTTTGCAGGCCGAAGCCAAACACATCTACATCCGGAGCGGGATCGAAAGACCCGTATACGTATACGCCGACAGGGACATGATCAATCTTGTCCTGCGCAACCTGCTTTCCAACGCCATTAAATTCACTCCCGAAGAAGGCACCGTCTCCATCGATGCCCGCGAAATGCGGTCGCATATCGAAATTTTCGTACACGATACCGGCACCGGCATCAGCCAGGACAATCTGCAGAAGCTTATGGTGGAAGATATCTATTATACGACCAAAGGCACGGACGGAGAGGCCGGCACCGGCCTTGGACTGATGCTCTGCAAAGAGTTCCTGTCAAAGAATGGCGGACGGATGCACGTACAGAGCGAACCGGGAAAAGGCAGCACTTTCTCTTTCACCTTGCCAAAAGGAGGGGAGTGAATCTCCTCCGTATGTCTACGAAAGATTCGACAAAGAATACAACACCCGCTGGTAAGTCTCTTCCATACTCAGCGCCTGAGGCTTGAATGGTTCGCCGATCACTTTTTCATATAATTCGATATAACGCCCGCTGATCGTCTGTATCCATTCCTCACCCATTTCCGGTACGGTCTGCCCCTCTTTTCCCATAAAATTGTTGGCGATCAGCCATTCCCGTACGAACTCCTTGCTCAGTTGCTGCTGACGTTCCCCTTTCGACTGGCGCGCTTCATACCCATCTGCATAGAAATACCGGGACGAATCAGGCGTATGGATCTCGTCCATCAGGTAAATGGTATCTCCTATTTTACCAAACTCGTACTTGGTATCCACGAGGATCAACCCTCTTTTGGCGGCGATCTCCTTGCCCCGCTGAAATAAGGCAAGCGTATATTTTTCCAGTTGGTTATAATCGTTTTCACTTACCAGGCCCCGGCGGATGATCTCGTCGCGGGAAATATCCTCATCATGCCCCACTTCCGCCTTGGTGGAAGGCGTAATAATAGGAGAGGGGAAATAGTCATTCTCCTTCAGGCCTTCCGGTAAAGGCACCCCGCATAATTCCCTTTTGCCGCCACTGTAGACCCTCCAGGAATGCCCCGTCAGATTACCCCTCACCACCATCTCTACACGAAAGGGACTGCATTTCAACCCGATCGCCACATGAGGGGCCGGGGTATCGGTCAGCCAATTCGGACAGATATCGCTGGTAGCTTTCAGCATATATGCAGCGATTTGATTTAATACCTGTCCTTTATAAGGGATGGGACGGGGTAATATCACGTCAAATGCGGAGATACGGTCGGATGCGATCATTACCAGCCACTTATCGGCAATGGTATACACATCCCTCACTTTACCGCGGTAGAAACTCGTCTGCTGGGGGAATTGTAATGTGTTCATGCGCCAAAATTAAATTTTCATTACAACATTACAATCTGTATTTTAGTAATACGTTCAGTATTTTAATAATAAGTCCGGGTTGCCTTAACAAAACTGCCTTAACAAAGCTGTCCTAACCTGGCTTAATCACTTTACATAATAAACTCATCTAGCGAAAAAATTGCCTTAACGAAAAACTTATTCAATGAGCAGCTCTTTCTTAAAACCTATCTACGGCCTGGCGGTAGCCCTGTTATTAATGGCCGCTTCCGCCCAATCTCAAACTCCTGTCACCATTTCCGGTAATGTACACAATGCCCTGACCAAAGAGAAAGTCCCGGCCGTGTCTGTCACATTAAAAGGCTTTACCGCCGGTACCTTCACCGATGACAGGGGCAACTTTAAATTAACCACGACTGTAAAGCCGCCCTATGTGCTGGTATTTTCTTCCATTGGATTCGAATCGCAGGAAGTCACCGTCCAGGCAGGGGCTGCCGCCGTCCAGGTGGACTTCAAACCGGCCTCCACCCTGGGGACGGAAGTGGTCGTTTCCGCCAGCCGGGTACCGGAACGCATACTCGAATCCCCCGTGTCCATCGAACGGGTAGGATCGGCGAATATCCGCAATAGTCCGGCAACCAGTTACTACGATGTTATCAAATCCCTGAAGGGGGTAGACGTGGTTTCCTCCAGCCTGACCTTCGCTTCAGTCACCACCCGCGGCTTCAACGGCAGCGGTAACCCTAAATTCAACCAGTTCGTGGACGGTATGGACAACCAGGCTCCGGGACTCAACTTCTCCGTCGGCTCCGTCATCGGCCTTTCCGACCTCGATGTGGATAATATGGAATTACTGCCCGGCGCCTCCTCCGCCCTGTATGGCTCAGGCGGCACCAACGGTACCCTCCTGATCACCAGTAAGGACCCTTTCAAATACCAGGGTGTTAGCGCCCAGGTGAAAGAAGGAATGATGCACCTCGGTAAGAACGATCCCGTCGGCACCTCCGCGTTTAGTGATATCAGTATCCGCTGGGGCCAGAAGGTAGGCGATAAATTCGCCTTTAAGCTGGGCATCCAATACATCGAGGCTAAAGACTGGGTGGCAACGGACACTACCAACTCCAAAGGTACAGGCGCAGGACCCGGTAATTACCCCATCGGCGGCACCCGGAGCTCCGATCCCAATTACAATGGGGTCAACGTATACGGAGATGAGACCTCTGTCAATATCT